>Ga0081538_10004135_pt1 | contig 13475 bp, 11 predicted proteins | sample TabmetS5T2R1_FD_71022 | JGI IMG/M metagenome (GOLD analysis project Ga0081538, IMG submission 71022) | Tabebuia heterophylla rhizosphere microbial communities from the University of Puerto Rico - S5T2R1 | ecosystem: Host-associated > Plants > Roots > Rhizosphere ...
CCAGATGCCGATGTCGATCTCGACCAGGAAGTCGCCCCAGCCCTTGTAGGCGTTGTTGGTGTAGAAGAACATCCCCCAGTTGTCGAACACCTCGTGCTCGGCGATGTAGCGGTCGGCGATCTCGTGCCAGCGCTGCTTGACGAACGGCAGCTGGGAGTAGGTGATGGCCGCGTCCTCGCAGTGCCAGCTCATGTGGACCGCCCGCTCGCGGGAGCGGCCGTGCAGCGGGGTCGCGTAGCGGTCGTGACGCGACGCCCAGTCCAGCTCCGACAGCTCCTCGCCCAGGTAGCGGCCGCCGGTCTCGGCGCCGATGCGCATCAGCCGGTCGCGGGCGGCGGCGACCTCGCCCTCGCTGCCGTAGGCGGCCACGGCCACGATCGACTGGAGCGACTCCGGCTCGGGGATGTAGGCCTCGTCGTCGCGGCGGAGGTACTGGACCTTGCGCTCGTCGAACAGGATCACCCCGGCCAGGGTGGCCAGGTTGGAGCGGCAGAACGGCTGCATGGCCCGGTAGCCGGCGTCGAACGACTCGTAGCCGAAGAACGCCGGGAACTCGGCCTCGGGCCGCGGGTACAGCTCCAGGGTGGCCTGGGTGGCGATGCCCAGGGTGCCCTGGTGGCCGAGGAACAGGTCCTTGAGGCGGAAGCCGGTGGAGCTGTGGCGGATCTTGCGCCCGCCGCCCTGGCCGACCTCGAGAAGCTCGCCGGTGGGCAGCACCACCTCCAGGCTGATGACGTTGTCGCGGACGTGGCCGTAGCGGCTGCCCAGCAGCGACCAGCCGCCGGTGCCGATCCGGCCCGAGACGATGCTGACCGGGTAGGAGGCCGGGTCGTCGGGATACCAGACGTCGTAGGGCCGCAGGTACTCGTTGAGCTTGAGCATGTTGATGGACGGCTGGATGGTGACCGTCCAGTCGGTGGTGTCGACCTCCAGCACCTTGTTCATCCGCTTGGTGTCGACCACGATGCCGCCCCGGTTGGGCTTGGCCCCGTCGTTCAGGCCGGTGGCCCCGGCCCGGGGCACGATCGGGATGCGCAGCCGGTTGGCCAGCTTGACGATGGCCACCACCTCCTCGGTGGTCTCCGGCAGCACGGCCAGCTCGGGGGCCTCGTCGGCCCAGCGGTGGAACGGGAACGGGGCCGGGACCATGGCCCGGATGAGGCGGCCCTGGGGGGTGACGACCACCCGATCGGTGCCGCAGATGTCGACCAGCTCGGCCACGGCCTCGCGGTTGACGCCCTCGTGGGTGACGGTCATGAGGTCGCCTCCCCGTTCCGGCGGACCTCGGCCAGCCACGGCCCGGGGTCGACCAGCCCGGCCGACATGGCCGCCAGCACGGTGATGTCGACCACCGGCATCCTGCCGTCGGCGGCGGCCACCCGCTCCAGGTGGTCCTCGGCCCAGACGCAGGCCGAGGCGAGCACGTCGGCCCCGACTGGCCCGGCCAGGTCCAGCCGGTTGCGGGCCACCTTCTCGGCGACCTCGGGCAGGGCGAGCGGCAGCCCCCCGCCGGCCCCCGAGCACATCGACCACTGGGTGACGTGGTCGACGTCGCGGAACTCCAGCCCGGGGATGGCCCGCAGGACCTTGCGGGGCGACTCCCAGATGCCGCGGCGCTTGTTGAGCCGGCAGGGGTCGTGGTAGGTGACGCTGACCGGGATGGGCCGCTCCAGGCGCAGCTTGCCCTGGTCGATCAGCTCCGCGAGCAGGTCGGTCACGTGCAGCACCTCGATGCCGTAGTCCCCGAACAGCCGCGGGTAGTCCTCCACGAAGGCGATGTAGTCGTGCGGGTCGAGGGTCACCACCCGCTTGGCCCCGGCCTGGCGCCAGTCCTCGAGGTTGTGCCGGGCGAACTGCTCGAAGATGTCGGTGTAGCCCATCTCCAGGGCCGGGCCGCCGCAGCACCACTGGTCGTTCATCAGCCCCACCGGGACCCCGGCCTCGCGTAGCAGCAGGCTGACCGCCCGCGGGACCTTGGTCTGGCGGTAGGCGGCCATGCAGTCGCAGAACAGGATCGTCTCCCCGCCCCTGGGCAGGTCCAGGTCGTCGGCCCAGCCGGCCACCTGGGCCGGGTCGCCCTGCAGCTCGTTGCGGTAGGTGACGGTGTCGTCGTTCCACCGCTTCCAGGAGGCGCGCTCGATCCCGGCCTCCACCCCGGCCGCCCGCACCGCCTTCACCAGCTGCACCAGCTGGGTCCGGTTGCGGTAGAAGTCGCCGGTGAACAGGGTGTTGGGGCAGCGCAGCTCGCAGGCCCCGCACTGGGTGCAGTAGGCGTACTGCTCGTAGGCGTCCTCCAGGTCGACCAGGCCCTGGGACATGGCGGCCACGGTGGCGTGGAAGCCGTAGCTGGTGTGCTGCTCGTTGCGGGTCACCTGGTAGACGGGGCAGGGCTCGCGGCAGAACTTGTGCCGCGAGGACATGCAGCCCCAGGCGCGGTCCTCGTAGCCCTCGGCCAGCTTGCGGGTGGCCGCCTCGGCGGCCGCCCGGTCCCCGATCGAGAGCACGTCGGGGTCGCGGGGGACGAGGTCGCTGCCTTCGACGTCAGGGATCCTGGTCACGGCGTCGACCTCCGTCAGTCGAGTTCCGGCATCACCTTGTCGGCGATCAGCCGTAGCTGGCTCTTCACGTCGGGCACGTCCACGGTCTGGCCGGAGAAGAACTTGACCAGGACCGGGTCGACCAGGGCGGCGATCACGTGGTTGATCCCCGTCGACAGGATGTCGGTCTTGAGCTGGTGGACGACCTCATCGGGGGTGCCGGCGACCGACAGTTTGTCGACCAGCTCCGGGGTGGTCAGCTCGATCGCCTTGGCCACGTCGCCGGAGGCGAAGGCGTCGAAGATCGGCTGCAGGCTGGCGTACTCGATGCCGTGCCGCTCCACCTGCGACTGGGGCATCGAGGGGATGTAGAACGCGACGATGATGCGGGCCGCCGCCTTGGCCAGCGCGCGGTCGTTGGCGACCACGCTGATGATCCAGGCCCCCAGGTCCAGCTCGTCGACGTTGCGGCCGGCCTTCTCGGCCCCCTTGCGGACGTGCTCGACCACGTACTCGTAGTTCTCCTTGGAGTAGCCGAGGGCGTGGTGCATGCCGTCGGCGATCTCGCCGGCCAGCTCGAAGCTGCGGGGGCCGCCCATGGCGCCGAGCTTGAGCGGCACCCGCTCCTGGACCGGCCGGGCCGCGGTGAACAGGCCCGTGTACTTGAAGAACTCGCCCTGGTGGTCGATCTTGCCGGTGTCGAGCATGGTCCGGAGGACACCCATGCCCTCCCTGACCCGGGCCAGCGGGCGGCTCCCCTGCCACTGGATGTGGTACTGGCTGAGCATGACCAGGTTGCCGAAGCTGACCACCGCCTCGGCCCGCCCGCCGGTGAGCTCGTCCAGGGTGGCCAGCTGCTGGGCGATCAGGGTCGGGTCGCGCAGGATCACGTGGGTGACGTTGGGGCCCATGCGGATGTTACGGGTCTTGTCGGCGGCGGCCGCGAACAGCAGCCACATGTCCTTGTGGTAGATCTCGTCCACGCTGTAGCAGGCGTAGAACCCCAGGTCGTCGGCCGTCCTGATCATGTCGATCGAATCGCTCAAGGGGTAGTCGGGGGTCTGCACGTAGCTGAACCGGACCATGGGTCCACGCCCCTTTCGCTCGGCCGTCGGCCGGTCGAGCCTAACATTCGGCCACGCTCGGTGAGAACGCCTTGCTTGGCGGCTCGCCGAGGCCAGGCCGGGGCGTAGGATCCTGGGATGGGGCCGAACCAGACAGGACCGCCCGTGACCGCGGTGGCGGTGGTCCTGGTGACCTTCCAGAGCGCCCGCGACCTGGCCATGTGCCTGGGGTCGCTGGAGCGGGCGGCCGGGCCGCACCCGCTCGAGGTGGTGGTGGTGGACAACGCCTCCACCGACGCCAGTGTCGAGATCGCCCGCGGGTACGGCGCCAAGGTGCTGGAGAACCACGTCAACCAGGGCCTCTCGCGGGCCATCAACACCGGGGTGGCGCAGACCGGCGCGCCCTGGCTGCTGATCGCCAACCCCGACACCTGGCTGTCGCCCGGGTCGCTGCGCCGGATGCTGGCCACCGCGACCTCGGACCCGCGGATCGGCTGCGTCGGCCCCCATCTGGCCAACCCCGACGGCTCCGACTACCCCACCGGGCGGCGGTTCCCGTCGCTGCTGATGGGTGTCCTGCACGCCGCCCTGGCGCCGGTCTGGCCGGACAACCCGGCCACCCGCCGCTACCACATGGTGGAGGCGGACCGGAGCCGGCCGCTGGACGTCGACTGGGTCTCAGGGGCCTGCATGGTGATCCGCCGCCGGGCCTTCGAGGAGGTCGGCGGGTTCGACCCCGGCTACTTCATGTACTTCGAGGAGATGGACTTCTGCCTGCGGCTGCACCGGGCCGGGTGGCGGGTCGTGTTCGATTCCCTGGCCGAGGTCAAGCACGTGGTCGGGGGGTCGACCCGCAGCGCCCCCTATCGCAAGGTGCTGCACCACCACCGCAGCGCCCTGCGCTTCTACTGCCGCCGCTACGCCCGCGACCCCCGCCTGGTCATGGCCCCGCTGGTCGCCGGGTTCCTGGCCGTGCGGGCGGTCGCCTCGCTCGCCGGCACGGCCGTCGCCCAGCGCCGCGACGCGGGCCGCGAGCGCCCCCTGGCCGGCCCCGGCCCCGACGAGCTGGGCCGCCCCCAGGCGTAGCCGCGACCCGGCGCGTACGCCGTCGGCGGCAGCACACCTCCCCGCCGTGCCACGGACGGCGTACCCGCGGAGCCGCCGCCCAGCCGACGCCGACGGCGCCGCCCCGGGACGACGATGGCCTCCTCAGAAGCATCACGAGACGGAGGCATCCCGATGACATCCCAGGCCTACACGATCAGCCTCGATCCGGCTCCGGCCGGCGAGGCCAGGACCCTGCGGCCGGTCGACGTCGACGGCGCCGTCGACGCCGCCCGCATGCTGGTCGCCCTGCATGACCGGGTGGAGCGCCAGTTCGAGGCCTACGAGGCCGCCGAGGGCAGCCACGCCGTCCGCCGTCAGGCCGTGGCCGCGGTGGCCAGGGCGCTGGCCACCCACGTGGCCGTCGAGGACGAGCTGCTGTACCCGGCGCTGGCCGCCCGGACCGGCCGCCACGACGCCGAGATCGAGCGTCAGCTCCAACAGGACCACCTGCTCGACCTGGTCCTGGTCGAGCTCGGGGGCATGCTCCCGGCCGACCGGGGCTACGACGGCAAGGTCCGGGTCCTGATGCAGGTGTTCCGCCAGCACGCCCGCGACGCCGAGGCGCTGCTGCTGCCCGAGCTGCGCCGCCGGCTGGCGCCGGCCGAGCGGGAGCTGCTCGGCCGCCGGGTCCTGGAGCGGGTCGGCCAGCTCGAGGGCCGGCCCCGGCCGGGCTGGTGAGCGCCGTGCGCCGCCCCATGACCCTGCTCGTCCCGCTCGTCCTCGCCGCCGTGGTCCTGGCCGGCTGCGGCGGCGACGGGGGCGGCAACGGCGGGGCCGACGCCGCCCCGGTCGCCGGGGTGACCGAGGTCGCCGCCAGGGACAACCAGTTCACGCCCCCGGCCATCGAGGTCCCGGCCGGCGCGACCGTCACCTGGACGTTCGAGGACGGCTTCGTCCCCCACGACGTCACCGGCGACGGCTTCACCTCCGGCGACCCCCAGCGCAGCGGCAGCTTCACCCACACCTTCGACCAGCCCGGCACCTACCCCTACCGCTGCACCCTCCACGACGGCATGACCGGCCGGGTGGTCGTCACGGCATCGTGATGACAACCGTGCCGCGGGCCCCGGGACCGGCGGCCGCCCGCTGAACTTGTCCATGCCGGGGGCGGGGTCGGTAGGCTTGGCCGCCGATGCTCCGGAGGGGAGGCGATGCGGTGATCCAGGTGTCGGATCCGGCCGCGCGGCTGCGGGTGGACCTCTCGGACCGGCGGCGCCTCCTCCTGGCCAGCTTCCTGATGCTGTTCGTCGAGCTGGCCCTGATCCGGTGGACCGCCGCCAACAACGTCCACCTGATCTACCTGACCAACTTCGTCCTGCTGGCCAGCTTCCTCGGCATCGGGCTCGGCTTCCTTCGCGGTACCTCCAACCGGGACCTGTTCCCGTGGGCGCCGGTCGCCCTGGCCGCCCTGGTCCTGTTCATTCTGGCCTTTCCCGTGTCGGTCACGGCCTTCTCCGGCGACCGCCAGCTGGAGGGGCTGTTCGGCATGCGGGCCCTTCCCATGTGGGTGGGGCTGCCCGTCGTGTTCGGCCTGACGGTCGCGACCATGGCCGCCATCGCCCAGGAGGTGGCCCGAGCCTTCGCCCGATTCCAGCCGCTGGAGGCCTACCGCCTGGACGTGCTCGGCAGCGTGGGCGGCATCGTGGCCTTCTCGGCCCTGTCGTTCCTGCAGCTCCCGCCCCTCGCCTGGGGGCTGCTGGCCGCCCTCGGGCTGGCGGTGCTGCTCGGCGACCGGGCGGGGCGCCGGCAGTGGGCGGCCCTGGGGATGATGGTCCTGCTCCTGGGCGCCCAGTCGCTCCTGCCGATCTACCACTGGTCGCCCTACTACAAGGTGCGGGCCACCGAGCGGCCGGCCGAGCGCGCCCTGTCGGTGTCGGCCAACAACGTCCCCCACCAGGTGGCTCGCCCGGTCGAGGGCCTGCGCACGGCGGCGCCCTTCTACTTCTTCCCCTACCAGCACACCCGGCCCGGCGCGCTCGACGAGGTGCTGGTGATCGGGGCCGGCACGGGCAACGACGTGGCGGTCGCCCTGTCGCGGGGCGCCGGGCACGTGGACGCGGTCGAGATCGACCCCGCCCTCCAGCGGCTGGGCCGCGACCGGCACCCCGACCGCCCCTACCACGACCCTCGGGTCACCGTCCATATCAACGACGGCCGGGCGTTCCTGGAGCAGACCAGCCGGCGCTACGACCTGATTGTGCTGGCCCTGACCGACTCGCTCACGGTCGTCTCCGGCCAGTCGGCCCCCCTGCGCCTTGAGAACTACCTGTTCACCGTGGAGGCCATCGAGCAGGCCCGGGCCCACCTCCAGCCCGACGGCGTGTTCGCCATGTACAACTACTACGAGCCGTGGCTGCTGCAGCGCTATGCCGGCACGGTCGCCTCGGTCTTCGGCAACCGGCCGTGCCTGGAGCTCGGCGACCCGCTGGGCGGGCGCCGCCAGGCCGTGCTCACCATCGGCGCCGACGGCGGTGTCAGCAACTGCGCCGCCACCTGGCAGCCGCCGGCGGCGGTCCCGGAGCCGGCCAGCGATGATCACCCGTTCCCGTACATGTCCGGACGGGGCATTCCCCAGCTCTACCTGGTGACCCTGGCCCTGATCCTGGTCGCTTCCGTGCTGCTGGTCCGGCGGGTGGCCGGGCCGTTGCGGGGCATGGCCCCCTACCTCGACCTGTGGTTCATGGGGGCCGCCTTCCTGCTGCTGGAGACCAAGAACGTGGTGCAGTTCGCGCTGCTGTTCGGCACCACCTGGTTCGTGAACGCGGCGGTGTTCGCCGGGATCCTGCTGAGTGTGCTGGCGGCTGTGGAGGTCGCCCGCCGGGTCCGGCTCCCGCGGCCGCACTACCTGTACCTGGCCCTGCTGGGCGCGCTGGTGGTCACCTGGGCGGTGCCGCAGACGGCGCTGCTGGAGCTGTCGCCGCCGGTCCGGTTCCTGGCCGCCACGGTGGTCGCCTTCACTCCGATCTTCCTGGCCAACCTGGTGTTCGCCCAGCGCTTCAAGGACGTCGGGGCCTCGACGGTGGCGTTCGGGGCCAACCTGCTCGGGGCGATGGTGGGCGGGATGCTGGAGTATCTCTCGCTGGTCTCGGGCTACCGGTCGCTGCTGGTCCTGGTGGCCGTGCTGTACGGGCTGGCCTTCCTGGCCGGCCGCCGTCACCTGGCCGCGGCCGCCGTTCGGGGGTCGTGAGGGCGCCGGTCGGGCGTCCGTGAGGGTTCGGTTAGCGGCCCGGCCGATGCTGGCGGCCCCGGACGGCACCGCGAGGACGGCGAGCATGCGACGAACCCACCCGCCCCCGGACGCCCCGGCCCGGGCACCGGCGGCCGCCCTGCCGGCCCGGCTGCAGCCGCTGTGGGGGCTGGCCGTGGCCATCGCCGAGTCGGCGGCCGAGATCGCCGCCACCCGCCCCATCCGAAGCTGGCGGGCCAGCGCCTACCTGTACGCCGCCGCCGACCAGGCCTGGGGTGCCGAGGGTGGCGGCCAGGGCGGCTGGCGGTCCGACCGCTCCGGGCCGGGCGGCGAGTTCCGCTTCGCCGTCCTTCTGGCCGAGGCGGCCACCGCCCGTTTCATCGCCGGCGACGGCTACCTCAGCAACCGCCAGCTGGCCAGCGACCTCCGCTCCGGCGCGGCCTGGCTGGCCGCCGGGGCCCTCCTCCAGCGCACCGCCTGACCTGCCACGGCCCCGGTGGGCCACAATTGCGGCGTGGACGAGATGGTGGTCACTGACGACGGCTGCGGGCTGTGGACGGCCCGCTCGGGGACCGGCGGCCCGCTGGTCCTCTGCCACGGCGGCCCCGGCTTCTGGGACACCTTCGGCGGCCTGGCCGGGCTGCTCGGCGACAGCGTCACCGTGTACCGCTGGGACCAGCGGGGCTGTGGCCGCTCGGAGCGGCGCGGGCCGTACACGGTCGACCGCTCCCTGGCCGACCTCGACGCCGTCCGACGCCACCACGGCCTGGCCCGCACGGCCCTCCTCGGCCACTCCTGGGGCGCCGAGCTTGCCCTGCGCTACACCCTGGCCCACCCGGACCGGGTGACCGGCCTGGTCTACGTCTCCGGCGTCGGGGTCGACCCCGAGGAGAGCTGGCACGACGACTACGAGCGCAACCTGCAGGCGCGGCTCGGCGACGACCAGGACCGCTGGCGGGAGCTGAAGAGCCGCCCGGAACGGTCACAGGGCGAGGAGCGGGAGCTGGACGTGCTCTGGCTGTCGGCTGACTTCGCTGACCCGGCCCGGTCCCGCGAGCACGCCGAGCGTGCGCTCACCCCGTTCCTGGGGATGAACTGGGCGTGCAGCCGCGCCCTGAACGCGGACCGCCGCCGCTCCGGCGGGCTGCTCGAGGCCTGCCGGACCCTGGCCGTCCCGGTACTGCTGGTCGACGGCGCCCACGACATCCGTCCCCGCTGGGCAGTCGACTCCCTGGAACGGGCCCTCCCGGCCAACCGGCGGGTCGTGCTGGATGGCGCCGGCCACCTGCCCTGGGTCGAGGAGCCGGCCGCCTTCCGCTCGGCCGTGACCGGGTTCCTGGCCGCCGGCGTCTAGTCGAGGAACTCGGCGACCATCGAGGAGAGCCAGTCGGCCCGCTGGACCAGGGTGACGTGGGTGGTGCCGGGGAGCACGGCCAGCCGGGCGGGGGGCAGGCCGGCCAGGTCGCCGGCCACCCCGCCGCCCCGCAGGCGGAACAGCTCGGCCATGTGCTCGGGCTGGACGATGTCGGAGTCCCCGTAGACGAGCATGGTCGGGGCGGCGGCGCCCCGGATGTCCTCGGCCGTCCACTGCGGCAGCTCGGTGTCCATGTCCTTGATCTTCTCGATGAGCTTGGGCCAGTCGCCCGGGTTGGGGGCGACCCTGGCGTAGTCCCGCTCGAACGGGGTGCCGGCCAGGTGCTCGGGCTGGAGCTCCCCGATGTTGTCCATGAGCCCTGGGTGGAGGCCGTCGAGCCGGTAGCTGAACGAGGCCAGGACCAGCTTGCCGACCCGCTCGGGATGGTCGAGGGCGAGCTGCATGGCGACGGCCGACCCGGAGCTGTAGCCGAAGACGTCGGCCTGGCCGATGCCGAGGTGGCCCAGCAGGGCCGCGGTGTCGTCGACCCAGTGGCGGATGCGCAGCGGCCGGTCGATGTCGGCGGTGTGGCCGTGGGCCTGCTGCTCGACGCCGATCACCTGGCGGGTCTTGGCCAGCGAGGGGATGATCCCGCCGAAGTCGACGCCGATGGTCGACAGGTTGCCGTGGAGCAGGACCAGCGGGCGGGCGCCGCCGCCGCCGTGGACCTCGTAGTACATCTGAAGGCCGTTCACCGGGGCGTAGCCGTGGCCGGGCTCGAGGGTCGGGGTGGTCATCGTTGGCCTCCTGGGCACGGGCGGGCGTCGGCGCCGTCAGCGTACAGACGGCCCCCGACGGCGATGGACGGCGCTGCTATACTCGAACACACGTTCGAACCCGGGAGTCGCCATGTCCGACGCCGACCACGAGGTCATCGACAGCCCTGAGGCGCTCTTCCGCCACCTGTACGAGGAGCACGGGGTCGAGGAGGCCCGCGACCTGGACCCGGAGACCGCCCCCCTCCAGTTCTGGCTCCGCCGCCACACCGACCTGGAACGCGCTGAGCGAGCCGCCCGCCGCCAGCCCGACCCACCCCCGGAGCCGCCGGCGCAGCCGGAGGAGGAGGAACCGGAGCCCCGCCCGGCCGCGCAGGCACAGCGGCCGGAGGGATGGGGCCGGCCGAGGACGGAGCAGTCCCGGGCAGAGGCGCGAGGCCCGGCGGAGGGGCGCCGCGACGACGCCTGGTCCCAGCCACGCGGCGGCCGCGGGCAGCCCGGGCCGGGTGGCGGCGCCGGCCGGGAGGGGCGGCGGCACGCCCCGTTCGGCGACCCACTCGTGGAGGCGATGGCCAGGGCCCTGGCCGGGCGGGGCCACGACGAGACGGCGGTACGATCGGCCATCCGGTCGTTCGGCGCCGGCGGCGGCGGTCCCTCGGGCGTGGCCGCCGTCCGGGCGGCCTTCGTCGAGCCGATGCTCCAGTCGGCCGCCGAGCGCCTGCTCGGCGCCCCCAGGTCCGCGCGCCCGGCCGAGGCCGCCGGGCCCTCGCCGGCACCCGAGCGTGCCCAGCCGCCGCGGCGGGAGGAGCCGGCGCGCCCGGAGGCGGTGTGGGCGGGGATCTGGGCCGACCTGGCCGACACCGGCCGGCGCCCCAGCCAGGGCGCCGGGACCCGAGGCGACGACGGCGATGACCTGATGGCCGTGGCCAACGCCGTCCAGGCCCGCCGACGGGTCCGTCGCCGCCGCCGCTGACCCCGTCACCCCTCGTACAGGCTGTCGATGCGGTCGGCGTACTTGGCGTGGATGATGCGGCGGCGGAGCTTGAGGGTGGGGGTGAGCTCCTCACTCTCGGCGGTCCACTCGACCGGGAGGATCTCAAACCGCTTGACCTGCTCGATTCGCGACAGGCGCTGGTTGATGGCGTCGACGGCCAGCTGGACCTCGGCCTGCACCCGGTCGGAGGCGGCCAGGGCGGCCAGGTCGGAGCCGTCCAGGCCGTTGCTGGCCGCCCAGGCGGGGGCGAGCTCGTGGTCGAGCACGATCAGGGCGACCACGTACGGCCGGTCGTCGCCGTAGACCAGGGCCTGGCCGACCAGCGGGTGCTCCTTGAGCAGCCCCTCGATGTTGGCCGGGGACAGGTTCTTGCCGCTGGAGGTGATGATCAGCTCTTTCTTGCGGTCGACGATCCTGAGGTAGCCGTCGTCGTCGAGCTCGCCCACGTCGCCGGTGTGCAGCCAGCCGTCGGCGTCGATCAGCTCGGCCGTCGCCTCCGGCTGCCGGAAGTAGCCGGGGGTGTTGAGCGGCCCCCTGACCAGCACCTCCCCGTCGTCGGCGAGGCGGACCTCGACCCCCTCCAGGGCCGGGCCGACGGTGCCGATCTTGACCTTGCCGGGCCGGTTGCCGGTGGCCACCCCGGTGGTCTCGGTCATGCCGTAGACCTCGACCAGGGGCAGGCCGAGGGCGGCGAAGAACTCGGCCACGTCCACGGCCAGGGGCGAGGCCGCGCTGGAGGCGAAGCTGCAGCGGTCCAGGCCGATGGCGTGCCGGACCTTGGCCAGCACCAGCCGCTCGAGCACGGCGTGCCTGGCCCGCAGCCCGAACGGCACCGGCTGACCCCGCTGGGTGCGGCGGACGACCTCCAGACCGGTCTCGACCGCCCGCTGGGCGATCTTGCGCTTGCGCTCGTTCTCCTCGGCGGCCAGCTTGGCCTGGATGCCGGCCCTGACCTTCTCCCACACCCTGGGCACGCCGAAGAAGATCGTCGGCCGGGCCTCGCGCACGTACTCGACCGCCTGGGTGGGCTCGGGGCAGAACCAGACGTGGGTCCGCAGGGCCAGTGGCACGTAGATCGACAGGACCCGCTCGGCGATGTGGGCCAGGGGCAGGTAGGAGACCGAGCTGCCCTCGGGGTCGAGCTCGGTCAGCCGCCGGAGGGCGGCGGACTCGAAGAGCAGGTTGTGGTGCGTCAGGAGCACGCCCTTGGGCGGGCCGGTGGTCCCCGAGGTGTAGAGCAGGGCCGCGTTGTCCTCCGGCCCGACGCGGCCGCGCAGCTCCTCGAAGCTGGACCGGCCGGCGGCCAGGGCCTCGCGGCCCCGGCGGACCAGCTCGTCCCAGCCGAGCACGTCCGGGCCGTCGGCCTCCTCGGCGCCGTCCAGCAGCACCAGGTGCCGCAGGGCGGGCAGGCCGTCGCGGACGTCCTGCCAGCGCTTGAGCATGGCCCGGTCCTCGAGCACGGCCACCTTGGCCTCGCAGTGGCCAGCCACGTACTGGAGCTGCTCGGGGGCGAGGGTGAAGTAGAAGCTGGTCGGGGTGGCCCCGGCATGGATGGCGGCCTGGTCGGCGAGGACGTGCTCGGGCCGGTTGGTGGCCATGAGGGCCACGAAGTCGCCCCTGCCGACCCCGAGGCCGGCCAGGCCCATCGCCACCTCGGCGACCCGCTCCCGGTAGTCGCGCCAGGACAGGGTCTGCCAGGTGCCGTCCCGCCTCCAGGACATGGCCGGGGCGTCCCCGTGCCCGTCCGCGTGCTCGGCCAGCAGGTCGCACAGAGTGCGGCCGCTGACCTCCTGCTCGATCTGGCGGCGCGCGACCGCGATCGTGTCCTCGCTCATGGCGACCGACCCCCGGCTCGGAGAGGCTGCGTGCTGGGGAGCATAGGTAGCGGGAGAGGGCGGGTAAAGGGAGGGGCGCCGTGAGCGACTCGTTGGCGGGGCCCTGCAGGCTTGCCCGGACGAGAGCAGCTTGCAGGAGAGAGGTGCCGATGCCCCAGGTCCCTCAGGCTGGAGCGCGCTACCTGGCCGCCCTCGAGTACGCGCGCCGCGGCCTCCCCGTCGTCCCCCTCCACTACGCGGTCCGCAACGGGCATACCACGGCCGTCGCCTGCTCGTGCGGGGAGCCGACCTGCGCCAGGGTCGGCGCCCACCCGCTGCCCTCCCACGGGGCCGCCGACGCCACCACCGACCCCATCCGGCTCACCTGGTGGTGGCGTCGGTTCCCGGACGCCAACGTCGGCCTGGCCACCGGGGTCGGCTTCGACGCTCTGATCGTGCACGGCTCGACCGGCGACACCGCCCGCTGGCGGGTCATCGGCGAGGCCCTCCGCTCGGCCGGTCCGCTGGTGCGGACCGGGGGCGACACCTGGCACTTCCTTTTCGCCCCGATGGGCCTGGCCAGCCAGCGCCCGTGGGGGCTGGCCAGGTCCGAGTGGCGGGGCCGGGGTGGCTGGGTGGTGG
>Ga0081538_10004136_pt1 | contig 13474 bp, 11 predicted proteins | sample TabmetS5T2R1_FD_71022 | JGI IMG/M metagenome (GOLD analysis project Ga0081538, IMG submission 71022) | Tabebuia heterophylla rhizosphere microbial communities from the University of Puerto Rico - S5T2R1 | ecosystem: Host-associated > Plants > Roots > Rhizosphere ...
GTGGCCCCGCCCGCCGGCCTCGCGGTCGATCACGCAGACCGCCACGGCGACCTCGGCGCCCTCGGACCGCAGGGCGCGGCAGGCGTCGACCACGGCGCCGCCGGAGGTGACCACGTCCTCGACCACCACCAGCCGGCGGCCGGCGACCTCGAGGCCTTCGGCCAGCCGGCGGGTGCCGTACGGCTTGGCCTGCTTGCGCACGAACCCGGCGGGCAGGCCGGTGACCTGGGACAGGACGGTGGCCAGGGGCACCCCGCCGAGCTCGAGCCCGGCCAGGCCGTCGGCCTCTGCGGGGAGCAGCCCGGCCATGGCCTCGGCGAGCTCGCGCAGCAGCCCGGGGTCGGACTCGAAGCGGTACTTGTCGAAGTACTCGCCGCTGGTGGCGCCCGAGCGGAGCACGAAGCTGCCCGTCAGGTGGGAGGTCTGGTAGACCCGCCGCGCCAGGTCGATGGTGCGCTCCGGTGCCATGGCGGGGATCCTAGGCGCGGCCGTAGACGGGGATGGCGGCGCCGCTCGTGGGGGCCGAGTCGTCGCTGCAGAGGAACCGGATCACGGCGGCGACCTGTTCGGGCGGGACCCACCTGGAGGGGTCGGCGCCGGGCTGGCCGGACCGGTTGGCCGGGGTGTCGATGACGCTCGGCAGAATGGCGTTGCAGCGGACCCCGGCGGCCTTGTACTCCACGGCGACCGCCTGGGCGAAGGCGAGGACGCCGGCCTTGGCGCTGGCATAGCCGCCGGCGCCGCGGAACGGGGCCACCGCCGCCCGGGCGGAGACGCAGACGATCGCCCCGCCCCCGGCGTCGACCAGGTGGGGCAGCGCCGCCTGGGTGACCAGGTAGGTTGGGCGCAGGTTGAGGGTGAGCTGGCGCTCGAACTGCTCCACCGGCGTCTCGTGGACCAGGCCGCCTGCCGCGAAGCCGCCGACCAGGTTGACCAGGGCCCGCAGGGGGGCGCCGGCCCGGTCGCCGGTCGCGACCGTCACCGCCTCGGCCACGTCCGCCGGCTCGAACAGGTCGGTGGCCACCGACTCGAGGCGGTCGTGGCCGACCAGGTCCTGGGGCGGCCGCCCGGAGCGGGAGGTGGCCACCACCCGCCAGCCGTCGGCCAGGAACGCCGCCACCACCGCCGGCCCGAGCCCGCCGGTGGCCCCGGTGACCAGCACGGTCCCGTTCCGGGGAGGTCCAGAGGACGGGGGTGGTCCCCCGGTGGGCCGGGCGGTCACGGGGCGGCCACCGGGACGGCGGTCCGGTCACGCTCGGTCAGCCAGCCGCCGGCGTCCTCCTCGCCGAGGGCGCCGGTCAGGCCCCTGGCGGCGGCCCGGCGGCCGAGCACGACCACGTAGGCCAGGAAGCCGGCCTCGGCGAGCACCCCGATCCCGACCCGCAGCCAGGTCGGCCAGGGCCGGCCGGTGACGAACCCCTCGATGGTGCCGGCGACCAGGAAGGCGGCGACCAGCCCGAGCACGATCACCACCGCCCGCCGGCCCTCGGCGGCCAGGGCCTGGAGCCGGGGCCGGTCGCCGGGGTCGATCAGCGTCCAGCCCAGGCGCAGCCCGGCCCCGCCGGCCACGAACACACTGGTCAGCTCCAGCAGCCCGTGGGGCAGGATCAGGCCCCAGAACTTGGGCTGCTGGCCGACGGCCGCGAACAGCCCCGCCACCAACCCGAGGTTGGCGCCGTTCGACACCAGCACGTACAGGGTCCCGACGCAGAACAGGATGCCGAGGGCGAAGGCCTGGAAGGCGACCAGGACGTTGTTGGAGAACACCTGGGAGGCGAACTGGGCCGCCGGGGCCGACGAGTAGTAGGCCTCGAAGTCGTGGTTGACGTAGGCCTCGCGGACGGCCGGGGGGGCGGCCGCCTCGACGGCGGCGGGCGAGTTGGCCAGCCACAGGCCGAACCCGGCCGCCGGGAGCAGGGTGGCCAGGGTGGCCACGACCACGAACCAGCGGGCGTGCCACACCGCGGCCGGGAAGGTGACGACGAAGAAGCGCCCGAAGGCCCGCAGGGTCCGGGGCCTGGTGCCGTACACCACCGACCCGGCCCGGGCGACCAGCCCGCTCAGCTTGGCGGTCAGGGCCGGGTCGCGGTAGTAGGTCTGGGCGTAGGAAAGGTGGCCGGCGACCCGCTGGTAGAGTCGGACCAGCTCGTCGAGCTCGGCGGCGGAGAGGCGGCCCACCCCTCGTTGCGCCCTGCCGGTGAGCTCGGCCAGGCGGGCCCAGACAGGGCCGTTGGTCGCGATGTAGCGGTCGATGTCCACCGGCTGATTCTAGAGGGGGAAGCGGTCGCGATGGCGCAGGTCTCCTCGGCCCGGATGGTCACCCCGGAGGCGGTGGCGCTCGAGTTCCGCACGGCCAACCTGGGCTCGCGCATCCTCGCCTACCTGGTCGACATGGTGGTGGTGGTCGCCGGCATCCTGGCCGGGGTGTTCGCGGTGGCCCTGATCGGGCAGGCCAGCGACGTGGTCGTGCCCGACTGGGTGGCCCTCACCATCGTGCTGGTCCTGCTGCCGGCGTGGTGGCTCGGCTACTTCATCGCCTTCGAGACCCTGTGGCGGGGGCGAACCCTGGGCAAGGCCGCCCTCGGGCTGCGGGTGGTGACCAGGGAGGGGGGGCCGATCCGGTTCCGGCACGCGGCCATCCGGGGCCTGCTCGGGCTGGTCGACTTCTTCGTCGCCGGCGGCTTCTTCGCGGTCGTGTTCATCCTGTTCACCAGGGACAACCAGCGGCTCGGGGACCTGGTGGCCGGGACCCTGGTGCTGCGCGAGCGCAGCGCCCTGGCCGCCCCGGCGCCGGTCACCTTCACGCCGCCGCCGGGGCTGGAGCACTACACCGCCACCCTGGACACGAGCGGGCTCACCACCGAGGAGTACCAGGCGGTGAGGACCTTCCTGCTCCGGGCGCCCAGCCTGCCGCCCGGTCCCCGCTCGGCCCTGGCCCTCCAGCTGGCCAACCCGCTGGCGGCCCGGCTGCGGCCGCCGCCCCCGGCCGGGGTGTCCCCGGAGCTGTACCTGTCGTGCGTGGCCGCGGCCTACCAGGGGCGCCAGCGCCTGGCCGCGCCGCCGGCGGCAGTCCCAGCGGGCCCGGCCTCGGCGGGACCGGCCCCGCCGGCGCCCGGCCCGCCCGACCCGGCCCCGGTGCCCCGGGAGGGGTCCGGGGAGGGCGCGCCCTCCCCGGTGGATGCCGACGGGTTCGCCCCGCCCGGCTAGGTGCCCTCGGTCCAGGAGTGGAGGTAGCTCTCCTGGGCGTCGGTCAGGGTGTCGATCTCGATGTCCATGGTGGCGAGCTTGACCCTGGCCACCTCGGCGTCGATCTCGGCCGGGACCTCGTGGACCCGGACCTCCAGGTCGTGGCGGCGCGACAGCCACTCCAGCGACAGCGACTGGTCGGCGAAGGACATGTCCATGACGGCGGCCGGGTGGCCCTCGGCGGCGCCCAGGTTCACCAGGCGGCCCTCGGCGACCAGGTTGAGGCGGCGGCCGTCCTCCAGGGTGAACTCCTCGACGTTCTCGCGGACCCGGACCACCGAGGTGGCCAGCTCGGCCAGGGCGGCCTTGTCGATCTCGACGTCGAAGTGGCCGGAGTTGGCCAGCACGACCCCGTCCTTCATGACCTCGAAGTGCTCGCGCCGGAGCACGTCGCGGTCGCCGGTCACCGACACGATCACGTCGGCCTCGCGGGCCGCCTGGGCCATGGGCGCGACCCTGTAGCCCTCCATGGCCGCCTCCAGGGCGCGGATCGGGTCGACCTCGGTGACGACGACCTTGGCCCCGAGCCCGCGGGCCCGCATGGCCAGGCCCTTGCCGCAGTAGCCGAAGCCGGCGACCACGAAGGTCGTCCCGGCCAGGAGCAGGTTGGTGGCCCGCAGGATGCCGTCGATGGTCGACTGGCCGGTGCCGTAGCGGTTGTCGAACAGGTGCTTGGTCGGGGTGTCGTTGACGGCGATGATCGGGTAGGCGAGGGCGCCCTCGCGCTCCATCTGGCGCAGCCGGATGACCCCGGTGGTGGTCTCCTCGGTGCCGGCCCGGACCTCGCCCAGCTGCTCGCGCCGCCTGGTGTGCAGCAGGGTGACCAGGTCGCAGCCGTCGTCCATGGTGATGTTGGGCCGGGTGTCGAGGGCCGACTCCAGGTGGCGGTAGTAGCCGTCGGTGTCGACCCCGCGGCGGGCGAAGGTGTCGATGCCGTAGTGGGTCACCAGCGCGGCCGCCGTGTCGTCCTGGGTCGACAGCGGGTTGGAGGCGCACAGCACCACGCTGGCCCCGCCGGCCTTGAGGGTGCGCATCAGGTTGGCCGTCTCGGTGGTCACGTGCAGGCAGGCCGCGACCTTGAGGCCCTCCAGGGGCCGCTCCTTCTCGAAGCGGGCGCGGATGTCGCGCAGCACCGGCATGTGCCGGTCGGCCCACTCGATGCGCAGGCGCCCCTCGTCGGCCAGGGCGAGGTCGGTCACGTCGTACGGCAAGGGTCCTCCTCCGGTTGGGTTGATCCGTAGGCTACCGGATCAGGCGGCGGCCACAGGAAGCAGCGACAGCACCAGCTCGCGGAAGCGGGGCCGGACGAGGGCCGCGACCTCCAGGACCTCGGCGTGGCTGGTGGGGGTGCCGCCGGGCCGGTGCACGTTGGTGATGGCCGAGATGGCGGCCACCCGCAGGCCGTGGGCGCGGGCGGCGATCACCTCGGGCACGGTCGACATGCCGACCGCGTCGGCGCCCCAGGCGCGGAACATGGCGATCTCGGCCGGGGTCTCGTAGGAGGGCCCGGCGGCGGCCAGGTACACGCCCTGGCGGACCGGGACGCCCTTGGCCTGGCCGGCCTCGACCGCCGCCGCCCGCAGCTCCGGGTCGTAGGCGCCGGCCAGGTCGACGAAGTCGGGGGCGCCGCGCAGCGGGTTGTCGAACAGGAAGCTGATGTGGTCGGTGAGGACCATCAGGTCGGCCGGGTCGTAGCCGAGGTTGAGGCCCCCGGCGGCGTTGGTCGCGACCAGGGCGCGGCAGCCGACCTCGGCCGCGACCCGGGTCGCGAACGCGACCTCGGCCGCGCTGTAGCCCTCGTAGGTGTGGACCCGACCGGCCAGGACGAGCACGGGCACGCCGGCCAGGCGGCCCGCGACCACCGCCCCGGCGTGCCCGGGCACCTTGGGCACGGGCATGCCGGGCACGTCGGCCGCCGGGACCCGGGTCGCGTCCTCGACCTCGTCGGCCAGCCCGCCCAGCCCCGACCCCAGCACCAGCGCCACCACCGGCCGCTCGGCCAGCCGCGGTTCCAGCGCCGCCGCCGCGGCGCGAACCGCCTCGGGAACCGTTGGACGGGGCTGCTCTCCCGCCGGCCCGGCTGCCACCTCCTCGGGGGTCTGGCTCACCGGCGGGCTCCGGTCTCGGCCGACAGGGCGGCCTTGACCTCGTCGAGGGTGCGGATGGGGGTGGGGTCCACGCCCCGGGCGATGCCGAGGTAGGTGGAGGTGAAGTCGGCGAAGGCGGTCAGGCGGGCCAGGCGGGCCAGGGCCGGGCCAGGGCCGGCGTCGCGGCGGACCGGGTCGGCGACCCCGAGGGCGGCGAGGACGGCCTCGACGCGGCGGCCGTCGCGGTCGTGCTCGCCGGCCTCGTCGCGCAGCAGGACCAGCTCGCGGTCCGGGCCGAGGCCGCCCTCCAGGCCCATGACGTCGTTGTGGTTGACCTCCGGCAGGGGCCCGGACACGACCGAGACCTTGGCGTTCTCGTTGCACTGGGTGCGGAACCGGGTGGCCGCGACCGCGCCGACCTGGCCGCTGCCCCAGACCACGGGCAGCCGGTCCAGCAGGGCCACGGCGGCCTGCTTGGCCGGGTTGGTGGCCGTGGCCACCTCCGGGCCGAGGGCGGCGGCCTCCTCGTCGAGGACGTCGGCGGCGCCGCAGACCTGGTCGGTCATGGGCGGCAGGACCCCGGCCGCCTCGGCGGCCAGGCAGACCGGGACGACCAGCGACCACAGGGCCGCCCGGGGCATGCGGCCGCCCTCGATCGCGACCAGGGGCGCCCCGCGGGACTGGGCCAGCTCGGCCAGGGCGCCGCCCGAGGTGACCGCGACCAGGCGGGCCCCGGCGGCCAGCCCCTGCTCGACCGCGGACAGGGTCTCGGCGGTGTCGCCCGAGTAGGAGACGGCCACCAGCAGCGTCCCCGGCCCCACGAACGCCGGCAGCCGGTCGCCCTTGACGGCCAGCACGGGCACGGGCGACGCCGGGAAGGCGACCGCGCTCAGCACGTCGCCGGCGATCCCCGAGCCGCCCATGCCGGCCACGACCACGACCTCGGGCAGGGGCCCGACCAGCGGGGCCGCCTGGGCGGCGCGCAGGGCGACCCGGGCCTGCCCGCCGGCGCCGGCGACCTCGGCGAGCATGGCGCCCGGGTCGCGCCGGGCCAGCTCGGCCGGGTCGTCGAGCACGGCCGGCCCAGTGGACCCGGGGTGGTTGGTCGTCGCCGCGCTCACGCCGGCGCCGTTCCCGGCTTCTCGGCCTCCTCGATCAGCATCACCGGGATGTCGTCGCGCACCGGGTAGCGGTAGCGGCACTCCCCCCGGCACTCGATGACCTGCTCGGCCTCCTTGTACTCGACCTCGCCGTGGCAGTTCGGGCAGGCGAGGATCTCCAGCAGCTTGGCGTCAAGGGGCATCGTCGGTTCCTCTCCTCAGGCCGTTCAGGCCGGCTCGCCGCCGACCGCCTCCAGCACCTCGTCGCGCACCCTGGCCATCTCGGCCTCGGTGGCGGCCTCGACGTTGAGCCGGAGCAGCGGCTCGGTGTTGCTCGGTCGCAGATTGAACCACCAATCGCCGCCCTCGACGGTCAGCCCGTCGGCGAAGTCGGCCCGGTCCGGCGGGTAGCGCCCGGCCACGGCCTGGATGACCTGCCGGGGGTCGCCGGCGACGCGGCGGTTGACCTCCCCCGAGGCGGCGTAGCGCCGGTAGGGGGCGAGGACCTCGGACAGGGGCCGCCCGGCCCGCGAGAGGGCGTCGAGGGCGACCAGGGCGGCGATCAGCCCCGAGTCGGCCCGGTAGTTGTCGCGGAAGTAGTAGTGGCCCGAGTGCTCGCAGCCGAAGATGGCCCCGGTCTCGGCCATGACGCCCTTGATGAAGCTGTGGCCGACCCGGGTGCGGACGGGCACGCCACCGGCCTCGCGGATCGTCTCGGGCACGACCCGCGAGCAGATCAGGTTGTAGAGCACGGTCGCGCCCGGCTCGCGCTCACACATGAGCCGGGCCACCAGCGCCCCGACCAGGCTGGAGGGGACGGTCGCGCCCAGCTCGTCGACCAGGAACACCCGGTCGGCGTCGCCGTCGAAGGCCAGCCCGACGTCGGCCCCCTCGGCCACCACCCGGGCCTGGAGCTCCCGGAGGTTGTCGGGGTTGAGCGGGTCGGCCGGGTGGTTGGGGAAGCTGCCGTCGAGCTCGAAGTACATCGCCACCAGCTCGAACGGCAGGCCGCGGAAGACGGCCGGGACGACGTGGCCGGCCATGCCGTTGCCGGCGTCGGCGACCACCTTGAGCGGCCGCAGCGCGCCCAGGTCGGCGAAGCCGCGGACGTGGGCCGCGTAGCGCTCCAGCAGGTCGTCGGCCTGGCGTTCCTGGCCGCGGCGGCCGGCGTCGGCCGGCAGCTCGCCGGTGGCCACCATCCGCTTGATGTCGGCCAGGCCCGACTCCTCCCCCACCGGCACCGCGCCCGCCCGGCACAGCTTGAGCCCGTTGTAGCGGGCCGGGTTGTGGGAGGCGGTCAGCATGACCCCGGCGACGTCGAGGGCGCCGGAGACGTAGTAGAGCATGTCGGTCGAGCAGAGCCCGACCCGGAGCACATCGGCCCCCTGGGCCATCGCCCCGGCGGCGACCGCGTCGGCCATCGGCTTGGACGACGGCCGCATGTCCTGCCCGATGGCCAGGGTCCCGGTCCCGGTCAGGGCCACGAACGCCCGCCCGATCCCCTCGGCCAGCTCCTCGTCCAGCTGGTCCGGGTAGACCCCGCGGACGTCGTAGGCCTTGAACACCTGGTCGAGGGCGGCGGGCACGGCGGCTCCTTGCGGTGGGTCCGGCGGTGGGACGCCCGCGATTCTAGCCCCCGCCGGTCACGACCCGCCGACCCTCCCCAGTCGCCTCAGAAGCGGCGCTCGCTGGCCAGCGAGAGGACCTTGCCCAGGGGGACGTCGGCGCCCTCCTTGAACCAGCCCTTCCACTCGCACGCCTGGCAGGAGGCGAAGGTGTGGTCCTCGTCGGGGGCGAGGCGGATCTGGATCGACGTCAGCCGGGTGGAGGTGCAGGCGGGGCAGTGCATGGCGGAGTCCTTGGCGTGAGGAAGCGAGTGTCCTCAAGCCATCGGCGTCCGCAAGCACGCGACACATAGCCCGCAGGGGTGGCTCGTAGACCACCCGAACGGGCTAGCTCAAGTTCGCGACGCCCGCGGTAACTGTCAGGTTTCCCCTACCGGTTCCCGTGGGCGCCGGGGGGAAGGTACGACGGCCGGCGCTGCCGGTCAAGCATGTCGGCAGTATCGTTGGCACGTCCGCGAACCGCCCAGGAAGGAGCCCACCGCTGCCCCGCGCCCGCCATGGCCGCCGCCCGCCCCGGCCCCGCCTGCGCCTGCCCGTGGTGCAGCCGCCGGGGACCGGCCGTGAGGCCTTCATGCGCCTGGTCGAGGAGGCCGTGGAGTCGATCCCCGAGCAGTTCCGGGACCGGCTGGCCAACGTCGACTTCGTCATCGAGGAGACCCCGCGGGGCGACGAGGTGCCCGGCGGGGAGCTGCTGCTCGGGCTCTACCAGGGCGTGCCCCTGACCGAGCGGGGCGCCGGCTACTTCGGGGTCCTGCCCGACCGGATCGTGCTGTTCCGCCGGCCCATCGAGGCCCGGGCGCACTCCGACGCCGACCTCGCCGAGCTGGTCCGCGAGGTCGTGATCCACGAGGTCGCCCACTACTTCGGCATCGACGACGACCGCCTCGACGAGCTCGGCTGGTAGGCGCCGGGCTCAGGGGGCGGCGGCCGGTCCCGGGGTGATGGGACCGCCGGCGGGGAGGCCGCCGATGGCCGAGCCGGGGACGATCGGGCCGCCGTTCAGCGGCGTCACCACCAGCCCGGCCGAGGCGGCCTGGACGACCAGGTTCTCGACGTCGGCGGGCGCCTTCTGGACGGTGACCCGGCCGGCCGGGACCGGCACCGCCTCGCCGGCGCCGGCGCCGCCGCTGGCGAGGTCGCCCAGGCGGGCCTCCAGCTGGCCGCCGGACAGGTTGGCCAGGACGAGGTCGCCGGCGGGCGCGCCCGGGACCAGCCAGCCACGTTCCGGCTGGCCCGTGCCCAGGTCGATGCGCGAGCTGCCCCCGTTGGCGTCGCCCCTGGTGACCCGCAGGGCGGCCACGAACGGCTCCCCGTTGACGGAGCGCACCTGGACGGCGTACGGCCCCTTGACGTCGAGGGCGGGGATGGCCAGCTCGGCGGTGCCGCCGTTGGCGATCGACTCGCCGAACTCACCCTCGGGCCGGAAGGTGTCCTTCTCCGTGGTGATCTGGAGGTCCACCTTGAGCGGGGTCGAGTTGGGGTTGGTGACCAGCACCTGGGCCTGGTTGCCGTCGCCGCTGACCCCGCCCGCGAACGACCACACCGGCTTGGCCGCGCCCTGGGCGGGCAGGAGGGTCGGCGTCTTGCCGGAGCTGCTCACGGCCGCGCCGACGACCACCCGCCCGGCCCGGGCGACCACCTCGATCGAGGGCTTGAGCCCGGCCGGGGCGTCGTCGCCGAGCTCGCGCACCAGCGTCCCGCCCGCCGGGATGAAGATCTCGCGGCCCTCCTCGGACCGGATCGAGCCGGAGGTCAGGTGGGGCACCAGGTCGACGGTGGCCGGCTGGCTGTCGGCGTTGGCGATGATCACCTCGGTCTTGGTCCCGAAGCGGGTGTCGGAGGCCGGCAGCCACCAGCGGTTGCCCGGGCCAGGGGCGCAGCCGAGCCCGGGGGCGCTGACCACGACCGGGGCGCTGAACGCCTCCACCTGCACGTAGGCGGGCTCGGTGGGCTTCAGGGTCAGCTGCTGGGTCTTGCCCCCGGCCAGCTCCGAGGTCTTGGGGGCGGCCTTCTTCTCGTTCTCGCGGACGACGGTGCGCAGCGAGGCGGTCCCGCTGCCGACGTTGGCCACGGTCACCGCCGTGGTCTGGCCGGGGAGCAGCGGGCAGACCCAGCGGGCCGAGTAGGGGTCGCCGGCGGCCGGGGTGGCCGGGGGCCGGGCCGCCGGCAGGGCGTTGGCCGCGAAGACCAGCGCCGCCACCGCCGCGACCAGCGCCCCGGCCAGGCCGAGGGTGGACCCGCGCAGGTCCTCGAGCTTGGGGGCCCGCAGCTGGGGCGCCTTGAGGGCCGCCGGGGCCTTCAGCGCCGGGGCCTTGAGGGACGGGCGCCGCCGCGGCTCGCGGGCATCCCCGCCGCCGGGTCGACGGTCGGGCCGGCCCTGCCCGCCCTCCGGCCGGTCGGGCACCGGCCGGACCCGTGGCCGCTGGCGCCGGTCAGGCTCCTCGGGCCGGGATCGCGGCGGGCCCGGCGGGCCGGCCGGAGGCTCCGGCCGGGCCCAGCTCGGCGGGCCGTGCGGCGGCCCGGCGGGCGGAGCCGGGGGCGGCTCGGACCGGGTCCGGCCGGGCGGGGCCTCGCGCGGCGGCTCGGGCCGCGGCGGGAGCGGTGGGGGCGGCGGCTGGGCGGAGCGGCCGCGGAACAGGCGGTTGCCCTTCTTCTGGTGGCGGGCGGCGCGGCTGGGGATCAGCGGGGGCGGGCGCTCCTGCTCGGGGCCGCCGCCGGGGGGCGGCTGGTCGCTCACCGGGCCACACCTCCCCGGGCCAGGCCGGCCAGGCGGAGGTCGCCGCTGGTGGTGTCGTCCATGCCGGCGGTCGGGGCGACCGGCGGGGCGACCCGGGTCGGCCGGGCCATGGTCGCCACCGTGGCCAGGACCAGCAGCGCCTCGACCAGCAGCAGGGTCAGGCGCCGGTCCTGGCCGGTGCGCTGGACCTCGAGGTCGCCGGTGGCGCCGGCGGGCAGCTTGAAGCCCTGGGCCCAGCCGAGGGCGGTGGTCGGGTCCAGCCGCGCCCCGCCGACGCTGGCCCGCCACACGCCCGCCTCGGGGACCAGCAGCACGACCGTGCCCGGCCCGGTCGTCTGGACCTGCCCGGTGGCCGGGTCGGGGATCGGGTCGGGCTGGGTGGGGCTGGTCAGCATGGCCTGGACCTCGGCCGGCGGGGTCTCGCCGGGGATGACCCAGGCGGTCTCGGGCACGCCGGGGCCCTGGAACAGCCCGGCCTGCTCGGTCGGCCTGGCGTCGAGGTCCTGCTGCCTGGCCACCAGGTCGACCAGCCGGTCGGCCTCGGCGCCGGGCCGGACGACCACGTAGCCGATGCCGAACATCCGCAGCATCGACCCGGCCCGGTGGGTGCGGGCCTGGACGATGTCGGTCACGACCGAGCCGAGGTCGTCGGCGGCCACGGCCGGCGGCCGCCCCGGGTCGAGCAGGGTCCGGCCCTTGGACCCGGTGACGGCGAAGTCGACCCCGTGGTCGGGCCGCCCGGCCAGCCACAGCACCCGGGCCTGGCTGCGGGTCACGGTGGCCGGCAGGGCCGGGCTGTCGACCGCCTCCATCGGCGACCAGACGCCGCGGGCCAGGTGGCCGGCCACGAACACCCCGGTCACGGCGCTGATCAGCAGGAGCGCGCCGGCGGTGACCCGGCGGACGCTGAACCTCACGTCGAGGTTGCGGATCGCCTGGCCGAGGCCGACCAGCCCCAGGCCGGCGGCCGCGGCCCAGGCCACCGCCCCCGGGACCAGCAGCCCGGCCGGCCAGTCGGTGATCCGCGGGGCCAGCCCCTTGGCCTGCCAGGCGGCCATCAGGGCGGCGGCCACGAACCCGGCGATGAGCCAGAACGCCTGCTTGCGGTGGCCGGTGGGGGCGAACAGGAGCCCGGCCAGGGCCAGCGCCGGGTAGATCGGCCCGACCAGCGCGGCCGGCATCCCGCCGCCGCCCGGCCGCAGCTGGAGCAGGTCGGCCAGCCCCGGGGTGGCCAGGACCCGGCCCAGGTCGGCGAAGGCGGCCCCGGTGAGCAGCCGCCCGCTCCAGGGCAGCAGCAGCGCCAGGGCCAGCCCGAACCCGGCGGCCAGGAACAGCGACCGGCGGACCGCCTCCCGGCGCCCGGCCAGGCCCGCCCTGGCCACGGCCACGGCGATGGCGGCCACGACGACCAGCCCGAAGGCGACGGCCGCGGCCGGGACCATGGCGATGCCCACGGCGGCCAGGGCGGCGAACCGCAGCGCCGGTCGCCACGGCTCGCGCGGCTGCTCGGCCCGGAAGGCCAGCACCACCTGGGCCAGGGCGGGCGGGGCGACGATCAGCAGGACCAGCTCGCCGATGCGGCCCTGGGCGAGCGCGCCGGTGGCCAGGGGCGCGGTCGCGTACAGCAGCCCGGCCACGGCCCGGGCCCACAGCTCGGGCACGACCACCCGCAGGGCGCGGGTGCAGGTGGCCGCGGCCAGCGGCAGGGCCAGCCACAGCAGCAGCTTCTGGGCCGCCAGGGCCTTGCCGAAGGTCAGCACCGACAGCCCGCCGAACAGGGCCAGCGACGGCGGCGCGGACGCGGTCGAGCCCATCTGGGCCCGGTGGAAGCTGGACACGAACTCGCGCAGCAGCTCGGTGGCGGTGGCCGGCCAGACCCCGAGGCTGATGCTGGCGATCGCCGGCGCGAACAGCACCGAGCGCAGCGAGATGGCCATGACCAGGGCGAACCCGGCGACCATGAAGGCCACCGGATGGCTGGCGACCACCCGCAGCACCGACGTGCCGCCGGGGACGTCCTGTTCCTCGCCGGACTCGTCGGTCCGCTGGGCCACGTGGGCGCCGACCTCGGCGCCGTAGACCAGCTCGAGCGTGCCCCTGAGCATGGCCCGCAGGTGCTGGCCGCCCGGGGCGCGCAGCGGGGCCAGGGCGCTGTCGTCGACCTTGCGCTGCTTCTGGAGGCGCCGGCGGTGCACGATCGTGACCGGGAGCTCCTTGACGTTCCAGCCCCAGGCCCACAGCACGGCCAGGGCGTCGGCCGGCCTGCCCGTGAGGGCCAGGCTGGCCGAGCGGACCAGCGCCCCCACCAGGGCCAGCAGCAGGGCCAGGGGCAGCTTGCGCAGGCTGGTCGCCTTGAGCATGGCCGCGGTGGTGTGGCGCTCGATCAGGTAGCGGGGGTGGCCGACGGCCCGGGTCCGGCGGCTGCGGGAGGAGGCGGCGGCGAAGTGACGGACCCGGGCCTGGGGCACGACCAGCACCCGCCCCCCGGTCAGGTGGGTGCGCCAGCACAGGTCGAGGTCGTCGCGGAAGGCGGGCATGCGCTCGTCGAAGCCGCCGACGTTCAGCAGGGCGCCCCGCCGCACCAGCATGCCGGCGGTGTTGACGAAGAAGACGTCCTGGATCTGGTCGTGCTGGCCCTGGTCGATCTCGTCGTCCTCGATCGGGGACACCGCCCGGCCC
>Ga0081538_10004137_pt1 | contig 13472 bp, 19 predicted proteins | sample TabmetS5T2R1_FD_71022 | JGI IMG/M metagenome (GOLD analysis project Ga0081538, IMG submission 71022) | Tabebuia heterophylla rhizosphere microbial communities from the University of Puerto Rico - S5T2R1 | ecosystem: Host-associated > Plants > Roots > Rhizosphere ...
TGCTGCAGATGGAGGAGGAGAAGGAGAAGGCTAACAGCAGAAGACGAAGAAGACGATGAAGAAGGAGAAGGAGAAGGAGAAGGCTAACAGCAGGACAAATATACATATACGTTGAACAGAAATTCCCCTTTTTTGTTGCTTCTCCGGTTGTTGTAAACCGACGGAGTCATATGGTGGCAACAACACCTAATATATGAATAGAATAAATTATACTATAGTAAATTCGCTTTTTCCCTCCCCTATATCAACTATTTGACACCTTTGCTATGCGCAAATGAGAAGTCTCAACAATGGATAGTACAGCCATTGCAAAATAATAATAAATTATTATGAGAGTTTGCAAGGTGCTGATTATTATTATATTTTTGCCGACTCAAGTTAGCTTTTTTGCCTCTTTATGCATCTCTTTGTACTGTTCAATTATGGACCGTATCCTGCCTTCATGCCTTTCCTTATAGTGGTTTTTGCAGCCAGTGCAGCAGAAAAATCTTTGAAAGTTTGCAAACTCAAGTATTTTGGGCTTGCCATGTATAGGTCCACCACAATATTCACATTGCATGTTTACCTTCATACCCTCTACCTTTACATGGAAGTGTTTCTTTTGTTCCTCCAGCAGCTTGATGGTTTCTTCTCCAAAGAACTGGTTTTTCTTTTCTCTATTGATTTTGGATAAATCGATCTCTGGTTTAACTGACTTGATAAGCCCAATATTTACAAGACGCTCATATCTGTTTTTTACTGTAGGTGTGCTTACCTTTATCTCACGTGAAATAGCACGGAATGATTTTCTGCCGTCCTCCATTAATGATTTCAGGATTGCAACATCAGTGTCGTCAAGCTCTACTGGCAACGCGCTATACAATAGAGTTGATGCTAAAATGTGATTTAATTATTGTGTTATTATCATTATAAGAAAAAGAGTTAGAGACTCCTGCGCTTTGATTCAACAAAAAGTAGTAAAAGTACTTTTAGATACTACTAGGTAGCGGGAGCCTTGCTCGGCGTATATACACTTTTCAGTTCTCGGTTAGGGTAAACCTGCTGTTCTACCTTTGGTTTTGACTTGGCATACCGTGGTCTGTACCTTCCAAGCAGAATGGAGTTTCCTACTACTGTTACTGAGCTTAGAGCCATAGCAGCAGCAGCAAGGATAGGCAGCCATCCGAATACGCTTAGTCCAAAGAAGGGTACCAAGGCGCCTCCTGCTATAGGTATTAACCCGGTGTTGTATGCAAACGCCCAAAAGAGGTTCTGCTTTATCTTCGATACAGTCTTTTTGCCTAATTCCAGAGAGGTTGCTACATCCCTTAGATCACCTTTTATCAGAATTATCCCGCCTGTTTCCTTTGCTACATCAGTTCCAGAGCCTATCGCTATCCCCAAGTCTGCACGCGCTAGCGCTGGTGCATCATTTATGCCATCTCCTACCATCGCCACAACTCTGCCCTCTTCTGATCTGAGTTTTGCAATCATCTTTTCTTTCTGCTGAGGCAATACCTGTGCAATTACTCTATTGATCCTAAGCTTGAACGCAATAGCCTTGGCAGTTCTCTCATTATCCCCTGTCAGCATTATCACTTCTATGCCCATCCTATTCTTCAACGAATCAACAGCTTCCCTTGCACTTTCCTTGACCGTATCTGACATTGCAATTATTCCAGATAGCTTACTATCAATTGATACAAGTGTAGCCGTCTTGGCCTCCTGTTCTAGCCTCGATAGAATTGAATCGACGTGGGTGCCTACCTCAATCGCATTTTCATACATCAGCTTTCTATTCCCAATTAGAACCGTGTGATCTCCATACGTAGCCTTGAGCCCATGACCTGACACTGCTTCAAATGAATCAGGGTTTGATACAGGTAAGCCCCTCTCCTTTGCCTTTCGGACTACTGCTTGTCCTAGCGGGTGCTCAGAACCTGATTCTGCAATTGCTGCAAGCCTCAGTAGCTCGTTTTCTCCGATGTCTCCTCCTGATAAATCTACCACATCTGTTACCGATGGCTTGCCTTCAGTCAAGGTGCCTGTTTTGTCAAACACCACAGTATTTACCTTTCTTGCAATTTCTAAATATTCGCCACTTTTGAATAGTATGCCGTTTTCTGCGCCCTTGCCTGCCCCCATCATCAGTGCTGCGGGGGTAGCGATGCCAAGCGCACAGGGACATGCTATAATTATTACTGATACGAACGCAAGGAGCGAATATGTTAGCCCTGCTCCTCCTGCAAAATACCAGCCAAGTCCTGCGCCAACTGCGACGGCTATTACTGCTGGTACAAAGTACTTTGCAACTTGGTCTACCATCCTCTGCATAGGCGCCTTGCCCATTCTTGCATTCTCTACAAGTGTGATTATCTGTGACAGCACTGTATCTTGACCCACTTTAGTGGCTCTGACTGTAAGAAGTCCACTCTGATTTATTGTAGCACCGATAACTTCACTTCCCTTTGACTTATCCACAGGGATACTCTCACCTGTGATTGCAGACTCGTCTATTGAAGACGCTCCATCTATTACAACACCGTCGACAGGCACACGCTCACCGGGCCTTATGATAAGCAGGTTTCCTTCCTGGACCTGCTCGACGGGAATTTCTTCCTCTCTGTTTCCTTCCCTTATCACTTTAGCCATCCTAGGCTGGAGATCAATTAGTTTCCTTACTGCACTTGATGCCTTCTCCTTTGTTCTTATCTCTAGCAGTCTTCCTACCAGGATTAAAGTGATTATTATTGCTGCAGTTTCAAAATATACTGACGCAAAAGGGAAGTAGCCGGGTGCAACTGTAACAGCTGCGCTATAAAGATATGCTGCGCTAGTTCCTAGCGCTATTAGCGTATCCATGTTAGATGCTTTAGCCTTTATTCCATCCCACATACCCTTGTAGAAGCGCCAGCCTATCCAGAACTGGATTGGTGTTGCTAGCGCTAGCATAGCATAGTTGCTGATCCCCATTGGAAGAGGAATCAAATTTTCAAGCTGTGTAGGAAACATGTGGGGTAGCGTTAGTATCATAATAGGAATTGTAAGGGCAATGCTTATAGTCACATGCTTCTTCAGCTTTCGCAATTCTCTTTCCGGCTCTGTAAATTCATTGAGACATTGCGTGCTGCAGAAATAGTATTTCCTTCCATCCACTGTATGCTGGATAGAATCTGGCTTTTCTTCAACAAACATGCCACAGACCGGATCAGTTGCCATATGCCTAACCTTTGGATTTTCCCTTATATAGGGATAGGAGTTTACAATTGTAAAGAAATGAAAAATCCATTCTGTAATCCCATTTTCAATTATATATTATGCAATTCAAGGATGTTATAATGAGCTAATAATAACGGACAAGAGATCAAAAGCCAAGACTAAGTAATATGATGATGTGCTGATGCAGTAGAGTCCTATCACTTTCGCCCTTTCGCCATCTTTTGCATTTGCAAACTTCGACGGTTTTGCGCAAGTGCTCGTCTACAGCTCTTATATTACAAAGAATAAGGAGGATAACAACAAGAAAGGTCTGTGTCTTGGATCCATATTACCCCGCAAACTAAAAAAAGAGTTTATGACCGGGCTGCTTCTATGTAGAGACTCTAAGAAATTTGTAGCCAGAATTTTCTAACCTTTCCTTTTTATTTTCTCTTTAGTTGTTAGGGTTGGCTCATATTCCACAATAACAGAATCAGTCATAAAGTCAATGTCTATATTTTTGATAGCTTCATTACCTTTTAGTTGATTTTCAACGATTGGCTTGCAGGTAGTGCAATACATTCCAACAACTTTGGATCTTGCTTTTTGTGTTAGGTTCATATCCGATAACACAGGCTATATATTACTTACATGATTCAGCAAAATAAAGAAGAAGGAAAGAGAAAGAAGAAGTGATACATATGCATACAGCGGAAGTCTAAGTGTGCACTGCTAGTGTTTTCATCAGTAGCCATATTTGCTGGGATTTGCTTCAAACTGGCTCTTGCATGCTGCTGAGCACAAATACACCTTCCTTCCATCGCCGGATTCCGACACGAACTTGGTTTTGTTCTCATCAACCATCATGTTGCATACAGGATCTTTGAACATACACCAACTATAGGTGGATACACTTAATTAAACAGTGCACTTTACAGCTGTAAAGTTGCAGATTAATTGCTTAATTTTACAATTGTAAACTCAGGTTGCTATATAGCCATTCATTGAATTATTAGTCATGACAACGACTAAGAAGAATATTAAAAATGACAAGAGATAGGCGGGTCTGAATCCATTAGAAAAAGCAAAAAGAGAGGAACGTAAGTCATAAACCAACGCTGACTGTTCCGACCATGTTTGGATGAACATCGCAAAAATATGGATACTCTCCTTCTTTATCAAATGTGTAGCTGAATGACTGTCCCCTAACCAGTACGCCGGAGTCAAAAATCCTATTGATTGAGGTCACAGTGTGGATAGCAGAGTCTTCGTTTACCCACGTTACCGTTTCTCCTATCTTGGACTCAACAGGGTTTGGATTGTATGAATTACTCTCTCTGTCGCCAACTATTCTTACTGCTTCTTCTACTATAGATGATATATTTTGTTGAAGGTTGCCAAGTCCGAAGTCCGCATTGTTGTCGTTGACAGAGCTCAGGCTGCCTGTCAGAACCTGTGTCGCAACTATAGCACCAGCTATGATGAACGCTGCGAATACGATGGCTATTGAAATGACCACAATTTTCCAGACCATGAAACAATGATCAAATTTCTTGTTTTAACCCTTGTTTACCTGTCCTACGTAACTGAGTTACCTGAATACTTATTTGCTTTGGTCAACTGCTAATTACTGGATGGAAAGTAATGTGGTGGTGGCAAGACAGAGCTCTTCTAGTCGGCCATTAACTGGCTGCGTCAATTGAGTCAAATTGGTACATGCACATCGAGAGCGAATTTACATTAGAAAGGACATTATTTTGAAACTAAATGATTACGGTGAGCTAAACCAGAGCCAATTGATGAGCTACTCCGGTCTTAACAATGTCAAGCACAAGCCGATCATTGATGAATTGGTGCAGAAGGGTCTCATAATTAGGTTCGAAGAGCCTTGGGGCGAGCAGAACAGGATAATCAAATATAGGGTTTCAGAGAAAGGCAAAGAAATTGTCAAGGCAATACTGGAGCCCTATGAATTGTTGTTTCCAAGGAGGGCTGAGAAAGAGGACAAGAAGAAGTGAGCGCCATAATAGCGACTACTATAGGTAACAGAGTTACTACATTCTTTATAATGCAGCAGGGGTGGGAATTGTTTATTGTCTGACTTGACCGATCGTAGTAACAACAAGAAAGAGGGGACGGCACACGAGAACCTCCTAGAAATACTAGATAATGTCATTTACCAGCTAGATTTCACAAAAAAGATGGTAATCATAATGGTTTTATCATTCATTGCTGTTGTGCCTATAACTGCAGTTGTGATCAATTCATTAGCTGACAGAGATGATCTGCAGTTTGTGATACCCATAGTATATTCTGCAGTCTTTCTGTTATGGCTTGGAGTTGGCATTAGGCAATGGATAGTGTTTTCAAAGTGGACTCAGAAATACCGTTTATACAAAGAATTGCAAAAGAGGCTCGATGAGAGACTCGACTTTGATAAGGGCAGTAGTAATGAAGGACATAAAGAAACACCATAATTAGCATTTGTATGTTGTGTAGATTAGAATACTACCCCTCAGTAGGCATTAATAATATCCCCATTTCCGTAATTCGACTAGACTGATCTTCCTTCACCACCCTATATCATCTGCCTTACAATTATAAAGAGCTAAAAAAGGCATCGAAAAGATTGAATGCACAGAGGCTAAAGTTAAAAGGTTATGTCACTAAAGAAAAAGTGGAAAAAGAAGATCGTCAGGATACTGGCAATTGAAGCTGCTATACTTCTATTAGCCCCTAAGGCGGATGAATCCATCTGTGATCATGCTTTTTCCCTTGGAGACTAAACCATCGAACTCCTTGGCAATAGCGCCAACACTTTCGTCTTGCATCATCTTTGCAAAAACTTGATCTGCGTGAGCTTGGTCTCTATAGAATTGCAGTGACACACCAAGCATCTCATCATCACCCACAGAAAGAATCTTTGCAATGCTCTCTACTCCTTCAGGAGGAGCTTCCTCTCTTGTTGTTCTTGTACCGCTGCTATCGTCGAGATAATAGATCTTTGAGCTTACCCCATTTTCGTTGAGCCATTGCACCCACCGTTTTCCAAGCTGTGCTAAAGCATCCTGATTCTTTTTCGGTGCCCAGCTGTAGCTGATCTGCACGTAACTTTCAGTCTTTTCTTCTATTGCATTGAAACTGCTTTTCTTCTTTTAATTTTTTCGCGTTATGCTTAGACACAAGAAAGAAAGCATAAACATCTCATAAGCTACAGCGGTAAAGCAAGTGACAGCCAGATGCAAAATATCTTATTTCCTATCGTCCTCTTTATAGTGTAAATGTTATTACCATACTCTCTAGTTCATCACACTAGAGAGAGACAAGAGGTATTTGACGGGGAAACTCCATAACCTGGAAATCCTTCAAGTCTTTATTATAACAAGAAGAAGAAGTATCAAGTAATATAACAAACGTAAGTAGGAACAACAAGATCCCCTAACCTAGGACATGGAGACTACCAAAATCTAATTATCCTTGGCCAGATCATGATTACGGTCTAGTTTACTCGACTCGCGTAGAGCCTGATTTTTGCTTGGAAAAAAGATATATTTTTCATGGGATCAAGTCTCGAATGCTCAAGAACATTAATGTCTTGTTAGGTACTCGGCTGCTGCGTTATTTCATAACGCAGGTTTAGTCAATGAAGTGAGAAAAGAGCTGGCAACTTGTATATATTGCAAGGAAGTGAAAAACATTCAATCTTGATTTTTTCCTGGACTACAAAGATGAGCATTCAATTTCTCATCAGCCCCTATTAATAAAGAATAGTTGTATCTGCCTCTTGAGGAATATCCTGTTAATAGCTAATAATCCCTCGTTCTTACTAATTATTGGGTAAGTTTGATAAGAATCCCTTATAATGGATAATTCAAGAACATTTGCGTAGCGGTTGGGCTCAAACACTACGCCTGTAATCCTAATGATGGTTACTCTTCTGTGCTTTTACTATACCTGCTGCAGCAGGAGTGGTTCCATCAGTAAGTGCACAAGAAGAGGATACCCCATTAGGTGAAGAAGAGCTTGCAGGCAACATCGTATCTGACGTTTTAGATGACAGCAATGAAGATAAGGCAAATCAAGATGCAACTAACACTGTAACGTTTGTGTGCTTTTCTACTTTACATCATGGCCCTTCTGATACACCCCTTGACTTTCAACTTGTCCGCTGCTCCTTCCTCTTGTCATTGTCATTTTCTGCCGACTTTTTCTTCCTTCTCTCTTCTCTTAAGATTTCAAATGCTTCATACCCAAAGATTCCAATATAGCGGTCTTTACAGTCTGTACAGATTGGAATAAGGCCTCTAGGAGCTATGAAATCAGCATTGTGTTTACATACCCGGCAAGCATAGTATGCACCTCGCCATTTTGTGGATGCTGGGGATAATATCATTTTCTACTGCTTCTCTTTCTACTGTGATGCTGCTGATAGCAAACGTCGCAGAGCAGAATCATCTCAGTCGTCATTCGTGATTCTCTCCAGCAAATACATAATAGTCAGCTGGTCTTGTAGCGCATTTGCAGCATAATAAAAAGAAGGCGATTTGTTAATAGTGGGAAATGCTGCATTAGTAGGCATCATATCTTTTATGTTAGCACCTTCCTTCGTTGTCCTCAACAGTATTATATACTGCTATTTGGCGCTGCAGCCATTCCAAGCCGTCAAGCTCTGCAAACGATCTATCGGTTTCATGCACATCTTTACTATTCTTCAATAGAGCTTTCTTTTGCAAAATGATGGATTCAACTTTTTGAATATCATTGATAGACCTAATAGCGTCTATCTGCAGTTGGAAGGTGCTGTTCACTTCTCGCTTATTCTCATGGTTAATTTGCTCCTTAAGGAAGGATGTTCCTTCATTGATTACTGGTTGTAGAGTCATCATCATATTTAGTGAAGCCAAGCTCTAGATGGATTGTTATATCATAGCTGGCACCTTAGGGGGAGGGAGGTAGTGGCCTACACCACCTGAGTAATGGCCAAAAAAATAAATCCAGACCTCGAGTTATGGTTAGCTTGATGGATTTAGATGGGTATCGTACCATTGAAAACTTTCTCAAGAAACTAAATCAATCGGAGGAGTATTACATAGATTCTAAAGCAAACGAGATTCCATACCAAGGTGGTTCACTTGCTCAAAAATTAGTAACTGCATTGGAATCCTATCAAAGAGAGAAGAGTACCTCTGCAACAGGTATACCGCAGTCAGATTATATTATTCAGCATACAGTCAGTTTGATTAACGCAGCTCGAATACATGGACTTGTCAAGGATAGACAAGATTTAATGCAGAAACTCAAGACGACAGAAGACAGACTTGGAGAGTGTGAAGATAGAAATGCTCAGCTAATAGATCAGAATGAGGAATTACAGAGAAAGGTAAGGGAGCCCAACCAGAAAAGAAAAGATACTACTTCGAAACAGACTACCCTGTAAAACTAAGCAATCAGCAATAAAATCCATTGTATTAAAAGCGACTTTTGTTGTTATGCTGTTCTTGATTAGGACAGTAGTAAGACAATTTTGACCTGATAAGCCCACCACTTTTATTAACTACTTTCCTATATTCTTCTCCTGTTATTACTAGACTTCTTCTAACCTTTTTCAGCAGTCTAGACAATCCATAGTTATTACTAGTAAAAACTACGCTGCTCATGCAGGAAAAGGATAGGTTTTTGCTTCAGTCAGTTCTTATCAACTGCCTCCTCTTATTTTAAGCAGTAGTAGCTTGTATCTATAACTTAAGAAGAGAAGAAAGCAAGAAGAAAAAGAAAAGGGTGTTTATATATTTCTGCACTTGCTCGAGTGGAGGGTTTGCATCATATAATACTGCACAACTACAATTATGTTACTGGTTTTCTTCCTACTGCTTCTCCTTCTTCAGTACTATTCAGAGTACCATTGGCAGCAAGTCTTAGCACAACACCAAAGGTCTTTTCTCCATCTATACTTATCCTAGCTACTGGTATGTCATTTATCTGGATTTCTAGGTGCATTTTGAAGCGTCTTGATCTGGAATTTTAGGTGTGGCTTGGTAGCAGGGTCCAACCCTCCTTCAAGTTCTCCTTCTCCTTGTACCGACTGATTTACCCTGATAATCCTTTCATCTGCCTCAATCATTTTTCGTATCGTTACTTCCGTTGAGTCACAAATTGAAAATACTAACATAGGAGAAGAGCGGTTTGACGATAGTTATAATCAGCCTAGCACCTAGGCGAGAGGGGTGGAGAGAAATAAAAAAATAAGCAACGAAAGCCGTTGCTGCAATGCAAATTATTACTTGTCATTTCTTAGTTTTCGTGTCCTTTTCAACTTCAGGACATGCTAGGTAATGAGTAATTAGGCGCCGAATAACCAAATTATAGCTTTCAGAAAGCTTTCCTAGTTCTCCAAGTGCAGAGTGCACGTCATCTTCAACTTTTATGTTTTTCATATTATCTTCGACCTTTTTGTTGTTAGTATTACGATTAGCTTGGATACGTGCTTCGTATTTAAGGGGCATGCAATTATCTTCTCTATTCTAGATATAAAACTTATCTTTCTTCTTCTTTCTCTAGCCGCAGCTACTTTATATCTTTGTTATCCTAAATATACCTATGAACTCTCACGTGATAATAATGATGATAAACCAACAGAATGCGCAAGTTGAAGCCTTGATTTCATTAGAGGTAGAACAACTAGCAAAGAATGAGTCTGAGGTAAACGAAGAACTTTGGAATAAGCAAGCATGGAGAGCGACTACTTAGCATGAGCAAATACCTCTCACCTGAATGGGTTATGCTACGAAGGTGCGACTACAGTCATAGAATGGCCAAGCAACGGATAGGAATGACTGATTTTGCAGAGCACTTACTCATGAAGGTGCTTGAATTAGAAGAACCATTGAGAGTGCAGTTTGTTAAGAAATGATAATTGTAATTTGTCCTTTCTACTCCTATGTAATTGCATTAGAACGTGAGGAATACTTTCGGGAATATATGTGCTGTGACGCTTGCTTGAAAATACTGCCCTTCATCCGTGTAATCAACACTTCTTCGAAGAAGAAGATGGGGGAGGACGACTAGAGAGAAATGACTATAACTGTTTCTTCAACAGTTTTGGTATTCCAACCTCTTTTAAAAAAGAGTCACGACCAAAAACCTGGTAGTTGGCACCTCAGTTTCAAAGCGTCCATTGCTGGACCAATACGTAGTTGCTGCGGCCGCATAATGTTTTGTGATATCTTAACTTCTAAATACTTTCTAATTGAGGTCGAAGAGCTAAAGGCTGACAAAATCCTTTGTGAGCGTTACATCTGCTGCAAATGTTTGGAGGCGCTGCTATAAAAGTTGGATAACTGACGAGACTTTTGCTCTGTTTGTTTATGAATCAGTGCTTTGCTCATTGGCGCTCAAGCTTTTATTTTATGATGTGGATGATGTCGTAAGCATGTTATACGACTTTTGGGAGAAGCATCATAGGGGGAAATGACTACGGACGCTGAAGAGGAGGAGAAGGCGGGAGAAGTACACTGTCACGACTGTGGCATAATAGCATCCTCACCAACAGAAGAAGCTGTAGCTAATGGGTTTTGTCATGTGAAAGTGTTTGATGCTCGCCGACGAGTAGTAGTAGTTGGTCATGATGAAGACCAACAACAAGAACAAGCTGCAGCAGAGATATTGAAAGATGGTTATTATTGGCTTTGCCCTGACTGCTTTCATTACATGCGAGAAACTTTACTAGTAGTGAACGGCGGCGACTTGAGCGATAATTTTCTCACAGATGCCGACAAGACCTAAAGAAGGAAGAAGAATATGTTTTTACTTCAGCAGACGGTTCTGAACGAACGATAGAGTTCTTCAAAAATTGGGCACAGTAAATCCAAAACCTCTTGGAGAAACTACATAGGAAGACTGAACTAACACGCCAAGGAGTTAGAAAGAACACCTAGTACTTTTTGTTCCTGCTTGAAGATTATGTTGGAGGGTAGAGTATTAGAGTGCCTCCTAGATAAGCAGTAACTAGAGATGCAGGAAAAACCTATTAACTTCAGTAACAAAGTCTAGTTATTGACAGCTGATACTAATATCAATTATAATTCTTCTAGAGAGACTGTAAATACAGCAGCAGCTGATTCTGAAATTGAGGTTGAGAAGATTCCATTAGAGTTATACATAAGGGCTGAAGAGAAGGTAAAGGCGGCTGGTGGAATGAAGACGACAGAGCAAGCGATAAAGGAACTAAAAGAAGAAGCTCAAGTAAAGTATCTCAAAACGGTTCAAAAACCAGCAGAAGAGGAGCTCGATATCGGCTTAGCTGCACCAACCAATGAAGAAATGAGACCTCACGTCAGGAGGGTTGATAGAGCTTTAGCGGCGCATATCAAGCGTGCAAGAAAGTTATACTGTAGTGGCGGTGCTAACAAGAGGATAGATGATGCTCAATTCTATGAGATGTTCAGGCTGGCGAATCATTCCCCTGATGAACCAAAGGAAGAGTTCTATTCTATGGTGGAAGACTTGAAACGTAAGAAGCTATTGTGATAGTAGTAAAATGTAGGATATTAACTGTGAACAGTCAAGGAACAGGAGGAGTAAAAGTAGAAGAAGTAAGAAGGGAAGAAGAAGGATTGGGAATTAATCTAGCAATGAAAAGGCGCTTTGAATTAGAAATAGAGAGACGCTGCAAAATGCTCCAAGTGATGAAGGTAAGTTAAAAGACCTTCTAAAATTAAAGGAGAAACAGAATGAGGAAGAAGCAACTCACATTGAAGATACGCAAAGGTTAGTTACAGAAAAGAATCAAAATGAAATGCTAAAGGTTGTATTGTGTTTAGTACGCAGAAAGCAGAGCAATATCAGTGATAGAAATTAGATTATTGTCATAGAGGAAAGAAGGCGCTACCGCTCTGATCTTTAGCGAAGATAGCGAAAGCTCGGAATTTCTTAATAAGCAGAATTTCTATCTGCCTCCGGCATCTGTCTCTTGAGTGGTGCTTATATATATAGACCGTTTCTGTTAAAGCCAATAAAAAATTGTTCTCTTATTCAAATAAGTATAAAAGAAACCCTTTATTGTTCTATATCAATGAAACTGATCAAACCTAAAAGAATCGTCCTCACTCCACTACTCGTCAGTATAGTTTTCTCTGTATTAATTAGCAGTAGTATCATTAATCAACAACAGATAGTAGTAGCACAGCAACAGCAGCAACAATCCCCTGAAGAAATTGAAGAGGAGATTCTCAGAGGAAGCGTAGACTTAGAAGGTACTGACGACGATACTGCCACAACTACAGAGAGTAGTTCAGATCAATTTCTTTCAAACGATAGCGTTCTAGTATACGAAAGTCCTGCTTATGGAATTAGAACACAGTATCCTGATGGGTGGGAGATAGTAATTCAAAATATTTCAAATTCTTCGTCATCCCTAAGATTTAACTCTCCACTGGAAAATGATACAGATATCTATCGTGAAAACGTCCTTTTTGAAGTTAGTACCATCTCCAATAATACAGCCTTGAGTAATTACACGACTGCAGCTCTTGGTTCTTATCTAGAGACATACCCAGATCTTAAATTTAATGAGGTATCTTCGACTAATTTAACTAATAGTGCTATTCCAGCGTATAAGCTTGTGGCCAGTCACACACAAGAGGGTTTAGACTTCATGCAAATTTTTGCGATAAAAGAGGATAAACTTTATACTATTTTATATTCTTCAGAGAAGAGCAGATATTCTACATATTTGCCGATCATAGAAGAAATGATCAAATCTTTTGAAGTGACGTAAGTCATGTTGTGGGGTAGGGTTACTCATTATTTTTGCTGCTTATTTTATAGTCGATACAGAATATTCACACCTTCCTGAAAACATGATTCAAACATCCACATCACTTAATGACAGCGTAGTAGACGTGGTCGTATCAGAAGAGCTAGTACATTGACAAGCGTTTTCACGTCCTTTGCGCTGCTTAGCTGCTGACTCATGTGCCTGTTTATAGGTTAATGAACCTTCTTAGGTTACCTCAGATAGATATATTTCCTAATATCGTTGTGGAGCAAAGAAAAAACAAAGAAACAAACAAACTTTAGAGCAGACTAGCGTTCCTAATGAATGCGGATTTTGGTGTTTGTACTAGTGATTGTTCTGACTTTGTACTAGTAATACTACTGCCTTGCTTTTACAATTACAATTATAATCTAGACTGCTTGATACTCAGCGATCCCAGTTATTGTTATATTCGATTCGAGGAGATCATAAAGGAGTAGTATATTTTAGCTCTAATCTCTAAACCGGAATTCCAACAGAA
>Ga0081538_10004138_pt1 | contig 13471 bp, 13 predicted proteins | sample TabmetS5T2R1_FD_71022 | JGI IMG/M metagenome (GOLD analysis project Ga0081538, IMG submission 71022) | Tabebuia heterophylla rhizosphere microbial communities from the University of Puerto Rico - S5T2R1 | ecosystem: Host-associated > Plants > Roots > Rhizosphere ...
GGAGACGCCCTGGCCGCTGATCCAGGAGGCGGCCAAGATCGGCCTGTACGGCTACGAGTCGCTGGCGCAGTTCTGGGCCGACCCGAGTGGGCTCACGCTGCCGATCGTGAACGAGGAGCTCTTCTGGGGCGACGGCGGCATCGCGATGTCGATCATGGGGACGACGCTCGCGGTCGCGGGCATCTTCTCGGCCGGCACGCCCGAACAGCTCGGTGAGTGGGTCCCGCAGTGCTTCGGCACGGTCGACGATCCAAAGGTGGCCGCCTTCTGCGTATCCGAGCCCGAGGCCGGATCCGATGTCGGGGCCATCCGCACGCGCGCCCGCTACGACGCCGAGCGCGACGAGTGGGTGCTAAACGGACAGAAGGCATGGGCGACCAACGGCGGAATCGCAGAGGTCCACGTGGTCGTGGCAACCGTCGACCCCGAGCTCGGTGCGCGCGGTCACGCGGCGTTCGTGATCCCGCCCGGCACGAAGGGGCTCCAACAGGGCCCGAAGCTGAAGAAGCACGGTCTGCGCGCCTCGCACACCGCGGACGTCTTCCTCGACGATTGTCGGGTCCCGGGCTCCTGCCTGCTCGGTGGAAAGGAGCGCCTCGACGAGCGCCTGGCCCGCGCCCGCGAGGGCGGCAGCTCGAAGCGCCAGGCGGCCATGCAGACGTTCGAGGTCAGCCGCCCAACGGTCGGCGCGCAGGCGCTCGGGATCGCGCGCGCGGCCTACGAGTACTCGCTCGAATACGCGAAGCAGCGCCGGCAGTTCGGCCGCGCGATCATCGAGAACCAGGCGATCGGCTTCGCGCTGGCCGACATGAAGATGGAGATCGACGCAGCGCGCCTGCTCGTCTGGCGCGCCTCATGGATGGGGCGCAACGGTCACACCTTCGAGAACGCCGAGGGCTCGATGTCGAAACTGAAGTGCGGCGAGGTCGCCGTGTGGGCGACCGAGCGCGCGATGCAGATCCTCGGCGGCAGCGGCTACGCGCGCGAGTTCCCCGTCGAGCGCATGCACCGTGACGCCAAGATCTACACGATCTTCGAGGGCACTTCGGAGATCCAGCGGCTCGTCATCACCCGCGCGATCTCCGGCCTGCAGATCAAGTAGCCGCGATCGAGTCGCCCGTGCCGACCTGGCCCTGCGAGGGCCGACGCGGCGAGCGCGCGCCGAGGACAGTCAGCACGATTGCGCCGATCAGCAAGACGCCTCCAACGCCGAGGGCGCTCACGCCCAGCTCATCGAGGAACGGGAGCTTGGCGCCCGCCTGCACGTCTGCGGCGACGCCCCGCGATCCGTCGGCATTCATCACGACGACCGACCAGTCGCCATCCTGGACGCGCCAGTCGAGCGTCTGCGTGCCGCGTCCCTGACTCGAGACGGCCCAGAACGACTGCTCGGCGGGCGTCGCCGGCCGGCGGCTGCCCGGCTCGGCCAGATAGGACGCCTCGAACGGGAAGGCGTCGATGTCTGTGACCCGCGTGTGGCCCACGCCGCGCAGATAGGTCGCGACCTCCTCGGTGCGCGCGATCCCGGCGAACACGGGCTTCCCACCCTCGGGCGCGACCTCGAGCTCGACCCTGCCGAGATCGCCCGAGTCGACGAGCCAGCCGGCGCCGGACAGGTCGACGTCCAGGTTGTCGGTGGCCAGGGCGCGAGCCCCGGACGCGAAGCGCTCGTTGTCCGTCATCAGATAGCCGCGATCGTTCTTCTCGTCGTCGGCCCAGAGCGCGGCGCCACCGAGGGCGAACGCGCCCAGGGCGAGGAGGCCGGCGAGCGCGCCCGCCACGATGAGGCCCACGCGAGCGGCGGCGCTTCGGCCCCTGGTGTTCTGTGTGCCGTTGTCGGTCATGACCCCAAGGTCGCAGCCCTCGCCGCGCCCGACACTGGGGCCACCAGGTGGCCGAAGGTGCGGATACCCGGCCTAGGACGTTGTTCCCACGGCTGCGGGCTGAGCCGTAGGCTGACGCCATGAGCGCGTCCGACGTGGTCGAGCTGACCAGCGCCCTGGTCGCGATCGACTCGATCAACCCATCGCTAGAGCCGGGCGCTGCGGGCGAGGGCGAGGCCGCGACCTTCGTCGCGGACTGGGCGAAGGCCGCGGGTCTCGAGGTGGAGCTCGTCGAGGCGACGCCCGGGCGGCCGAGCGTCGTCACCAGGGCACGCGGCAGCGGCGGCGGGCGCTCGCTGCTCCTCTGTGGCCATCTCGACACGGTCGGCACCGGCGCCATGAACGCGCCGTTCGAGCCGCGCATCGAGGGTGACCGTCTCCACGGGCGTGGCTCCTACGACATGAAGGCCGGAGTGGCGGCGGCGCTCATCGCCTGCCGCGACGCGGCGTCACTGGGCCTCGCCGGGGACGTGGTCGTCGCCGCGGTGGCGGACGAGGAGCACGCGAGCGTCGGCGTGCAGGAGGTGCTGGCGACGGTCGAGGCCGACGGCGCGATCGTGACCGAGCCCACCGAGATGGAGATCGTGATCGCCCACAAGGGCTTCGCCTGGCTCGAGGTCGAGGTGAGGGGGCGGGCCGCACACGGCTCGCGGCCGCACCTTGGCGTGGACGCGATCGTGAAGGCAGGCCCGATCCTGACGGCGCTCGGCGCGCTCGACGCGCGGCTCGGGAGCACGCGTCACCCGCTGCTCGGGCGCGGCTCGGTCCACGCCTCCCTGATCAGCGGCGGCAACGATCTCGCGACCTATCCCGAGCGCTGCACGATCGGCATCGAGCGCCGCACTTTGCCCGGCGAGGGCACGGCCGAGATCGAGCGCGAGCTTGCGGGTCTACTGGCGGGCTGCCGCGAGGCCGACTCGGTGCTCGAGGCCTCCGCGCGCACCCTGCTGGTGCGCGAACCGCTGGAGACGCCCGAAGACGAGCCGGTGGTGGCTGCGCTCCGCGAGGCGGCGGCGGACGTGCTCGGCTCGCGGCCGCCGCTCTCCGGCGCGAGCTTCTGGGCCGACTCCGCCTTCATCGCCGGTGCCGGCATCCCGACGGCGCTGTTCGGCCCCGGTGGCGAGGGCGCCCACGCCGCGGAGGAGTGGGTGAGCATCCGCGACACCGAGAGTTGCACCCGCGTCCTGACGAGGACGGCGAGCGCGTTCTGCGCCTGAGCTCAGGTCACGCGCCGCAGCACGGTAAGCCCGACCACCCGCGACACCACCATCGCGATGTAGGCGATGCCCGCCACCTGCTCGAGCATCACAAGGCCGCGGGCAAAAGGCTTGACCGGCACCACGTCGCCGAGGCCGGTGGCCGAGAGTGTCGTGAAGCTGAGGAACAGGAGCTCCATCCAGCTCCGGTCAGCCGCCGGGTCGACTGCGGCCGTGAAGCTGCCGGGTGCGATCGCCTGGCAGACCACATATACATAGGCGAAGCCCCACGCGACCAGCGTGAAGGTCGCGCCCACGGCGAACAGCTCGTCGCGGGTGATCTCGTGGTCGGCGAGCATGTACGCCAGCAGCGCGCCGGCCGCGTAGAAGTAGATGACCGCCTCGAGCGCGGACGACCAGGGCAGGAGGTCGTCAGTGTTCGTGATCGCCTGGATCAGCAGCAAAATCGTGGCGGGTAGACCGAGCAGGACCACGATCCAGGGCGGAACCGGTGAGCTGCGCACCGCGAGCAGCACGAGGACGAGGATCAGGATGCCGAAGACGCTGAACAGGGCGCGCCCGGCGCTGCTGTCCTCGGTCAGCGCATAGACCGGGATGGCGATGAGCTGCGCGGCGAGAAGTGTGGCGGACGGCTCGCGCCTGGCGAACGACAGCACCGCTCGAAGCTATCTATCGGGCCGGTCGCCACCGGTAGGTACGGTTACGGGATGAGCGACCTGACACCGAGCTCCGGCCGAGTTCCCTCCAGGCGTGAGCGCGAGCAGCGCGCGTACCGGCTCGTGGTAGCCGGCGGCGTCGCGGGCGCTGTCGCCGTCGTCGGACTCGTGCTCGCGATCGTCGGCGTGATCGGATACCTGGTCCCGGTCCTGGCGCTCGTGATCGCCGTCATCTGCGCCTTCCTGTTCCGCCGCGCGGTGTCTTGAGGACGGAGTCGGCCCGCCGGGCCTTCCGTCAGGGGCTGCGCGAGGGAGCGCCGTTCGCGATAGCCGGGTTCGTGCTTGCCGTCTCCTTCGGCGTGATCGCGCGGGAGGCGGGGCTGTCCGCCGTCGCAACGATCGTGATGTCGCTGGTGATGTTCGCGGGCGCCGCGCAGTTCACGGCGATCGCGATCATCGGTGGGGGCGGCACGGTCGGGGCGGCCATCGGTGCGAGCGCGCTGATGAACTCGCGCTTCCTGCCCATGGGCGCGGCGCTCGGGCCGTCGCTGCCCGGGGGGCCGTTCAAACGGGCCGCCCAGGGACAGGCCGTGGTCGACGCCTCCTGGGCACTCGCCGGGCGGGGCGACGGGACCTTCGACCGCTGGTTGCTGTTCGGGGCGTCGGCGGCGCAGTACCTCACCTGGCAGCTGGGGACGATCGCGGGCGCGCTCGGCGGCGACCTGCTGGGCGACCCCGACAAGCTCGGACTCGATGCGATCTACCCGGCATTCTTCCTCGGCCTGCTGCTGGCCGAGGCGCGCACCCTTAGAGCCGCGGGGGTCGCGGTGTTGGGCGCGGGGATCGCGCTCGCGCTCGTACCCGTCGCGCCGCCCGGCGTGCCGATCCTGGTGTCGAGCCTCGCGGCGCTGGTGGGCCTCACGCGCTCGGCACAGACCGCGGTGGCGGAGGCGCAGGCGCGCGAGCAGGAGCGCGAGCGCGAGCACGTCTTGGAGCGCGAGCGCGAGGCACGGGAGCGCGCGGCTCGGTGAACGCAGCACTCCTGATCGGCGGCTGTGCGGTGGCTACCGCAGTGCTCAAGGCGATCGGGCCGATTGCGCTCGGCGGCCGCGAGCTGCCGCTCTGGGTCACGAGCGTCATCGTCCTGCTCGCTCCCGCGCTGCTGGCGGCGCTCGTGTTCACACAGGCATTCGCCGAGGGCAAGGACCTCGCCGTCGGAGCCGAGACCGCGGGCGTCGTGGCAGGCGGCCTCGTCGCCTGGCGCAGCGGCTCGATCGTCGCCTGCGTGATCGTCGCCGCCGTCCTGACCGCCACGCTGCGGGCGCTCTGAGCCGATGGACGAGCTGCCGATCAGGCGCAACACGTTCCTGCTCTCGGCCGCGCTCGCCGCGAACTCGGCGATGCTGCAGCTGTCGGCGGCGGTGGCCTCGCTGACGCTCGTGAACGTCCTCGGAATCGAGGGATTGCTCGGCCTCGGTCCGGCGATCGTGCTGGCCGCGGCCGCGCTCGCCGCGCTGCCCGCGGGACGGACGATGGATCGCGTCGGGCGCGTGCCCGTACTCGCCGCCGGCTACCTGACCGGGGCCGCCGGGTGCGCACTCGCCGCGCTCGGGAGCGCGACCGACCTCGCGCCGGCGGTCCTCGGCGGGCTGATCCTCGTCGGCGCGGCGAGCGGCGTGGCGCTGCTGGCGCGCACGGCCGCGGGTGACATGTACCCGAGCGAGCGCCGCGCCCGCGGGATCGCGCTCGTCCTCTTCGGCGCGGTGTTCGGAGCGATCCTCGGCCCGGCGGTGTTCAGCCCGCTGCTGGCGGGGCGCGAGCTCGACGGCGAGGCGCTCGCGCCGCTGTGGCTCGCTGCCGGCGCATTCATGCTCGTCGGCTGCGCACTCGTGGTGGCCGTGCGGCCCGATCCGCGCCGGATCGCCCAGCTGCTCGAGCACGAACCGGCCGAGGATCCTGACGCCCGCACGGCGCCGCTCCGCGAGCTGCTCGGCCGCTCGGGTGTGGTCCCGGCGCTGATCGCAGCGCAGGCGAGCTTCGCGGTGATGGTCGGCGTCATGACGCTCACGGGCGCGGTCGTGGTCGACCACCACGGGCACGAGGGCCACGACGTCTTTCCGATCATCGGCGCACACGTGGTCGGCATGTACGCGCTCGTGATCGTGATCGGGGACTTCATCGACCGCATCGGTCGCACACCTGCGCTCGCCGGCGGGCTGTTCGTGATGGCCGTCTCGGTGATCAGCCTGCTGTGGGTCGAGAGCGTGCCCGCCACCGCCGTGGCGCTCTTCGGCCTGGGGGTCGGCTGGAACCTCTCGTTCGTGGCGGCGACCGCAGAGCTCGCAGACCTCACGCTGCCCTCGGAGCGCGGGCGTCTGCTCGGCTTCAACGACCTGCTCTCAGGCGCCACCGGGGCGGGGCTTGCGCTGCTCGGCGGGGTCGCGCTCACAGCGCTCGGTGTCGCCGCGCTGGCAATCGGGGCGACCGTACTGGTCGTCCTCCCCGCGCTCTGGATCCTGCGCTACGGGATGCCCGAGCCGGTCGCGGAGTCACCGCCGCGGCTGTGACCAAACGGAGTAAAGACGGCTGGGGAGGGGTGGGTGGTTTCGGTCCCCGAGGATTCGTCGGCGACCGGTGCCGTGATCGACCGACGCCTCCCCAGCCCAAGCCCGCGACCGGCCCGGCATACCGGCCCAGGCAAGCTCAGCGCCGGCGAAAGCGGCCCAGCAGAGCCCGCTCGAGCCCAGTGACCTCGCGCCAGGCGCGCCGCGCCGCGGTCTCGAGGAAGCTCGTGTAGCCGTCCCCGGCGATCGCCGCGGCCGGACCACTCCCCGGCAGCGCGGAGGCGGGCCGCGCCACCTCTACGCCGTGCTCTACGACCATGTCGAGCTCGGCATCGAACACGATCTGCGCACGCTGGCTCGTCACGCCCATCTCCTGGCCGATCGGGTGGCTGTCGAGCTGGTGGATCGTGACGTCCGCGTCGCGACCGACCAGCTTGTTCGACACGCGCAGGATCTTGCAGGGCGCCTCGACCACCGACTGGTAGGCGGCGCGCGTACCGTCCTCGGCGTCGCGGAACTGCTTGAGGAAGAGCTGATGCACCTCGCCGGCCAGCATGTCGTCGATGAGGTTCGCGGTGAAGCGGATGTCGGGGAGGACGATCTCGCCCTCGTTGTTCCTTCCGGGGAGCTCGCCTACGAGCCGTGACACCAGTCCGGCGGGACCCTCGAGCACCCGCTGCGGGGCGCCATCCGAAGCCCCGACCTCCGCTACCTCGAGGAACGGGCGCCAGGCGGCGCCCTCGTCGCGACCGAAGTTGCCTCCGAAGGCCTCCATCGTCACGCTCTCGCCGATCGCGGCCTTCGGCTGGAAGCGCGCCATCGTCTTCGCGTAGCCATAGGTCTCACGGCCGCCCAGGTAGGACATCGGGTTGTCTACGAAGATGTACGGCACGGCGAGCACGAGCCGCTCCGCGAGGAAGGTCGGGCCGAGGTCCCTGCCGGCCATCACCGGTATCCAGAACGAGGCCATGATCTCCGCCACTGAACCCCAGCGGTCGAACGGCGGAGTGAGGCAGGAGACGCGGTCGAAGCCGCCCAGCAGCAGGAGCACGTTCGATCCCCAGGAGCGGTAGTCGACGGCGCCGCCGGCCGGGACGTTGAACGTGCGCTTGACGAGCTCCGAGATCCTCTCCTCGTCACCTTCGAGCACGAGCCCGCGCATGCGGCCGCCCTCGCTGAGGAACGGTGGCGGGGTGGTGGCGCGGCCGCCGTACTCGACGTAGGGCGGCAGCTCGAGCGGTCGCGGGCGCAACCAGTCGGGGTCGCGTCCGGGGATGGCCTGCGGCTGCCCCGTGATGCTCGTGGCTGCCTCGATTCCGGAGATCACGGCCGCTTCGACGCAGCCGCCGTCGATGCCGTTGCGCGTCCAGTCGCCCGCGAGCGCCAGGTTCTCGAAGCCGCTGTCGCCGGAGGGCAGCCGGTGCTTGACCGAGCCCGCGGGCGTCAGGACGTAGCGCTCGCTCGGGGTGATGTTCGCGCGCCAGTACTGGGAGTCGAAGCGCTCGGCGCCGCTGCCTCCGTTGCGGTCGACCAGCACGCTCCAGTCGAACGAGCCGTCCGCCCGGCGCGCCTGCGGCCACAGGGCGGCCATGTCGTTCTCCATGAAGTCGATCGCGTGGCCCTTGACGCGCTCGGTCGCCTTCTCAGGGGTCTCGCCGTCGACCTCGTCGAGCACGCCGCAGAAGTAGGCGATCGTCTTCACGCTGTCGCTCGGGTCCCAGGACTCGCGCGGGATCAGGTGGCTCATGTCGCAGTAGGTGTCGAGCGGCTCCACGTAGCAGCCGGCGACGGAGTTCTCGTCGTGTGTCCAGCCGAGCTCGGCGGCCGGGCGGTTCGCCCATACCTGGAAGGCCTGCGTCTGGACCGTCACAGCCTCCTTGATCCCCGCCGCGAAGCGCTCGTCGGCCGCGATCAGCTCCTTGCAGATCGGCTCGAGTGCGCCGACCGGAATCGCCAGCACCACCTCGTCGAAATCCTTTGGCTCGCCGGGCAGCGAGCGCTTGAGCGCGTGCGGATCGCGCTTCAGCGGGTTCAGCTCGAGCTCGAACTCACGCCCCTCCGCCGCCGGCTCGAGCTGGTCCCAGAGGGGCTTGCTCGGCCAGCACTCGAGACCCTCGACGCCATCGACCGGGATGTACTCGTCAACCCCCGCCGCGAGCTTCGCCTGCTCGATCAACTCGATCTCGTCCACGCGCTTGACGGGCCGCCCATCCTCGTCCCGGCCGAGTCGCAGCCCGGTGACGGCGTGGAAGAACCTGAACTTGACGCCGCGGGCGCGCAGCACCTCGTAGAGCGGCGTGAACACCGCGTCGCCCATGCCCGCCTGCATCTTGTACATGATCGATCCGCGGTAGCTGAAGGCGAGCCGCAGCAGGTCGCTCGTCGCCGTGCCGGCGGCCACGTCGGCCGCCGGGATCGAGCCGCGCGGGTAGCCGAAGGCGACGTCGTAGACGGACCGGAGCACGGGCGCACGCTCCTCGGGCGTGGCACCAAGCGTGACCTCCTTGGCGCCGTGGCGAGCGAGCCAGGCGGCCCACTCCTGGTCGTTGATCACGTCGAAGCCGTTCTCGAGCACGCCGTCCTCGACGATGCCCGCCAGCGTCGACACGCCCGCGTCGACGGCGGTGAAGAAGAAGCGCAGCCGCGGATCGTCGTCGCAGCGCGCGCGCACGATCACCCACAGCCAGTCGCGAAAGGCCTTCAGGATCCGCACCAGCAGCCCGGCCTGCGCCGCTTGGCGCGGGATGCGGTAATCGGTTGCGCCCGCGCGGGTCCGCGCGAGCCGCTCCGCCACGCCGAGCAGGCGTTCGGCGCTGTCCACGGGCAGGGAGAGCAGGTCGGCGGCCAGGTCGCCGGCCAGGTTCTCGAACCAGTCGGGCACGAACGGCACATCCACCTCGTCGAGCTCGACGAGCCCCTCGTCTCGCACCCAGCGCCAGCCCTGCAGCGCGAAGTCGCACGCCTCGGCCACGACCTCCCAGAAGGTCGGAAGCTCGCCGGCGTCACCCGGGCTCAGGGGATTGCGCGGGCAGTCGAACCTGTGGCCGTACCAACCTTCGCCCTGGCGGTCATAGAGAACCAGCTGATCGCAGGCCTTGAAGGCGTCGTCGAAGGTCGCGAGCGGCGTGCCCGGCTCGCGACCCAGCTCGTGGTAGGCGTCGCGCATGAGCCGGAAGGCGTTGTCGTAGAAGCCGAACCAGACGTGCAGCCCGTGCTCCTCGATGCGGTTGCAGTGATCGGCGTTGCGCCCGCTCGCACCCTTGCCGCCGAGCCGCCAGCCGAGCTGGTACACGGTCACCGAGTGGCGAGCGCGCAGCTCGGGCGTGGCGGTCAGCTCGAAGGCCGCCGTGAGCCCGCCCACGCCGCCGCCGAGGACGGCTATCTCCTTCTTCGCCTCGCTGCTGTTCACGCCCTGGCCCCGGATCCGCCTTCTGTTCGTGCGATCCTATCCCGGTGCCAGGGACGAGACAGCAGGTGACACCCGAGGAGCTCGACCTCGTGAAGCGCGGCTACGAGCTCTGGAACTCAGGCGACTTCCAAGGAGTCGCGGAGCTCTGCTTCGCGGACGACATCGAGTGGTGGAACTCACCCGAGTGGCCGGGCACGCGCACCTACTACGGCTTCGACACCGTGATCAAGTTCCTCCGCGACGAGGTGGCGGAGATCATCGAGCTCGGCGACATCGAGATCGAGAGCCTCGACGTATACGGGGACGAGGTGGTGATCCAGATGCTCGCCCGCACCCGCGGGGCGGGCAGCGAGGTCGACATCGGAAAGATCCCGATCTTCCACGTGGCGCGCATCCGCGACGGCCGCGTGGCGCGGGTGCGCGTCTACCTCACGCCCGGCGAGGCGATGAGCGCCGCTCGCGAGCTGCACTGATCAGCCGTCGTACTCGTAGAAGCCACGGCCGGTCTTGCGCCCGTGGTGTCCAGACACGACCATCCGCTTGAGCAGCGGTGGTGGTGCGTACTCGGGCCGCTTGAACTCCTCGTATAGCGAGTCGCAGACCGCGTACAGCACGTCGAGCCCGATGAAGTCGCAGAGCGTGAGCGGGCCCATCGGATGACCGCAGCCGAGCCGCATGCCCTCGTCGATGTCCTCGCGGCTAGCGAAGCCGTCCTCGTACATGCGCACCGCCGCCATCAGGTACGGCACGAGCAGCATGTTCACGATGAAGCCGGAGCGGTCCTTGGTGCGAATCGGGCGCTTGCCGAGCCGGCGGGCGAAGTCCTCGGCGCGCTCGACCACACCGGGGTCGGTGTCGAGCCCGACCACCACCTCGACCAGCTTCATCACGGGCACCGGCGAGAAGAAATGCAGGCCCAGTACGCGCTGCGGGTGATCGGTCCAGGAGGCGAGCTGGGCGATCGGGATCGATGAGGTGTTCGAAGCGAGGATCACCTCCTCGCCCAAGCGCTTGTCGAGCGCCTGGAACACGCTGCCCTTGAGCGAGGCGTCCTCGACCACGGCCTCGACAACGACGCCGGCGTCGTCGAGGGCCTCGGGATCGGTGGACCAGTCGATGCGCTCGACGAGCGCCTCGGCCTCGTCGCTCGTGAGCTTGCCGCCCTCGACCGCCCGCTCGACGGAGGCCTCGATGCGGCCGCGCGAACGGTCGAGCGGCGCGCTGTCGGGCTCGTGCAGGGTCACCCTGAGCCCGGCACGCGCGGCCGACTCCGCTATCCCCGAGCCCATGAAACCGGCGCCGACGACGCCGACCGACTCGAGCTCCGCCGCCATCAGCGCAGCTTGCGGATCTGGAACGCCTTGACGATGTCCGTCACGCCGTGCATCAGGGCCCAGATGCCCGCGAACACGAGCAGCACGTAGGCCTTGGTGATGAAGAACTGCCCGCCGGTCCAGAAGGCGAGGATGATCATCAGCACGCCGGCGATCAGGCCGAGCCACCAGAGCTCGTTCACGTCGCGGTCGACGAACGCCTGGATCACCCAAAAGATGCCGACCAGCAGGAACAGGAAGCCGAGGATGTCGGCGATCGCGGCGAACGTGTTCTCCGGGCTGATCAGCGCGATGATCCCGGCGATCACGAACAGGATCCCGAAGATGATCCACAGCCAGCGGAGCGCCGGTGCGACCGCGGCGATCACGAACTGCTGAAGCCCGGAGAGCAGGAACATGATCCCGATCAGGACACCGACCGTGGTCACGGATGCGCCGTCGAACTGGAGGATCACGAGCGCGATCAGGATCCAGGCGATGCCGGTGATGAGCCAGAGCCACCACAGCCGGCCGACACTCATATCGCCCAACGACGCGGCCTCAGAGCTGACTGAGCTTTCCACGAGATCCTCCTGTCCTAGATAGCGAGCTAGGCGGGATCGTAGGACGGCGACCGGTCGTCTGGGTCGCGCCAGACGGCGCCCGTCGGTTGCCTCAGAGCGGCGGGGGGTCGATCATGGTCGGATGCGGCTTCCAGAAGCGATGGCGACGGTCGCACTCAGGCCGGTGGTCGGGGCGGCCAGGCTTGGAGGGCGAGCCGTCGAGGGCGCCACGCTCGCGACCGTAGACGCGGTGCTCGGCTCGCGCGCGGCGGCCGAGATCGCCGACCGCGTGGTGGACAGCGCGCTCGTTCGCCATGCGCTGAGCCGCGCACTGGCAGGCCCACTCGTGGAGGAGGTCGCTCGCGAGATCGTGCGCCATCGCGTGCTCGAGCGGACCACCGACACGGTGTTGAGCGGCGACGCGGTCGACGCCATCGTCGAGCGGGCGCTGGAGGAGGGGATCGTCGAGCGGGCGGCCGGGCGCGTGCTCGACGGGCCCGAGCTCGAGCGCGTCGTGATGGTGGCGCTCGAGAGCCCGGCAATGGAGCGGATCGTGGCTAGTGCGATCGACAGCCGGCTCGTCGACGAGGCCGTCGCCAGGCTGCTCGAGAGCGAGGACCTCTGGGTGGTCGTCGAGGAGATCGCCCAGAGCCCGGCGGTGACCGACGCGATCACGCAGCAGAGCATGGGCTTCGCGGATCAGGTCGCGGACGGCGTGCGCACGCGCTCGCGCAGCGCCGACGCCTGGCTCGAGCGCGCGGCGCGCCGCGCGCTCAGGCGCCGGCCGGCCGCGCTTCCTCCGGAGGTCGACGAGCGGTGAGCCTCGCCGAGGAGCGCCCGCGGGCCGCTCGCGCGGGCCCGCGCGCCCGTGCGGTGGCGGCGCGGGTGCATTCGGACCCCGACGCCCAGGCCGAGTCACCGCTCTACCAGGGCCTCGTGACACGCACGATCGCGTTCGCGCTCGACTGTGCGGTGATCAACCTGGTCGCGATCGCGGTCGGCTTGGCCGTCGGTCTCGCGTCCTCCGTGCTCGACCTCCCAAGCGGAGTCGAGAAGGGATTGGTCGCCATCGGCGGGCTGGCGTGGTTCCTCTGGAGCGCCGGGTACTTCGTGGTCTGCTGGTCCAGCACTGGCCAGACCCCCGGCGATCGTCTGTTGCACATCCGCGTCCGCAAGGCCGACGAGGACAAGCCGCTCTCGGCCGGGCGCTCGTTCCTGCGGCTCGTCTACCTGACGCTGGCCGCGATCCCCCTCTTCGCGGGCTTCCTCCCGATCCTCTTCGACGACCGCCGCCGCGGGATCCACGACATGCTGGCCGGCAGCGTCGTGGTCGGCACCGACCCCGCTGAGCCCCCGCAGCGCCAATTTGGCGCCAGCCGAACGTAGCTGAGGCGTAACATCGGGTACAGAGTCGGATGCTTGAAGTCGGAGTGGCCTTTGCGTTGGTAGGGGCCGCCTTGCTGGTGGCCGAGGCACACGTGCCCGGAGGGGTACTGGGGGTGCTCGGGGGTGCAACTCTCGCCGCCGGCATCGCGCTCGCGGTCGCCGGCGCCGGAGCCGGCCTCGCCGTCGTGCTGGCGGCGGTGCTGGCCTCGGCGGCGGTGGCCGGGCTTTGGCTCGGTGTCGCCACCCGTAAGGCGCTCGCCACCCGGCGCCTGCGTGTGACCTCCGGCAGCGAGGCACTCAGCGGGCGCGTGGGCGTCGTGCGCAGCTGGAGTGGGGGCGGTGGTCAGGTGCTCGTCGACGGTGCGCTCTGGCGGGCGCGGAGCAGCTGGCCGGACGAGGAGCTCGATCTTGGGGTGGGGGACTCGATCGTCGTCGAGCGAGTCAACGGACTGACCCTGGGGGTACGCAGGGCCGAGGAGT
>Ga0081538_10004139_pt1 | contig 13470 bp, 11 predicted proteins | sample TabmetS5T2R1_FD_71022 | JGI IMG/M metagenome (GOLD analysis project Ga0081538, IMG submission 71022) | Tabebuia heterophylla rhizosphere microbial communities from the University of Puerto Rico - S5T2R1 | ecosystem: Host-associated > Plants > Roots > Rhizosphere ...
TCGCAGCGGCTGCGAGCAACAGCGCGCCCGCCAGCAGGAGCCACCGCCCGACCCGGAGGCGTCTTTCCCGCCGCGCCGGCGGCTCGAAGCCGAGCGCCGACGATGCGGCGGCGAGGAACTCGCCGCAGGTCGCGTGGCGTTCGTCCTTCTCCTTGGCGAGCGCCTGTCCGAGCACCCGGTCGAGCGCGGGCCAGCCCTGCAGCCGCGGGGGCGGGTCCTGCATGTGCGCCCAGAGCGTCTCCGCCTCGGTCTCCCGCCGGAAGGGCGGCGCCCCTGCGAGGCACTCGTAGAGCACGCAGGCGAGTGCGTAGCAGTCGGTGCGGCCGTCGACGCTCCCGCCGCGGATCTGCTCGGGCGCCAGGTAGTCGAGCGTCCCGACCATCCGGCCCGTGTCCGTCGAGGCATCGCCGAGCGCCTTGGTGATGCCGAAGTCCGTCAGGTAGGCGTGTCCGTCCTCGTCGAGGAGCACGTTGGCGGGCTTGACGTCGCGATGGACGAGGCCGCGGCGATGCGCCGCGTCCAGCGCGTCCGCGATCTGGGCCAGGATCGCGAGCGCCCGCTCCGGCGTCAGGCTCCCCTCGCGCACGAGCAGGGTCTTCAGGTCCTCCCCCTCGACGAAGCGCATGGCCAGGTAGAGCTGCCCGTCGTGCTCGCCGGCCTCGTGGATGGGAATCACGTGCGGGTGGTCGAGCGAGGCCGCGAGGCGGGGCTCGCGGAGGAAGCGCTCCCGGAAACGCTCGTTCTCGGCCAGCTCCGGCGCGATCAGCTTGAGCGCCACCGGTCGCTGCAGCGACAGGTCGGTCGCCCGGTACACCACGCCCATCCCGCCCCGGCCCACCATCGACTCGACGCGGTAGCCGGCGAACAGCTCGCCCGGCCCTACCGCGGCCTTCATGGTCGCGCCAGGCTCGCCGGCACCTCGATGACACGATCGAAGACGGCTCCCTCGTAATACGGGAAGACCGGGGCGTCCGGGGGAGTCGCTCCGGTGATGCGGAAGATCGCGAGCCTGCCGGGCGTGATGTCGCCGTTGCGGTCGATGTGGAAGTCGCCGAGGATGCCGTCCTCGACCTTGGCCCCGCGCAGCTCCTCGAGCACCGACGCCCGCGTCCCGTCCGAGCGGGCGATCGCGTCGAGAATCAGCTCAGCCGTCTGCCCCGCCGGCAGCACCCCGAACACCGGCGTGTCGAAGGTTCCGATGTCCCGTGCGAAGCGCCGGCCCGCGGGGGGCTGCGCCCTCGGCGGGACGTCTGTGCTGCTGAAGTACAGGCCATGGGCCGCCGGCCCGGCGAAGTCCAGCACATCCCTGATCGGGAGGAACGGGTCGTGCGCCAGGATCTTGATCCGGCTTCCGAGGCGCTCACGGAGGGCCATCACCAGCCGGCCGCCGCCCACCGATCCCAGACCGGCGATGAACACGCCCTGCGCACCGGAGCGCGCCACCCGCTCGGCGAGGCGATCGTGGTTGGAGTCGTCGCTGAAGTTGGCCACGCCCGCGATCTGGATCCCGAGCCGGCGAGCCGTGCGCCGGAACGGATCGGCAAACTCGGCCTTCCAGCCCGGGTCTTGGGCAACGTAGACGCGTCTCAGCCCGAGCTCGTTCGCGAGCATGGCGTTCACCACGCCCTGCGCGTCTTCCGGCACCATCAGCCGGACGAAGCTCCGCTCGCCTGTCGGGTAGTAGATCGCAGGCTCGCCTCTGTTTCCCCCCCCAAACCTGCCGGCCTGAGCGGCCCGGCCACCGCGTGTCAGTCCGGTGTGCGTGGAAACCGCACTGACCATCGCAAGCGGCCCGCCCGGCGCGCGGTTGGTGATCGGGATCTGCACCATGCCGCAGAACGACGACCACGGGCCGATCACGGCGACAAGCTCCTTGGCGTGGGCATACGCCGACGCGTTGGCGGCGCACTTGCGGAACTCGAAGCCGCCCGTCTGAGGAGTTGAGACGTCGCACGACTGGTAGCCGACGGTGTAACCGCCCGCCTTGAAGCCACGTCGCTCTATCACATGGCGGATCGCGCCCTCCATCGCTCGCGGGTCGGAGCTGCCCGGCCCCTGCAGGGGGAGGTCCGACGCGATCAGGACATCCGGCGTCCCGGCGCCGGACGCGACCTCGCCGCAGACGGTCTTGTCCAGCGCTCCCTCCGTGGTCTCACCGGCCACGCTCACCCACCCCGACCCGGCGCCGGCCGCCAACGCCTGTGGGGCGCCGACGGATGCCCGCGCGGTGACCCTGTTCGTGTGGGCATCGACCCGAGCGACCGTTCCGTCGACGTAGTTCCCGGTCCAGAGGGCGCCCTCGCCGAAGGTGACGAACGTGACCCCCCTGCCTACGTCGATCGTCCTCGTGATCGGCGGCCGCTCGGGGATGATCCGCCAGACCACGCCGTCCTGGTCGGCCGCGGCCCAGACCGAGCCGCCGCCGACGGCCACCCCCATCAGATTGCTCGCCCCGACCGGGATCGTCCGGCCCTGCCGGTTCCTGCGTGTGTCGATCTCGGTCACGCCCGATGGACCGTCGAACCCCAGGTACCAGACGCCTTCGTCGCCCGCGGCGATCGTCCACGCCACATTCTTGGTCTCGATCGTCGCGACGACCCGGCCGCTCTTCGGGTCGATGCGGGACACGCTTCCGTCGGGGTTGACGGCCCAGACCGCACCCGCTCCCACGGCGAGCCGGGGCGTTCCTCCGACCGGGTAGACCCCCTCGCCGCCGCGCAGCCTCGTCGTCGCCGTGACTCGACCGTCGTCGGGATCCATCCGAGCGACGCTGATCGTGGCGTTCGTGTCCCCGCGCCCGCCGGCGATGCCGACCCAGAGGGCTCCCTCCCCCACAGCTAGCTCGCTCGGCAGGCCGGGGGTGTCGAAGGTCTGTCTCACCTCCTTCGTGTCCGGATCGATCCGGGACACGGTCTGGGCCTCGTTGTCGAGCACCCAGACGCCGTCTTCGCCTACGGCGACGTTGCCGGGAGGCGTCTCCGACTCCGTGAACGACGTCACGCTCCCGTCCGCGGGATCGATCGCGGCCACGCCGTTGCCGATCGGCGCGGCCCGCGTGCCTTCGTCGGTCCCGCCGATCGCGAGCACCGCGGCCACGACAGCGGCGAGCAGAAGGAGGGCGCCACCGCCCACGAGTAGCCCCGCCCGGCTGCGAAGGGCCGTCGGCAGGAGCGGGCGACGAGCGGACCGTGGCGCCCCGACCCCGAGCGCCGCGGCGCCCGCTTCGGTCAGCTCGGCGCAGGTCGAGTAGCGCTTCTCCCGGTCCTTCGCTAGCGCCTTGCGCAGCACGGGGGTGAGCCTCGGATGATCGCTCAGCGGGGCGGGCTGGTCCCTGATGTGCGCCCACATCGTCTCGGCCTCGCTGGCGCGACGGAACGGCGGCCTACCCGACAGACACTCGTACAGCACACATCCCAGCGCGTACACGTCGGTACGGCCGTCCACCGGGTCGCCGCGGATCTGCTCAGGCGCCAGGTAGTCGAGCGTCCCGACCACGCGGCCGGTGTCGGTCGACTCGCCGCCCACCTGCTTGGTGATGCCGAAGTCGGTGAGGTAGACGTGGTCGTCCTCGTCGAGCAGCACGTTGGCCGGCTTGACGTCCCGGTGCACGAGCGCACGGCGGTGGGCGGCGTCGAGCGCGCCGGCGACCTGGCCCACGATGCGGAGCGCACGCTCCGGCGGGAGCTTCCCCTCGCGCTCGAGCAGGGTCTTCAGGTCCTCCCCCTCGACAAAGCGCATCGCCAGGTAGAGCTGCCCCTCATGCTCGCCCGCCTCGTAGATCGGGACCACGTTGGGATGGTCGAGCGACGCCGCCAGCCGCGGCTCGCGCAGGAACCGCTCCCGGAAGCGCTCGTTCTCGGCCAGCTCCGGGGCGATCAGCTTGAGCGCTACCGGCCGCTCGAGCGACAGGTCGGTCGCGCGGTAGACCACGCCCATGCCGCCGCGGCCGACGAGAGAGTCCATTCGGTAGCCGGCGAAGCTACTGCCAGGAGTGAACGCTGCCTTCATGGTGCGTTCCGGGGCGGATGCGAGTCCACGGCCGACCGTACCACGGGATGGGCGGCGCCGGGGAAGCGCCGCCCTCCGTGTTGCGGATTGGGATCAGTGCGCAACTCGCAAGCCCTGACGGCGCTTACGGGCGGTCAGCAGCAGGCCGATCCCGGCGGCGATGCTGAACAGGCCCAGCATGCCGGCCGCGCCGATGCCGGCGTCGCCCCAGTCGAAGCCGCCGGACGGCTCCTGGACCTCGACGATCGGGGTGGTCGCGAAGGTGGCGCGATCCACCATCTGCTGCACCTCGGGCGACTCGACGATCGCGCGCTCCGAGTCCGTGTACGGGCCAGGCTGCGTGGGTGCCGGGATCTGCGCGGGCGGCAGGTCACGCGCCGCGTCCACAGCGTCGGGCGAACGGAGGTCCTGGTAGTCGGCGGCGGCGCTGGCGGCGGCCGCGTCGCGCGTGTCGGGCATCCGGAGGTCCTGCTGTGCCGCGGCGGTCCCCGGCACGGCGCAGACCGCCACGAGGGCGGCGGTCACGATCAGGTGGTTGCGTCGAAACATGTCCTACCTCCTATGTGGCGGCCGCCCAGTGCGGCCGGCTTCGGAGCACAGCATCCGCTCGGCCGGTAGCAGCGAAGGAACACCATCGGTAAACGCCGGTAAACGCGAGGGGCGGCGCCGTGGCGCCGCCCCTTGTCGTTCCGACGGTCCCTGGTCGGTTCAGTGCGCCACTTCCATCCCGTGGCGGCGCTTGCGGCCGGTCAGCAGCAGGGCCAGACCGGCGGTGATGCCGAACAGTCCGAACATGCCGGCCGCGCCGATCCCGGCGTCGCCCCAGTCGAATCCGCTGGACGGCGAGCCCTTGACCTCGACGACCGGCGTCGGGAGCTGCACCGGAGGCAGGTCACGCGCGGCGTCCACGGCGTCGGGCGAGCCCCAGTCACGGTTCAGCGTGTACTGCTCGTCGGGCGCGTAGATTCCGCGGTGGGCGGCGGCGTCCGTGGCGTCCGGCGAGCGGAGATCCTGGCCGGCAGTCGCGTTGGCCGCAGCGTCCTTCGCGTCAGGCGAGCGCAGGTCCTGGTACTCGTCCGCAGCCGAGGCCGCGATCGAGGACGGTGGCGGCGCAACATCGGCGCTCGTACCCGACCCGTTCGAGTGCAGATCCTCGAACGTGGCCGCGGACGCGGGCGTGGCGCACACGGCCAGGAGGGCCGCGGTGGTGAGGATGTGGCTACGTCGGAGCATTTCGCCTCCTTGGGTCCCGGCCGCCCCATGCGACCGGCTTCAGGGAGCAGCTTCCGCCCGGCCGGTTGCTGCGCGGGGTGCCTGGCGGTAAACGCCGGTAAACGTGCCGCTACCGGGCCGCCGGTCGCGTCAGCGACCAGCCGAACGGCGTGCGCGTCTCGGTCGGCGCAAGGCCGCCCGGGCGCGTCCCGCGTCTGACGAACACCGTCGGCGCGGGCGGGTCCTTCGCCAGCTCGCCGCGCACCCTTCCGAGTCCCTCCTGGCGCCAGCGGTCCGAGAACCCCACGACGAGCAGGCCGGCGCCTTCGGCGAGCGCCGCCACGCTGCGACGGCCGGGGCTCGCGAGCAGGGGCTCGGCCACGATGCCCGCGGTGCGCTGCACGATCAGCGACGCGTCGGCGAGAAGCCGGCTCGCATCGCGCTGGTCGTCGCCGCGATCGGCGGCGGAGCCCATCAGGCGCAGGGGCGCGCCCGTCGCGCGTGCGAACCACGCCGCCAGGTGGAGCGCCGTCCAGTCGTGCCCGCCGGCGCCGAAGGGCACGAGCACCGGCCCCCCGCCCGGGGCGCCGCCCGCCTCGGCCACCAGTGCTACATCGCACGGCGCCTGCTCCAGAACCGCGCCGGCATCCCCCTCGAGCGGCGACGGCCCGGCGTCCATCAAGAGCAGGTCGACGTCTTCCTGGGCTGCGAGGCGAACGATGTCCTCGCCGCGGTTCGGGGACGAGAACGCGGCCGTCCTCGCCACCAGTCCGGCCGCGATGAGCTCGGACCGGCGCGCCGCCAGCGCCGCCGTCGCGACACCGAGCTCACTGGCGGGGACCACTCCCGCGACGACGAGCTCGTGTGCGGGCTCCGTAGTGGCCAGCGGCTCGGCGACGCCCATCAGCAGGCCGAGGGCCGGAAGGGTGCGCGGGACGACCAGAAGAGACCGTTCCTGAGGCCGCACCTCTGCCGGCGGTGCGGCGGGCGGCGGCTCCTCCGCCGCGGCCCGGTGGGGCAGGTCCAGCGCCGGATCGTGCCTCAGGATGGCCTGCTCGAGCAGCTTCAGCCGCTCGCTCGGCTCGAGGCCGAGCTCCTCGTCGAGCTCGCGCCGCCCGTGGCGATACGCGTCGAGCGCCTCGGCCTGGCGCGCCGAGCGGTAGAGGGCGAGCATGAGCTGAGCGCGCAGCCCCTCCCGCAGCGGGTGCCGGACGATCAGCGCCTCGAGCTCCCCGACCAGGTCGGCGTGACGGCCGAGCGCCAGATCGGCGTCGATCCGCTGCTCGAGCACCGCAAGCCGGAGCTCCTCGAGCCGCGCGATCTCCGCCTGCGCGAAGGGCTCGTAGGCGAGGTCCGCCAGCGGCGGGCCTCGCCACAGCGCGAGCGCGTCGCGCAGCTTGCGCGCGGCCGTCTCGGGATCGGCCCGCCGCGCCTCGGCCGCGAGCTGCTCGAACTGAGCCAGATCCAGCTCGCTGGGGTCGACGCGCAGCACGTAGCCGGGTGCCCGCGTCGCGAGCCTGCCGTCGCCGATCTCCTTCCGCAGCCGCGATACGTAGACCTGGATGCTCTTGCCGCAGGTGGCGGGCGGCGTCGCGCCCCAGAGCTGGTCGATCAGCCGATCGGTGGAGACAAGCTCGTTCGCCTCGAGCAGGAGGATCGCGAGGACCGAGCGCTGCTTGACCCCCCCGAGCGCGAGCGGACGATCACGCTCGGTCACCTCCAGTGGGCCAAGGAGCCGGAAGTCCATACGCGGCGCGCCGACCGTACCACGGGTCACTACCATCGCGAGCGGGGTGAACGCGCTGCTCGTATCGGACCGGGAACGGGAGTACACGGTGGGCCTGTTGCGCGGCCACTGGCTCTCGGGACGCCTCACCGCGGACGAGTTCGAGGAGCGGGTCGGGGAGGCCTGGCGGGCGCGGTTCGCGTCGGATCTCTGGCACGCTCTGCGAGCCTTGCCAGTGGATCGTCCCGCCCCCGCACCGCGGGTGAAGAGCGGCACCGCGGCAGCCTCGCTCGTCCTCGGGATCGCGGCCCTGTGCCTGCTGGTGATGTCGTTCGGCCTGCTCTTCCTGATCACGCTTCCGATGTCGGTGACGGCCTGGGCGCTCGGCCGGGAGGCGCGCCGCTCCGGGGCGCCGAACGGCCGCGCCGGCGAGCTGATCGGCGTCGCCGGCTCGGCGATCGGGCTGCTGCTCTTCGCCGGCTGCGCGGCGCTGCTGTCGGGCCTCTAGAGGTTGTCTCTTAGATCGAACGCCTCGTCGGCGTTCTCGACCGTCGGCTTGCGGAAGAAGCCGGGGTTAACGCAGTCGAAGGCCTCGGTGTACCCGTCGTAGGCGCGCTCGACGGTCGAGCGGCACTGCGGCAGCGGCACGCCGGTCATCTTCACGCCGCCGAAGCCGTGCCGGGTGCGCTCGGCCTGCTCGAACAGCTCGACGTCGATCTCGCCGCGGAAGACCTTGTTCATGCAGCCCATGAAGCGCCGCCCCGTGTCCTCGTCGTCATAGAGGTAGAGGTACTGGCAGCCGGACGCGATGCAGCCCGAGGGATGGACGACCCGATCGCAGAAGGAGCAGCACTGGCGGCACTCGTGCAGCTCGGTCGCGGTCCGTGCCGGGAAGGGCGTCACTCGGCCAGTGTAGAGAGAGTCGCGCGCTCAGGCGACGACACGCGCGGCGCCCTGCAGCCCCGACAGCTCCGACTGGCACGCGGTCGATGCGGCCACCCTGAACTCGGGCCCGAGCACCAGCCGCCGCTCGCCCACCACGACCTGTAGCTCGTGGTCTCCGGGGTGGTGCCCCACGACCTCCTTGAGGTCCTCGAGGAAGCCCGCCGGCACGCCGGGCGAGACGTGCAGCGTCAGCCGCCGCACGACCGCTTCCACGACCGCCTCCTCGGCGGCGCGCAGGATCTCCTCCTCGCTCGGCTCGAAGGGCGTGACCTCCTGCGCGACCAGCTTGGTCTCCCCCGCCTCCTTGTGGTCGACGCGGCCGCGCACGATCACGATCTTGTCGAGGTCGACCTTGTCCGCGTTCGCGGCGTAGGCGGAGTTGAAGACGAGGAGCTCGACCTGGCCCTCGAGATCGTCGAGCGTGGCGAACATCATCGGGTCGCCCTTCTTCGTGCGGATCCGCTTGCACTCGGCGATCATGCCGCCGACCGTGACCCACTCGCCGTCCTTCTTGTGCGCGAGGTCGGCGACGCCGCACTCCACCTTCGCCCTGAGCGCATGCCGCACCTCCTTGAGCGGGTGGCTCGAGAGGAACAGCCCCAGCGTCTCCTTCTCCCACTCGTTCAGCTGCCTGCGCTCGTCCGGCAGCGCGGGCACCGGCGGGTCGTGGTGGGCGACGGCGTCGGGGCTCGTATCGCCCAGGTCGAAGAACGAGCCCTGGCCGAGCTGGGCGTCCTGCTGCGCCTGGGCGCCGGCGGCCTGGGCCTGCGGGAGCACCTCGAACTGGCCCCGCCGGGTGCCCGGCAGGGAGTCCATGGCGCCGCACTTGACGAGCGACTCGACGCAGCGCTTGTTGACCGCCTGACAGTCCACCCGGCGGCAGAAGTCCCAGATCGACCTGAACGGACCGTCCTCCTCTCGGGCGCGGATGATCGCCTCGACGGCCTGGTGGCCGAGGCCCTTGACCGCGTCGAGCCCGAACCTGATGTTGCCTTCCACGACCTTGAAGTCGTGCCCCGACTGGTTCACGTCGGGCGGCAGCACCTCGATCCCCATGTCCTCGCACTGGGCGACGAAGAACGGGACCTTGTCCTTGGTCGACATGACCGAGGAGATCAGCGCCGCCATGTACTCGGCCGGGTAGTTGGCCTTGAGCCAGGCGGTGCGGTAGGAGATCAGCGCGTAACAGGCAGCGTGACTCCGGTTGAACGAGTAGTCGGCCGCCGCCTCGTTGACGGCCCACAGGTCGGCGATCACGCTCTCGGAGGTGCCGGTGGCGCGCGCCCCCTCGAAGAAGCGGTCCTTCAGGGCCGCCATGCGGTCGCGCTGCTTCTTGCCGATCGCCTTGCGGAGGTCGTCCGCCTCCGGGCCGGAGAAGCCGGCGATCGCCTTGGCGATCTGCATCGACTGCTCCTGGTAGAGGATCACCCCTCGCGAGGACTGCGTGATCGGGCGCAGGCGCTCGTCGATGTACTGGATGGCGTCGGGGTTGCGCTTGTTGCGCGCGTAGGTCTCGATGAAGCGCATCGCGCCCGGCCGGTACAGCGCGTTGAGCGCCACGAGGTCGTTGAACTCGTCCGGCTTGACCTTCCTCAGCGCCTCGCGCATGCCGTCCGACTCGAACTGGAACACCCCCACCGCGTCGCCGCGGGCCAGCATCTCGTAGGTCTTCGGGTCGTCGAGCGGCAGGGCGGTCATGTCGGGGCGGTCCCCGCTCGACTGCTCGATGATGTCGAGCGCCGCCTCGATGACGTCGAGGTTGCGCAGCCCGAGGAAGTCCATCTTGAGCAGGCCGATCTCCTCGATCGGCTTCATCGAGTACTGCGTGACGACCCGGTCGTCGGCGAGCTGGAGCGGGACGATGTCGGTGAGCGGGCGGTCGGCGATCACGACCGCGGCGGCGTGGATCGACGAGTTGCGGACGATCCCCTCGAGGCCCTTCGCGACCTCGATGATCTGGCGGGCGTCGGGTTCCTCGTCGTAGACCCGGCGGAGATCGGGCTCCTCGCTCAGGTACTCGTCGAACGACTTCGACCGGCCCATCACCGGCTCGGGGATCAGCTTGGCGATGCGGTCGCCGGCGCCATAGTCGAAGCCGAGCACGCGCGCCGCGTCGCGGGTGGCGGCGCGCGGAAACATGCGGCCGAAGGTGACGATCTGGGCGACCGACTCCCGCCCGTACTTGTCGGCCACGTATTGGATGACGCGGTCGCGCCCCTTGACCGAGAAGTCGATGTCGATGTCCGGCATCGAGATCCGCTCCGCGTTGAGGAAGCGCTCGAAGAGGAGGTCGTACTCCAGCGGATCCACGTCGGTGATCCTCAGGGCGTAGGAGACGATCGACCCGGCGGCCGATCCACGGCCAGGGCCCACGGCGATGCCGCAGTCCTTCGCGAACCTCACGAAGTCCCACACGATGAGGAAGTACGACGCGAACCCCATGCTCTCTATGACGCCCAGCTCCATCTCCAGCCGCTCCACGGCGGCGGCGGGCGGCGGGTCGCCGTAGCGGTTGCGGAGCCCCTCGTGGGCCAGCCTGCGCAGATAGGCGGCGTCGGGCTCGCCGTCCGGGGTCGGGAAGCGCGGGATCAGCATCTTCCCGAGCTCGAGCTCGACGTTGCAGCGCTCGGCGATCTCGAGCGTGGTGGCGATCGACTCCGGCCACTGCGCGAAGGCGGCCGCCATCTCGTCCGAGTCCTTCAAATAGAACTCGTTGGTGTCGAATGAGAGCTTCGGCTCGCGCAGGGTGCTTTTCGTCTGGACGCAGAGGAGCGCACGGTGGTTGTCGAAGTCGCCCCGGCCGAGGTAGTGCACGTCGCCCGTGGCGACCAGCGGCCGCCCGACCTCGCGCGCGATCCTGACGATGCCCTCGTTGGCCTTGTCCTGCTCGGCCACGCCGTTCTTCTGGACCTCGAAGTAGACGTCCTCGGGGCCGAACACCTGGAGCAGCTGGTCGGCGTGCGCGCGTGCCTCGGCGGCCACGTCGTCCACCAGGCGGCGGCAGAAGCGCGACTGGAGGCAGCCGGAGAGCGCGATCACGCCATCGGAGTAGCGCTCGAGGAGAGGCAGGTCCACGTTGGCCTTGCCGCGCCGGTAGCCCTCGAGGAAGCCGGCCGAGCTCAGCTTGACGAGGTTGCGGAGGCCCTGGTCGCTCGCGGCCAGCAGGGTGAGGTGGTTGCGCTCATAGCGGACCTCCTCGGTGCGGCAGTCGTCGACGAAGTACGCCTCGAGCCCGACGATCGGCTTGATCCCGTGCTTCTTGCAGGCCTGATAGTGCTCGACCGCGCCGTTCATCACGCCGTGGTCGGTGAGGCCGAGGGCGGGCTGCCCGAAGGCGGCGGCGCGCTCGGCCAGGGCCTCGATCCGGCAGGCGCCGTCGAGCACCGAATACTCGGAATGGACATGAAGATGGGCGAAGCTCATCCGGGACCTCCGAGCATACGTCCGCGACCCGACGGCTCCACCGGGCAGCCGCCGGGGGTCGCGCTTGCTGCGAAAATCGGCCTCGCGGCGCTACCTTCTCGCCGATCGACTTGAAGGAGGAGTCATGTGTCTTCCGGGCACCATCGAGACTGTTCGGGAACAGGTCGAGAAGGACGGTGTGCCGCTCGTCAGCCGGCGCACGGCCCTTCTTGGCGGCGGCGCCGTGGCCGTCGGAGCTTCGGCGCTCCCCATGAAAGCGTTCGCCGCCCGCAAGGCGAAGAAGCGCTTCCGGGATCTGACGCATGTCTTCAGGGCCGGCTTCCCGATCTACGGCACCCCGCCGACGTTCGTGACGCCCAGCCGGAAGACAATCGTGAACGTCGACCCCGACGGGTTTTACGGGCAGGAATGGACGTTCTGGGAGCACTCCGGCACGCACATGGACGTACCCGGCCACTTCATCGCCAATGGCCGCCGCTCCCCCGACATCAAGCCGCGCGAGCTGATCGCGCCAATCGTCGTGATCGACATCTCGGATCGCGTTGCGCGCGACCCGGACGCGGTGGTCACGCCGGACGACCTGCGCTCATTCGAGCGCAGGCACGGCCGCATCCCGAAGCGGGCGATCGTCGCGATGTACTCGGGGTGGGAGAGCCGCATCGACGACCCGGCCGCGTTCAGGAACGCCGACGGTTCGGGCGTGCTGCACTTCCCCGGCTTCGGCAAGCCGGCCGTCGATTGGCTGCTCGCCAGACGGCGGATCTCCGGCATCGGAGTCGACACCCTCAGCCTCGACCACGGCCCCTCGACCACCTTCGGCGCACACCTGACCATCCTCGGCGCCGACAAGTACGGGATCGAGAACCTCGCCAACCTGAGCAGGATCCCGCCCCGGGGCGCCATCGCCTACCTCGGACTGGTCCCGTGGGAAGAGGGCTCGGGCGGGCCATGCCGGGTGATCGCGAATTGGTGACCCCGTCTGACTCGTCCCTGCTTACCGGAAGCGACCGTCCTGCCCTAGGGGTCTATACGGCCCCCTGGGCAGGACAGGCCGGCGTCGCTCAGCCCGGCACGGCCGCCTGGTGCGGCAGGCCGCGCCGCTCGGCCTCCTCGATCGAGACGATGTCCCGGCCGAAGGGAGTGAGTGTCACCGGGATCAGCTTGAAGTTCGCGAGCCCGAGCGGGATCCCGATGATCGTTATGCAGAGCACCACGCCGGTGATCACGTGGAGCAGGATCAGCCACCACCCCGCCAGCACGAACCAGATCACGTTGCCGATCGCCGAGGCGGCGCCGGCGTCGTCGCGGCGAATCACGGTCTTCCCGAACGGCCACAGCGCGAAGATCCCGATCCGCAGCGCCGCGATCCCGAAGGGGATCGTGATGATGAGGATGAACATGATCAGGGCCGCGATCGCGTAGCCGATCGCAGTCCACAGGCCGGCGAACACGAACCAGATCACGTTGAGGATCAGTCGCATCAGGGCGTAGGGTCCCACAGCGCCGGCCGGCGGCTGAACCGTTCTCCGGCAGAATCCGTATGACCGCCCGTATGCGCAGACAGCTCGCCATAGCACTCGCCGCAGCCCTCGCGCTCGCCGCCGTCGCCCTGCCGCAGGCCGCCGCTGACCCGCAGGCCGGCGCCTCGGCGACGAAGCGGGTGCGGGTCGGCGACTTCTTCTTCAAGAAGCGCTCGATCACGATCCAGCGCGGGGATCGGGTGCGCTGGGTCTGGATCGGCCGCCAGCCGCACGACGTGACCGTCACGCGCGGCCCGCGCAAGTTCCACTCGCGCACGAAGCGAAGTGGCAGCTACCGCAAGCGGCTGTTCACGCGCGGCACGTACAGGTACATCTGCACCGTGCACCCCATCGACATGAGGGGCAAGGTGGTCGTGGAGTGACGCGCCGCTAGTCCTCGCCCGCGGCAGCCTTCGCCGCCGCGAGGCCGGCGACCAGCACCAGTGCCACTGTCGCGGCAGCTCCGAGCTTGACCTTCTTCTGCGCGGCCTTGCGCTTGAGGAACCGCGTCGCGACCTGGTAGACGATCCAGCCCAATACGGTGTAGCCCTTCGAGCTCACTAGGACTCCTTTCCCCGGTTGCGCACGTTGTACGCCATTCGCGACTGAAGCGACCACAGCTCGATGAAGCCCGGG
>Ga0081538_10004140_pt1 | contig 13470 bp, 14 predicted proteins | sample TabmetS5T2R1_FD_71022 | JGI IMG/M metagenome (GOLD analysis project Ga0081538, IMG submission 71022) | Tabebuia heterophylla rhizosphere microbial communities from the University of Puerto Rico - S5T2R1 | ecosystem: Host-associated > Plants > Roots > Rhizosphere ...
CTTGAGCTCCTCGGTATAGAGCGGGCCACGTGGGGTCCGCGTTTGTTTAAGCTGCTAGCGCTCACGTCACGAAGACCCGCCGTCGCGGTTTTCAAGAGAGTGGCAACATCACGGTCGCTCTGTAAGGAGATCGAGCACACAAACGCTCATACCAGGCTTCCAGGTTAGCCATGGGAGGACGTTCGATCTCTAGGTTGAACCAGCGGTATGCCGTCACCCCGAGCGGTATGTCCGCTATGGTAAACATCGGTCCCGTAACGTAATCTCGAGTAGCCAAGTGTGCGTCGAGCATGGCCAGGTTCTCGGTCGTCTTGCTTATGGCGGTTGCTATGTAGTCCCGATCCCTCTTTTCCGGCGGCGTGCGGATAAGACCGACGAACGCCGGCCGGAAGTTGGCCCAGAGCGTTCCCATCTGCCAATCCATCCACCTGTCCGCGTCTGCTCGTTCTGCGAGGTCCTCCGGGCACAGCGTGCCCATCCCGTGCTTGGCGGCGAGGTACCGCACGATGACGTTGGACTCCCAGAGCACGAAGCCGCCGTCAGAGATCGTCGGCACAAGACCGTTAGGGTTCAACCGCAGGTACTCAGGTTCCTTGTTGCCGCCGAAAGGTCCTCCAACATCAATACGCTGATAGCGAATGTCCAGCTCTTCGCAACACCACAGAACCTTCTGGACGTTTATGGAGTTACTTCGGCCCCAGATCCGAAGCACTCACCCTCCGAGCGTCTGGTTGGGCAGCCACGTGACCAGGCCTGGGAAGAGAGCGAGAATGAGTATCCCGAGCGCCAGGACGCCCACGTAGGGGAGCGAGCCCGCGAGTATGTCCCGCAGCGGGATGTCGGGGGCGATGCCCTGCACCACGTACAGGTTCAAACCCACCGGCGGTGTGATCAGGCCCATCTCCATGTTTAGAGTCATCACCACGCCGAACCATATCGGGTCGAACCCGAGCTCCGTAATGATTGGGAACAGAACCGGCATGGTAACGAGGATGATCGCCACGGGCGGAATGAAGAACCCCAGGAACAGGAACAGCAGATTCATGATCACGAACACAACCCACCTGTTCACCTGGAGATCAGCCACCAGTTGCGCCAGCTCCTGAGGAACTTCGAGGAAGCTCAAGATCTGGCCGAGCACTGCGGAGAAGGCCACGATCATCAGGATCATCGTGCTGGTCCGCGTGGTTTCCAGAGCTATGTCCATGAGGTTTCTCAAGTTCACCGAGCGATACAACAGGGCGACCAGGATAAGGGCCAGGAGGGCGCCCACGCCCGCGGCCTCGCTAGGGGTGGCGATGCCCAGGTACAGGACACCCAGGACGCAGGCGATCAGCACGGCGAAAGGGATCACCTTGATCAACAAGCCAAAGCGGTGCTTCCAAGAGTAGCGCTCCGCTTCGTCGGCGGCCGGCGAGGTTTCGTCGCTTTCTACTATCCCGCTGGTTTGCTGCCGGGGATTACCGCTCGACCTATTCAGGAATACCGCTACCAGGATCCACAAACAGAAGAGCAACGTGACCATAATGCCCGGCGCGACGCCGCCCAGAAACAGGCGGCCGATCGACGTTTCCGTGGCTATGCCGTACAGAATCAAGGTGACACTCGGCGGTATCAGTATCCCCAGCGTACCCCCTGCGACTATGGCCCCCGTCGCCAGCCCATTCGGGTAGCCTCGCTTGGTCATCTCGGGGATGGCTATCCTCCCGATCGCCGCGGAGGTCGCGGGGCTCGAACCGGTCAAGGCGGCGAACACCGAGCACGCCATCACAGAGCTCATGGCCAGGCCGCCGGGGAGCCGGTCCACCCATACGTGCGCGGCCTCGAGCAGATCCTGGCTCGCTTTGGAGTGTCCGAAGATCGCGCCCATCAAGACGAAGAGCGGGATGGCCAGCAACCCGAAGTCGTTTAGCGAGGCGAAGACGAAGTCGGCAAAGAAAGCGAACTCTTCCGGGGTGAGGAAGATCACGATGGAGAGTATCGCTGTCAGGCCCAGCGCGAAGGCAACAGGGATGCCTATGGCCAGCGTCACCAGCAGTATCAGGCAGACGATGGCCCCTATCGTCAAAGCGCTCACTGAGTCCGACCTCCTTCGAGATCCTCACCTTCATTCGCCGGGTGGTCGCCGGTTCTGATTCGCTGAAAGATCTGGACCACTATGACCAGGTATTGAAGCGCGATAAGCGTCATGCCCAGCGGCACGATGAGATAAGGGTAGGTCAGCGGCACGTTCCACGCGGTGCCTGAAGTCATACCCTCCTGGGTGGTCTCCCACCACAGGACAAAGGCGATCGCGGCTACGGTGACGACGAACACGAAGCCCAGAACCGACGCGACCAGCTGCACGTAGAGCCTGGGCTTCTCTGGAAGCCGATCGACGATCAGGGAGAGGTTTACATGATCGCCGTGCTTCAAACCGTATGCGCCACCCACGAAGGCGGAGAACATCAAGAAGTAGGTCGATAGCTCCAACTGCCACACGGTAGAGGCGCCGAACACATACCGAAGAAGGACACCGTAGCAGACTATCAGCATTGAAGCCAGTATCAGTACGGCGCTCGCGTAACCCGTAAGCTCGGAGAGCCGATCTATGTACCTGAGCAGTAAGGGAGACCTTGGGTTTCTTGGTTCGCTCACGCGCATACCACCCCTCTTCGATACTTCGAGGGCGGGCGCCAGGGTGGCGCCCGCCCTCGTTACTACCCTACTTGTTCGGCACGTTACTGGCGAGCTCGATCAGCTGTTGACCGCCCTCTACGTCAGCGGCGAAGTCATCCCAGACCGGCTGGGAAACCTGCTGCCACTCCACGAAGGACTTATCGTCCATAGGCACGACTTTCACGCCCGCTTTCTCGAACTCTTTGTCAACGCGGACATCGTCCTCCTCCGAGGCGGTATAGGCGTACTCCTGCAGCTTGGCGCCTTCCTCTTCAAAGATCTTCTGCTGTTCGGGCGTCAATTCTTCGAACTCCTCCATGCTTATTATCAGGGGCTCGAACATGAACCAGAACGTGTTCCCACCCGTGGGGGAGGTGTAAGAATTGACCTGCTCGTAGAGCCTGTACGAACTGAACGAAGAAGTAGACGTTATCGCGCTGTCCAGGGTTCCGGTCTGCATAGCGTTGTAGATCTCCGATGAGTCCATGCTCGCGAGCCCAAAACCCACTCTCTCGAGCATTTGCTCTACCCTAGGACCCGCGGCGCGGGTCACCATGCCGGACCGTACATCGTCCGGAGAGACTACAGGTTGACCTTCCTTGACCCCGATCGCTCCTGCGTTCCATATCCAGGTGAGGATCTTGACCCCGTTCTCCTCCGTCATCTTTTCGACCTCGCGCCCGATCTCCGCGTCTTGCCAGTTCTGCGCCTGAGCGTGGTTGCGTACCATTGCCGGCATCAAGGTGACGCTGAACTCCGGCACGTCGCCCGAGGCATAGTCGAGCGGGTAGACCGACATATCCGTGGTCCCCTGCTCCATCGCCTGGTACTGTTGCTCGGGATCCTCTATCAGAGAGTTGTTGGGGTAGATCTTGATGGTGACGTCTCCGTTTGTTCTCTCCTTTACCTGCTGCGCGAACCTTTGCGCCAGTACGGCACGGAAGTCACCCTCGCCTTCGCTCGCGCCGGGCCACTGGTGGGACAGGCGCAGCGTTACCGCATTGGCCCCTCCTCCGCTCTCCGCGAGCCCGCAGGCACTCAGCAAGCCAACCAACAAGACCGCTCCTATAGCGCACAAAATTCGCCGTCTTAGCGTCGTCATCTTCCCTTTCCCTCGCATTTTGGCAGCCGTTATCGAAATCCTCAGTGCTACCCGACCACCCACACTCCTGCGGCAAACGCGCCGAGGTATCAGTAGCCTGGCTGCGTCGCTTACGTAATACCCTCCTCTATTTCTCTCTTGGTCTTTCCCCAGACGATCGTCGACCGCCCATGATATGTTTCTAGCATAGCAAGATTTTTAGGTGAATGTTGACGAGGAGTTCTCGGTGCGGAAGCACGGACACGCATCGGCAGATCACTTTCATGACTGTTTACCGCCCCGTGCGACCCTCGCGATCGGTGGCTCGGTGCCCGGACTGTGGTTCGCCCTGCAGACAAGCAGTGCCATACCCCTCGCGCATCATCTCGATGCGCGGCGATCGGGTTGGTGGCGGGCGATGAGGATGACGGCCGAGCCAACGCCAGCATCGGCGACAGCGATCGCACGAGCCTCGGGAAAGGCGACGGTCGCCAGATCGGTGAGCACGCGGCCGGGCGGCAGCTCGACGAACAGTCGGACACCGAGCTCGAAGAGCAAGGTAGTAGCGTCGTGCCAGCGGACCGGCCATTCGACGCTCTGGGCCAGGTCGTCACGGATCTCCTCCGGGTCGCGCAGCGCGCGGCCACCGACATTGCTCAGGTACGGTACGGCGGGCGGGACCATGGAAACGGCAGCGAGGGCCCTCTCGAGCTTCGCCGCGACCGGGGCCATGAGGGGCGTGTGGGATGGTGTGGGCACGGCGAGGCGCCGGACACGGTGGGCGCCTTGCTCGCCAGCGAGGTTCAGAACCCGATTTAAGGCTTCATCCGCTCCGGCAACGCACACCTGCAGGGGCGCGTTGACGTTGGCCGCATGGACCGGTGCGTTCGGGGTGCCGGACTCTGCCGTGAGACGGGATACTGTCCGCTCGTCCAGCCCGGCAACGACACCCATGCCGTATCCTGCCGGGTACGCCTCTTGCATGGCACGGGCGCGCAGATCGACCAGGCGCAGCGCATCCGGGTAGGCAAGCGCACCGGCCGCAACTGCTGCGGCGAAGGCGCCCACCGAGTGTCCCGCCACGAAGTCCGGTGCGCCGCCTTCCTCGACCAGTATCCGGGCGGCAGTGGCGCCGACAACGAGCAGGGCGAGCTGAGTGGCGATGGTCGAGTCGAGAGCCTCAGGGGTGTCCAAGTCGAGCACGTCACGGCCGAGTACCTCGGTTGCATGTGTGATCATGTCGCGGGCTATCGGGTGATCGGGCAGGTCGTGCAGCATACCGGGACGCTGCGAGCCTTGGCCGGGAAACAGGAACGCGACGCTCATGCGCTCCGCAGATCTGTCGTGGCATCTCGCCACGGGTCCCGGGTCAACCTCCTCGACCCTTCTGGTGTACGCAGCAAGACTCGATCGCCGCGGGCGTATTCGTTTAGCATCACAGCCCCGGCGGGCGTGTCGAGTTGTGCGTCTACGCAGGTCGGCAGCCGGTTCAGATGGTCGGCTAGCTCCCGTGCGCTTTCGAGGGGCAAGGGCTCCGGCGCCCGGACGACTACGTCGAGGTCGCTGGCGGTGCCCGCCGCGGCAACGCCTGTTGCTAGCTCGAAGCCCACGCTACCGGTCGGACCCCAAACGAGGCCGAGGGAGGAGAACAATTCGTCGACCGCGTCCAGGACTCGTATAGGTCCCATCCGACGCGCGCGGGGCATATGGTGCCAGACCCGCTCCGCGATGAGGCCCTCCGGGGTAACGCGCGCCGCGACGGCCTCCGGCCCGAGCAAGGCGGCGAACCGTTCGGCCCGGGTGCTCCCTCGCACCCCGACGGGGATGAGGCCAGCCGGCCCACGTGCCCGGCGCACTACGACCCAGGGCGCCCGGGCAAGCGACGTGGACACCCAGGCGGGGGCGGATTCCTCATAGCGCAGCCCGACGCCACTGATCAGGCGCAGCATGTCGTGCGGCCTCACCTGCTCCACTCCTCTGCGAGCCGCTCCCGGACCCGTAAGCTCGCGTCTCGGCCTTGGCGGGCCTCTGGGGAAGCAAGCCGACCCGACAGATCGGTAGAGCCGTCGTGGCCGGCCGAGGAAATCGCCTCGGCGAGCGCGTCGCGTACCATCTCGACGTCCTCCGCGTCTGGCTCCTCGGCGTTTACTCCCTCGATGAGGCGGTGTAGAGCTCCGAGCCGGGCGAAGGAGGTGACATCATATGCGGTGGCGGGCACTTCTCTGGCGATCTCGTCCAGCTCCTCCACGCTGCGCCGGGTGACGCGGGCAGTCGAGCGCTTGGACATGACCTGAACGGCGACGCCAGAATCGTCGAGCGCGAGGATGCGGTTGGCCTGCATGCCGTGCGCAAGAAACGCGCCGGAGATCGCCTGCCCGACCACGAGCGCCACGACCGGGTGCCCGGCTATGCGGGCTGTGGCGTAGGCGTCTACGGCCGCCGCAAGCGCGAGGTGGAGCCCCAACAGCTCCTCGCGGTACCCATAAGGCTGACCTGGCACATCCACGATGGCGATGAGAGCACGCCGGTCGCCGCGGTCGTCGTCCGCGGCCACGACTTCGCGCACACGCCGGGCGAGCGCCCAACCCTCCTCAAGGCCCAGCTCGCCGCTCCGCGCCCGCGGGAACCTCGCCTCCGGGTCGGGGACGACGGAGAGAAAGCGCGCTCGCTCTCCGCGTACGCTCTCGTCCGCGCACAATACGGATGCAGGCTCGCCGTCGAAGGTCGCTCCGGCAAGCGCCTCGAACCAGGTCCTGCCCCTGCTCATCGCCCTCCCCCATCGTCTCTCCACAGGGCGCGCAGCGCCGGGCCGTCGAGCTGGTCGAGGGTGTCCATCCCGGCCAGCCGGGCTTCGTAACGCTCAACCTGCGAGCTGCGGTGCACCACAGGAGGTCCGGCGTCGAACGCGGTCCGCACCGCCCCGGCGATCGCGCCAACCTCGTCCTCGACGAGCGCGTCCACCATGCCGGTGGCGACGCGTTGCTCGCCGCCGATGGTCTCCCACACCAGGCGGCGATCTTCGGAGTCGAGTTCCGCGACACCGGCCTCCTGCTCTATTACCTGCGGACCGTTGAGGCCCAGCCGACCCTCCCGGGTCATGATGACGTAACTGCACAGCCCACCGGCTATCGCCACGCCGCCGAAGCAACCGACCATGCCCGCGACCACGCCGACCACAGGCAAGTGGGAGCGCAAAGCCACGATCGCCGCGTGTATCTCGGCCACGGCGAGCAACCCGAGGTTTGCCTCCTGCAGCCGGATGCCACCCGACTCCAGCAGCAGCACAGGACGGACAGTGCGACCACGTTCAGCGTCGCGCAAGGCTAGCTCGAGCGTGCCGGCTATCTTGGCGCCCGAGACCTCGCCGATGCCACCCCCTTGAAAGAGCCCCTCGACGGCCAGCACGACCGCCTCCTCGCCGTCGAGTTGGCCGCGGGCCACTACAACCCCGTCGTCACTCGCGGGGACCACGCCCTGTGGCTCCAGGTGCGGGGACTCCAACCGCTCGAACGGGCCGATCAACTCCCGGAAGGTGCCCGGGTCCAGCAGCGCGGCCGCCCGCTCGCGGGCGGAGAGCTCGGTGAATTTTGTCCCTGTCGGCGCCGGTGCGGTCACGACCGACTCTCCTCCACAGCCTGGGCGAGCCGGAGGGTAACGGTACCGGGAGTGGCGCCAGAGTCGTTGATCTCGACAGCGGCGGCGAGGTCGTTGCGGGCGAAGAAGCGGTCGAGCACCGCTTCCCAGATCTCCTCGAACCCGTCGGCGCTGGTGCGCACCGTAACGTGGGCCTGATCGTCTGGTGATGGCTCGAGCAGAACCTCTAGGTCACCCGAGCCTACGACGCCGACGTGCGCGCGACCCGAAACGGTCTGCGATGCTGGAAAGTCGAAGTTCAGCGTCTCCATCTCAAGCTACCTCCTCAAAGACGGTGTCCACAGATGGGCGATCGAGAGCGTCCAGGAACAAAGCCGCAGCGAGCAGGTCGGCGCTGCCGCCCGGCGAAGCGTTGTGGCGCAGCAGCGCCGTCTCCAGCGACCGCATCGCGCGACGTCCCGCCGCGGTAACGTTGCCCCCAACCGCGAGCACCGCTCGGGCCCCGGCCTGGGCGTCCTTCAAGGCCGCACGGCCGCCACGGTGCAACAAGCAGGTGTCATCTACGCGGGCGATCAGGGCGATGAGCGCGTCCAGTCGGGCGAGCCGCTCGGGGTGTCCAGCTTCGCGCGTGGCTCGCAGGGCTGGCAGCGCGATGCCGACGACGTTTGGGAAACCGCGTCTCGCCTCTCCCCGCGCGCCCGACACACCGTAGCGACTAGAGACCAGGGAGCCGTGAGATGCCTCGGTGGGGGTGTAACGGTCGGGGAAGGCCGCTATCCGCCCGGCGAGAGCCGCTATATCCGCCAGTGGGACACCTGCTGGCGCCATGACCGCGGAGGCGGTGAGCAGGCCCAGGGCCCAGATCGCGCCACGGTGCGTGTTGACGCCATGGGTGACGGCTAACATCACCCTTTCGCCACGCCGACCGATGGCGGCCAAGTCTTCGCGTAACCGCATACTCGGTGCGCAACCGTAGGCTCGAGTGGCTAGATCTCTAAAGGTGGAGTGCAGCGCGGAGGCGGAGGTGAACAGCATGCCCAAGTCCATGTCATCATGCGCGCCGCCACCTCGGCGGTCGACTAGAGCCGGTTTAGGTGTGAGTTCCGCCTCCTGGAGCAGAGCTTGCACCGCCAGGTCGGCAACTTGTCCGATCCGGGCAGCTGACTCAACTCCCACTGGCACGGTGTCAGCAGGTGACCGCATAGCGGGACTCACGGGCTCCAGTATTGGTCTGGCGGTTTGTACAGGCCGCCGGACCATTCTACGAGGTCCCCGATGGAGTGCGCTGCTAGCAGAGAACGTTTGGCGTCAGCGCGCCGTACGCCGAGGTCCTCGGGGAAAGCCACGAGTCCGTCCTTGCGCAGCCGCTCTGCTGTAAGCCGGTCGTGAGCCCTGCCGATCGGGCTGACTCCGGCGACCGCGGCGAGCGCCTCCCGGCGTTCCTTCAAGTTGCGGGCGCGATACAGATACGCGACGCCCTCCTCGGTCACGACGTGGGTAACGTCGTCGCCGTACACCATCACGGGGGCGACCGGCAGCCCGGCGTCCTGCCCCACACGCACCGCGTCCAGCGTCTCGACAAACCGGGGAGCCCCACTCGGCCCGAACGTCTCCACCATTTGCACCACGAGCTTGCGCCCGCGCGAGATCTCTCCCCCATTGGTACTCAGGTTCAGCCACGCCTGGGAGGAGTGGCGCCTGCCTCGAGCATCGCTGCCCAGGTTGGGGGCGCCACCGAAGCCTGCAAGTCGACCCTCAGTGACGGTGGAACTGTTGGCGTCCGCGTCCATCTGCAAAGTGGAGCCGATGAAAAGATCCACCGCGTAGAGACCGGCGGTTTGAGCCGCCATACGGTTGGAGCGCGCCGACCCATCGCGGCCGGTCATGAAGACGTCGGGGCGCGCGGCGACGTAGTCCTCCATGCCGACCTCGCCTCCGAAAGCGGTGACAGTCTCCACCCACCCGCTTTCGATAGCGGGGATCAGAGTGGGGTGCGGGTTGAGAACCCAGTTGCGGCAGATCTTGCCGCGCAACCCCAACGACTCGGCGTAGGTCGGCAGTAGCAACTCGATCGCGGCCGTGCCGAACCCGATACCGTGGTTGAGGGAGGTCACAGTGTGGCGCTCGTAGACGCCGCGGATAGCGAGCATCGCTATGAGGACCTGCACATCAGAGATCTGGCGCGGGTCGCGCGTAAAGAGCGGCTCGACCTCGTATGGCCGGTCGGCCACCACCATGAAGTCAACCCACGACCCCGGAACGTCCACGCGGGGCAGCTCCTCTACCAGGTCGTTGACCTGCGCGATCACTATTCCGTCGCGGAAAGCGGTGGCCTCGACGATCGTCGGGGTATCCTCGGTGTTCGAACCTGTATAGAGGTTACCTTCGGCGTCTGCTGACTCTGCGGCCACCAGCGCGACGGTCGGGACGAGGTCGACGAAGAAGCGGGCGTAGAGCTCAAGGTAGGTGTGTATCGCGCCGATCTGCAGCTTACCGTCGTCCAAGAGCTGCGCCACCCGCAAGCTCTGAGGCCCGGCGTAGGAGAAGTCGACCTGCGTGGCGATGTCGCGCTCGAACAGATCCAGGTGATCCGGGCGGCTGATGCTGGAGATGAGCATGTGCAGGTCGTGGACCTTCTCCGAATCCACCTCGGCTAGGCTGCGCGACAGGAAGTCAGCTTGCTTCTGGTTGTCGCCCTCCAGAACAACCCGGTCGCTAGGGGCGATAAGCGCCTCCAAAGCCGGAACGATCTGCTCGGTGGGCAGGACCCGTCCACGCGCGATCTTCGCGACGCGTTCGAGTCGGCGGGCTTTGTCTTGGCGGCGGGTGACCCAGCTGGAGCGCACCGGCTCGATGAAGGCAAGGTGAGGCGTCTCCTGCCCTATGCCGGAGACTCTACCCTCGCTCATGCTTCGCTTACTCTTCTTAGCTTCTCCACAACGCTTCCTCCCCATTAAAGCGTTTTGGTAGGACCACCTTAGTTGCCCCTTGAATGAAAGTCAACAACGAAGATCCTACAGCAGGCTCAGCCGTTACGGTCGAAAGCAGTCAGACACTTAGAGCCGAGCCTAGAATTCAGCTTCGGAGTTGCTCTGGCATTGACTTCCCCTCGGTAGCAGGACGAGCCGCAGCCACAACGGGACGTGCTCCGGCTATATCATCTCCCCCACCACCCCGCTACTTCGTTGTTCAGTGCGTGAAGATCGGTCTCGTCACGCAGCTTGACAGAGAAGACTTCGAGAGTCTTCCTCGCGTCATATTTCTTGCGATAGTAGCTCCTATCCATGAAGCTGCTGCAGCATATTTCGTTGGCGGTGGTGTCAAAGGATGCAGAACATAGTAGCAGCGCTGCCCAACGTTCCTACATCTTCCCTGCAAATCGGCACCTTCCGTTACCCGTGGAGCTATCCCGGGCTAGCTGCTCTTTCCTTCTTTGCGGAAGATACGACGATCGACAAAGTGCTCTATGCGCTGTTTCAGGGGCTCGGAGAAGGCCGCGATCACCAGCGCGGAGACGATCACACTCAGCCACGACTCCTCCTGCCGGGTTACGGCAAGGAAGAGTTCTTGGGCCACCTCGCCGATGATCACGAATATGCCCGCGAACACCACCGTGAGAGATCCGTATACGAGTGTGCGGTTTATGAGGTGGTCTATGTCGTAGAGATGGTGCTTGAGGACGGCGATGGCTATGGCCGCGTAGAGGCCGACCAAGACGACGTTGCCGAGCAGACTGTGCAAAGTTTCGGACACGAAGAAGAGAAGAAGCACCCATACGCTAGCGAAGGCCGCAGCGTAGGCAAACCACTTGATCTGCTGGCGCTCCTCGAAGTCGGCGCCGCGATAGCGAAACACGAGCGAGAGCACCGAGAGAACAATGGCGCCGACCAAGAACAGCTGCCCACCGTAGTAGAGAACACCGATTGTCTCTCCGACTGCGCCCCCTATGCCAAGAGGGTTCCTGTACCGCCCAGCTTTGTAGTCTAGGAACACAGCGAGGATAACCAACACAACCCCCACTGCTACGATGCTCCAAGCCAAGGGCCTCCAGCGCCGCGATGGCAGTCGGCCATTGGGAAATAACAAAAAGATGAACGACCCAAGGATGATGATCGCAGCGTACCCCTCAGCCTGTCCCAATGAAGCTAGCATACGAGGAGCAGGCAGCGATCCTGGCGCCACCACCAGCGCGTAGGAAGCGTATACGGGCGTGAACGTCGCGAGAGCGAAGCTCATACCCATACCGAGCCATAACCACCCGTAGGAGTTCTCAGGTCGCTGCGAAGCTATGAGCCCGCCGAGTAGTGGCGCACCGAGAGCTGCAACGATGTCGATGGCCATGTACGTCCATGGGTACCACCCTAAGGGCAGTGGTGTGGACCAGCCGAGAAAGATCAGCAGAAGCCCTACTGCCATGATAGACAGGCTCAGGGCGCACACCGACCAGGCAACCCAGGCGGAGGTGCGGCGGCTCATCCCACCTACTCCTGGACCCCGTTCCCTTGCCCTTTCTGTCACAACACCACTCTAGCGCACTACCGTCTCCCAAGCGTTACGGCAACCGTTACGAGTTGGCAACTTGTGAACCAATCACGCCCACGCTTCAGTGATGTACGGGTGATGTAGAGAAGTCTCTGCAGACCACCAGGGGCTTCTCCCTTTCCGAGTATTCGGCTTAGATAAGGGCAAAAAGGAGAGCCGACGAGCAGACTCGAACCTCCGACTAGCTAATTACGAGTGATAATTCAGGCGTTGCAGGGGTTTGCACAGGCTTGCAAATCCTGCATATCTAAGGGGATTTCTCTTCTGCGCTTTGCTGGGTGTTGCACCGTATTGCGTTCCCGGTGGTATCAGATTGGTATCAAAAGGCTTCCGGGGCTTAGGATCGAATGGTGTCGGTATTCCATGCCCTACGCGTCGCTGGTTGACTTGTGATCAGCAGACGCAGATCGCATAGTAACCGCGCGCCAAGGGTAACATTGCCCTTGCCAGTCGGGCGACGAAGGGAGAGAACCGTGCCCCAAGAGTACGAGCAGAGCCAGACCATAGACGCCTCGCCCGAGGAGGTCTTCGCTTGGCTCTCGGACGTTGCCAACCTGCCCGAGTACCTGCCTCCCGTGGTAGCCTCCTCGGCGGAGGGACCTTCGGCCGAGGGCGTCCCAGGCCAGAGGATCAGGACGACGCTCGAGTACCCAGGGCAGGAGGAGGGGCGCACCTTCGACGCCGAGGGCTACCTCGCCGTGGATGACAGCGAGCGCAGGATGGAGTGGGGCGCGGAGGCCGGACGCGACTACTCGGGGTGGCTAACGGTCGCGAACCGCGGCGAGGGCGGCAGCGAGGTCGTGGTGCATCTCTCTTTCGGCGAGCGCTCGGTCGAGCCGGAGATGCAAGAGCGGGCACCCGAGGGTCGCGACCCCCTTTCGGAGGGCATCTCGGCGACGCTGGAGTCCATCCGCAGGCAGATCGAGGAGGGTTCGGGCAAAGTGAAGACCCCACCCCCGCTGGAGGGAGTCGAGCCCCACCCGGAGACGAACCCGGCGGTGGTTGATGAGGACCCGCAGCGAGGCTAACCGTATTCTCCCGGCGGATGCGGGGCTCCGACGCACAGCCTATCCGATGGGCCCCTCGGCCCTGAGGGCGTGGCGCGGGTCAGGGGCGAGGGACAAGTCGTCCACGTGCGCCTCTAACGATCCTCGGACGATGCGTCGTTCGGGCAGACCGAAGCAGGCGTCGACGTGACATAGGACGTAGCGCGGGCGGTGAGCCTTTCTCCGGGCCACCTCACCACAGTCGTGAGGCGCAAGACGGGACGGACGGTTCTTGAGTGGATCGCCGAGCGCCGCATGGCAGAGGCGCGTCGTCACTTGGTCGAAACTGACCTGGCAGTGGCCCTTCATGCCTACACCCTAGGCTACCGCTCGCTTACAGCGCACGGCGCTTGCTCTCAGCGCCTTCTACCAACAGCGCGAATGGTTTTGCCGATCCAGAAGACACTCCAAGCCGCGAAGGCGATGCCGGCCAGCGCAAGGCGTGTGACGTCCAGCACCGGTTCAAACCTCACATCATCGGCAGAGATGCGAACGTAGCCCTTGGCAGAGGCTCGCCCGCCCGCGCCACTGCCACCCCCGCTGCCTTCT
>Ga0081538_10004141_pt1 | contig 13463 bp, 14 predicted proteins | sample TabmetS5T2R1_FD_71022 | JGI IMG/M metagenome (GOLD analysis project Ga0081538, IMG submission 71022) | Tabebuia heterophylla rhizosphere microbial communities from the University of Puerto Rico - S5T2R1 | ecosystem: Host-associated > Plants > Roots > Rhizosphere ...
CGATGTGGAGCTCCTCGAGCGCCGAGTAGAACTCGTCCAGCTGCACGGGCTCGAGGTCATCTCCCAGGGCGAGCGCGATCTCCTCGTGCGTGAGGAAGCCGGCCTCCTGGCCTTGGCGCACGAGCGCCTTGGCGTCCTCGTGGTCGAGCGTGACGCCCACCTCGCTCCCCTTCCTCTCCTCGAAATCCCCTATCCCGTCACCTCAACGTAGCCGGGACCCGCAACTTGTCAACGGTGCCACTGCCTCGAAACTCCCTCACCAGCGCCGCGACTCTTGCACGGCGGTCGGACGGTCGTCATCCCCTTTTTGGGGGACTAGGTCGAATCGACGTCCTCTAGACGCTCGAGGAGGCGCTCTGCTTCCCTGCCGTAGAAGCCGTCGGGGTCGGCGTCTCGTGCCAGCCGCAGCTGGCGCTGCGCCTCCTCCACCTGCCCCAGCCACGAGAGCGCGAGGCCGAGGTGGTAGCGGACGACTCCGTTCTCGTCGGAGTCCGCGAGCGGGCCAAGGCGCGAGAACGCTTGGGACGGGTCGTCCTTGTCGAAGCGCCCCAGCGCCGCCGCGACCTGCGCCGGCAGGCTGCGCGGGTCGGCCTCGAGGGCGCTCGCGAAGGCCTCCCGGGCCGAGACCGGCCTGCCCACCCGCTGGAGCGCGATCCCGTAGCGGAGCCGCTCCTCGGCGCCGCCCCTCCGCGCCAGGCGCTCGAGCTCGGCGAGCTGCTCCGCCGGCGAGAGCCCTTCGAGCCCGGGGGGCGCCTCGAGCGGGGCGACGAAGGGCGGCCGCCCCGGCGCGAACTCCGGATGGAGGACGTCCTCGGCCCGCAGGGCGGCCGGCGAATCGGGATCGACTCCCTCCACCTCCTCCCAGCTGGCGGTCGCGGCCTCCCGGTCTCCCTCCGCCAGCTGGGCGAGGCCGAGGTGAAAGAGCACGAGGCCGCTCGCGGGCTCCTCCGCTGCCAGCGACTCCAGCCGGCTCACAGTGCCGTCCGGCCAGGCCGCGATCGCCGCGCCGACGGCGGCCTCGACCGACTCCGGGTCCTCGGCGAGGAGCTCCTCGAAGCGGGCGCGCGCCGCCTCGCGCTCGCCCTCTTCCAGGAGCCGCTCGGCCTCCCGCAACGCCTCCGCCTGTGGGTCGTCGCGGAGGGTCAGGCCGAGCTCGAGCGGCGGCGGCGGACGTTCCTCGGCGGTGGTGGCGGGGGCCGCGTTCTCGTCCTCCGCCTGGAGCACCGTGACGCCGACGACGAGCGCGGCGGCCGCGGCCGCGGCGAGGCCGACGAGGAGGCGGGCGCGGCGCTGAGACACCGGACGAATGTAGCCGCGAGCCCTTGCAGGACGCCGCAGGGGCATAGCTATACTTCCTGAAGCAATGCCCAGCTACCGGGACCTCCTGCGTCAGGTCAAGAGCGAGATCGAGGAGATCGACGTCACGCGCGCCGCCGAGCTGCGCGAGTCGTCCTCCCCGGTCTTCGTGGACGTCCGCGACCGGAACGAATGGGACGAGGGCCACATCCCCGGCGCGATGCACGTGCCGCGCGGCAACCTCGAGTCCCGAATCGAGAGCGCGGTTCCGGACCGCGACGCCGAGGTCGTCGTCTACTGCGCCTCCGGCTCGCGCTCGGCCTTTGCGGCGAAGACGCTCGAGGAGCTGGGCTACGAGAGCGTGTCCTCGCTCGCCGGCGGCTTCAACGAGTGGAAGCGAAGCGGGTTCGGCTTCGACCTGCCGCGCGTGCTCGACGAGCCCAAGCGGCGCCGCTACTCCCGCCACCTGCTCATCCCCGAGGTGGGCGAGGAGGGCCAGCTGCGGCTGCTCGACGCGCGCGTCCTCCTGATCGGCGCCGGCGGCCTCGGCTCGCCCGCTTCGCTCTACCTGGCCGCGGCCGGCGTCGGCACCGTCGGGATCGTCGACGACGACGTGGTCGACGACTCCAACCTCCAGCGCCAGATCGTGCATTCGACCGAGCGCCTCGGCGAGTCGAAGGCCGAGTCCGCCAAGCGGACGATCGAGGCGCTCAACCCCGATGTGACCGTCCAGGTCTTCAAGGAGCGGCTGACGTCCGAGAACGTCGACCGCGTCCTCGGCGAGGGCTGGGACGTGATCGTGGACGGCGCCGACAACTTCCCCACCCGCTACCTCCTGAACGACGCATCCGTGTGGCACGGCATCCCGGTCGTCCATGGTTCGATCTTCCGGTTCGAGGGCCAGACGACCGTCTTCAAGCCGAAGGAGGGGCCGTGCTACCGCTGCCTCTTCCCGCAGCCGCCGCCCCCGGAGATGGCGCCGAGCTGCGCCGAGGGCGGCGTGCTGGGCGTGCTCCCCGGCGTCGTCGGCTCACTGCAGGCAAACGAGGCGCTGAAGATCGCGCTCGGGATCGGCGAGCCGCTCATCGGCCGACTGCTCCTCTTCGATGCGCTGGAGACCCAGTTCACCGAGATCAGCCTGCGCCGCGACCCCGACTGCCCGGTGTGCGGCGACAACCCCACCATCACCGACTACATCGACTACGTCGAGTTCTGCGCCGGGACGGCGCCGCAGGTGGCGCCGTGATCAGGGTTCGCATCCCGCCCACGCTGCGCTCCGAGGTCGGCGGCGCGCGCGAGGTCGAGGCCACCGGCTCGACCATGCGCGAGGTGCTCGCCGACCTCGCCGAGCGCTTCCCGGGCCTCGGCCGGCAGGTGCTCGAGGACGGCGACGGCATCGCCCCGTTCGTCAACGTCTACCTCGACAGCGAGGACGTCCGCACGCTGGACGGTCTCGACACCGAGGTGCGCACCGGCTCGACGGTCATCCTCCTCCCCGCCATGGCGGGCGGGGAGCGAACGCTGACGCCGTCGCTGCTCGAGACGATCGGGGACACGCCGCTCGTGGAGCTCCCGCGCCTCGCTCCACACCCCGGCGTCCGCCTGTACGCGAAGCTCGAAGGCCAGAACCCGACCGGGTCGATCAAGGACCGCGTCGCCAAGGCGATGCTCGAGGCGGCGGAGGCCTCCGGGGAGCTCGAGCCGGGCCGCGAGCTGCTCGAGCCGACGAGCGGGAACACGGGCATCTCGCTCGCCATGGTCGCCAGGCTGAAGGGCTATCCCCTCACGTGCGTCCTCCCCGAGAACGCCACTCCGGAGCGCGCCAAGCTCCTCGAGCTCTACGGCGCGCAGCTCGTGTACTCCCCGGCCTCGGCAGGCTCGAACGGCGCCGTGCGCCTCGCCCTCGAGATGGCGGAGCGCGACCCGCGCTGGTTCATGCCTTTCCAGTACGGCAACGAGGCCAATCCCCGAGCCCATTACGAGGGTACGGGCGCCGAGATCGCAGATGCCCTCCCGCATGTCGACGCCCTCGTCGCCGGTCTGGGCACCGGCGGCACCCTCATGGGCGCCGGGGACCGCCTCCGGGAATCCTTTCCCGACCTCGTCGTCGCCGCCGCCGAGCCGCTCCAGGGCGATCTCGTCTACGGCCTGCGCTCGCTCGCCGACGGCTACGTCCCTCCCATCCTCGACGTCGCCAAGCTCGATCGGAAGCTGCTCGTCACCAACGAGGAGTCGGTCGCGGGCCTGCGGCTCCTGCTCGAGCGCGAGGCGATCTTCGCCGGCGTCTCGTCGGGCGCCGTGATCCACGTCGCCCGCAGGCTCGCGGACGAGCTCGACGATGGCGTCGTCGTCGCCGTCCTCGCCGACGGCGGCTGGAAGTACCTCTCGGCAGACTTCTGGACGCGCCCCGCCGGGGAGGCGGGCGCAAGCATGGAGGACCGCCTCTGGTGGTGATCCCGGCCGAGGTGCGCTCGGCGCTCGTCGAGCACGCCGAGGCGGAGCGTCCGAACGAGGCCTGCGGGCTGATCGCGCTCAAGGACGGCGTCGCGGAGCGGTTCTTTCCGGGCCGCAACCGCGCGGCGAGCCCGTACAGGTTCGAGCTGGAGATCGACCCGGAGGTCTGGTTCGTGGAGGACGACGGGTACGAGCTCGCCGTCTTCCACTCGCATCCCGCCTCGCCGCCGCGCCCCTCGCGGACGGACGTCGAGTCGATCGGACTCTGGGCAGGGCGCCCGTACGTGATCCTGTCGCTCCGGACCGGCGAGCTCGCGGCGTGGACGATCGAGGACGGCCGCATCTCGGGCCTGCCGCTTTCGTAGGCTGGGAACCTCCGCGCCGGATCACCCGTCGAAGGGGCATGAAGATCCTCGGCCTTCTCGCAGCGCTCGTCGCCGCGGTCGCGCTCGCCGCCTGCACCGATGACGGTGACGACGCGGCCGACGATACGACCGGGGCCGCCGCCGGCCCAGCGCTCTCGATCGACGCCGCGCTCGCCGCCGACTCGGACGAACCCCTGCTCGTCGCCGGCAACCTCCTTGCCCTGGGCTACGAGGTGCGCCTGTGCTCGGCTCTCGCGGAGTCGTTCCCGCCGCAGTGCGGCGGAGCCTCCCTCCACGTCGACGGCCTCGACCTCGCCGAGGTCGACGGGCTGATCACGGAGGGCGACGTCAGCTGGACCGATCGCCCGGTCGAGCTGCTCGGGGTGGTGGAGGACGAAACCCTGACGGTGAGCGAGAATGTCCTCTAGTGGACTACCCGGAAGGCTGGAACGAGGTGCGCGGCGCGCTGCAGCGCGGGTATCGCTTCAAGGACTTCGCCGAGGCGATGGGGTTCGTGAACCGGCTCGCCGAGGCGGCGGAGGCGGCGAACCACCATCCGGACATCACCATCAGCTGGAACGCGGTTACGGTTCGCTGGTGGACGCACGTGAAGCGGGCGATCACCGAGCGCGACGTCGAGATGGCGCGCCGCACCGACGAGCTGGCCTCGTCCTCCTCGCAGGGGTGATCGCGCTCGCCGCGGTTGGTTGCGGCTCGGACGCGGGCGAGGAGAAGGCCGCCGGCGGCGGAGCTGCTGCAGAGGAACGCCCGGGACCGGCCACCGAGGTCACGATCACATTCTGGCCCGAGGGCAAGGGCGGACCCTCCCGGGAGGCAACGCTCACCTGCGAGCCGACCGCGGGCACCCACCCGGACCCGGAGCGGGCCTGCGCCCTGCTCGCCGCCGATCCGGGGGCGCTCCAGCCGGTGCCGCCCGACGCGGTCTGCACGATGATCTTCGGCGGGCCCGAGGAGGCCGAGATCGTCGGCGTCGTCAACGGTCAGGACGCGCACGCGACCTTCAGTCGCACGAACGGCTGCGAGATCGACCGCTGGGACCGCCTCGCGGGAGTCATCCGACTCGGGGATTGACGGGCCCGGCGCGGGGGCGGACAACGAGAGCATGAGGCTCGCTCTCTGCTTGACGCTCGCCGCGATCCTCCTCGCCCCGAGCGCCGTCGCCGCGCCGCTTCCCCAGGCGCCGAACTGCCCGGTGTTCCCGGCCTCGAACGTCTGGAACAAGCGGGTGGACAAGCTGCCGCGCCACCGGAGGTCGGCCGCGATCGTGAAGGCCATCGGCGCCGACCTGAACGTGCATGCCGACTTCGGCTCGGGCCTCTGGGACGGCGGGCCGATCGGGATTCCAATCACCGTCGTCGACTCGGCGCAGCCGAGCTTCGCCGTCAACTTCCACTACGACGAGGAGAGCGATCCAGGCCCCTATCCGATCCCGCCGGACGTGAAGATCGAGGGTGGCCCGGACGCCGACGGCGACCGGCACGCGATCATCGTCGAGCGCGACTCGTGCACCCTCTACGAGCTGTTCGACGTCCATCCGGCCTGGGAGGCCGGCTCGGGCGCGATCTGGAACCTGCGCTCGAACCGGCTCCGGCCGCGCGGCTGGACGTCTGCGGACGCCGCCGGCCTGCCCATCCTGCCGGGCCTCGCGCGCTACGACGAGGTGGCGCGCGGGATGATCGACCACGCGCTGCGCTTCACCGTCAGGCGGTCGCGGCGGGCGTACGTCTACCCGGCCCGCCACTTCGCCTCGAGCTCCACGAACCGCAACCTGCCGCCAATGGGGCTCCGCCTGCGGCTGCGCTCCAACTTCCCCGTGGCCCGCTTTCCGCGTCAGGCGCGCGTCATTCTCCGCGCCCTGAAGCGCTACGGGATGATCGTGGCCGACAACGGCTCCAGTTGGTACATCTCGGGCGCACCCGACCCGCGCTGGTCGAACGACCAGCTGCACACGCTCCACCGGGTGAAGGGCTCGGACTTCCGCGTCGTGAGCACGGCCAGGCTCAGACCCTGACCGGCACGCCCTCGACGGCCGAGCGCCGGAGCGCCCCGAGGGCCCGCGACTGACCTACCGCGTCCTCGCGGCCCAGGAGGGGCTTGCTCTCGCCTGCGACGGCGCGAGCGAAGTCCTCCAGCTCGAGCAGGTAGGAGTCGGCCGCCTCGACGGCGACGCGCTCGACCTCGCCGTCGCGCCGGAGCTCGATGCCGGGGCGGCTGCAGAGCCAGGGGTCGTCGACGAAGACCGAGCCCTGGGAGCCGACGGCCTCCAGGGTGGCGCGAAACGGCAGGCGCAGGCCGCAGTCGACCACCGCGTGCACGCCTCCCCGGAAGGTGAGCACGGCCGTGAAGAGGTCGTCCACGCCCGTCGGCCCGAGAACCTGGCGGCCGTAGACGGTCTCGGGCTCCCCGGCGAGGAGGCGCGCGCCGCTCACGCAGTAGCAGCCGAGATCGAGCACGGAGCCGCCGTCGAGCCCGGGGTCGAGGCGGATGTTGGCCTCGCCTTGGACGAGGAAGCTGAAGGACGTCCGCACGAGCTGGAGGCGCCCGATCGCCCCGCTCCCGACGAGCTCCGCGAGGCGCAGCGTCTGCGGGTTGTGCCGGTACATGAAGGCCTCGGCGAGCACGAGCCCCTCGCGTTCGGCGAGGTCGAAGAGAGCCGCGGCGTCCTCCGGCCGGTCGGTCAGCGGCTTCTCGCAGAGGACGTGCTTCCCGGCCTCGAGGGCCCGGCGCGACCACTCGACGTGGAGTGAGTTCGGGAGCGGAATGTACACGGCGTCGACGTGCTTGTCGCCGAGGAGCGCGTCGTAACTCCCGAGGTGCCGCTCGATTTCGTGTTCGCGGGCGTGGGCTTCGGCCCTGGCGGGATCGCGGCCGGCGACCGCGACGACGTCGACTCGCCCGCTCTTGCGCGCCGCCGGGACGATCCGCCGGTTGATCCTCGCCGTGGAGAGGATCCCGAGCCTCAGCGGCTCAGCCAAGCGCGCCGAGCTCCTCGTTGGTGAGCTCCAGGCCCGCCGCGCCGACGTTCTCCTCCAAGTGGCGCAGCGACGCCGTCCCCGGGATCGGGCAGACGACCGGCGAGCGCGCGAGGAGCCACGCGAGCGCCACCTGGGCAGGCGTCGCGCCGCGGGCGCTGGCGATCCGGCCGAGGGCACCGCCGGGCATCGCCAGGTCGCCGACCGCGAGCGGATACCACGGCAGGAAGGCGATGCCCTGGCGCTCGCAGGCCTCGAGCACGTCTTCGGACCTGCGGTCGGCGAGGCTGTAGCGGTTCTGGACAGATGCGATCGGGACGACCGCCTGGGCACGCGCGAGCTGCTCCACGCTCACGTTCGAGAGTCCGACGTGGCGGATCATTCCCTCCCGACGCAGGCGGGCCAGCTCGCCGACGGAGTCCTCGAGCGGCACCTCGGGATCGGGGCGGTGCAGCTGGTAGAGGTCGATCCGTTCGAGCCGGAGCCGGCGCAGGCTCGCCTCGCAAGCCTCGCGGAGGTGCTCGGGGCTACCGTCCACGGGCCATCTGCCCCTCTCCGTGCGGACGAGCCCGCCCTTCGTCGCGATCACCAGTCCCTCGGGGTAGGGATGCAGCGCCTCGGCGATCAGGACCTCGCTCACCTCGGGCCCGTAGGAGTCGGCGGTGTCGATCAGGGTCACGCCCAGCTCGACCGCGCGCCGGAGAACGGCGAGGGAGTTCTCGCGGTCCTCCGGCCAGCCGAGGACGCCGGGCCCGGTGATCCGCATGGCCCCGAACCCGAGCCGGCGAACCTCGAGATCACCTCCGATCCGAAAGGTGTCGGCAAATGCGGCCACAAGCCCACCCTATCGGCGGCCACGTCCCCTCCGGCCACGGCCCGGGGACAGGCCCCGGGCGTGGCCGCACCAGACACGCTGTGGACGCCGTGCTCCAGGCGCCGCGCGGGAATCGCGGGGCGCAGGGCGGCGCCCTGCTCTCGACAGCGTGTGAACCGAATCCTGGCTCTTTCGCCCACGTCTGGGGACAGGCCCCGGGCGTGGGCGCCCAGGGCGTGGCCGAAAGGGTCAGGCGCAGAGTTCGCGCGCGACCGCCGCGTAGATCTCGGCGCAGCGCTCGGCGCTCGCCAGGTCGACCCACTCCTCGACGGCGTGGGCGCCCTCGCCCGCCGGTCCGAATACGACGGTCGGGATCCCCGCGGCGGAGAGGAGCGCGGAGTCGGCCCAGAAGGGGACGCCGACGATCTCGGGGCCGCCGGCGTGGCGCGACACCAGCTGCGCGATCTCGGCCTCGGCCGGCGTCTCGAACGGCTCCCGGGCCACGACCACTCGGATCTCGCCGTCCACCTCACCGAGCAGCTCTCGTAGCTCGCCCTCGACGTGCTCTCGGCTCTCGCCGGGAATGGTGCGCCGCTCGCCCTTGAGCAGGCAGCGCTCGGGATAGCTCGAGAACTCCTGACCGCCCTCGATCACGGACGCGTGCAGCGAGCCGCTGCCGAGCAGCGGATGCGTCGGCTCCGCGCGCAGGCGCCGGTCGAGCTCCTCGATGCCGACGAGGACGTGGCCCATGTGGGCGATCGCGTCGATGCCGAGGTCGGGGCGTGACCCGTGCGCCGCCCGGCCCTTCGTCTCGACCTCGAAGCCGACGAAGCCCTTGTGTGCAAGCGCGAGGCGCATCTCGGTGGGCTCGGAGACGATGGCCGCGTCCGCGCGGTAGCGCTCCGCGACGCGGGCGGTGCCGATGCTGGCCACCTCCTCGTCGCAGACCGCGGTCACGATCACGTCGCCGCGCAGGCCGGCCCGCACCGCCTCCGCGCCGGCCAGCATGATCGCCGCGAGCCCCGCCTTCATGTCGTAGGAGCCGCGGCCGTGCAGGCGCCCGTCTACGACCGCGGGCTCGAAGGGCCGCTCCATGCCGGCCACGCCGACGGTGTCCAGGTGCGCGTTCAGGAGCAGCGTCCTGCCGCCGCCGGACCCGCGCGCGATCCCGACCGTGTTGAAGCGCCCGGGCGCGACCTCCTCGACCTCCACCTCGAGGCCCGCGGCTTCGAGCCACCCGGCGACGAAGCGGGCGATCTCCTCCTCCCCGGCCGCGCCGTCGATGAGGTCGGGATTGACCGAGTCGATGCGAACGAGGTCGGCGAGCAGCTCGGCCAGCACGCCGGCGATCCTACTCGCCGGCGCCGGCGGCCTCGACGACCCCTTCCCGCTCGAGGAACTCCACCTCGAGCCGCTCGATGCGCTGCCCGTCCACCTCGATTACCTCGAAGCGAAGCCCGTCGTGGACGACCTCGTCCCTCGGCTCGGGCGCGCGTCCGAGCTCGCCGAAGACGAAGCCGGCGACCGTGTGGTAGTCCTCCTGCGGCAGGTCGGTCTGGAACTGCTCGTTGAAGTCGTCGATCGTGAACGTCCCGTGGATGCGGATATGGCGGTCGTCGATCCGCTCCACCGAGTCGTCCGGCAGGTCGTACTCGTCCTCGATCTCGCCGACGATCTCCTCGAGCAGATCCTCGAGCGTGACGATCCCCTGGACCGCGCCGTACTCGTCGACAACGAGCGCGAGATGCTGGTTCGCGCGCCTGAACTCGCCGAGCAGCGAGGCCAGGTCCTTGGTCTCCGGGACGACGTGGGCCGGGCGCACGATCTCCTCGATGACCACGTTCTCCATCCCCTGGTCGTAGAGCGCCCCGAAGAGGTCGCGGACGTGGAGGATGCCGATCACGTCGTCGAGCGAGTCGCGGTAGACCGGATAGCGCGTGTACGGCGAGTCGATCACGGCCGCGAGGGCCTCCTGGGGCGGAAGCTCGACCGAGAGGGCCACGACCTCGGGCCGGGGGACCATCACGTCGTGCGCCTCCTTGTCGGCGAAGTCGAAGACCTTGTAGAGCATCTCCTCCTCCGCCTCCTCGATCTCCTCGGTCTGGGCGACGATCAGGCGGATGTCCTCCTCCGTGTGCATGGTCATCCCCGCCGGCGCCGGCTGCACGCCGAAGACCCGAGCGATCCCGTTCGCCGATTTCTGCAGGACCCACACGAGAGGGTGGGTGATCCTGCCGAGCCAGTCGAGCGGGACAGCCAGCCAGACGGCCAGGCGCTCGGCCCGCTGGAGCGCGATCGACTTCGGCACGAGCTCGCCGAGGACGACGCTCAGGTAGGTCAGGATCAGGAACGAGAGGATGAACGCGATGCCGCGCGAGACCCAGTCGCCGAGCAGGCGCGAGATGAACGGCTCTCCCAGGGCGCCGAGGAGGATCCCGCAGACGGTGATCCCGACCTGCACCGTCGAGATGAAGCGAACCGGCTCGTCGAGGAGGGTGAGCGCCGTCCTCGCCCGGCGGTTGCCGCGCTTCGCCAGCTCCTCGAGGCGGCCGCGGCGGGCCGTGACCAGCGAGTACTCGGCCGCGACGAAGACCGCATTCCCCAGGACGAGCAGGAGAATGACGAAGATGCGGAGGGTGTCGCTCACGCGGCCCCGCTCTCCGGGGCGCGGGTACTAGGAGGTATCTCGTCGTCCAAGTTCCGGTCTGACAATAGTGTAGGGATCAGAGGTCCATGCCTGCCACGAGCGTCCTGAGCGGCGTCAAGTCGGGCGCGAGCACGGCGAGATCCGCTCGGTAGCCGGGCGCCAGCCGCCCCCGGTCGGCGAGGCCGAGCACCTGCGCGGGCACGAGGCTCGCCATCATGGCCGCCTCCGCCAGCCCGAAGCGCGCCATCCGCTTGACGACAGCGGCGCCGATCCTGTCGCCGCCGAGAAGCGAGCCGTCCAGCCGGTGCTGCGGAGCAGCGACGACGTCGCTCGTCAGCGCGATGCGGCGCGGCCCGGCAACGCGCACGGCGAGCTCCTCCACGAGCGGATGCAGGTGGCGTCCGTCCGGGATCAAGCCGATCGTGACGCGATCGTCGAGGAGGAGCGTCAGGACCGGCCCCGGCGAGCGGGCGCTGGGCGGCCTCGTGGCGTTCCAGAGGTGCGTGGCGAAGCTCGCGCCCGCGTCGAGGGCAGCCTGCGTGGTCAGGTCGTTGGCCCGCGAGTGCCCGACCGCGGCCACGATGCCCGCGGCGGCCAGCCGCTCGACCGCGACGAGCGCGAGCGGGAGCTCGGGCGCGAGCGTGACGAGGCGGACGAGCCCAGGGGTCTCCGCCCACTCCCGGACGGCGCCGAGGTCGACCGGAGTCAGCTCGTCCACAGGGATCGCGCCCGCGGCGTCCGGGTTCAGGAACGGGCCTTCCAGGTGCAGGCCGAGGCAGAGGGGATCGGAGACCTCCTGCACGGTCCGCGTGGCGAGCAGGTAACCCGTGACGCCCGTTCCGGCCACCGCCGCAGCGTCGTAGACCTGCAGGTCGACGAAGCCCGGAAAGACGAGCGGCCCGCCGGCTCCGCGTTGGCCTCGCCGCACCTCGGCGATGACGCCGCCCTCGACGACCAGGGCTCCCGGGAAGGAGCCCTCGATCGGGTCAACGACAACTCCCTCTAAAGTGTTACGCCCTCGCACCCGATCTATCATCGTGCCTGGGGAGCGAGCCGCACCATGACCAACGAGATCACCTGCCTAATCGCCGACGACCACGAGGTCGTCAGGGAGGGCCTGCGCCTTTCCCTCTCGCGCTCGCCGCAGATCCGCGTCGTGGGCGAGGCCTCCGACGGGGCGAGCGCCGTTGCAGTCGCCGAGCGACGGCGGCCGCACGTGGTGATCATGGACGTGCGCATGCCGGGCATGGACGGGCTCGAGGCCACCAAGGTACTCGCCGAGCGCCTGCCGCAGACGGCGGTGCTCATCTTCACGGCGTACGGAGAGCGCAGTCTCCTCGGCCGCGGACTCGAGGCGGGCGCCAAGGGCTACATCTTGAAGGAAGCGCCTCATCAGACGCTGCTCCGGGCGATCGAGAAGGTGGCGAGCGGCGAGGGCTACGTCGATCCCGCCCTCATGCCGGCGCTGCTCACGCGCGAGCGCGAGGAGATGCTCACCCAGCGTGAGCGGGAGATCCTCCAGCTGCTCGCCGACGGCATGTCGAACGCAGACGTCGCGCAGAGGCTCTTCATCAGCCAGGAAACGGTGAAAAGCCACGTCCGCCACATCCTCGCCAAGCTCGAGGCGGACACGCGCACCCATGCCGTCGCCATCGCGCTGCGGGAATCGATCATCGACTGACTCCCGCGCTCGGATGTGAGCGTGGGCGTCTGGGTCTCCCGAAACGCGCGCGGCATCCTCGTCGCCTGCACGGTCGGCGCCGCCCTCGTCGGGGCGCTGGGGCTCGCATTCGGCGAGGCCGCGGTCGCCGCGGGAGGCCTCGTCGCCTCGACCGCCTTCTTCGGCGCCTTCGCGCTCTACCTGATCGTCACCGAGCGGCGGCGGCACGAGTCCGCGGAGGACGAGCTTCAGGCGCAGGCGACGTTCCTCGAGTCGCTCGTGGACTCGATCGGCGCCGTCTCCTCCACCCTGGACGCCGCCGAGATCCTCGACCGCACCTGCGACGAGGCCAAGCGGCTCTTCGACGCCCGCACCGCGCGGATCCTGCCGGCCGGCCGGACCGGGAGCGAAGCGCGCCCCGGGGGCGAGCGCATGGTCGTCCCCCTGGCGGTGCACGGCGAGCGGCTGGGCGACCTCGAGCTCGTCCGGCCGGAGCCGTTCCACCGCTGGGACCACATGCGGGCCACGGTCCTCGCCGACTTCGCCGCGCGGGCGGTGGAGAATTCGCGCCTGCTCGAGGAGGCCCGCGACCGCGAGGCGGAGCGGGAACGGCTGACGGAGCGCCTGATCACAGCCGAGCAGGACGAGCGGCGCCGGCTCTCCCTCTTCCTCCACGACGGGCCCCTCCAGTCCATGTCCGGCATCGCGCTCATGCACGACGCGGCGCTGGCCGCGCTCCAGGACGGCCGCAGCGACGACGCCGCCAAGGTGATCGAGAGCTCGCTCGAGAAGGAGCGCGACACCATCCGCGTCCTGCGCGACCTCTCCTTCGCCATCGAGCCCCTCGTGCTCCGGGACCAGGGCTTCTACGCGGCCGTGCGGGCCCTGGGAGACCAGGTCGAGGCGACCCACCGCATCACCGTGCTCACGGACGTGGAGGCCGGCGAGCGCCTCGGCGAGAAGACGCAGGTCGCCCTCTACCAGATCATCCGCGAGTCCCTGAACCAGGCGGTGCGCCGCCGCCCGCTGAAGATCGAGGTCGCGGTGCTCGAGCGCGAGGACGGCGGCTTCGAGGCGGAGATCGCCGACGACGGCGTCGAGGAGCGGCGACGGGCGTCGATCGAGGCGATCGACGAGCGCGTGAAGATCCTCAACGGGAGGCTCTCGATCGACAGCGGCGAGCACGGCGGGACGCTCGTCCGCGTCGTCGTCCCGCCGTACGTGGCGGCCGCCC
>Ga0081538_10004142_pt1 | contig 13461 bp, 13 predicted proteins | sample TabmetS5T2R1_FD_71022 | JGI IMG/M metagenome (GOLD analysis project Ga0081538, IMG submission 71022) | Tabebuia heterophylla rhizosphere microbial communities from the University of Puerto Rico - S5T2R1 | ecosystem: Host-associated > Plants > Roots > Rhizosphere ...
CTCTTCTCCCGCTTACAGCTACCAGAGCTTCAAGGCGACCGCGTAGCCAGTAAAGAGCCCATGGAAGAAGGCCTGCCGCTCCTTCTGGCTAGAATTCTGATAATGTCGCGACGCTTCCTCGAGTGCCCTTTAGCAGCTTTTCACGGCGCCTCTGTTGCATTCCCCGGCAGCCGCCTGTCTTGCCTCACCACCAGGATATTTTTTGATTGTCCCCCCTTGCTTTGCCGTTCTGCAGACATGCTTGGATAGGCTTCGCGGTGGTGGAGGCGAAACCAACATTGGAATGAATCTTCTTGCCAGCGACTGAGAATGGTGACTATGTGTACTTGTAGCCAATTTCGGCAGATGCAATTGCATCCCGAACGGCGCTTCGGATTTTGTCGAATTGCTCGTCCATAAACCAAGCGATAGGAATTTCAACCCGTGCTTCTTTGTATTCGGCAGGATTTTGAAGCACACACAGATAGTCTGGGTCCGTAGGATTGTTACGTGATGGCTTCATAATGATCCAGAAATCATCTTGCTCGTCTATGATCGATTCGAGCATCTCCCGTTTGTTCGGCAATGTCCCCATGGTCCACTCGCTCTTACCCTAATTTTCTTGGACAGCCAACTAATCTTCCCACTCTTACGAATTGACATTTGCCCAAATATTCCTCTTGAATTCCGGTCCTGTCTTTACGAATGCACACGAAAGTTTGATCGCCTGTGCGTTGAGGCGCTAGTCGAGAATGAACAAGCTCGATTCGGGATTCATCGCACCTAGACTCATCCGACTTCGATTTACGGTGGCACGTTCGCGTTTTACACTGCGCTCCGGTTCTGCACCAGCCACTTCTCTTTCATGATCTGCTCCTGCACTCTCAAGAGCCCCTCGGTCAGCGCCTCGGGTCGGGGCGGACAGCCGGGCACATAGATGTCCACCGGAATGATCTTATCGACTCCCTTGCAAACAGAATAGGCCAGTTGAAACAGACCGCCACAGTTCGCACAACTCCCCATGGAAATGACGTACTTCGGGTCCGGCATCTGGTCATAAAGAAGCTTAGTACGCTTTGCCATCTTGTAGGTCAGCGTGCCGGCGACAATCATCAGATCCGACTGCCGAGGCGTTGCCCGAGGCACGCTCCCGAAGCGATCAATATCGGTCCGAGGGCCGCCCGTGTGCATCATCTCAATCGCGCAGCAGGCAAGACCGAACAGCATATACCACTGCGACGACGCGCGACCCCAATTGAGCAAAGCATCCACCTTGGTCGTGAATGCCGTTTCTGGTAGGTCATTGGCTAAGCTCATCGCTACCTCCTCGTCTCGCAATGATTGTTGGTGTCGACCTCGTCGGGAAACGCGTAGGTAGACGAACCGTCATCCCATTGCACTAAAATCAGTCTTCTTCCCAGATTTTCCATTTCGTAAATGATCGTCCCCCGATTCGCAGGTTGAATCGTGACCTTATGATTGCGAATCATTTTTTTTGCGACGCAACGCATTCCCGTTTTTTTTATGTCAATCATCATTGATGCCTCCTCGCTGTGCCGCTAACTCGTGAAAGCGGCAACAGGCAGATGCGATCACAATCGATAGGAAAGGAAGTTGAGATGATCGTCAGATCTGCGGAGCCAATTGCGGGCTAGATAACACTTAACATAAGTATTATCTCTCTACACAAATATAGGAACCGCAGATCGGTATTTCAACCCTTGGGGGGAAAAGAAAACAGACTCCCTTTCCATTTCCAATGCACGCCAGAAATACGGTGTAGCCGCTTGCGCCAAGAATCCCCGTGCTCAAGCAAGCCGGTAGCGCATATCGTGTACTCAACCGCGGCAACGTTCGAGCCATAGGATTCCGCCAAGAACGATATTCCGAAGGCGAGTCTGCCGCCTAGTAACGTGTCCCAAAAGGGTGGTAATTACTTTTCCGTCCATGATTCCAAGTGAAACATGACAGAACCAATATTTTTTCGTTGAAAAGAAGAAACATACTTGACAAAGGATGTAGCCAGCGCTAGCCGTGAAATATGCTCAGCAAAACCTCCAAGCTGGGCGCAGGAGAAGACACGAAGCGCGCACGTGATGAATCTTCTCCGGAATATTGATGTAATGGAGGGAGCTGATGACGAGAGAATCAAGTCCGCCGGGCCAAGCAGGCCCGCTGTCGGAGGGCGCCGCAGGCACGTGGTTTGGGCTTAAATCGAGCCCTCAATCGTAGCATCGGAAGATGCTGGCTCGCATAAGCGAGAAAAAAGGAAGGGCGTTCGAAATAACGGCCGCGGAAATGTGCTGAGAAACTAGTGGACGCTGCGCGACAGACGGGCTGCAAATAGAATTTACAAAATAGTTGAGGGCGTAATGACGCCTGCCACAGGGGTCCTTCCCGGGAAGGGCCCCTGTTTGTTTTTGGTTCGATATAGCTTGCGCAAGGTGTGGATCGCGGAAAGAATCGCGAAGTCGCATGAATCACGAAAGAAGGACTGACCGGAGAAAGCTACAGCCGGATCTTAGAGATTGGGCGTGCTGACGAGGGCCTCCGAAAAAACTCATTGGGTTCATAAACGAGAAAAGACAAAAGTCTTAGCCCAAAGCGTTCGCAATTTTCCTTCCGTCCTTGGCTAGAACTAGGACTAGGAGGCTCCTGGTTGGATGCCCAGCACCTTAATGTTGAAATCCAAAGTTTTCCCAGCCAGAGGATGATTGAAATCCAGAACTACGGTTTCGTTTTTCACTTCACGGACACGGATAACGTGATCCTCTCCCTTTGGGTCTCGGGCAGTGAGTGTGGCCCCAACTTTTAACCCTCCAGCAGGAATCTCGGTCTTCGGTACTTCTTTGAAACCTTTCGGATCAACCGGCCCGTAGGCTTCGTCTGGTTGGACTCGAATGCTTTTTTCCTCGTTCACCTCCATGCCGGAAAGACCTTTCTCCAGGCCCGGAATAATCTCCCGCTGCCCATGCGTATAAGTGATCGGACTCTTTCCCTTGTTTGATTCAATTACCTTTCCGCTATCGTCCGCAAGAGTATATTCAAAACTCACGACAGATCCTTTTTTGATCATTTTTCCCTCCGCGCCAGCGCGTTGTGTTCAAATGAAAACCCGAAGATTAAATCTTCGCCGTCGGGCAAACAACCGGCTCTAGCCTTTATCCTATTTTTCCCTCCGGTGCTTCGGGCATCTCCCCAACGGTCACCCTGAAGGGAACATTTTTCCCTTCTCTCAGGACTTTCACTTGCACTTCTTTATTCACCTGCGTCCGCGCAACCATCAGAGGAAAATCATTGGCCTCTTTGACTTGCTGTCCATCATATTCTGTGATGACGTCACCCACCTTTATTCCACCACGCTCCGCCGGTCCGCCTGTAAGCACCTTAGCCACGAGCGCTCCATGGGGCTTTTGTAGACCGAAAGCATCCGCAAGGTCCGGAGTGACCTCCTGAATAGCGATCCCTACCCACCCCCTTGTTACTTTACCTTTGGCCTCAAGCTGCGGCAGCAGTTCCTTTATTAGATTTATCGGTGTCGCAAATCCGATTCCGATGTTGCCTCCCGTCTGACTGACGATCGCCATATTGATACCGATCACCTGGCCACTCAAGTTGACTAGCGGGCCGCCAGAGTTTCCTGGATTGATCGGCGTATCAGTCTGGATGAAATTGTCATAGGGACCGGCTCCAATGTGCCGCCCTTTGGCGCTGACAATGCCGGAAGTCACGCTACTATCGAGTCCGAAAGGATTACCTACCGCCATAACCCATTCGCCCACTTGAAGCCGTTCCGAATCCCCCAGTTCCGCCGTCGGCAAACTCCCCTTGGTGTCAATTTTTATGAGCGCGACATCGGTCTTCGGATCCTTTCCAAGAACTTTTGCTTCAAATTCCCTTTTGTCGGAAAGTTTAACAATGATTTTCTTCGCGTTCTCGACCACGTGGGCATTTGTCACAATGGAACCGTCGGATCCAATAATAAAACCCGAGCCAAGACTCCGTTGCTGCTGCTCCGATCTGCCCGATGGGGGCCGTTGACCGAAAAACCGCTCCAAGAATTCTTCCATCGGATCTTCTTCCGGATTGGGCCGCCCCCGGGGTGCCGGCCCAGCCGCCATTTGCGTTGTTGATATGTTGACAACAATAGGTTGGAGCTTTTTTGCAAGCGTGACAAAGTCGGCCGACGGTGGTGAACCACTCTTCGCCAAAAATCCTTCAGAGCCGTCTGTTTTTTTACCGGAACAGCCAAATCCAATCCCTGTCACCAAAAGCAGCATGCAAACTATGATGGTATTGCGCATAATTTTCCCTTCGATAAAAAAGAAAACAGGATTCACAGTCATGTAGGCCATTAGCCAGCGAGGCTTTCCTTCGAGAATTTTTTCTTAAAGTCCGCTTGCAACGATTTAATCGCCTCAATTCTTGATGGGCTCTTGATGGGCTTTGCTCAAACCTAACTTACACAAGCCGACTAGAATTCCCCCGGTTGAATGGCCAGCACCTTGACATCGAAATTCAAAGTTTTGCCTGCGAGCGGGTGATTAAAGTCAAGAATTACTGTTTTTTGTTTCACCTCACTGACATGGATAATAACATCATCTCCCTCTGGCCCGCGGGCGCTGAGAGGGGTCCCGACCTTGAGCGCCTCAGCCGGAATTTCGGTCTTCGGGACTTCCTTGAAGGCTTTGGCATCAACCGGCCCGTACGCTTCCTCCGGTTGGAGGCGAATGCTTTTTTGCTCGTTGACCTCCATCCCGGAGAGCCCCTTTTCCAGGCCAGAAATAACCTCATGCTGCCCATGCGTATAAGTGACCGGATCTTTTCCTTTGTTCGATTGAATTATCTCCCCGTTCTCATCCGAAAGCGTGTACTCAAAACGTACGACAGATCCGTCCCTGATCATTTTAATTTCCTTCCTTTCATTTTTGGTTTGAGCGCGAGTCGTGTCCAAGAATGCCGAACGGCAAATGCTGTTCTACGCGCGAACGCACAAGTTTTTTGATCGCAAATCTCTACAATATCTATTTGGAGCAAGTGACATGCCAGTCTCGGTTTTTGACCTGATACAATTTCGATTGCAGCATCTTTGTGTCATTCGTGTAGTGAAATTAATTTGTGAGAGGAAAATTAGCGGAGTGCGCTGTGCCACTCCATTGTCTCTGGGATCTGAAAAAACAGAAAAAGAGGGAGGACTGCTGTGAGATTGTTTCGTCGCCCCGCACACCTATTAAGACTGTCTGAAATTCGCTTCACGTGTTTTGTCCTAAATTTCCGCTCCGGGACAATGAAGATTTTGCTTTGAGTCGTGGATTCTTCTGCCGGTTGCGCGGATTTCTTACCGAGATCAAGAAAACTGCTTCAAACAGGTAAACTGTCATTTGTGGCATTACGGTTGCGGCATTAGGGTTGCGAAGGATCGCTACCGAACCATCGCCTTATATGGGGTCAGTTCTGCTTTGGGGATTCAATGGGTTCAGGTTTCGGCTGACGAGCCAACACGGCAAGCAAATGAGCTGAGGCTTTCGAGTTAGAGGCGAGTTAGAGGCTATATGAACAGACAGTTAATCGAGGACCTTGCTCGGGACTTGAGCCGCAGACGATCATTGTTGCTCCAGGATGCGGCACAAAGCCAAGACGAGATGAAGGCGATTCTCGAGCAGCAGGAAAGTGAGTTTGAAGAAAGCGCTCAAAAAGATCGAATCACTCGACTGATAAGCCGTCTAAAGGAACGAGATCGACAAAAAATTCTGGAAATAGACGCTGCCTTAAACCGTATGGCTGCAGGTAGTTACGGGAAATGTCAAAAGTGCGGGCGAGAAATAGGAATCAAGCGACTTCGGGCTCTACCTGCGACTACCTTTTGCATAAACTGCGCTGCCGCGCGAGAAAGCAAAGGGCGACCGACTAGCACTACAGAACCATCGGAGCGCCTTCCGATGCGTGATCGGGACGTTGAAGAATTCGGCGAGGAGGAATGAGATTTCGCCCGCAGCACACTCCTCAGAAGGACGCGCGTATCACATTACGAAGAACGTGAAGTCGTGGCGCGCGGATGTATCAACGAAATTCATCGATGTCCGGGGCTTGGAGAACGTGATGTTTGAAGCTGCTAAGCCATCCCGCCGGTCGGCATTGAACGGTCAATCCATGTGTTTGAATACCTACCCGATTGTTCGATAGATTCAAGTGGGTTGTGAGCTTGTCGAATATTCACATCGTCTGGCGGAAAAAAAACTGATCGGAGGGCTAATCGATGCAGGTTCCTTTAAAGATGACTTTTCGCAACGTCCCCAAGAGTGCTGCCATGGAAGCACTCATCCGCAAGCAGGCCGCTAAGCTCGAACGCGTTTGTTCTCACCTGGTAAGTTGCCGCATTTCCGTTGAGAAGCCGCAAGCGCACCAAAAGACGGGGAACCCTTTCCGCGTGCGAGTCGACGTCACTGTACCGCCGGAACACGAATTGGTGACAGTTCGCAACGCCGGCGAAGGCGATCTTCACGAACGCTTGCCTACGGTCGTGCGGCGAGCCTTCGATGCTACGGAGCGGCAGCTCAAGAAACTGTCGGAGAGGCAGCGCGGAAAGGTGAAAAATCATCCTGAGCAAGCCGTAGCCGGATTTGTGATACGACTGTTTCGCAATGGCGGATTCGGATTCATTAAGAGTCTCGAAGGTCGCGAAATCTATTTTCACAGAAACAGTCTACCTGCGGCCGAGTTTAACCGCTTAGAGGTCGGGACAGGAGTACAGTGGAATGAGGAAGAGGGAGAGAATGGTCCGCAGGCGACCGTTGTACGGATTGTAGACAAACCCGGTTCTCTGATCTCAAATTCAGCAGAAAACGTGTTGGAACCACCTCTTGGCTGGAAACAAAATGGATATGAAGAGTAAACGGAGCGGGTCATTCCGATTGACACGGGTTAGCTGAACAACTAAGCTCCGTTCCATTAGCTCATCAGTCACTTCCATGCACTAGGGAGGTCGCAATGAATACAATCGATGCGGATGGTCATATTGTCGAGAAGGATGCCGACGTTCGGAAACATCTGCCGGAGCCACACTCTAAGCGCGGTCCCCTATTACCTTCCGACGGGATGGATACGGGCATGGGAGGGCTGGTCGGCGGCAGAGAGCACGTTGATATTCCAACCCGACTAAAAGACATGGACACGGAAGGGATCGACGTTTCCGTCCTCTTTCCCACCAGCAGCTTTGCAGTTAATAGTTTCATCGAGCGCGACTATGCGGTTGCCTACGCCCGAGCTTACAACGACTTTATCGCCGAGGTATGCCGACAATCTCCCCGGCTCAAGGGAATTGCCTTGCTACCTTTTCAAGATCCTGCAGCGGCAGTGGAGGAAGCCAACCGCGCCATCACCAAACTCGGCCTCGCGGCGATCGCTGTCGCCAGTCAAGGAATGAAGGAACACTTGGGCGCGCAAATCTTCTGGCCGATCTACGAGGAGCTCCAGCGGCTCAATGTCCCGCTGTGCGTTCACAACCGGCGCGAAGGGCCGGCCGGCGAGAGGCGCTTCGATAGTTTTATCTTTATGCATACCATTGGCCGGCCGGTGGAGACCTTTATCCAGTTTGCCGGCTTGATGTACGGCGGGGTGGCGGAGAGATTTCCGAAGCTGCGCGTGGCGTTTCTTGAATGCGGCGTCGGCTGGGTTCCCTACTGGATCGAACGCATGGATGAAGAATGGGAGAAACGGGGAAAGGTGGAAGCGCCGCTTTGCAAGCAAAAACCCAGCGAGTATATCCAAAATGGCAACTGGTTCTTTGCCACGGAACCCGAAGAGGAGACCCTTCCCTACGTGATCGAGCGCATCGGCGATGACAAAATTCTTTTCGCTTCCGACTATCCACACTGGGATGGTATGTTCCCCTATGTCGTCTCCACCATTCGCGGCCGCAAGGACATCTCGGAACAGGCCAAAGCCAGAGTCCTCGGAGACAACGCGAAACGATTTTACGGATGGCAATGATACACTTTTCGCGAAGGTACTATTCAAAGGAGGTCATATGATTAAAGCTAACGATCTAAGCGGCGCATTAGCGATCATGCCGACGCCTGCCAAGGAGGGCTCAGATCGGCTGGACGCAACCAACACTATCGACCTCGACGAGACCGCCCGTCTCACGGAGAGTCTCGTGCGCGACGGCGCTACGGGCATCATGGCCCTGGGAACCATGGGCGAGTGCGCCACGGTTTCGCAAAGCGACTTTGAAGCCTACGTCGATTGCTTGCTGCAAACCGTAAAGGGCCGCATCCCGACCTTTGTCGGCACCACCGCGTTGGGCGGCCATGAAATCGCCCGCCGTATTCGCTTTGTCAAAGAACGGGGCGCCACGGGGACGCTCCTGGGAATCCCGATGTGGCAACCGGCGACCCTTGATATGGCGGTGCAGTTCTATGCCTCTGTGGCGGCGACCTTTCCGGATTTTCCCATCATGGTCTATGCCAATGCGCGTGCTTTTCGGTTCGCATTTGGCGTCGATTTTTGGAAAGCCATCGTCGACAAGGCACCCACGGTGATGTCGGCAAAATTCTCCAGCAAGGCGATCCTCAAAGACTCAGTGGCGGCGACCAAGGGCCGGGTGAACTTCGTGCCGCCCGTCGGTCTCGCCTACGAGTTCGCCCAATTATCTCCAGAAACGGCAAACACCTGTTGGATACCGGCCGTTGGACCGCAGCCGGCTCTTGCGCTCATGAATGCGCTCGCAGCCCGTGATGCGCAACGGGCCAAGGCAGTGGCCGATGATATCGCGTGGGCCGTCGAGCCCCACCACATCGTCACCGGCTCACAGGATGTTTTTGCTTCCTATAACATCCAGCTCGAGAAGATCTTGATGAGCGCCTCCGGCTATTGTAAGACCGGGCCGATTCGGCCGCCCTACAATGTCATGCCGGAGAATTTCGCCCAGGCAGCGCGGGAGAGCGGGCAGCGCTTCGCCAAACTCCGCGAGAAATATTCGCGGCCGCTGGGATAGTTTGGGTTAGATCCGCCCTGGATCCGCAGGCTAACGCCAGGCGGCATCGGAGGGAATTAGGTTTTTGCCGATGCGGCGTTCAGGTGGAGTCACCAGTAAGGGCCGGCTCTTCTCAACGTAGTGTTTGAAATGCGGGGTTTGCCGGTGCGCCTCCAGCGCCGCCTCGTCCCGGTAGACTTCGTAGAAATAAAACCGGTTCGGGTCGTCCTTGTCCTGGATCACATCGAAGCGCAGGCAACCGGGCTCGTCATTCTCGGAATGCTCGGCGTCGTAACGGATGACCTCCAAGAATTCCGCGACGTGCTCCGGTTTTACCTGGACGGTAACATGTAGCACGACCATCATACACCTCCTGCTATCTCGAATTTTCTGCTCCGTTGAGCGGCGGCGGAAACACCGCAAAGACCTTGTCAGAGTTTGAAATCCACGATTCCAGGAACACCGCTTCGTCGGGCTTTCGTTTGAGCTCTGCCATGGCTCCCGCCAGGCAAAACCAGTTTAGCAGCTCATGGTGGCCGCGGTCTTCCGCCTGTTCCAATGTCGTGTCGCGCCACGTTGCCCAATCGCCGTCGCGCAGCGCTTCAAAGTATCGCCGGTCCGATTCTATATCCGGATACATGCGTCCATGTTTCGCAGTCAAAAACGAATGCGACCAGCTGGAGGACGCGATCAAGGCGACTTTCCAGGGAGCATTGGCGAAAGCCCGCGCCGTCGCGGCGCCGATCTGAAAACAGCGCCAGGGTTGCGGTCCAGGCGGGTCCTCATCGGCGTCCTCGAGGCTCCGTCCTTTCGAGGGCGTTGGAGACACTGCTTCGGTGACCGTCAGATAGCGCCCGTAGGCGTTCACGGTGAACGGCACGACGGGATACGGGAATCCGGTCCGGTCCCAGTCAAGATAAAGCACAGAGTTGACGAATGCGTGTCCCAAGCCGTTGTGCAACGGCTTGTAGCCATAGGCGACGTCAAAGCCCTCGTTCAATAGAGAAGCCGCAAGATGCTTGCCGCCCTGCCGATGGCCACGGATCGTGAAGCTCTTGTCCTTAGGTTCATTCCAAGAGTTGACGCCCCTCTGATTGTGCAGCCACGGTTGTACTTCCGTAGAGTCGTAAGCGAGAACGGAGAACGCGGGCACACAATCCTCCCGATAGTTCTCAAATTGGTCGTCGCCCCAGATGATGCAGAAATCGGGCTGGAATTCATCGAGCACTCGGCGCGCCCGCCGAAAGCCTTCGATCATGTCCTGGCGATGCGCGTCGGAATGCGCTTGGCCTTCGTCCGTCCCCCACTGCCGGCGCATAGGGTCCGGCCAGTTTTCCTTCGAACGCAAACGCTCCGGCAGCGCCGGGTCGGCCAAGCACATCTTGATGCGCCGGCATAAATTCCCCTGGATCGACAGGCCCGGATAATGAGTGATGCCTAAACCAAGTATCTGGCCCATGGACTCCTCCTTCGTTATCGATTCAATGGACTAGCGCAAATCGTGCGCCGGTTCCAACAATTCGAATTGTAGCATCATCGCCAATTCGTCGCGGGTGACCCATTCTTCGATAACCTTTTGCCGTTCAAAACGAAAAATTGCAATCGCATTCCAGGTCACCATCTTGCCGGTGACATCATAGTTGCCTAAACGAGATCGCCAGATGCCGCCGCCTACTCCCCGGTGAGTTAGCCGCACCACCAAGCGGTCCCCGGAACCGAAAATGTCATGAATCTCTGTTTCAAACTGCGCAAACGTTTCTTTGCGTCGGGCCGCCACCCCACGGATGTTGTCGAGGCCCACGACCGTACCCCCCGGCCGGTGCATCACGCACTGAGGATGAAAAATCTCCTCGACGAGTTCTACCCTTCCTTGATCAAGGATCTCATGGAAGTATCGTCGCACCAACTCCTTTTCGATTGACAGTTTATTCTCTGCTTTCCCGCCCGCAACCACTGGGGTTTCTCCGCGCCCAACCTACCACGCGACAGATTCCACGCCAAGCGATTGACATAATACCCTATTGCGGATATTCCTCGCCCCAAAAGAGAGGGGCTTTCGTCTCTGAGCTCCTTCGAAAAATTTGGTTGGGTTGGGATCTGTGTGAATTACATAAACATTACAAGACTCGTCGTCCCGGCATGGACTGCCGGGACCCAGATTGACATGGATGTGTCCGGAGGCATCCTGCGGGCCTGGATGCCGGCAATCCATGCCGGCATGACAGAGGCATGCTCTATCCCGCGAAGTTGGGCGGGTTCGAGACCCGCCCCTACATTTTTGCGTCCTTTGCGGTTAAATTTTTTTCCTTCGGGGTTTAAATTCTCGTTTCCATTTGTTTCTCTTTTGGTTGCGGCAGAACCGCACTGGTCTTTCGCGTTGGCTATTCTGGATGGTTTGAGTGCTAAAGGGGTGATGTTTTGACTCGGATGAACGGCGGCCAGATTATCGTTGACTATTTGATCCAGGAAAACGTTTCTCATGTATTCGGCCTCTGCGGTCACGGCAACATCAGTTTCATCGACGCGCTCTATGAGCGATCCGCAGAAATTACTTCCTACTCCGTCCGTCACGAATCCGTCTCAGGATTTATGGCAGACGTCTACTACCGGGTTGCCGGCCGTCCGGCCGCAACGTTTACCTCCTGCGGCCCTGGCTCCGTCAATATTCCCATCTGTCTTGCGAACGCTTACTTCGACTCGGTTCCTTATCTTGCCATTACCGGAAACGTCCCCACGAGCCAGTTCAACCGGGGCGCCTTTCAGGAAACTTACCGCCATTACCAGGCGGATTTTCCCTCGGTCGTGAGACCCTTCTGCAAGCGCGTATTCCAGCCCACGCGCGCTGAGCAAGTGCCACTTTTCATGCGCCAGGCCTGGAAAACCATGGTGACCGGCCGACCCGGACCGGTCGTGCTCGACGTGCCATTCGATATTTTCAAGGAAGAAGCCGATATCGAAATGCCCCAGGCAGAAGATTGGAACGCCAACATTTCGTGCCGCTGCGGCGCCGATCCCGAAGGCGTTCGCAAAGCAGCCGGTATGCTGCTGGACGCCAAGCGTCCGGTCATCATGGTAGGCCAGGGAGTCAAATACGCAGGGGCGATGGCGGAATTGGTCAGGTTGGCCGAGCGGTTGCAGATCCCCGTGGTTTGTTCATCGAGCGGCATCGGCGCGATCGACGCAAACCACCCGCTCGCCCTCGGCCTTATCGCTCGCAACGGAACCTACCCGGCAAACCATGCCGCCCGGCAGGCGGATGTATTGCTCGCCCTCGGCGTAAGGTTCGACGACCGCACCTCGAGCAGTTGGCTTCCGGGCTATTCGTTCAATATACCGCCAACTAAACTGATTCATATAGATATCGATCCGGACGAGATCGCGCGCAACTACCCGGTGGCGCTCGGGCTCATGGCCGATGTACGAACTTTCCTGCACCAACTGCACGAAGAGTTAGACATACGAAAAGCGCAAGCGCCGGCTGCGCGCGCGGCATGGCTCGGCGACATCGAGGGCTGGCGCAAAGAATGGGAGGAATGGACGGCACCCGGCTACCGCGCCGATACCACGCCAATCCATCCGCAGCGCGCGGCGCACGAAATCGACAAAGCCCTTCCTGATGATGCGATTCTGGTGAGCGATGTGGGTGTGCATCACAACTGGTTGCTGCAGTTTTGCCGGCCGAAGAATTCTCATTCTCTGATCGGTTCGATGGGTTTTGGCGCCATGGGCTTTGGTGTCGCGGGAGTACTCGGCGCGGCGATCGCCGCGCCTTCGAGACCGTGTATCTCGGTCTGCGGCGATGGCGCCTTCCTCATGCACGCGAGCGTCATAGCCACAGCGGTCGAGTACAAAATTCCGGCCATCTGGGTGGTGTGGAATAACTACGCATTCGCATCGATCCGCGGGTTGCAACGCGGTTATCTCGAAGGCCGCGAGCTGGTCACCGATTTCAAGGAGTCGAAGACCAACGAGCCCTACAACCCCGACTTTGCCACGATGGCCCGCTCCGCCGGCATCAACGGCGTCCGAGTCGAAACAGCAAAGGACTTGGGCGAAGCGTTGGAGGCAGCGATCAAGGCGCATGCGCCGTGCGTCATCGATGCGAACATCCAGGGCGATGCGAACCCCGGCGGTGCGGGCGCGTGGGAGCTTCCCGGATTGGGCCACGGCGAGCCGGCCATTGGTAAGAGAACCATCATCGAGGGCTAACCAAGATACTTGAAATTAGAAACCCGAAATCCGAAATTCGAAACAAATTCAAATGTTCAAAAGGAGAAAAATTCTAAACGTGCGCGTTTCGGGTTTTAAATTTTTGGTTTTGCGGGTTTCGGACTGTTTCGGATTTCGATATTCGGATTTCGGAATTTGATAGCTTGAACGTTTGGAACGACTGGAACGATTGGAACGGTTTTTTCTTATATGAGGAGGCCCAATGGCAACGTACAATCAAGAAATCAAAAACATGAAGCTGATCTCCCATCACGACTTGAATGGCTTTGGTAACGCCG
>Ga0081538_10004143_pt1 | contig 13457 bp, 12 predicted proteins | sample TabmetS5T2R1_FD_71022 | JGI IMG/M metagenome (GOLD analysis project Ga0081538, IMG submission 71022) | Tabebuia heterophylla rhizosphere microbial communities from the University of Puerto Rico - S5T2R1 | ecosystem: Host-associated > Plants > Roots > Rhizosphere ...
GTTCGACAGGCATCCCTTGGAGCGCACGGTTCGGTGGCGCACCGTCGCGAACGAGCTTTCGATGACGTTCGTCGTGCGCAGATGCTTCCAGTGCTCGGCCGGGAAGTCGTAGAAGGCGAGCAGGGCATCGCGATCTTTGATCAAGCACGCGACGGCCTTGTCGTATTTTACGCCCCAGGTTTCGACGAAGGCGTCGAACGCCGCCAGCGCGTCCTTCTTGGTCTCAGCCATCCAGATCTCCTGCAAGGCCCGTTTGGCTTTGGGTTGCTGGCTCTTGGGCAGCTTGTTGAGGACGTTAGCGGTCTTGTGCACCCAGCAGCGCTGGCCGCGGGTCTGCGGCCACACTTCTTCGATCGCCTGCCAGAAGCCGAGCGCGCCGTCGGCAACCGCGAGCTCAGGGCCCATCGCGAGTCCACGTCGCTTGAGGTCGAGGAGCAGCTCCCGCCAGGATTCCGCGCTCTCGCGCATGCCGTCGATGAGGCCGACGAGTTCCTTCTTGCCTTCCGGCGTGGCGCCGATGATGACCAGCAGGCACTGCGCCTCGTCCTCGAGGCGGGCCTGCACATGGATGCCGTCAACCCAGAAGTAGACGTAGCGTTTGGCCGCAAGATCGCGCTTGCTCCAGTGCGCGTGCTCTTCCGACCAGGCCTCTTTGAGCCGGGAGATGGTCGCAGCCGACAGCCCGCCGGCGTCCTTGCCGAGCAGCGCGAGGAGCGCCTCCTCGAAATCGCCGGTGGAGATGCCCTTGAGGTAGAGGATCGGGATCAGCACCTCCAGGCTCTTCGAGCGGCGCGCGTAGGGCGGCAAGATCGCCGACGAAAAGCGGATCCGCTCGCAGCCTTCGCCAACGCGGTCTCGTACCCGTGGGCAGCGCACGGCGACCGGGCCGATGCCGGTCATGATCTCGCGCTCGGGCAGATGCCCGTGACGCACCAGCCGCTGGCGGCCATCGTCGGTCAGCTGCTCGGTATGGTGGCTGAGCAAGGCCGCAACTTCGGCCTCTACGGCCTGCGCCAGCAGCGCGCGGGCGCCGTTGCGCAAGACCTCCGTCAGCGGATCGGCAAAAGTTCCTGGCTGCGATAGTTCGAAAACGTTAGTGTCGATCACGGCGTATCACTCCTTCGGTGGAGAAGTGGAGGCTCGAACACCCCCACGATACGCCGCCTTATCCCTTCATGCCGTCACCAACTTTCGCCCATAGCTCCTTCCCGAGCATCGGGCCACTGTCTTCGCCAGAAGACGTTCAAGTTTTCTTAGGTCCCTGAGCTTGGCCCGAATGTCTTCGAGATGATGGGTGGCAATTTCGCGGACCTCGCGACAAGAGGCCTTTTCAGGTCCGCCGAGCCGCAATAGGGCGCGGATTTCATCTAGCGAAAATCCCAGCTCACGCGCCCGTCGAATGAAAGCCAGCCTCCGAAGGTCGGCCGTGCCATATACGCGACGGCCGCTTGCGGTGCGAGGCGGCGTGGGCATCATCCTGATCCGCTCATAGTAGCGGATGGTCTCGATGTTCACCCCGGTCATCCTTGACACCTCGCCGATCGCCACATGTTCCGCTCGCGAAGCCGTGATGACGCTCATGAAAAAAGTCCTTGATCCTGTAGTCGCTACAGGATGCATCTTTTAGCTCAATGAGCTCAAGCAGGATTGTGCAATCATTCCCGAGGAGTTGAACGGCCATGCGCGACGGCACTCTGATCGCAACGGGCGCATTCGCCGATCCGCCGCTGCTGGCGGGTCATCGTCCAGGGGGGCCGTATGCATGAGCCGCGCCCTGAGGGCGAGGTTCTAGCCGACGTTCAGCGCGCGCTCGCCGCGCAGGGGCCGTCGCCGATCTATGAATCAATGTCGCCGGGCGCAAGTGGTGCCAGATCCGGCGCCGGATGCAGCAACTTGAATATCCGCTGCTGCTGTTCCTCGATGGCTTTGGTGCACTCCACTATCTCGCCTGCCAGATGGTTGAGGCTGGCCGCCAACTGCTGGTCGTCGTGCATCACTTCCGTGAGTCGGGTTATGGCGATGGCCACATCATGGACGACCTTAAGGTCGTCCTCCGTGTCGGCGACGAGGTGGAAGGCTTTGGTATCGGTCATTGGGCATCTCCAGTCGGGCTCAGTGCGACTGTGTGCCAAGTCGATAAGGACGCACAGCGCCAAGTTATAGCCCCCGTCCGGCAACGATCAAGCGATCACCAGTGCTGCGATCCAGGGCAGTCGGTTCATGGCTCGTTCAGTATGCGCAGCAGCTCGTTGGCGCGTTCCGTTACCTCCTGAACAAGCAGGCGCGAGAGGGACTCTAGGGCCTCTTGGGGTCATCGGTGCAGCTCACATAGAACGCAACGAGGCGGGCGGATGACCGTGCCAGGGCCTTCATGGTCGCCCCCTGGATGTCGACGTAGGGCGTTGATGTCGGAACGATGGAAACACACGTCAACCATAGCGCTCTCATGACGGCCTCTCTCGTGGAACCTGACATCTAACGCGTCCACGGATTGCCGCTGAAGTACGGGTCTCTAGCTCGCCAAGGCAACTTCAGAATCCTGCGCCCGGCTCAATCACGCGACCGCAAAGACCCGCCTCGATTCCTTGCAAAGGCGGGAACCCATGAACAGTGTCAGCGATTATTGGACAAGGTGCCAGTTCACTGGCATCGATTTGTATGGGCATACCAATACCGACAGGAGCGGGAGCGGGAGTGCGAGTGTGGAAAGCAGTGTTGCCGGGAATGGTCGCGCTCGTCACCGTGTGCTTGTCGCTGGTCTCGGGTGAGGTCATCAGGAGGGAGACAGAACACAAGCAGGTGGTGGCTTTCGCGCAGTCCAGTCAACCGGATTGGAGGTCTGCGGCGACGCAAGGAGCGGCGATCCCGGGCGCCGACCACGCGCTTCCCGCGCCGGGCCGCGCAGTCGCGCTGATTATCGGCAATGCTGCCTATCCCGACGCCGGATCGCCGCTTGCCCACCCGATCAACAATGCGCGCGGGCTTGCCGAGGAGCTGCGCCAGAAGGGTTTCGACGCGGAACTCGGCGAGAACCTAACCAGGCACGGCATGGAACGCGCAATCGACGCCTTCCTTGGAAAGGTGCAGCCCGGTGCGACGGCGCTGATCTTCTTCAGCGGGTTCGGCATCCAGGCCGGGCGCAAGACCTACATGATCCCAGTCAATGCGCAGATATGGAGCGAGGACGATGTGCGGCGCAATGGAATGAGCCTGGAGCCGGTTCTCGCCGAACTCGAGAGCAAGGGCGCTGGCGCCAAGTTCGTCATACTCGATGCCTCGCGTAGGAATCCGTTCGAGCGTCGCTTCCGCAGCGCGTCCGCCGGGCTCGCGGCGGTCCATGCGCCCGACGAGACGCTGATGATGTATGCGGCCGCGCCCGGCAAGGTGGTGAACGACAACGGCGGCCAGCAAAGCCTGTGGATGTCGGAACTGATCGCCCAGATCGGAGCGGGCGGCCAGACCGCCGAGGAGGCTTTCCACCATACGCGGATTGCCGTCTCGCGTTCGTCTCACCGCGAGCAGGTGCCGTGGGTCTCCTCCACCATGGTCGAGGATTTCTACTTCACTTCGCCCGCCGGATACGCGCCGTCCCGCCAGCCGCCGGGATCATAATCTCCCGCAGGTCGCGCGCCAGGACTAGGCAACAACCAGATCTCTGCGGCCGCTCAAGAACAGCGACAAGGCAATCGGTAATCACGTCTCCGCTATCCACCGAGCTCCGCCGGGCTACGCTGGAAGTACCTTCACCACTTCCCACTTGAAATCCAGATCGAACCCCTCATTGACCGCCGCTTGGAGGTTGGATCTTTCATCGGACATTTCATCCGGCAGAACGTATCCGAGAACCTTGCTTGAGGCGTCAAACCCGTCGACCTCCGTTCGAACTTTATCGCTATGCTCACACAGAAAGCGGAGCAAATTCTGCAGGTTCAGAATGTGTTCCTGTTCGAGGCGTTGTAGCAGATCCTCTATTTCGGCTGGCGCACGACCCTGCAACTTCATACCTTTCTCAAGATAAACAGCGCGCCATCCTTCGCCCTTGAACACCACGCGTTCAGGGCATGGTTTTGAGGCGGGATAACTTCTCGGATAGCTGAAAATAATAGACAGGATGACTCGCTCGACAATCCATTTCTCAATCTCGGCAGTCAATACCTTCTCCTCCTTGCGAGAAATGGTATCGATAACGGGCGCAACGAAGGATGCGAGAGACGAAACCACACGTTTAGCTTTCCGGTTCATCGCGCCCGAAGCCATTTTGATCTCACGCTCTGACACCAAGGTCACGTCCAAGAGCCTGGTGCCCAAGCCATCAATGCCGTTCTCTCGGCCTCACCTCTTGAGCACCTGGACAACTGATGTCAAGCGCGGGTGCGCTCGCTCATTGCTTTGCCTTCTGCGTGTTTCCCCGCGTAAGCCGGAACCCGTGCCTGCCGTCCCTCGCCTCGCCCTATAATCGGTGACACTGTTCATGGGTTTCCGCCTTTGCAAGCACTCGAGTCGGGCCTTTGCGGTCGCGCGGGGGCATGCTTCAATAAGGCACCTTCTGCGGCCGGCGCATCCGCGCACGATGCCGCCATCCGGGCGAATGATGCGTAGATGAGTGATGGCTTCGACACCATTATCGTGGGCGGAGGCGCAGCCGGTTGCGTTCTGGCCAACCGCTTGTCGGCGTCGTCGGCGCGCTCCGTGCTGCTCCTGGAGGCCGGCCAGGATATGCCGCCGGACGCGGTGCCGGCCGACGTGCTCGATACCTATCCGCTCTCCTACTACAATGACGCCTATATGTGGCCGGGGCTGAAGGCCCATTGGCGCCGCCGGGACAATTCACCGCCAGTGGGCTTCGCGCAGGGGCGCCTCATTGGCGGCGGCTCGTCGGTGATGGGCATGGTTGCCTACCGCGGCACGCCCGACGATTACGCCGAATGGGAGGAGCTCGGCGCCAGCGGATGGGGCTGGAACGACGTTCTTCCCTACTTCCGCAAGCTGGAAACCGAGCTGGACTTTTCCGGCGAGCTGCACGGCCACGATGGTCCGGTGCCGATCCGCCGCACGCGCCAGGCCGAATGGCCGGCGCTGTCGCGGGCGGTCCATGAGTTCACGCGCGAGCGGCAGATTCCGTTCATCGCCGACATGAATGCAGATTTTCGCGACGGCTATGGCGCCGTGCCCATGAGCAACTGGCCGCACCGGCGCGCCTCGGCGGCAATCTGCTATCTCGACGCGCCGGTGCGCCGGCGTAACAATCTCACCATCATCAGCCACGCGACCGTGACCGCGCTCGAGTTCGACGGTCGCCGCGCCGTCGGCGTGACGGCGCGCATCGGCGGCGAAGAGAAGCGCTTTCGCGCCCGCGACTTCATCCTGTCGGCGGGCGCGATCCATTCGCCCGCCCTGCTGATGCGATCGGGCATCGGCCCGGCCGACCATCTGCGCGAACTGGGCATCACCGTGCGCGCGGATCTGGCCGGGGTGGGACAGAACCTCTCCAACCACGCGATCCTGTTCGTGGCGCTGCACTTGCCGGCACATGCCCGGCAGGCGCATGCGCTGCGCCCGCACCCGACCACCGCATGGCGCTATTCATCCGGCGTGCCCGGGTGCCCGCCGAGCGACATGTACCTCAATGTCCAGAACAAGACGTCGTGGAGCAGGCTCGGCCACCAGGTGGCGAACCTGTCCCTGGCGCTGCTGAAACCGATGGCGCGCGGACGCGTGTCGCTGGTCGCGGCCGATGGCCGTCGGCCCCCGTGCGTCGAGTTCAATTTCACCGGCCACGAGCTCGATCTGAAGCGGATGATGGAAGGCTATCGCCGCATCGTCGAAATCCTCGGCCACGAGCGCGTGCGAGCGTTGACCGAGACGGCGTTTCCGGTGCGCTTCTCCGATCGCCTGCGCCGGCTCAATCAGCGTACGCCTGCGAATGTGGTCATGAGCTCGGCGGTCGCGATGCTGTTGGACCTCGTTCCGGGCTTGAGCGGACCGATCTTTTCCGTGCTGGCGGATCGCCGCGTCGACCTCGCCACGCTGGTCAAGGACGACGCTGCGCTGGCGGACCACATCCGTGACAATATCGGCGGCATGTTCCATGTCGGCGGCACCTGCCGCATGGGCGCGCCGAACGACCCGGCAACCGTGGTTGACCCGGCCGGGCGCCTGCGCGGATTTGCCAGCCTGCGCGTGGTCGACGCCTCGATCATGCCGACGGTGCCGCGCGGCAACACCAATATCCCCACCATCATGCTGGCGGAGAAGGTGTCCGCGACAATCGCTGATGAGGTCCGCGCCGCCGCATAGGGGCAACCCTTGTGGTCGCGCTGGGGCGCCCACGTGGGCGCCCATTTCGGAATTGACGCGGCAGCATCAGATCAGGCACGACGGCGGGAACAATGCCGACGCGTGAACCCGTTGGGGGAGATCACGATGCAATACACGCTGGACGATTTCTGCGCCGACTGTCGTTCCATCCTCAAATCGGGGCAGCCCTTGCCGCAAGCACTCGCGCAGATTTCCCAGAAGCTCACGCGGCTCCTCGCCAATCCGGCTTTCGTTGCGGCGACATTCACCGACGACATGCCGCCCGGCCGTTGCGTGCTGCATCATGACATCGAAACCGACATGTACGTGCTGGCGCACGTGCAGGAAGGCGGGAAAGCCGGCAAGCCGCACAGCCATGGCGCGTCATGGGCGATCTATGGCAATGCGCTCGCCGCAACCGAGATGACGGAATGGCGGCGGCTCAATCCCGAGGGCGAGGACAACGCGGTGCTCGAGCCGGTCGACCGCTATCGTGTCGGGCCCGGTGAGACGCGCGCGTACGGCCCGGGCGTCATTCACTCCACCGCCCACCCGGAAAGGGCCTGGGTCATCCGCGTCACCGGCACCGATCTCGACGCGATCCCGCGCTTCCGCTTCCGCGACCGGCGCGACAGCATCCTGGAAAAGGCTTAAGCTGGCGGCGGCAATCTGGACGGCGCCCGAAAGTTCCAAGAGGCTTGAATCACGCATGGCCGATGACGTCATTCTCGAAACCGAGGGACTGACCAAGGAATTCCGTGGCTTCGTCGCGGTCAATGACGTCAATCTCAAGGTCCAGCGCGGCACGATCCATGCACTGATCGGTCCGAACGGCGCCGGCAAGACCACCTGCTTCAATCTTCTCACCAAATTCTTGAGCCCTACGCGCGGCCGCATCGTCTACGACGGCCGCGACATCACGGCCGCGCGGCCGGCCGAGATCGCCCGCATGGGCCTCGTCCGCTCGTTTCAGATCTCGGCGGTGTTCCCGCACCTCACCGTGCTCGAGAACGTGCGCATCGCGCTGCAGCGCGCCCGCGGCGGTTCATTTGACTTCTGGCGTTCCAAGCGCGTGCTCGATCAGTTCAACGAACGTGCCATGTCGCTTCTGACCGACGTGGGTCTGCCGTCCTTCGCCGAATGGCCGGCGGTCGAACTGCCCTATGGCCGCAAGCGGGCGCTGGAGATCGCCACCACGCTCGCGCTCGATCCGGACATGATGCTGCTCGACGAGCCGACCGCCGGCATGGGGCACGAGGACGTGGACCGGATTGCCGCGCTGATCAAATCGGTGTCCGCCAACCGCACCGTGCTGATGGTCGAGCACAATTTGAGCGTGGTGGCGAACCTCTCCAACCGCATCACGGTGCTGACCCGCGGGCGGGTCCTGACCGAAGGCGATTACGACACGGTGTCGGCCGACCCGGCTGTGCGCGAAGCGTATTTGGGGGTCGGCAATGAATGACATGGCGAGCGCCGCCCCCCTGCTGACGGTCGAGCGGCTCGAGGCCTGGTACGGCGAGTCCCACGTCCTGCACGGCGTTAATTTCGAGGTGTTCCCAGGGGAGGTGGTGACGCTGCTCGGCCGTAACGGCGCCGGCAAGACGACGACGCTGAAATCGATCATGGGCATCGTGGGCCAGCGCCGCGGCTCGGTGCGCTTCGAGGGGACCGAGCTGATCGGCCGCGCCTCGAACGCGATCGCACGTTTGGGCATCGCCATCTGCCCGGAGGAACGCGGCATCTTCGCGAGCCTGAACGTCGAGGAGAATCTGCTGCTGCCGCCGGTGGTGCGGTCCGGCGGGCTCGATCTTGAGCGCATCTTCGAGCTGTTTCCCAATCTCAAGGAGCGCCTGGGCAGCAGCCAGGGCACCAAGCTTTCCGGCGGCGAGCAGCAGATGCTGGCCATCGGCCGCATCCTGCGGACCGGGGCGCGCCTCCTGTTGCTGGACGAGCCGACCGAGGGACTTGCCCCCGTCATCATCCAGCAGATCGGCAAGACCATCCGCGCCCTGAAGGCCCAGGGTTTCACCATTCTGCTGGTTGAGCAGAACTTCCGCTTCGCCTCGACGGTGGCGGATAGGTATTATGTGGTGGAGCACGGGCGGGTCATCGACCGCTTCGCCAACGCGGAACTGGACGCCAACCTGGAAAAGCTGCACGACTATCTCGGCGTGTGAACAGCCGCCGCCTAAGCGGCACGATCAAGAAGGAGAACACGAATGAAACGTCATCTCAGCCTCGCCGCGTTGATTGCCGCGCTGATGTGCGGCACGGCGCAGGCCCAGATCACCGACGGCACGATTAAGATCGGGGTGATGAACGACATGTCGGGAACCTATTCCGACCTCAGCGGCCAGGGTTCGGTGATCGCAGCGCGCATGGCGGTGGAGGATTTCGGCGCCGCCGCCAAGGGTCTCAAGGTCGAGATCGTGGGGGCGGACCACCAGAACAAACCGGATGTCGGCTCCAACGTCGTGCGGACCTGGATCGATGTCGACAAGGTCGACGTGATCGTCGACGTCCCGACCTCGTCGGTTGCGCTCGCCGTCAACGAGATCGTCAAGGAGAAGAACAAGGTGTTCCTGGTCTCGGGCGCGGCCGCCTCCGACCTCACCGGCGCGAAATGCTCGCCCAATACCGTCCACTGGACCTACGACACCTGGGCCCTGGCGAACGGCACCGGGAAGGCGGTGGTGCAGACCGGCGGTAACACCTGGTTCTTCCTGACGGCCGACTATGCGTTCGGCCACGCGCTCGAGCGCGACACCGCGGCCGTGGTCGAGACCAGCGGCGGCAAGGTGGTGGGCAAGGTCCGCCACCCGTTTCCGGCGACCGACTTCTCGTCCTTCCTGCTGCAGGCCCAGGCTTCGCGCGCGAAGATCATCGGGCTTGCCAACGCGGGAGCCGACACGATCAACGCGATCAAGCAGGCGGCCGAGTTCGGCATCACTCGCGGCGGGCAGAACCTGGCGGGGCTGCTCGTGTTCATCACCGACGTTCACGCGATCGGATTGCCCACTGCCCAGGGCCTGATCATGACCGAGGCCTGGTACTGGGACCTCAACGACGCCAATCGCGAGTTCGCCAAGAAGTTTGCGCCCCAGTTCAAGGGCGTCCATCCGACCATGGTCCACGCCGGCGTCTATTCCGCGGTGACGCACTATCTGAAGGCGGTCGAAGCGCTGAAGAACGATGCCGACGGCAAGGCGGTGGTGGCCAAGATGAAGGAGCTGGCGACCGACGACAAGCTGTTCGGCAAGGGCACGGTCCGCGCCGACGGTCGCAAGATTCATCCGATGTACCTGTTCGAGGTGAAGAAGCCTGCGGAGTCGAAGGCTCCATGGGATTACTACAAGGTGCGCGCCACCATTCCGGCGGAAGAGGCGTTCCGCCCGGTGAAGGAAGGCGGTTGTCCGCTGGTCGCGGGATGATGCTGCGGGAAGAGCGGGACGCGAGGCCGCGTCGCGTGCGCCATCTCTCCCCAGCCGGGAGAGGTCGGCGCGCGCAGCGCATCGGGTGAGGGGGAACAGCTGTATTGTCGAGACTGTTCGCCCCCTCACCCCCGCCTTCTCCCACCGGGGAGAGGGAATGGCGCCGAGTTCGCGGCGCATCAACGCCCGAGCTCGACTGTCTGCGTCAACGCGGCGATGACGAGGTGAGTGAAGCATGTTCGAGATCTTCGGCGTGCCCTCGCAGGCGCTGTTCGGGCAACTGTTGATCGGGCTGATCAACGGCTCGTTCTACGCGCTGCTGAGCCTGGGGCTCGCCGTGATCTTCGGGCTGCTCAACATCATCAACTTCACCCACGGCGCCCAGTACATGATGGGCGCCTTCGCGGCCTACTTCCTGCTGCAATATGCCGGCCTCGGCTATTGGTGGGCCCTGATCCTTGCGCCCATCCTGGTCGGATTGACCGGCATCGTGATCGAGCGCTTTTTCCTGCGCTGGCTGTATCACCTCGACCACCTCTACGGACTGCTGCTCACCTTCGGCCTGGCGCTGGTCATTCAGGGCCTGTTCCGCCACCAATACGGCTCCTCGGGGCTGCCGTACCGCGTGCCGGAGTCGCTCCAGGGCGGCCAGAACCTGGGTTTCATGTTCCTGCCGAACTATCGCGCCTGGGTGATCGTATTCTCGCTCGCCGTGTGCCTCGCCACCTGGTTCGTGATCGAGCGCACGCGGCTCGGCGCCTACCTGCGGGCCGCAACCGAGAACCCCACCCTGGTGCGGGCCTTCGGCATCAACGTGCCGCGTATGATCACGCTCACCTACGGCTTCGGCGTTGCGCTCGCGGCGCTCGCCGGCGTCATGGCGGCGCCGATCTACAACGTGAACCCGCAGATGGGCGCCGATCTCATTATCGTCGTGTTCGCGGTGGTGGTGATCGGAGGCATGGGCTCGATCATGGGCGCCATCGTCACCGGCTTTGCCCTCGGCGTGATCGAGGGGCTGACCAAGGTGTTCTTCCCCGAGGCCTCCAATACGGTGATCTTCATCATCATGGTGATCGTGCTGCTGATCCGGCCGGCCGGCCTGTTCGGACGGACCGCCTGACATGGCCCCGGTCGCCGAACCGATCGCCGCGACCGCAAAGCGCGTCGGCTGGAATGAATCCCTCGCCTTCGCCGTGATGGTGCTGGCGCTGCTGATCGCGCCGCTGTTCGTCTATCCGGTGTTCCTGATGAAGGCGCTGTGCTTTGCGCTGTTCGCCTGCGCCTTCAATCTGCTGATCGGCTATGTCGGCCTGCTGTCGTTCGGCCACGCGCTGTTCTTCGGCTTCGGATCCTACGTGGCAGCCCACCTCGCCAAGGTCGGGACCGTGAGCGTGCCCTACTGGCTCGGCGGGTGGAAGTGGCTCGTCATCCCGCTGCCGCCGCTGACGCCGGAATTGGCCATCGTCGGCGGCGCGCTCGCCGCCTGCGTGCTCGGCATCATTGCCGGCGCCATCGCCATTCGCCGGCTGGGCATCTATTTCGCGATGATCACGCTCGCGCTCGCCCAGATGATGTACTTCTTCGCGCTGCAGGCCCCGTTCACTGGCGGCGAGGACGGCATCCAGGCGGTGCCTCGCGGAAACCTGTTCGGCCTCATATCGCTGAGCGACCAGAACAACCTGTATCTCACGGTCCTGGTCATATTCCTCGGTTGCTTCCTCCTGATCTATCGCATCATCCATTCGCCGTTCGGCGAGGTGCTGAAGGCGATCCGCGAGAACGAAGCGCGCGCCACCTCGCTCGGCTACAAGACCGACCGCTACAAGCTCGTCGCCTTTGTGCTCTCCGCCACCCTTGCCGGGGTCGCCGGCGCCACCAAGGCGATCGTGTTCCAGCTCGCCTCGCTCACCGACGTGCACTGGACCATGTCGGGCGAGGTCGTGCTGATGACGCTTCTGGGCGGTCTCGGCACGGTGTACGGGCCGGTGGTCGGCGCATTCATCGTCATCACCCTGGAGAACTATCTGGCGCAACTCGGCGCCTGGGTGACCGTGGTGCAGGGAGCGATTTTCGTCATTTGCGTTCTCACCTTCCGCCGCGGCGTCGTCGGCGAGCTCAGCCATCTGCTGGCCAGGTCCTTCAAGATGGATCTGATCGTCGCCCTCAAGCCCAAGCAACCCGAGCAGACCGTCGACCTGGTCATGGTGAACAGCATGACTGGCCCGATGGCGTTGTACGGCCGCGCGGGAAGCGAAGGCGCGAAAATCGCCGTCTTCGAATTGAACGAGGCCGGCGGCGTGCTCGGTCGCAGGCTTCACCTGAACGTTCGCGATGACGGCAGCTCGCCGGAGGTGGGCGCGCGCGAGGCGCGCGATGCCATGCGGCTCGACAACCCCGCCGTGATGTTCGGCCCGGTATCGAGCGACGTGCTCCTTGCCATGTCGGAAGTGTCAAAGGACAGCAAGACGATCCTGATCTCGCACACGGCCAACTCCGAGCGCGCGTTCCTCGAGTGCGGCCACCGCTACATCTTTTCGGTGGTGCCGAGCACGTTCATGGAAGGCAGCGCCATGGGGATGCACATGGCGCAGCACAAGGCCCTGCGCTATGTGATCCTCGGTCCGGACTATGAGTTCGGCCACGTCCAGGCTCAGGCGTTCGAGCGGCGGCTGAAGGAGAAAAGGCCGGACGTCGAGATCGTCGACCGGTTGTGGATCAAGCCCGGCGAAGCGGACCATTCGCGGCATATCTCGGCCATTCGGACGGCCCGGCCGGACGCCGTCTACTGCAACCTCTACGGCTTTGACCTCGTCACCTTCACCCGGCAGGCCAAGACCGAGGATTTCTTCAATGGACTGACCTTTGCGGCGCTTTATGACGTCGATACGCTGCAGGCGCTGGGACCCGACGCCGTGGAAGGCGTGATCGCCTACGAGCGCGGGCCGTTTCATGTCATTCGCAAGCTGGCGCCAAGCCCGCGTTTCGAAGACTTCATCCGAAAATATGGCGCGGCGACAAACAAGTACCCGTCCGCCTGGGCGATCAGCGCCTATGACGCCGTCATGACGTGGGCCAAGGCCGTGCGCAAGGCGGACAGCTTCGATGCCGAGAAGGTGGTGGACGCCCTCGAAGACCTCGAAATCGATTCCCTGCGCGGCCCGGGTTGCGTCATTCGTCGGGCGGACCATCAGGCGAGCGTCGGTTCCTATATTGGGGTGGTTGCGTGGGACAACGGCTTTCCCGATTTTGCGCTATGGAAGAACGCAACCTACGTTCCGGGTGATCAGGTCTGGCGACCCGAGTCGGAGATCCGGGCGGCACGACAATCGGCTCAAGGGTAACTTCAGGAGTGAACCATGGTCGCACGTCTCTTGTCGCAGCTCGCCCACGTGGAGCTCCTCACGCCGAAGCCGGACGAGTCGCTGAAGTTCTTCACCGACGTGATAGGCCTTGAGGAGACGGCGCGCCAGGGCGCGTCGGTCTACCTGCGCGGCTGGGGCTCCCACCTGCATCACGAGCTCGTGCTCACCGAAGGGCGCGAGCCGGCGCTCGGCCATATCGGCTGGCGGGCGGCGGGAGCCGAGGAACTTGACGTTGCCGTCAAGCGGCTCGAGGCGGCGGGCGCAGGCCTAGGCTGGCATGACGACACGCCGGGCCACGGGCCGGCCTATCGCTTCCGCAATCCCGGCGGGCACAGCCAAGAGGTGTTCTGGGAGACCGAGC
>Ga0081538_10004144_pt1 | contig 13455 bp, 11 predicted proteins | sample TabmetS5T2R1_FD_71022 | JGI IMG/M metagenome (GOLD analysis project Ga0081538, IMG submission 71022) | Tabebuia heterophylla rhizosphere microbial communities from the University of Puerto Rico - S5T2R1 | ecosystem: Host-associated > Plants > Roots > Rhizosphere ...
GCTTGCCCCGGCCACGAGCGCTCGACTGCAGCGCCGGCTCGGGTCGGCCCGCCTCTCGAGGGCCTTCGCCCGCGCGCAGCGGGTCAAGCGGTAGCACCCACCTCCCGAGGCATTGACAGCGGCCTCCGGGCGAGAGAGGCTAGAGGTGGACTCGTAACGGCTGGCCCCGTTGTTCAAGCGCCTACTCACCCGTCTATCCCGGACCGCCCGTGCCCACTCCCCAGCGGTGTGCTCCGCCTGCGGCCGCGACTTCGTCTATCCGGTCCGCTGGTCGCCGCACGACGACCGGCACTGGTGGATGCTCCTGCGCTGCGGCGCGTGCGGCGAGTGCCGGGAGGTCACGCTGCCCGACGCGGAGGCCAACAGCTTCGACCGCGAGCTGGTCGAGGCGGAGCACAAGATCCGGCGAGCGGCCGACCGCCTGAGCCGGGAGCGCTTCGCCGGCGAGGTGCACGCCTTCGCCGAGGCGCTACAGCTGGATCTGATCAACGCCGACGACTTCGCCCGCGAGCCCGGCGCTCGCTGACGCCGGCTACATCACCGGCCGCTGGGCCGAGACGTCCGGCGCGAGCTGGTCCTGCTCGAGGTCGAGCGCCACCCGCACGATGCGCGACTGCTCGCCCTTGTGGGCCGCGGCGTAGCCCTCCCCGGGGGCGGCCCGCAGCTGGCGCCCGACGTAGTCGTACGAGAGGTGCTCGGGCAGGATCTGCGCCATCCGCCGGCGCATGAACGCCCGGGCGCCCATGTTGCGCGGCTCCTCCTGGACCCAGACCACTCGCTCCAGGTTCGGGTAGCTCTCCAATAGGTCCGCGAGCTCCGCCTCCGGGAAGGGGTACAAGAGCTCGACGCGGGCGACCGCGATGTGGCCCGCGCGCTCGATCTCCTCGTGGCCCACGATGTCGTAGTAGACCTTGCCGGAGCAGAGGACGAGCTTGGTCACCCGTTCGCGGTCGCTGTCGGCGAAGCGCGCGTCGTCGATGACGCGCTGGAACGAGCCCTCGGCCAGCTCGCGCCAGTCCGAGGTGGCGGCCGGGAGGCGCAGGAGGCTCTTCGGCGTCATCACGATCAGCGGGCGCGGCTTCGAGACCAGCGCCTGGCGTCGCAGCAGGTGAAAGTTCTGAGCCGCGGTGGTGCAGTTCGCCACCCGGACGTTGCCCTCCGCCGCCGCCTGCAGGAAGCGCTCGAGCCGGGCGCTCGAGTGCTCCGGGCCCGAGCCCTCGTAGCCGTGGGGCAGGAGCAGGCTGAGCCGGGAGGTCTGGCCCCACTTGGCCAGGCCGGAGACCATGAACTGGTCGACGATCACCTGTGCGGAGTTCACGAAGTCGCCGAACTGCGCCTCCCAGAGCACCAGCGCGTCCGGTGCCTGGACGCTGTAGCCGTACTCGAAGCCGAGGCAGCCCTGCTCGGAGAGCGGGCTGTTGTGGAGCTCGAAGGGCGCGACCGCCTGGCGCACGTGCTGGAGGGCGCACCAGCGCTCGCCGGTGTTAGCGTCGTGCAGGACGGCGTGGCGCTGACTGAAGGTCCCGCGCTCGGTGTCCTGCCCGGTGAGGCGCACCGGCACGCCGAGTGCGAGCAGCGACGCGATGGCCAGCGCCTCGGCGTGGGCCCAGTCGACGCGGCCGTCCGGCTCCGCGAAGGCGGTGCGCCGGCGGTCGAGGAACGGCTTCAGCTTGCGGTGGACGGTGAAGCCGTCGGGCAGGCGCAGCAGCTGGTCGTTCAGGGCGCGCAGCGTCTCCTCGGGAACGGTGGTCCGCGGCTCACGGCTCATCGTGCGGTCGAGCTCGTGCTCGCCGGTCTCGGGCGGTCCCCCGATCGACTCCTTCAGCGCCGTGTGCGCGTCCGCCACCTGCTGGTAGGCCTCGGCGGCCATTCGCTCGGCCTCCTCGGCGCTAACCACGCCCTCGCCCTGGAGCTCGTCCGCGTACAGCTTGCGAACCGGAGGGTGCTTCTTGATCCGCTCGTACATGAGCGGCTGGGTGTAGGCCGGCTCGTCGGTCTCGTTGTGTCCGAAGCGGCGGTAGCCGATGAGGTCGATCAGGGCGTCGCGGTGGAAGGTCTCGCGGAAGGCGGGGGCGAGCCGCACGGCGGCGATGCACGCCTCCACGTCGTCGGCGTTGACGTGGATGATCGGGATGTCGAACCCCTTCGCCAGGTCGGACGCGTAGCGGGTGGAGCGGCTCTCCTCGGGGTCGGTGGTGAAGCCGAGCTGGTTGTTGGCGATGATGTGGATGGTGCCGCCGGTCGAGTAGCCGGGAAGGGCCTGGAGGTTGAGCGTCTCGGCCACGATCCCCTGGCCCGGGAACGCCGCGTCTCCGTGGATGAGCACGGGGACCACCGCCGTGGGATCGTGCCCCAGGTCGCGCGCCTTTCGACTCGATTGGTCGGCCCGCGCGCGGCCCTCGATGACCGGGTTGACGTACTCGAGGTGGCTCGGGTTTGGGGACAGCGTCACCGTCACGTTCCGCCCGGACTGGGTGGCACAGGTGCCCGCGGCCCCGTAGTGGTACTTGACGTCGCCGGTGCCCCCCGTCGGCGAGGCGGTGTCGACCGCCAGCGTCCCCTCGCCCTCGAACTCCGCCAGGATGGTCTCGTAGGGGCGCCGCACGGTGTGCGCCAGCACGTTCAGGCGACCGCGGTGCGCCATGCCGAGCACCACCTCGCGGGCCCCGACGCCGGAGGCCAGCTCGATCGTCTCGTCGAGCATGGGCACCAGGGCGTCCATTCCCTCGATCGAGAACTGCTTCTTGCCGAGGAACGCCTTGTGCAGGTAGGACTCGAGCGCCTCCACCTGGGACAGGCGCCGCAAAAGCTGACAGCGCTCATCCGCCTCCAGCGGCCGCCGGTAAGCGCCGGACTCGATCGCCTGGCGCAGCCAGACCCGCTGCTCGTGGTCCGAGAGGTGCTCGATCTCGTACGCGATCGTCCCGGTGTAGGTGGCGCGCAGCCGCGGCAGCGCGTCCGCGAACGTGTCGCCGGGCACGGCCACACGCAGCACCGAGGCGGGAATGCGCCGCATCAGCTCGTCGGTGAGGCTGACCGTGGCCGGCTCGAGCGCCGGGTCGCCCACCGGCTGTGAGCCGAGCGGGTCGAGCTGCGCCGCCAAGTGGCCGTGCATGCGGTGGGCCTTGACCACCGAGGTGGCGGCCTGCACCGCTTGGAGCAGCGCCGCGTCCGCCACCGAGGGGGCGGCCGGGGTGGCGGCGGCCGGAACCGGCTCGGCCGCGGTGACGGCCGCCGGGCCGCCCGGGGCCTCCGTCCGGGCCGACATGCCGACGGCCTCGAACACCGCGTCGTAGAAGCCGTCCTCGCCCTGCAGCAGCTGGTCGATGCGGCGCAGGAAGGAGCCCGACTCCGCACCCTGGATGACGCGGTGGTCGTACGTGCTCGTCATCGTCATGACCTTCTGCACGCCGAGCTCGCGCAGCCGCCCGGGGTCCACGCCGGCAAGCCCCGGCGGATAGCCGATCGCGCCCGTGGCCACGATCGCGCCCTGGCCCGGCATCAGCCGCGGCACGGAGGCGACGGTGCCCAGCCCGCCGGGATTCGTGAGTGTCATGGTCGCGCCCTGGTACGCGTCGGGCGGCAGTGTGTTGTCGCGCGCCCCCGCCACGAGCTCGTCGTAGCGGGCGACGAAGTCCCCGAAGCTCATGGCCCCCGCGTCGTGTACCACCGGCACCACGAGCGAGCGGCTTCCGTCCTTGCGCTCTACGTCCACGGCCAGGCCGAGCCCGATGCCCGCCGGCACGAGCCGCTGCGGCTTACCCCCTTCCTCGGAGTACGCGTGGCCCATCACCGGCCAGTCCCGGGCCGCCGTCACGACCGCCCAGGCGATCAGGTGGGTGAAGGACAGCCGCTTGCCCGCCGCCTTCAGCTCGCGGCGGCGGGCATCGAGCACGTCGACGGGCAGCGTCCGGAAGCTCGTCGCGGTCGGAATCGAGCGGCTGTCGTTCATGAACTTGACCAGCGTGGCGGCCGGCCCGCGGATCGGCTTCGTCTCCGCGCCCTCGGGCGCCGGCGGCGGCGTCGCCGCGCCATCGCCCTCGATGGCGGCCAGGACGTCCTCCTTCGTCACCCGTCCGCGGGGGCCGGTGCCCGGGACGGCGGAGAGGTCCAGCCCATGGGCGCCGGCGACCCGCGCCGCCACCGGGGTGGCGTTGGCGCCGTTGCCGGTCGCCGCGGGCGCCGCCTCGACGGGCTCCGCCGGCGGCTGAACCGGACGGCTCGGCGCGCCGGCGCCGGCCGTGATGCGACAGAGAACGGCGCCGACCTGAACCGTCTGATCGGGCTCCACCAGGATCTCCGCGATCGTGCCCGCCACCGGCGCGGGCACCTCCGCGTCCACCTTGTCGGTTGAGATCTCGACCAGGACGTCGTCGACCGCCACGGCGTCGCCGGGGCCGACGCGCCACTCGAGCACGGTCCCCTCGGCCACCGAGTCGCCCATCTCCGGGAACGCGACCTCGACGGTCTCGCCGGTGGCCGCACCGTCTCCCGCGGGCGGCGCCTCGGCGGCCGAGCCGCTGTCTCCCGCCCGCGGCGCCTCGGCGGCCGGGCCGCCGTCTCCAGCCGGCGGCGCCTCGGCCGCGGGCCCGCCGTCGCCGCCGTCCACGTCGATTTCGCCCAGGACGGCTCCCACCGGCACCGTCTGGTCGGGCTCGACGAGGATCTTGCTGAGCCTGCCCGAGGCGGGCGCCGGAACCTCCGCGTCGACCTTGTCGGTCGACACCTCCACGAGCGGTTCGTCGGCAGCGACCGGATCTCCGATCTGCTTCAGCCACTCGAGGATCGTTCCCTCGGTGACCGATTCGCCCATCTGGGGCATCGTGATTTCCACGGTCTTAGCCCGCGTTGCCATCCCGGCCTTCAACTGTACCCCCCACGGCCGCGGCTGACCGCCGGGGCCCTGCCCGACGGCACGAAGGGGGTATGGCGATTTCTGTACCCATCTAGGTATGGAAAGCGCCTTACCCCCCGGCCCCCGGCCCCCGGCGGCCGGTGGCAAGCTAGGCGGCCATGGTCATGGCGCGACGGCGCAAGTTCTGGGGATGGGGATACGAGGACGAGCAGCCCTCGCACGCGGAGGTCGAGCGCGCAGCCGCGGGGGTCCGGGCCCACCTGGGCTTCGGCGCGGGGGAAGTCGAGCGCCCGGTGTCGCTCGGCGCGCTCCAGCTCCCGGCGCCGCGGCTCGAGCCGCCCGCCTCGCTCGCGCATCTCTGCCGCAGCGACCCCTACGAACGCGCCGCCCACGCCTACGGCCGGTCCTACCGCGATCTCGTGCGCGCCTTCAGGGGCCGCTTCGATCACCCGCCGGACGTGGTGGCCCACCCGACGGACGAGGCGGACATCGAGCGGGTGCTCGCCTGGTGCGCGGAGGTGGGCGCCGCGGCCATTCCGTTCGGCGGCGGCACCAGCGTCGTGGGCGGGGTCGAGCCCGCCGTGACCGATGACTACACCGGCGCCCTGACGGTCGACCTGAAGGCCCTGGACCGCGTGCTCGAGATCGACCGCGTCTCGCGCGCCGCGCGCATCCAGGCGGGCGCCTTGGGACCGGTGCTCGAGGCCCAACTCAAGCAGCACGGGCTCACGCTGCGCCACTATCCCCAGTCGTTCGAGCTCTCCACCCTCGGCGGCTGGATCGCCACCCGCGCCGCGGGCCACTTCGCCACCCTCCACACGCACGTCGACGACTTCGTGGAGTCGGTCCGGGCGCTCACGCCGCGCGGCGCCTGGGAGAGTCGGCGTCTGCCGAGCTCCGGCGCCGGGCCGAGCCCGGACCGCCTGTTGATCGGGTCGGAGGGGATTCTCGGCGTGATCACCGAGGCCTGGGTGCGCGTGCGGGCGGCGCCGCGCTTCCGGGCGTCGGCCGGGGTCCTCTTCCCCGACTTCGGCGCCGGCGCCGGCGCCGTCCGCGAGCTCGCCCAGTCCGGTCTCCATCCGTCGAACTGCCGCCTGCTCGACGCCGGCGAGGCCGCGCTCACCGGTGCCGCCCCGGAGGGCCGGGCGCTGCTCGTGCTCGGCTTCGAGTCCGCCGATCACCCGCTCGACGCCTGGATGGACCGGGCGGTCGAGTGCTGCCGCGACCACGGCGGCGATCTGCCCGCGGCGCCCGCGCTGAGTGCGCGGGGCGAGGCGGAGGGGGCCTGGCGCGACGCGTTCACGCAGATGCCGTACCTCCGCGACGTCATGGTCGCCGCCGGCATCCTCGCCGAGACCTTCGAGAGCGCGATCACGTGGGACCGCCTGGACGCCTTCGTCGCCGACGTGGGCGAACGGACGCGGGCGGCGCTGGGCGACGGAGCCGTCCACTGTCGGCTCACCCACGCATATCCGGACGGCGCGGCCCCCTACTTCACCGTTCTCGCGCCGGCGCGCCGAGGCGGGGAGCTCGAGCAGTGGCACGAGGTGAAGGCCGCCGCGGCGGAGGCCATCCTCGCCGCCGGCGGGACGATCACCCACCACCACGCCGTCGGCCGCGAGCACCGGCCCTGGTACGACCGCCAGCGCCCCGAGCCCTTCGCCGCCGCCCTGTGCGCGGCCAAGGCGGCCGTCGACCCGGGCGCCATCCTCAACCCCGGCGTGCTGATCGACCCGTGACCACCCGGCGCCGGGAACTGGCGCGCGCCGACCGCGTCCTACCCGGGCTCTGGCGGCTGCGACTGCCGCTCCCGTGGCCCGGGGTGCCGCACGTGAACGCGTTCGCCATCGCCGCCGGCAGCGGTGTGGTGCTGGTGGACACCGGGCTGCACGAGCCCGGCGCGATGGGCCAGCTCGAGCGGGCGCTCGACCAGGGCGGCCTGCGCCTGGAGCACATACGGCTGGTGGTCTGCACGCACGCTCACTCGGACCACTATGGCCTGGCGGGGCCGGTCACGCGCGGCGCGGGCTGCGAGCTCTGGATGCATCCCAACCATGCGCACATGACCCAAGCCGCGCGGGACCCCGACCGCGCGCTCGAGCGACGCCTCGAGGTGGGCCGTCAGAGCGGCGTGCCGGCCGACGCGCTGGCCCGCTTCGAGGAGCGGCGTCGGGGCCAGGGCTTTGGCATCGCCGAGATCGTCATGCCCGATCGCGAGCTCGTGCCCGGGGTCGAGGTGCACACCGACCTTGGGGTCTGGCAGGTGCACGAGACGCCCGGCCATGCCCCCTCGCACGTGGTGCTCCATCAGCCCGAGCGGGGACTGCTCCTCTCGGGCGACCACCTGCTGGGACGCGTGTCGCTGTACTTCGACTACGGCTACACGCCCGACCCCGCCGGCGAGTTCCTACGCAGCCTCGACGTGGTGGACGCACTCGACGTGCAGCTCGTCGTCGCCGGCCACGGGCGTCCCGTGCGCGACGCCAAGGCGCTCGCGGAGGCCAACCGGCGGACGGTCGCGGAGCGGCTGGGGCGGATCCGAGCCGCGCTCGCCGACCGTCCGCTGACGGCCTTCGAGGCCGTCCCCATCATGCTCGACACGGAGTCGCCCGGAGACATGGTGGTCGCCTGGGGTCTGTCGGAGGCGCTCTGCTACCTGCACCATCTCGAGCGCGACGGCGAGGCGCGGCGTATCGCGGGCGGCGAGCCCGAGCGCTGGGTGGCCTAGACCGGGGCCCGGGCCCGCGTCCACGGGTGGGCGGCGCGCAGCGCCGCCAGGATGGCCCGTGTTGCGGGCGAGCGGTTGAGCGTGTAAAAGTGGATCCCGGGCGCGCCCCGCGCCAGGAGATCGGAGCACTGAAGGGTCGCATAGGCGACCCCGAGCTCGGCAACCGCTTCCGGGTCGTCGGCGCGCCCGTCGAGCTCCCGCTCGAGCTCCGCCGGGATCGTGGCGCCGCACATGCCCGTGATGGTCTTGATCTGGCCGACGTTCGTGATCGGCATGATCCCGGGGACGATCGGGACGTCCACGCCGGCCGCGCGGGCGTGCTCCACGAAGTCGAAGTAGAGCTCGTTGTCGAAGAAGAGCTGGGTGATCAGGAAGCTCACGCCGGCCTCCACCTTCTGTCGGGCGTAGCCGAGGTCGCTCGCTCGGTCGCGGGCCTCGGGGTGCACCTCGGGAAAGCAGGCCGCGCCGACGCAGAAGTCGAAGCGCTCGCGGATCAGCCGGATCAGCTCGACCGAGTAGTGAAGGCCCCCGGGATGGGGCGTCCACTCGGACTGTCCGCGCGGCGGATCGCCCCGTAGCGCGAGCACGTTCTCGATGCCGGCCCCCTGGATCTCACCCAGGATCTCCACCAACCGGTCGGTCGGCTCGCCCACGCACGACAGGTGGGCCATCGCCTCGATGCCGAGATCGCGCTTGAGCCACTTGGTTATCTCGACCGTCCGGTTGCGGGTCGACCCGCCGGCGCCGTAGGTCACCGAGACGTAGTCCGGCTGGTCGTCGCGCAGCACCGCGAGCGTGCCCTCCAGCGTGCGCTGGCCGTCGTCGGTCTTCGGGGGAAAGAACTCGAACGAGAACGCCGGCCGCTGGTGGTCCAGGATCTGATCGATTCGCATACGGCCGCGAAGGGTACCCGCGCCCCACGGAAGGGCCCGCGGCACCTGGTCGCGGCCGGGGCCGCATGGCTTCGGCCCGATCAGTCGATGAGGTCTCGCTCCTCGAGCTGCGCCCGCAGCGCCCGCAGCCCGTAGAAGATGCGCGTCTTTACCGTGCCCACCGGTATCCCGAGCCGCGCCGCGATCCCGGTCGCGCCGAGGTCCTCGTCGAGGATCAGCTCCAGCACCTGGCGGTGCTTGGGGCCGAGCGCCGCGAGCGCGTCGCGCACGTCGAGGCCGAGCACGAGCGCGTCGAACGCCTCCTCGGTCGACCGCTCGGCGCTTGCCTCGGTGGTGGGAAGCGGCCGCGAGCCCGAGCGCCGCAGGAGGTCGACCGCCACCCGGCGGGCGATCGTGAACAGGAACGTCCGGACGCTCCCCCGCTCGGCGTCGTAGCGGGCGGCCGAGCGCCACAGCCGCAGGAAGCTCTCCTGGACGAGTTCCTCGGCCATGCCGGCGTCCCCCGTGAGGCGCAGGCCCAGCCCGTAGAGGCGCGACGCGTAGCGGCCGTACAGGTCCACCAGCGGATCGCCGTGGTCTCCGGCCGCGACTCGCCGCAGGAGGCGCGCCTCCTCGGTCGTCGTGACAGCGGTGGTCGTACCCGGGTGCATCCGCAAGCCCCTGACCCGCTATGCGCAGGATCCGCGGCAGCGGTTCAGCGAGCGCCGGGCCGGGGGCTCAGTCGCGGTCCGGCGGGATGATGTCGAGGGCGGTCGCGACCACGTCACGACCGGCGAGCCGGTACTGCACGTCCACCGAGTCGTTCTTCCCGTAGGAGCCGAACAGCCCGAAGAAGATCGCCGCCCAGCGGCCCATGCCGAGGCGCTCCTTCTCCAGCGGGGCGAAGAAGTGCAGCTCGCGCCCGACCACCGCGTAGTCGTCCCCCTCGCGCTGCGGCACGCCGTTCACGAACACTCGGTAGGGCGGCTGCGCGCCGCGGGGCAGCGGGACGCGCCAGCGCCTCACCGGCCGTCCGGGCCCGCCGCGAGCACCCGCCTCAGCGCGTCGTAGGGCGACTCGCGCCGGCGCTGCTCGACGAGCTTGCGGCGGACCCGCCCGATGTAGGCCTCGCTCGCGCCGTCGCCGCGCACGTCCACGCCGGCCCGCATCCGCCCGGGGCCCGAGAGCTCGAGCCGCCCGACCACCTGCTGGGCCGGCTCGAGCCGCCGCATGAGCGTGCCGCCCACCGGCCGGGCGTCGGCCTCGCGCTCGAGCTCACGCCCCGCTCGCTCGAGTGCCTGGATCGCATCGGCGAGCGACTCGAACCGCTCGTGCGTGACCCTTGGGCCGCTGCGAACGGTGAGCCGGTAGCTCATCCAGCGCTGGGCGCCGGGGGTCGCTCACCCACCGATCGCCGACATGGTCCGCGGCGGCTGGCGGAAGCCGGGCTCGTTCACGTGGTGCTTCAGCTCCTTGCGCCAGACGGCGTCGCGGATGACCTGCTCGAGCTCGGCGTCCGTGGCCCCTCCCCGCAGCGACTCGCGCAGATCCGTCTCGTGCAGCGAGAACAGACAGGTGCGGAGCTTGCCGTCGGCGGTCAGGCGGATGCGGTTGCAGTCACCGCAGAACGGCTCGGAGACGGGATTTATGAACCCGATCTCTCCCGTTCCGTCGCGGAAGCGGAACATCCGCGCCGTGGCGTGCGGCTCGCGCGGGAGCGCCTCCAGGGGGTGCACTCGGTCGATGATCGCGCGGATCTCGTCGCCGGTGAGCACCTGGTCGCGGCTCCAGGCGTGGTCGCCGTCGAGCGGCATGAACTCGATGAAGCGCACCTGGTAGCTCGTGGAGCGGGCGAACTCCGCGAACGGCAGGGCCTCCTCCTCGGTGAAGCCCCGCAACGCCACCGCGTTCACCTTGATGGGTCGGACCTCGGGATGGCGCGCGATGGCCTCCAGGCCGCGCAGCACCCGAGGGAGCGAGTCGCGGCGGGTGAGCTGGAAGAAGCGGTCGCGCTGAAGGGAGTCGATCGACACGTTCACCCGCGTGATGCCGGCCTCGACCAGGGCGTCGGCGTCGCGGTCGAGCAGATAGCCGTTGGTCGTGAGCGATAGGTCCTCGATGCCGGGTACCCGGCTGAGCATGGCCGCGAGTCGCGGGAACTCGCGGCGCACGAGCGGCTCGCCGCCCGTGAGCCGCAGATCGGTCACGCCCATCGCGGCGAGGACCCTCACCACCCGCTCGATCTCCTCGAAGCGCAAAATCTCCTCGCGGTCGAGCCAGGGCAGCCCGTCGGCGGGCATGCAGTACTGGCAGCGGAAGTTGCACCGGTCGGTCACCGACACGCGCAGATCGGAGATCCGCCGCCCGTGGCCGTCGTAGAGGGAATCGCGGGGCACGCACCGTAGGGTACCCAGGGGTGGACCTACCGACGATGGACATCCGGCTGCCCACCCGCGGCAACCGGCGGCTGGAGGCGTTCCTGGATGCCGCCAACGCCGACGATCGCCTGCGCGCGTGGTGGTACATGCAGCAGGTCAACGCCGACCGGCTCGGCATGTCGGACCACTCGTGGGTGCACGTCCAGATCGTCGTGAACATCGCCCTGCGGATGTTCCGGTTGCTCAATCGTGCGGGCGTTGCGCCGGCGACCGTCGCGGACCACGGGCTGGGCGCGCGCGACGCCGAGGTCGTGATCGCGGCCGGGTGCCTGCTGCACGACGCCGGAATGACTATCCACCGCACCGATCACGAGGCCTTTAGCCTCTTTCTGGCCGCCGACCGGCTGCCCGGCCTGCTGGAGGGCATCTACGACGAGCCGGAGCTGACCGTCGTCACGTCGGAGGCGCTGCACGCGGTGATCGGCCACCGGCGCCGCGGCGAGCCGATCACCGTCGAGGCCGGCATCGTGCGCGTGGCCGACGCCCTCGACATGGCGTCGGGCCGCTCGCGCGTGCCGTTCGAGACGCGCCGGCCGAACATCCACTCGCTGTCCGCGGCCGCCATCGACGCCGTCAGGATCGAGCCGGGCGACGACAAGGCGGTGCAGATCGAGATCGCGATGAACAACTCATCCGGCCTCTTCCAAGTCGACGAGCTGCTGGCCACCAAGCTGCGCGGCTCGGGGATCGAGGAGCACGTCGAGGTGGTGGCCCGCATCGACGCGGAGCACGAGAAGCGGCTGGTGGAGGTGTTTCGGGTCTAGCGCCTACCCCTTCGTCGGATCGATCAGGTGCGTCTCCGAGCTCGGCTTGTCGGTCCGCTGCTCGCGGTCCTCGATCGGCAAGTAGTCGCGCTCTCGCGCGCCCGTGTAGATCTGGCGCGGGCGGGCGATCTTCGTCTCGTCGTCCTGGAGCATCTCGCTCCACTGAGCGATCCAGCCCGAGGTCCGCGGGATGGCGAACATCACCGTGAACATGTCCTTCGGCAGGTTGAGCGCCTCGTAGATCAGCCCGGAGTAGAAGTCGACGTTGGGGTAGAGCTTGCGCTCGACGAAGAAGTCGTCGTCGAGGGCGTGCTTCTCCAGCTCGACGGCGATGTCGAGCTTCGGGTTGCGGCCGGTGACCTCGAAGACCTGGTCCACGTGCTCCTTGATGATGCGGGCGCGCGGGTCGTAGTTCTTGTACACCCGGTGGCCGAACCCCATCAGGCGCTCCTTGCGGTTCTTCACGCCCTCGAGGAAATCGGGGACGTTGTCCACCGACTCGATCCGCTCGAGCATCTGCACGACCTGCTCGTTCGCCCCGCCGTGCAGCGGCCCGTAGAGAGCGGCCACACCGGCGGCGACGGCCGAGTACGGGTCGACCCGCGACGAGCCCACGCCGCGCACGGCGTTCGTCGAGCAGTTCTGCTCGTGATCGGCGTGCAGGATCCAGAGGACGTCGAGGGCCCGCTCGAGCCGCGGGTCGGGCGCGTACTTGGCCTCGGTCATCTTGAACATCATCGAGAGGAAGTTGCCCGGGTACGTCAGGTCGTTGTCCGGATAGACGTACGGCAGACCGAGGTTGTGGCGGTAGGCAAAGGCGGCGAGGGTCGGGACCTTCGCGATCAGGCGGACGGCCGCCATGTGGCGCTCGAGCGGGTCGTCGATGTTCTTGGCGTCGGGATAGAAGGTGGACAGGGCGCCGACCGTCGCCAGCAGCATCCCCATCGGGTGGGCGTCGTAACGGAAGCCCTCGACGAACTTCTTGATGTTCTCGTGGACGAAGGTGTGATGGGTGATCTCGAAGATCCACTCGTCGAGCTGCTCCTGGGTGGGCAGCTCGCCATAGGCGAGCAGGTACGCCACCTCGAGGTAGGTCGACCGCTCGCACAGCTGCTCGATCGGATAGCCGCGGTACTCGAGCACCCCGGCGTCGCCGTCGATGTAGCAGACCGCGCTTCGGGTGGAGGCGGTGTTCGTGAACGCCGGGTCGTACGTCATGAGGCCGAAGTCGTCGTCCGCGATCTTTATCTGCCGGAAGTCCATCGCCCGCACGGTGCCGTCGGTGACCTCGATGTCGTAGGTCTCGCCGGTGCGGTTGTCGGTGACGCTCAGGCTGTCCTGGGCGGTCGCGACCCCGCCGCCTTCGTCGCGCTGGGCTTGCTCCTCGGCCATGCTTGCTCCCTCGATCGCCTCGCGTGATCGCCTTCACCGGAATGTTGACGGAAGCGGAAAGCCCGTGACCCCTTCCGGTCGGTCCATCACGGCCGCCGCCTGCCCTCGAGCGGATCCAGGTCGGGCATGCCGCCCTCCCACGCCGACTCAGGGGCCGGGGGCGGATAGCTGGGCGTGACGTCGCGGTCGTCGGCGCCGGCCCGCCGCATGTGGCGGTACCAGCGGTGATACAGCGGCGACGCCACCACCGCGATCGCGGTCAGGACCGCCAGGCCGGCGAGCATCCACAGGTGGCGGCGCAGCGGCTCGCCGTCGCCGGCCGAAAGCGCTGCCGCGCCGGCGAGCGCGACCGATATCCCGATGCCGACGTAGTAGTCGAGCGGAAAGCGCCAGATCCAGGGCACCT
>Ga0081538_10004145_pt1 | contig 13449 bp, 13 predicted proteins | sample TabmetS5T2R1_FD_71022 | JGI IMG/M metagenome (GOLD analysis project Ga0081538, IMG submission 71022) | Tabebuia heterophylla rhizosphere microbial communities from the University of Puerto Rico - S5T2R1 | ecosystem: Host-associated > Plants > Roots > Rhizosphere ...
AGGCACAAGCCGACGGCGCCGATGGCGAAGCGCTCCCAGAGGCCGCCGCCGAGACGGCCGCATCCGAGGATGCGCACGAGACGGCCGCGGAAAGCTGACCAGGCAGGTGGCGCGCCGGCGCGACCCGATACGCCACGGGCCCTAATACCGATGTGGGAATGACGGATCATGGCTCCAGTAACTGCCGCGCTCGTCAAGCAGCTGCGCGACCAGACCGGCGCGGGCATGATGGATTGCAAGGCGGCGCTCACGGAAACCAGCGGCGACTTCGAGGCCGCAGTCGACTGGCTGCGCAAGAAGGGCTTGGCCGCGGCCGCCAAGAAGGCCGGGCGTGTGGCCGCCCAAGGTCTGGTCGGCGTCGAGGTCAGCGGGCGGCGCGGCGCCGCGGTCGAGGTCAACAGCGAGACCGACTTCGTCGCGCGCAATCAGGAATTCCAGGCGCTCGTGCGCGCGATCACGCATCTGGCGCTCGAGACGGGCGGCGATCGCGACCGCCTGATGCAGGCCATGATACCGGCCAGCGGGCGCAGCGTGGCGGACGAGATCACGCAGGCCGTGGCGGTGATTGGCGAGAACATCAACCTGCGCCGGAGCGCGGCGGTCGAGGTCGACGAAGGCGTGGTCGGATCCTACGTGCACGGGGCGCTCGCGCCGGGTCTCGGCACGATCGGCGTCCTGGTCGGGCTGCGCTCGTCCGGCGACCCCGAGCGGCTCGCCGCGCTCGGCAAGCAGTTGGCCATGCACATCGCGGCGGCGAGGCCGCAGGCGGTCAGCATCGACCGGCTCGATGCCGCTACGCTGGCGCGCGAGCGGGCGATCTACGCCGACCAGGCGCGCGCCAGCGGCAAGCCCGATAACATCCTGGACAAGATCGTCGAGGGCCGGGTGCGCAAGTTCTATGAGGAGGCGGTCCTGCTGGAGCAGCCGTTCGTGATCGACCCCGACCTCAAGGTCAAGGATGCGATCGATCGGGTGGCCGAGGAGATCGGCAGCTCGATCGCCGTGACCGAGTTCGTCCGGTTCGCTTTGGGCGAGGGACTGTCAGGCCCGAGTCCGACCCTGTCCGAGGAGGTGGCCCAGCTGGCAGGCAGTTATTGACGCCGGGATTCCTTTAACCACCGCGTAACCGGCTGCGGCTTAGCAGGAAGGCGACCGGCTTCATGACCGACATCACCGAGCGATCCCCCCGCTTCCGCCGGGTGCTCCTGAAGATGTCGGGCGAGGCCTTGATGGGCGCAGGCGAGTTCGGCCACGATGCGTCCGTGCTGAACCGACTGGCTGAGGAGGTGCGCAGCGTCCACGCCCTCGGGGTCGAACAGTGCCTGGTCATCGGCGGCGGCAATATCGTGCGTGGCGACACGGTGGCGGCCAGCCAGGGCATCGAGCGCGCCAACGCCGACTACATGGGTATGCTGGCGACCGTCATTAATGCTCTGGCCGTGCAAAGCGTGCTCGAACGGCTCGGCCTGCACACCCGCGTGCTGTCGGCCATCCCGATGGCCGCGGTATGCGAACCTTACATCCGGCGGCGGGCGATCCGGCACATGGAGAAGGGGCGGGTGGTGATCTGTGCCGGCGGGACCGGGAACCCCTTCTTCACGACCGATACCGCTGCCGCGCTGCGTGCGGCGGAGCTGGGCTGCGACGCCTTGCTCAAGGGAACCAAGGTCGATGGCGTCTATTCGGCCGATCCGGTCAAGGACGCCAACGCGGTCCGCTACGACCGGCTGACCTATCATGACGTGCTCGCCCGGGACCTCAAGGTGATGGATGCGTCGGCGATCGCGCTGGCCCGGGACAGCGCCATCCCGATCATCGTGTTTTCGCTCAGCCGGCCGGGCGGTCTGCTAGACGTCTTGCGTGGCAAGGGGCCGCACACAATGATCAGCGAGGATGCGCCACAAGCACAGGAGGCAGCGTCGTGAACCAGTTCAACATGGCCGATCTCAAGAAGCGGATGAACGGCGCGGTCGAGGTCCTGCGCAAGGAATTTGCCGGACTGCGCACGGGACGCGCGTCAGCGAGCCTGCTCGAGCCGATCAGCGTGGCCGCGTATGGCTCGGAAATGCCGCTCAATCAGGTCAGCACGGTGAGCGTGCCGGAGCCCCGTCTGCTGTCCGTCCAGGTCTGGGACAGAGGCTTGGTCAAGGCCGTCGAGAAGGCGATCCGCACCGCGGATCTCGGTCTCAATCCCTCGGTCGAGGGCAACCTGATCCGCGTGCCCATCCCTGAGCTCTCCCAGGAACGGCGTGAGGAGCTGGTCAAGGTGGCCGGGCGCTACGCCGAAGCCGCCCGGGTAGCGGTGCGCAACGTGCGCCGGGACGGCATGGAGCAGCTCAAGAAACTGGAGAAGGACGGCGAGTTGTCTCAGGACGCGCAGCACAAGACGGCCGAGCAGGTGCAGGAGCTGACTGACGCCGAGATCAAGCAGATCAATGACATGCTGGCGGCGAAAGAAGCCGAGATCATGACCATCTGAGCGGCTGATGGTGTCGCGAACCTCGATCGAGCCGGCCGCTCCGCCATTAGCCGTGCCGCGCGCCGGCGCGGGGGGAACCGGCCTACGGCATCTGGCGATCATCATGGATGGCAATCGCCGGTGGGCGCGTGCGCGGGGCATGCCGCCGGTCTTCGGCCATCAGCGAGGCGCCGAGGCGGTACGCCGGACGGTCGAGTGCTGCCGCAGGTGGGAGATTCAGTATTTGACGTTGTTTGCGTTCTCGTCGGAGAATTGGAAGCGCCCGGCGAGCGAGGTCAATGAATTGATGAACCTGCTGCGCTTCTATCTGCGCCGTGAGATCAACGAGCTGGCGCGCAGCGGGGTGCGATTGTCCTTCCTCGGCGAGCGCGATCTGATGGCCGACGACATCGCCGAAATGATGGTCGATGCAGAGCAGCGCACCCGGCACAATTCGGGACTCCTGCTGACCATTGCCTTGAACTACGGCAGCCGCCGCGAGATCGCCGGTGCCGCGCGGCGCTTGGCTGAGCGGGTCGCAGCGGGCGAGCTGAACTGTGCCGAAATCGACGAGCAGACATTCGGCCAGACCCTGAACGCGCTCGATCTGCCCGACCCCGATCTGCTGATCAGGACCAGCGGCGAGCAGCGACTCAGCAACTTCATGCTCTGGCAGCTGGCCTACACCGAGCTGATATTCCTGCCGGTGCACTGGCCGGAGTTCGACAAGCGCCACCTGGAGCGGGCGATCGCCGAATTCCGGCGGCGCGAGCGGCGTTACGGGGCATCGGGTGCCTGACGACAAGTCTGCGTTCCGCCTGCGCGTCCTCTCGGCGCTGGCGCTCGTTCCGATCGCGCTTGGAATCGTCGTCGCGGGCGGCTGGATCTATACCGCGTTCGTCGGGCTGCTGGCTGTCCTGATGGCGCTGGAGTGGCGCCGCCTCAGCGAAGTCCGGTTCGGCCGGGAGTACGGACGGCTCGCCGGTGGGCTTGCGCTCGGCCTCGGCTTGGCGGCGACCATCTTCACCGCCCTGGGCCGGCCGCGTGAAGCGGTTGCGTGCATCGTGCTCGGCATGGTGCTGGCCGGGCTGCTGGCGCGGACGCGCGCCGCGGCCTCGCTATGGGCGAGCATGGGCGTCGCGTTGGTCGCCCTGCCCGCCGTCGCCCTGGTCTGGCTGCGCTCGATCCCCGACGTCGGCTTGGACCTGCTGCTCTGGCTGCTGATCGTCGTCTGGACCACCGATACCGCTGCCTATATGGTCGGACGGCGCGTCGGCGGACCGCGCCTTGCGCCTTCGATCAGCCCGGGCAAGACGTGGTCCGGCCTGGGCGGCGGCGTGATCGGCGCCGGTCTGGCGAGCGTGCTCACCTATTGGGCACTCGATGTGGGCCGGCTGGTCCATGCCGCCGGTCTTGGCGCGCTGTTCGCCGTCCTGGCGCAGCTCGGCGACCTCGCCGAGTCCGCGCTCAAGCGGCGCGCCGGCGTCAAGGACAGCGGCTCGCTGATCCCGGGGCATGGCGGCGTGCTGGATCGGGTCGATGGCCTCCTGCTCACCGCGCCGGCACTGGCCCTGCTCGTCGGATCCAAGGCATGGCCATGGCCCTAGCGCGGCCTACGGGTGAGCTGCGGCGCATCACGATCCTTGGCGCCACGGGCTCGATCGGGCAGAGCACGCTCGATCTGATCGGCCGGTCGCCCGAGCGCTACGAGGTGGTGGCGCTGACCGCGCAGCGCAGCGTCGACCGCCTGGCGGTCGCCGCGCTGCGGCATGGCGCGCAGCTCGCGGTGGTCGGCGATCCGGAGGCGTATGCTTCGCTCAAGGACGCGCTTGCCGGGTCGGGCATCGAGGTGGCGGGCGGCCCGGCGGGGCTGATCGAAGCGGCCGAACGCTCGGCCGACTGGGTGATGGCGGCGATCGTCGGCGCCGCCGGACTCGAACCGACGCTCGCCGCAGTGCGCCGCGGGGTGATGGTCGCGCTGGCCACCAAGGAGGCACTGATCTGCGCCGGCGCGCTCCTGCTGGACGAGGTGCGGGCGAGCGGCGCCGTGCTCCTGCCGGTCGATTCGGAGCACAACGCGATCTTCCAGGCAGTGGGGGGTGAGCCCTACGACAGCATCGAGCGGTTGTTCCTTACCGCTTCGGGCGGACCCTTCCGACGGTACTCGCTGGACGAGATGGCGAGCGTCACGCCCCGTCAGGCGATCGCCCATCCGAACTGGACCATGGGCGCCAAGATCTCGGTCGATTCCGCGACCATGATGAACAAGGGCCTCGAGCTGATCGAAGCGCACCATCTGTTCGGCCTAGCCGGGGAGCAGATCGAGATCCTGGTGCATCCCGAATCGATCGTGCACAGTCTGGTGGCGTTTCGTGACGGCTCGGTCCTCGCGCAGCTCGGTTCGCCAGACATGCGCATACCGATCGCCTACACGCTTGGCTGGCCCGAGCGCATCCCGGCCCCGACACCCCGTCTCGATCTGGCGGCGATCGGACAGCTCAATTTCGAACCGCCGGACCTCGAGCGGTTTCCCGCACTCCGGCTGGCGCGGGCGGCGCTCGGACGCGGCGGGACTGCGCCGACCGTGCTCAACGCCGCCAACGAGGTCGCCGTGAGCGCATTCCTGGCTGACCGCATCGGGTTCCTTGATATCGCGGCGATCGTCGAAGCGACGCTCGCCAGCTGCGATGGTGGCAAGGCGGAAGGATTGCCGCATATTCTGGCCATCGACGCCGCGGCGCGCCGTACGACGCTCGCCCTGATCGGCGGCCGTCCGGTCGCCGCGGCCGGTGGTATGTGAGGAGCGAGAATGGATCTGCTGACGAGCGTGGGCACCTACGTCATTCCCTTTCTGATCATCCTGTCCGTGGTCGTATTCGTGCACGAACTCGGTCATTACCTGATCGCTCGGTGGAACGGCGTCCGGGTCCAGGTATTCTCGATCGGGTTCGGGCCCGAGTTGTTCGGGATCAACGATCGGGCGGGCACGCGTTGGAAGATCAGCGCGCTACCGCTCGGCGGCTACGTCAAAATGCACGGCGACGCCGATGCCTCCAGCTCGACGATCGACCTGAGCGCGCGTCCCGATCCCGACAGTTTTCCGGCCAAGAACGTGTGGCAGCGCATGGCGATCGTCGTCGCCGGGCCGCTTGCGAACTTCGTCTTCGCGATCGTCGCGCTCGCGTTGCTGTTCGCCACGGTCGGCCGGCCGTTCACCCCGGCCGAGGTGGGCGAGGTGCAGCCGGACAGCCCGGCCGCGGTGGCCGGGCTCATGCCGGGCGATCGCATCATCGCGGTCCACGGCGAGCAGATCGAGAGCTTCGAGGAGTTGCAGATCATCGTCCGCGGCAGCCCCGAGGAGACCCTCACCTTCACGATCGAGCGCGCCGGCGAGCGATTGGATGTGCCGGTTACCCCTCGCCTCACCGAAATCGAGGACCGGTTCGGCAACGTCCATCGGATCGGGTTGATCGGGGTCAGCCGGTCGGGGGTCGAGTTCAGGCGCACGAACCCGGTCTTCGCGCTGGTCGAGGGGGCGAGCGAGACCGTCCGTCTGATCGGCGGCACGCTGTACGCTCTCGGCGAGATGATCGTGGGCAGCCGCACGACAGAGGAACTCGGCGGGCCGTTACGCATCGCGCAAATGTCCGGCGAAATCGCCAAGGACGGCGCCGTGCCGATGATCTGGTTCACGGCGGTATTGTCCATCAACCTTGGGCTGATTAATCTGTTTCCGATCCCGCTGCTGGATGGTGGTCATCTGCTGATGTACGCGATCGAGGCGGTGCGCGGCCGTCCGCTCACCGAGCGCAGCCAGGAGGTGGCGTTTCGCTTCGGCTTGGTGTTAGTGATCACGCTGATGATGGTCGCCACCTGGAACGACCTGGTCCAGCTGAACGTCATCGAATTCTTCAAAGGCCTGGTGTCCTAGTCAGTAGGCCCCGGCCTGTTCAAATCTTAACGGGGAGGAGCGATGCCGCGCCTGGCGGCTTTGGTAGCCACGGCTTGGTTGGTGTTGGCAATTGTCGGTGCGGTCACGTCGGCCGCCCGGGCGCAGCAAGGTGAAGCGGGCGCACCGCCCGACGTCATCGGGGAGATCGAGGTCCAGGGCAACCAGCGGATCGAGGCGGCGACGGTACGCAGCTATCTCACGGTCCAGGTGGGCGATCGGTTCGATCCGGTCGAGCTCGACCGCTCGCTGAAGAACCTGTTCGCGACCGGCCTGTTCGATGACGTGGCGCTGCGCCGCGAGGGCGATCGGCTCATCGTCGCCGTGGTCGAGAACCCGATCATCAACCGGATCGCCTTCGAGGGCAACCGGCGCCTGGAGGACGACGTTCTCGAAGCCGAGCTGCAGCTGCGCCCGCGCGTCGTCTATACGCGCTCTCGCGTGCAGAACGCCGTCAGCCGCATCCTCGAGCTGTATCGGCGCAACGGTCGATTCGCGGCGACCGTGGAGCCCAAGGTGATCCAGCTGCCGCAGAACCGGGTCGACCTCGTCTTCGAGATCAACGAGGGGCCGCTCACCAAGGTGGCGCGGATCGTGTTCATCGGTAACGAGGCGTTCGATGATGGCGACCTGCGCAGCGTGATCCAGACCAAGGAGGCCGCCTGGTATCGCTTCCTGACCAGCGACGACACCTATGATCCCGACCGGGTCGCGTTCGATCAGGAGTTGCTGCGCCGGTTCTATCTTGCCCGCGGCTACGCCGATTTCAACGTGCGCTCGGCGATTGCCGAGCTGACGCCGGACGGCGAACGCTTCGTCATTACCTTCACGGTTGAGGAGGGCGAGCAGTACCGGTTCGGCAGCATCGACCTCGAGTCGCGGGTGCCGGACCTCGAGCCCGAGCAGCTGCGCGAGCTGATCACGACCAGTGAAGGCGAGGTCTACAACGCCGATGAGGTCGAGGATTCGATCACGGCGCTGACCGAGGAGATCGGCGAGCTGGGCTATGCGTTCGCCGAGGTCGAGCCGGTGCCGAACAAGCGTGAGGACGAGCGCGCGATCGACCTGACCTACGCGATCAACGAAGGCTCGCGGGTGTACATCGAGCGCATCGACATTGTCGGCAACGTGCGCACCCTGGACGAGGTCATCCGCCGCGAGTTCCGCGTGTCCGAGGGCGACGCCTTCAACACCGCGCTCCTGCGCCGCTCGCGCCAGCGGATCGAAAATCTCGGCTATTTCGAGAGCGTCGAACTCAATACCTTGCCGGGCTCGAGCCCCGACAAGACCCGCATCGAGGTCGCGGTTTCGGAACGCTCGACCGGTGAGCTCTCGTTCGGCGCCGGGTACTCCACCTCCGACGGGCCGCTGGGCGACATTCGCCTGATCGAGCGCAACTTCCTCGGGCGCGGCCAGTCGATCCAGGCGAACTTTACGATTTCGGGACGTACCCAGGAGATCGACTTCAGCTTCACCGAGCCCTATTTCCTCGACCGCGAGCTTGCGGCCGGCATCGATCTGTTCCGGCGCAGCACCGACTTTCAGAGTGAGGGCTCCTTCGACCAGCGCACGACGGGGGGAACGTTACGCGGGGACTATCCGCTGACCGAGCGCTGGCGCCATGGCGTGCGCCTTACCGTGCGCGAGGACGTGATCCACGATGTTGACGAGGACGCATCCGAATTCATTCAAGACGAACAAGGCAGCGCGCTTACGGTCCTTGTCGGCCAGGACTTCACCTACGATACGCGCGATTCGCGCTTTCTCCCGTCCGATGGCTATATCCTTCAGCTCACTCAGGATGTTGCCGACTTCGGCGCCGACACGCAGTTCCTCCGGGTAGATGGCCGCGCTTCCTATTACTACCCGTTCTTTCCTGACTGGGTGCTCAACGTAGCCGGGCGCAGCGGCTACATCCTCGGCCTGGGTGAGGACGTGCGCCTGTTCGATCGCTTCTTCCTCGGCGGTGCCTCGTTCCGCGGATTCAAATTCGCCGGCGTCGGGCCGCGTGACGAGTCCACCGGCGATGCCCTGGGGGGCAAGCTCTTGTACACCGGCACCGTCGAACAACGTTTTCCCTTAGGACTGCCGGAGGAGCTCAGGATCTTCGGCAGGGTGTTCGTCGACGCCGGCAGTCTGACTGACCCGGATGTAAGCGGGGACGACGTGTTCGACAGCAGCTCGATCCGGGCTTCGGCCGGTGGTGGGCTATCCTGGCTGTCGCCGCTCGGGCCGGTCGCGATCGACTTGGCGCACGCGTTTCTGAAGGAGGATGAGGACGAAACCGAACTGTTCCGCATCAACTTCGGCACGCGCTTCTGAGCGCCGACCGTCCATGTGGCGTCTCAGGACCGAGGTCTGCACGCTGATCGCCCTGGCGGCACTCGTCGTCGCCGGCTGGCTGCAACCCTGGCAGCGTCACGACGCTGCGGCGCAGAAGCTGCCGACCACGGTCGCAGCGGTGATCGACTATCAGCGCATCCTGCGCGACGCCGCCGCGGCGCGCAGCATCCGGGAGCAGATCGAGGCGCGGCGCAAGGTCTATCAGGAGGAGATCAGCAAGGAGGAGCAGCGCCTGCATGAGGCCGATAAGGAGTTTGCCAGGCAGCGCTCCGTGCTGAGCCCGGAGGCGTTCGCGGAGAAGCGCCGCGAGTTCGAAGAGGACGTGGCGGAGGTCCAGCGCATGGTCCAGGAGCGGCGCCGCGAGCTCGACCGCATGTCTGCGGCGGCCCTCAACGAGGTCAAGGAGGCGTTGATCGAAATCGTCACCAGCATCGCGGAGGAACGCGGGTTCAATCTCGTTCTGCCCAGCTCGGAGGTGCTGTTCTTTTCGCGCTCGCTGGATCTCACCGAAGAGGTGCTCGCCAAGCTCGATGCCCGGCTGCCCCAGGTGCGGTTGTCGGCGCTCGCGGAGACGGCCGACTGAGCGCGCATGACGTGCGCCTCGGGCCGGGCTGCGTCGTGACCGCGCAGACGTCGGTCGAGGGCAGCACGGGAATCACTCAGGCTAGCTTGATGGTAGCTCGGATCGGCATCGTAGGCCGTCCGGCGATCGGTTTGACCCCGGCACCCCCGCCCCTCACCGCGTGATCGACCGCCTTCATCTTCCTTGCAATACCACTCCGAGGTAGCGTGAGATGGCGCTGTTCAGCTCTCTGGTGCAACGAAGGATGGTGGACAGATGAATGATGCGAGTCCGGCCGGCGCGCGCTTGGCCGACCTGGACGCCGAGGCGATCAACAGGTTGATCCCGCACCGCTATCCTTTTTTGATGATCGACCGTGTGGTGGAGATCTTCGCGGACACCAGTGCGATCGGCATCAAGAACGTGACCATCAATGAGCCCTTCTTCCAAGGTCATTTCCCGGGGCATCCGATCATGCCCGGCGTGCTGATCGTGGAGGCGATGGCGCAGACCGCCGCGGCCTTGGTCGTGGCCAGCGTCGGTCCGGATGCCGTGGGCAAGTTGGTCTACTTCATGGCCATCGAGCAGGCCCGGTTCCGGCGTCCGGTCGTGCCCGGCGACCAGCTGCGCATCAAAGTGATCAAGCAGCAGAAGAAGCTAAGCGTCTGGAAATTCAATGGTCTCGCTTCGGTCGACGGCAAGACGGCGGCGGAGGCGCTGATCAGCGCCAAAATCATGGATCCGCCCGCTGCATGATCAGGTTCGTGCGCGCGCGATTGCCGCGGCGCCGGGTCGCCGACCGCATGATCCGCGCCCGCGAGCGCAGGTACCAACGCGTCACCTCGCATCCAGGCGCGGCGCGCACTGGCGGCGCGTGACGCCGTTCGAGCGGACGGGCGTCGAGTGTCAGGACGGATCTTTCTGCTGGCCGGTGAGCCGTGGGGCGATGCCATCGGTGCCCGGCTGATCCAGGCGCTGCGTGACCAGGCCCCTCGCGGGCTCGAGCTCGCCGGCGTGGGCGGCCCAAAGATGACGAACAGCGGCCTGAGCAGCCTGTTTCCGATGCATGAGCTGCCATCGAGCGGCACCGAGGTCCTGCCGCTCGCGCCACGCCTGTGGCGCCGGCTGCGCCAGACCGCACGCGAGGTCGACCGCTTCCGGCCGGACCTGGTGCTGACCATCGATGCGCCGGCCTTTGGCCTGCGTCTGCAGCGGCGCCTCGCCGGTCGACCGCTGGTGCGCGTGCACTATGGCGCGCTGGAGACCTGGGCATGGCGCGAGGCGCACGCCATGCGGCTCGCGCGTGACCTCGATCATCTGCTGGCCCTGTTGCCGTTCGAACCGGCGTTCTTCCAGCGCTACGGCGTGCCGTGCAGCTTCGTCGGCCACCCGCTCGTCGAGGATATGGATGCGCAGGCGGACGGCGCGCGGTTCCGGCGACGCTATCAGCTGCCGACGGATGCTCCGCTGCTGTGTCTGCTGCCGGGCAGCCGGCGCAGCGAAATTATGCAGCATCTGCCGGTGCTCGAGCGGGCAGTGGGCCTGATCTGGCGGCAGGTCTCACAGTTGCGCCTGGTGCTGCCGACGCTGCCCGGCATGGCGCCTCTGGTCAAACGACTGGTCGCCCGCTGGCAATTGCCGGTCCTGGTGCTCGAGGATCGGACCGAGCGCTTCGATGCCTACGCCGCGAGCTGGCTGGCAATCGCCGCTTCGGGCACCGTCTCGCTCGAGGTCGCGCTGGCCGGTCTGCCGTCGATCACGATCTACCGGACAGGACCATTGACCGCCTGGCTCGCCCGGCGCTTGACTCGGGTGCCGCACGTCAACATGGTCAACCTGATTCTGGGCCGACCCGCCATTCCCGAACTGTTGCAGGAAGACTGCCGTCCTGAGCGGATTGCCGCGGCCGCGGTACGGTTGATCGGAGACGAGGCGCTGCGCCGCGATCAGGAGGCGGCGCTGGCCGAAGCGGTCGAGCGCTTGCGCGGGAGCGACGAGCGGTCGCCGAGCCAACGGGCGGCGGCCCGGATTCTGGAGCTTCTCGCGGAGCGAACGAACGAGAGGAGGACAGCATGACCACCGATACTGACAAGTACCGCCTGCTGCATACCATGCTGCGCGTCAAGGACCTGGACGCAGCGCTCGACTTCTACACCAACAAGCTCGGCATGAAGCTGCTGCGCAAGACCGACTACCCGAGCGGCGAATTCACGCTCGCCTTCGTCGGCTACGGCGACGAGGAGAACAATGCGGTGATCGAGCTCACCCACAACTGGGGCGAGCATGACTATGACATCGGCACCGCGTACGGGCACATCGCGATCGCCGTGCCCGACGTCTACAAGGCGTGCGACGAGCTGGCGGCGCAGGGGGTCAAGATCCCGCGGCCCGCGGGGCCGATGAAGCACGGCGGCCGGCCGATCGCGTTCATCGAGGACCCGGACGGCTACAAGATCGAGCTGGTCGAGCGGGCTTAGGTCCGCCCGAGCGCACCGGCCCCGAGGCGTCTGCTTTCGTCGGTATCGCCTTCGGCCTGTGCCGACTTGAGCGGCTAGCACACCAGGCGACGCCCTCAGCCGCGCTGCTCGATCGGCACGAACGGCCGCTGCGTCGGCCCGGCGTACAGCTGGCGCGGCCGGCCGATCTTCTGCTCCGGATCCTCGACCATCTCGTTCCACTGCGCCGCCCAGCCGACCGTGCGCGCGAGCGCGAAGATCGCCGTGAACATCGAGGTCGGGATGCCCATCGCCTGCAGGATTATGCCCGAGTAGAAGTCGACGTTGGGGAACAGCCTGCGCTCGACGAAGTACTCGTCTACGAGCGCGATCTTCTCCAGCTCCATGGCGATCGGCAGGAGCGGATCGTCGGCTTTGCCGAGCTCGGCCAGCACCTCGTGCGCGCTCTCGCGCAGCACCGCGGCGCGCGGATCGTAGTTCTTGTAGACGCGGTGGCCGAAGCCCATCAGGCGGAACGGATCGTTGCGGTCCTTGGCGCGGGCGATGAAGTCGGGAATCCGCTCGACCGAGCCGATCTCTTTGAGCATGTTGACCACCGCCTCGTTGGCGCCGCCGTGCGCCGGGCCCCACAGCGAGGCGATGCCCGCGGCGATCGCGGCGTAGGGGCTGGCGCCGGTCGAGCCGACCAGACGCACCGTCGAGGTCGAGGCGTTCTGCTCGTGATCGGCGTGCAGGATGAAGATCCGATCGAGCGCCCGGGCGAGCACCGGGTTGACCTTGTACGGCTCGCACGGCACGCCGAACATCATGTGCAGAAAGTTCTCGGCGTAGTTCAGGTCGTTGCGCGGATACATGAACGGCTGGCCGACCGAGTACTTGTAGGCCATGGCCGCGATCGTCGGCACCTTGGCGACCAGCCGGTAGCTCGCGATCATCCGGTTGTGCGGATCGTTGATGTCGAGATCCTCGTGATAGAAGGCGGACAGCGCTCCGACCACCGCGATCATCACGGCCATCGGATGGGCATCCCGCCGGAAGCCCCGGAACAGGTACATGATCTGCTCGTGCAGCATGGTGTGATAGGTCACGCCATGGACGAACTTGGCCTTCTCCTCACGGGTCGGCAGGTCGCCGAACAGGATCAGGTAGGCGACCTCCAGGAAGTCGCTTTTGGTCGCGAGATCCTCGATCGAGTAGCCCCGGTGCAGGAGAATTCCTTCCTCGCCGTCGATGTAAGTGATCCTCGAGGTACAGCTGGCAGTGGAGGTGTACCCCGGGTCGTAGGTGAACCACCCCGTGTCGCCGTAAAGCCTGCGCACGTCGATCACCCCGGGTCCCATGCTCCCCTCGAGCAGGGGCAGCTCGACCGATCTGCCGCCGCTGCCGGACAGCACCACCGTCTGCGGGTTCGACTCGGTCATTGGGGCACCCTCTCTGGATTGTTGCGACAACCGGAGTTCTTCCGATAGTCGGCCGGGGTTGAGACTACCTGAACGGCGACTCTAAAGGCCGGCTCACCGGCGATCAATTGGAATGCTGCGCTGCGGTATTCAATCCTTCTACCGCGTCGGCCAGCCGCGCCAGCACCTCCTCCCGGCCGAGAACCGCGATGACCTCGAATATTCCGGGCGAGGCGTCCCTGCCGGTCAGCGCTGCACGCACCGGCTGGGCGAGCTGGCCG
>Ga0081538_10004146_pt1 | contig 13447 bp, 14 predicted proteins | sample TabmetS5T2R1_FD_71022 | JGI IMG/M metagenome (GOLD analysis project Ga0081538, IMG submission 71022) | Tabebuia heterophylla rhizosphere microbial communities from the University of Puerto Rico - S5T2R1 | ecosystem: Host-associated > Plants > Roots > Rhizosphere ...
TAGGTGCTCATCGGCTCATGCACCAATTCAAGTTATGTTGAAATGATGACTCTTGCTCACGTGCTCAAGGGCAGAAGGGTGCACCCAAATGTCACTATGGCCATTAACCCAGGTTCAAAGCAAGTACTTGAGACTGTAGCGCGTGACGGTTCAATATATCATATAATTGCTTCTGGCGCACGATTGCTTGAAAGTGGTTGCCAGGGCTGCATAGGCATGGGCTCTGCGCCAGGAACTGATTGGATTTCAATTAGATCCTTCAATCGCAACTGGCCGGGAAGAAGCGGCACGAAGGACGACAAGGTCTATCTGACATCCCCTGAAGTGTGTGTTGCTTGCGCTGTGACAGGTAAGATAACTGATCCACGAGACCTTGGCGAGTATCCCAATATTCCATGGCCGGATAAGTTTGTAATCGATGATTCATCCATTGTGGCACCAGCCCCCGCAGATCAGGCTGATAAGATACAGATATCAAGAGGTCCTAACATACGTCCACTTCCTCTACGGCAGCCTATGGATTCCGTATTGCAGGGTGAAGTACTGATAAGAGTAGGAGACAATATTAGCACTGACGCTATAATGCCTGCAGGAGCAAAGATACTGCCTCTCAGAAGCAATGTGCCGGCGATAAGTGAGTATGTGTTCTATTGGATTGACCCTGACTTTGCGAAAAGAGCCAAGGAAAAACATGGTGGCTTCATTATCGGAGGAGAAAACTATGGTCAGGGGTCTAGCAGAGAACATGCTGCATTGGCACCGATGTACCTCGGAGTCAAAGGTGTCATCGCAAAATCGTTTGCAAGAATTCATAAAGCAAATCTAATCAACTTTGGGATCATACCATTTGAGTTCCATACTGCCTCTGATTTTGAGCTGCTGGCTCAGGGTATACCCATTACAATAGAAAACGTAGTCAGCAGCTTGAAGAATGGAAACAAAATGATTGAAGCAATAGCTGATAAGAACAAGATCACGCTCAAGATAGATTTGACTCCAAGGCAGAGAGAAGTTCTGATAACTGGAGGCCTCCTGAACTATATCCGGTCTGTCCAGCATAGATCTTGATAGTCAGCCAGCCAGCAACAATTAGTGAGCACAGAGAACACTGAGGATTTCTGGACAATGTTAAGGCGCTAGGTGTGAAACGGCCTGAAAAGCTTCAGGTGGGTCAATTTAGAAGCTTTTACAGTTGTATAATCTCTGTATAATAGTGAACGATTGGTTAATGCTTGAACCATCGTTGGAAAAGGAATCTGACAGAAGATATATAGAGCATTTCAACCAAGTGAGTTTGTAGTATTATAATGACGATATCTCTCGTGGCCACTGAGCCAAAACCCAAGGGCATTAAAGTAGAGACAATAGAGAATGCCCGCATGGTTCACGGAACCACATTATTGAAGCGCGGTTTTGCTCACATGCAAAAGCATGGGGTCGTAATGGACGTGACGAATGTAGAGCAAGCTGTCATTGCAGAAGATGCCGGCGCAGTAGCAGTCATGGTTCTTGACAAGCTGCCATACGATGTTAGGAAGGCTGGCGGAGTAGCAAGGACTGCAAGTGTCAAGGTAATTCAGGAGATAATGGATGCGATAACAATCCCAATTATGGCCAAGTGCAGGATTGGCCATACGGACGAAGCAAAGGTACTAGAAGCCGTAGACGTAGACATGATAGACGAAAGTGAGGTGCTGACACCAGCAGATGAAGAGCGCCACATCTGGAAGTGGGACTTTACAACCCCTTTTGTCAATGGCGCCAAGAATCTTGGCGAGGCATTACGTAGGATCGAAGAGGGCTGCGCGATGATAAGGACTAAGGGCGAGCCGGGAACTGGCAATGTGTCTGAGGCAGTAACTCACATTCGCATTGTCAACAGCGAAATACGCAGGATCCGATCAATCTATCAGGATGGTGACAGACAGGAGCTGATGAAGGCTGCACGCGAACTGAAAGTGTCATACGAAACAGTCCAAGAAACGGCGCGCCTTGGAAGGTTACCTGTGGTTAATTTTGCAGCAGGGGGAATTACAACACCAGCAGATGCAGCATTCTTGATGAATCTTGGCTGCGACGGTGTGTTCGTAGGTTCTGGCATTTTCAAGTCTGATGACCCTGCTCAGAGGGCAAGAGCAGTTGTGCTCGCTACGACATTCCATGACGATCCCAAGATAGTGATGGAAGCACAAAAAATGGTTGATGAAAAGAAGTCGCTACTTGGCATGGACACAAATAACCTCGAACTTCGTATGCAGAAGAGAGGCGAGCACGCCTGAGCAGTGGTAGTAGCAGCCGCGAAAAGAATTCTGTGATAATTGGAGTTCTTGGTCTTCAGGGAGACATAGAGGAAAATGTGGCTGCCACAAGCGAAGCGTTGCAAGAGCTGCGTATCAACGGGAGTATCGACATGGTGCGCTATCCTGAGGAGATAGAAAAGATTGATGGCATCATTTTGCCAGGTGGCGAAAGCACTGTACAGAGCACTCTTGCTGCAATTCAGCGCTCCCTGCCAGTAATAAAAAAGCGTATTTCAGAAGGTATGCCGGTGCTTGGCACATGCGCTGGTATGATAATGCTGTCCAAGAGGGCCTATGACAGAATTGTAGGAGACACAAAGCAGAAACTGATAGGCAATCTTGACATCGTCATTGAGAGGAATGCCTTTGGAAGACAGAACGACTCCTTTGAAGCAGATCTTTCATTAGACATGCTGGGCAAGGAACCATTTAAGGGAGTCTTTATCCGGGCTCCTGCCGTAAGTGAGATAGGCAAGGATGTCGAAGTAATCGGCAAGCTTAACAACAGAATCGTGGCTGTCAAGCAAAAAAACATCATTGGGACTGCGTTTCATCCTGAGCTCTCTGGCGACTCAAGGATGCACAGGCATTTGATCAATATGGTTCTTGAATTCAAGAACAAGAATGTCTCCTGAGGATATCTCCCTTAATAGCTATTATCTATTCACTGTGCAAGAGTAGATCCTTTCTCAGACTTTTTTGCATGTTAATTACCTTATGTTTTTTCACTGTAGCGATCTTGACTTATGTTCAATACGCTAGAGCCCAAGCTCAGCATCATAGCTATCTCAGCCAAGTCTTCTACACTCAGGGTAACACTACACAAAATGGCATAAACAGCTTAGCAGAGGATTCAAGACTACTAGTCTGCGACAAAAAAGAATGCTATCGCAATTATGATATAGACTGCTGTTAGCATTACTCCTTCAAACCAGTTACTTCTTCCATCATGCACTATAAGGTTCAGAATTATTGCTGCTAGGAAAATTGTCGCAAGCTCCAACAGTGTAAACACAAGTGTAAATGGCTGACCCATTGCAATGCCTGCAAATACTAGAATCGGGACTACAAAAAGCGCAATCTGAGTGCCTGAGCCTGCTGCTATGCCGATTGAAAGCTCCATTTTGCCCTTCCTTGCAAGTAGAATCGCACTACTGTGCTCGGCTGCATTGCCAACTATACCTACAATTATTGCACCGACAAACAGTTGGCCAAAGCCAAGTTCTTCACCTGTTGTCTCAACAGAGGCCACCAGTATCTCGCTTACTACTATTACACCAGCCATGCTTGCGGCAAGGAGTAGAAACGACTTTTTCTTGCTCCAGTGTGTGCCATGGCTTTCCTGTATATCTTCAGCAGTTTCAGGTGGTGTAAATAGGTGCTTGTGTGTAATGAATGTGAATACTATCCCAAGAACATAAACGATCATTAGGATGAATGCCAATACATCACTTAGCAGCTGTACCCTACCTTGGTTTCCTAAAGGCGAAAGGATGGTGCTTGCCAAAATAGTCGGCACTGCAAGACCAATTATTGCCAAGAAAAGCATTGATGACTGAATCCCGATATTTTCTCTGCTAAAGCTTTGCTCCTTGTATCTAAAACCACCTGCAATAACGCTCAATCCCAAGATAAGAAGTATGTTGCCAATTATTGCGCCTGTTATGGATGCCTTGACCAGATCTAGGAGACCTGCACTGATGGCAACTACCGCAATAATGATCTCTGCTGCATTACCAAATGTGACATTCAGAAGTGACCCTGCTGTAGGGCCATAGTGGGTTGCAAGATGTTCTGTGGAATCGCCTATCAGTTTTGCAAGAGGGATGAGTGCTATTGCTGATACTACGAATAGGACCAAATGATCAGCATGAGCAAACTCTAATCCGGCAGCTATTGGCGCAAATATTAGAAGGATGTAAATAGCTGAGGATTTTGTCAGCTTGACAGATTTGAGCAATTGTGACTTTTATGATCAATTGTTTAGCATATTTTAATTGTTTTCTAAGAACCTTCCACAGCTAATAAGATGAATAATAATTCAACTGATGATCCTTGTACTAGACGTGATGATGATGATGCTTAGTAGTCTATCAATTCTTGCTATAGAAGCAACAAGACTTCATATTATCATTGCTCAAGTCATTCATGCGAATTTTAAATTAAGCCAATCTGTAATTGATTCATTATTTCCTCTTCAATTTTTGACACTTGGTTAGGATGGGCTTTACCTAGGGTAATACAAAGGTGCGGGGGGTGGGATTTGAACCCACGAATCCCTAAGGAACAGGGTTGTAGGAACCAGCCGGCTCATTCTAAGCTTCGCACTCTTTTTTCTTTTTTCTTCAAAAGAAGAAGAGACCTGCGCCGTTGACCGGGCTTGGCGACCCCCGCCCATCTAAGGATGCAAGAACCAGCAGCCAAATTTATCTATTTATAGCTTGGCAGGTGTAAAAGATAATAATATAAACATGCAAGCAAGCAATGTCAGACCGCGGCTCTTTGGCACAAATGGAGTACGCGGAGTTTATGGTCAAGAGCTTACACATGATCTTGTGATTGATCTCTGTTATGCGCTTGGCACATATTTTGACAAAGGGCCTATAGTAGTAGGATATGATGGACGCAGCTCCAACACCGTCCTGTCAAAACTTGTTAGGTCCACTCTCAACTCTGCAGGACTTGACACTGCAAGCGCAGGTCTTATACCGACTCCGTGCTTGCAGTACGCTGCAAAACGGCTAGGATACAACGGAGGAGTCATGATAACTGCATCACATAACCCGCCTGAGTACAATGGGCTCAAACCTACTGCGGCAGATGGCGTAGAAATTCCGAGGGAGGATGAGCTGAAGGTAGAGGATATTTATTATTCAAAGAGATTTATCAGGATAGATGGGACTGGTCACGATTCTATCGATTATAATATTATTAATAGATACATTGAGGCTGTGCTTGCACTTATAGATGTAGACACAATAAGGCAACGAAAATTCACTTTGGTAATGGATACTGGAAACGGCGCGCAAGCAGCTGTTGCTCCCCTTGTAGCAAGAAAGCTTGGTTGCAAAGTAATCGCCATAAATGGTCATATAGATGGCAATTTTCCTGGACGTGGCTCAGAACCAACACCGGATAACCTTGATGTGCTCTCAGAAACTGTCAAGTCGGCAAGGGCGGATTTTGGTGTTGCATATGATGGCGACGGCGATCGTAGCATCTTTTGCGACAACACTGGCACAATCTATATGGGCGACAAAACTGGCACGCTTTTGGTCAAACACTTGCTTTCACAAAAGCATAAGGGTTCCGAAGTTGTTTGCCCTATCAACACTTCAATGATACTATCTATTGTCGCAGAACAGGTCGGCTCTAAAATAATTTACACTAAGGTTGGAAGCGTCGAAGTGTCTCGAGAAATGGTAAAACGCAATTGCCCGCTTGGCTTGGAGGAGAATGGCGGTTTTATGTACGGGCCACTAAATGAAGTGAGGGATGGAGCGATGGCTACTGCGCTTGTACTTGATATGCTGGCTGCCTCTGACAAGCCACTTTCCAAGCATATTGCGCAGCTACCACAGACCTTCCAATATAAGACCAAGTTTACCTGTTCTTCCCGAGAAGTAGTCGACAAGATAATTAAGATATGCATCGAGCATGGAAGCCCCAAGAAGATCGAGACGCTGGATGGAGCCAAGATTTGGATTGATGAGGAGACTTGGGTGATGTTAAGGCCTAGTGGGACTGAACCACTTATCAGAATGTATGCAGAATCGACTGACAAATCGTTGTTGGATTCAAAGGTTGATGAATACCGCAGGTATGTGCAATCCCAGATATAGTAATGGACAACATTTTTAATACGCTTATTCTTCTTACACAGAAGAATAAGATGATCCCAATGGGTGATAGAAACAGTGAGTAAGCCATATTATGTAAAGTTTGAAACTTCTAAGGATCTAGTAAATGCGGTTTACGAGGCCGTTAGGGTATCAAAGCAGACTGGTAAAGTCCGCAAGGGCACCAATGAGACCACCAAAGCTATAGAACGCGGCGTATCAAAGCTAGTTGTAATTGCAGAGGATGTCGAGCCGCCAGAAGTTGTGGCTCATCTGCCTATCCTTTGCGAAGAGAGAAACGCACCATTTATCTTTGTACCTAGCAAGCAGCAGCTAGGTGCGTCACTTGGAATTGATGTGGGCTCTGCAGCCGCCACAATTGTAGATGCTGGCGAGGCTCAACATATCATTGAGCAGGTCATCAGCTCTATAAGCACCATGAAGGGAATAGCGGCAGCCCAAAAATGATAGGTGTGGAGACTGATAGATGAGCAGCAAGACAGCTGAAGAAAAGGTCGTCCCTGCAGAAGTCATACAGATAGTGGGCAGGACAGGGATCGCCGGCGAGGTCATACAGGTACGTGTCAAGGTTCTCGAAGGCAAGGATAGAGGCAGGATTCTTACAAGGAACGTCAAGGGTTCCGTTAGGCTGAACGATATCTTGATGCTTAGAGAAACCGAGCGCGAGGCCCGCAAGATAAGGTGATAATGGTGAATGAGCAAGACAGCAACATCTCTACGCAATTGCTCCTTCTGTGGTAGACATATTATCAGTGGACATGGAATCATGCTTGTCAGAAATGACGGACATGTACAGTGGACTTGCTCGAGCAAGTGCAAGAAGAACATGCGGGTGTTAAAACGTGACCCAAGAAAGCTCAAGTGGACAGTTCGCTATGTAAAGGGTGGGCTGCACATGAAAAAGCAGTAGTGTAGGAGATTGGCCATGACACCTGAGCAAACGCTAATTGTTATCAAGCCTGATGGTTTTAGGCGCAAACTTACAGGAAAGATATTGGCGCGCTTTGAAGAAAAAGGCTTCCAGCTAAGGGACTTAAAGCTATACACTTTCACTAAGGAAAAGGCACAGGAATTTTACTCTGTCCACAAGGACAAGCCATTTTTTGGCGATTTGCTATCTTTTATTATGTCTGGCACTGTCGTGGCATGCATCCTGGAGGGCAGCAATGCAGTAAATACAGTAAGACTCATGATCGGCTCGACCAAATCATTTGAAGCGGCTCCTGGAACCATCAGAGGTGACTTTGGCCTCGGGTTTACTGACAACATTATTCATGCTTCGGATTCTCCTGAAAGCTTCATAAAAGAGTCGCGTGTCATTTTTGGCTGATCTATATACGTGGAACTTAGGCAGCCAATCGTCGTAGTTTTAGGTCATGTAGACTCAGGCAAGACTTCGTTACTAGATAAGATTCGTGGCACTGTAGTTCAGGCACGAGAAGTGGGAGGTATAACACAACACATAGGTGCAAGTTTTTTACCTGTTGAGACCATTAAAGAGATAACCGGCCCGCTATATGCTAAACTTGCCAAGGCGGAATCAGCAATACCGGGGCTACTTGTCATCGATACACCTGGCCACGAGATTTTTGCAAACCTGCGCACACGGGGTGGCTCTGCAGCTGACATTGCTATAGTCGTTGTCGACGTAAACAAGGGTTTTGAAGCCCAGACTATTGAAAGCATGGACATTCTGAAAAAGCGCAGAGTACCATTTGTCATTGCGCTCAACAAAGTCGACATGGTTGCTGGCTGGCGCACCTTTACACGATTCATTTCTGAAGATATAAAAAGGCAGGATTTAGCTGTGCAGACTTTGCTTGACGAAAAGATATACAGTGTTGTTGGAATGCTCTCGAGGCTTGGCTATCCATCAGAGGCATTCTGGCGAGTCAAGGATTTTACAAAGGAAGTTGCGATAGTTCCTGTCAGTGCAAGAACCGGTGTAGGAATACCGGAACTCTTAGCTGTATTGGTAGGTCTAACACAGCAGTACATGGGAAAGAAATTGGAGCGCCATACCAAGGATGCTGCAAGAGGTATAGTGCTTGAATTTAACGAAGAAACGGGTCTTGGACCCTCTGCCAACATCATACTGCTTGACGGAGTACTACATCAGGGCGACAGCATCGTTATAGGTAAGCGCGATGGCGCAGTTTCCACCAGGATAAAAGCGTTATTGCTGCCCAAGCCTCTTGACGAAATGCGAGACCCCCGGGACAAATTCAAGCAAGTCAATGAGGTAATAGCCGCCGCAGGTTTGAAGATAACTTCACCGGACCTTGAGGGAGTGCTGGCAGGAAGTCCTGTATATGTCTACAACAATAACCAGAGGAAGAGCAAAGAGGAACTTGACCACCTAAAGTCGCTTGTAGAGTCAGAGGTCAAGAATGCGATCGTAAGCAACACACAAACTAGCGGAGTGATATTAAAATGCGACACTATTGGTTCGCTTGAGGCCATATTAGACTTGCTAAAGAAAGCAAATGTTGCCATCAGAATTGCCGACATTGGCAATATTACAAGAAGAGATGTTGTAGAAGCCGCTGCAGTAAGGGAGAATGACCGCTATCTTGGAGTCCTATTGGGATTTAATGTCAAAGTGCTTGAAGATGCACAAAAGGAGGCGCAAGATCGTGGGGTGAAGATCTTTAACGAGCAGATAATTTACAACCTTGTACGAAGCTATACAGACTGGGTGGCATACCAACGAGAACATGAAGAATTGATCATGTTCAATGAGCTGCCGCCGATATGCAAATTCCAGTTCCTCAAAGGATTTATTTTTAGGCGCAATGATCCCGCTGTCTTTGGCGCCGAGATTCAAGTAGGCCGGCTCAGGCAAAAAGTGCACGTAGTAAATGAGGAAGGCAAGAAGGTAGGCACTGTACATCAGATACAGGAAAGCGGAAAAGCGATTGAGGAGGCAACTGCGGGCATGCAGGTAGCAGTGTCGCTCAAAGAACCGACAATTGGCCGTCAGATAAATGAGGGCGACATTCTTTATACAGATCTCAACAGCAGACAGGCAAAGCAAATGCTTGAGAGGTTCAACCACAGATTAAATGATTCAGAAAAGGAAGTTTTGAACATGCTTGTTGCTAAGAAAAGAAAGATCGATCCGGCCTTTGGGTACCTTTAAGACCCGTATCATTGGTACTTTTGAAGCAACCCTTCTAGACCTTTTTCTCCCACTGCACCGACTGCCCTGTCCACTGTCTTGCCATTCATGAACATAATAAATGTTGGAATGGCATAAACGTCGTACCGCATTGCAATCCCCTGGTTATCGTCCACGTTCAGTCTTCCAAATGCCACCTTGTCGCCATATTTCTTGGCCAGCTTGTCAAATATAGGAAGCATGAACTGGCAAGGACCGCACCATGTTGCCCAAAAATCCACTAATACCGGCTTGCTGCCTCCAACAATTTCATCAAAATTTCTCTCACTTAATTCTACCAAGCTACTACTAGCAGCATGCATACTTGCAGTTTTCCTTTCTTCACTCATGTTCCGACAAGATACAAGTGCATGAATTATTATTTAAGATTTATTGGTTGGTCGCCTGCATTTTGATAGACAGACGCCATTTCAGGCAAAAATACCTCTATTTCTCTAACTGAATAAGGAACAAGGCTAGGTGCTTGCATTATAGTCATCACTAATGTAAGGGTAGGAGCAAAAAAATGTGCTGCGTGATCAACTGATCGTTGTTATAGAGGACTTTACGCATAGTTGTTGTTTAGTTTCGCCCCTATTGGGAATCGCTAAGGAGGGCATCATGATTACCTGAAGAAATGTCTGCATACACTTCTTTTGCAGGTTTGCCTTCAACCTTTACACCCATACTGACGCAAGATCCGAGGACTTCTTTGACAGCCCCTCTAAGATCCTTAGCGTAAGAACTATCAATCTTCATCTTGGCTATTTTGACAGCACTTGCCATTGACAGGTCGCCAGCATAATTGGTACCAGAGGTGCCTGAGCCTTTTGCTATCCCTGCCTCTTTTGCCACTAAAGCGGCTGTCGGGGGTATGCCAACTTCGACTGTGAACTTTTTTGTTTCAGTATCCACCTCTACTTTGACTGGAACCTTCATGCTTGGAAAATCTTTTGTCTTTTCATTAATGGTATTTACTACTTGCAGTACATTGACGCCCATCGGACCCATTGCTGGACCCAGAGGTGGTCCTGCATTGGCTTCTCCACCACTTACTAGAGCCGAGATGGATTTCTTCTCGCCCATAATATCCAAGCAGTGGATTTAACCAAATTATAATTCTTGCCCTTATATTAAATGCAAATGTTCAGCTTGACAGGTTTTTAAACCTGTGGTGTGTGTAAATGCAAGATGTCAGATCAGGAGCCTAATGAAGGCGTCGGGTCTTTGTTCTTCGAGCTTGCCGGTGATCTCCGTCTCTTGATGCTGACCAAGCTTAACCAAAAGAATCATCGTCTTTCCCAGCTTGCCACAGAGCTTAATGCTACTATGCAAGAAGCCCACCGAAACATGACACGCCTGATCGAGGCAGGGTTAGTAGCCAAGGGTAGAGACGGTGAGCTTATGTTAACTGTTTATGGCAGAACAGTAGTACTGTTAATGCCAAGTTATGATTTTCTGTATCGCAATAAGGAATTTTTCCTTGATCATAGTCTTGGCGACCTGCCAACCAAGTTTATTCAGAGGATGGGGACGTTTCAAAGCTGTGAAATAGTGCATGGCGTCATGGCAATACTCCAGCGCTGGAAGAATCTTTACAGTGAATCTGAGCAATACATTAAAGAGATAATGGCGCAGGTGCCTCTTGATCTTATTGAAACAGTGAGCAGTAGAGTAGAGAAAGGTGTAAGATTCTCCTATATTTTTGCCGCCAATGCAGTTGTCCCAAAAGGGCGAACTCAGATTCTCCAAAAGCTTGGTTGGCGCAATTTCATCAGCACGGGGCTAGTTGAGCGCAGGATGTTGCCGGAGGTAAAGGTGATGACGATTTTTAACGAAAAGCAAGGGTGCGTGCTCTTCCCTAACATGAAGGGCGAACCAGATTTGAATATCATGTTTTACAGCGAGGACAAGGAATTTCTTGAATGGTGCTCCGACCTGTTTGCATATCAGTGGGAAAAGGCTGGACCGTTTGACGAAAGCAAGTTGAAGAATGAAGTATAGATCACATTTTTATACATCAGACACTTCATCAAGCATGCATATGCCTAAAGCTTTTGTTCTTATGAATGCCGAACTTGGAAGTGAGGATTCTCTTGTTAATGAATTGAAAAAGCTTGAAAGCGTCAGAGAGGTCTACCAGGTTTACGGTGTTTACGACATCGTGGCACAGGTTGAATCTGACACAATGGAAAAGGTAAAGGAAACGATCACCTGGAAGCTTCGAAAGCTTAACGGTGTCAAATCGACACTAACTATGATAGTTATGGAATAATGCAGTCTGACTGTAGATACCCTTGACTACTTTACAGAAGAAGTATTTGATCATTAATACAAAGGACCTGTCAATAAATATAATACTACTAACGTCGGCGCAGTAGTTTCACGTCTAACTATCAATTGATGGCGGTCATAGTTTATATGTTAAGCCAACTTTTGAACGCCACACTTGCGACGAACTTTTTGTCGCCCGTACCAACGATGGACTTTTCACAAGAAGAGATGTATACATTACTCTAAGTACAATATGTGCCAAAAATTGTAGGATAAGGCAATCTGAGTTAGGTCTCTTGGACATCCTTGCACTAATCTATGGCTGGCTATGTACTTTACCAAGTCATTATTATGATTTATTTTATGCATATTCTTTAGGAGACTAGAGATCTTAGACATCATCTGATAGCAACTTTAATCAACCTGTATGCCGATGACGGCAGCTGATGGATCTCTTTAGCAAAATAAGAGGTGGCAGCGAACAAAAGGTATGGAAGTGCGAGCACTGCACTATGACTTTTAATGATAAGGAAAGAATGAAGCGCCATAAAAGAAAGGCCCATGGAGAAAAGAGCGGAGGCGATGATATGCCAAACATGAATCCCTTTGGCTTTTCATAGCACAAAGGCTTATTTCTTGTAGATACATTCCACAAGTAGACTCGGGTAATATGTTTCCAATACACGACGACATAGAACGTATGCATGGAAGGCCATACCTGAATTATGGTATGATCGCCATAAATGTGATCGTCTTTATCTGGGAGGCATCGGTTACAAGCTTCTTCTCAGATCCCCGTGCAACAGAGGATGTATTTATGACCTATGGTGCAGTTCCAAGCAGGATAATCAATGACTTTCCTGGCAGCGCGCCCACGATCATTACATCGATGTTTATGCATGGAGGAATTGCCCATATCATAGGCAATATGGTATTTCTTTTCGTATTTGGCGACAATATTGAGGACAGATATGGTAGGATAAAGTACATCCTTATATATCTTGGATGGGGAGCAGCAGCTGCTCTTGCCCACAGCTTTTACGCTGTTTCAACTGGGCAGGGGGAGATACCCGCAGTCGGTGCGTCAGGTGCAATTTCCGGCATCCTTGGCGCGTACCTTGTCATGTATCCAAGAGCAAATATCCTTACCATAATAGCAGTATTCTTCATCTACACTTTTCGTATACCTGTGTTGGTCTACATACCCTTCTGGTTCATACTGCAGTTGATATTTGCCATCATCGGCCAACTGGGACCTGCAGGTGAATCTTTAGGCGTCGCATATCTTGCTCACATCGGCGGCTTTATTGCAGGTGCTCTTACTGGCCTTGCATGGAGGGCACTACCTAACTCAATAAAATACAAAGAAGCCGCAAAGCAAGTTCAAGTCAAGCCAATGTTTCGAAATCCAATGACAAGAAATGTACGGCCTAGAATTGAGGATGTTATGCCTGCGACGCCTGAAGTGATAGAGGGCCCAGACTACTACGAGGTGATCGCCGAGATCCGGGGCGTATCAGATGCTTCAGACATAAGTGCAAGATACGAAGCAGAAACGCGGCAAGTAAGAATAGTTGCCCGTGGAACAAGAAGGTATGAACTATTAGCAAAGTTGCCTGACACCGCGGTTAACCCTGTAGTAGAGCACATTCAGTACGTAAATGGTATAGCTCGCATCAGGCTTGCAAAAAATAGCATATAATAACCTTACAGCAAATTTAAAATATCCCGCGCAATCCCTTTAAATTTACAATTTTAGGAGAAATGTGAAAAATGTCAATACAACAGGGTTCAGCTGGAGGCGTCCCGGTGTTAATTCTTAAGGAAGGTACAGCGCAGACCAAAGGCCGAGA
>Ga0081538_10004147_pt1 | contig 13446 bp, 12 predicted proteins | sample TabmetS5T2R1_FD_71022 | JGI IMG/M metagenome (GOLD analysis project Ga0081538, IMG submission 71022) | Tabebuia heterophylla rhizosphere microbial communities from the University of Puerto Rico - S5T2R1 | ecosystem: Host-associated > Plants > Roots > Rhizosphere ...
ATGATCACCTCGCCGGTCTCGGGGTCGACGCGGCGCTCCTCGAGCGTGGCGGCCTCCTCGGCCTCGTCGAGCAGCTGCTCCTCCAAGTCCGGTGGCAGCAGCAGCTCGTCGACGCGGAAATCACCCGAGTCGCGGTCCATCCGCACGCGGGCGTAGCGGGCTGCGCCCGGCTGCTTCTTGTACGCCGACAGCAGGGCGTCCTCCAGGGCGAGCATGAGCTTCTCCTCCGAGATGCCCTTCTCTCGGCCGAGGACGCGCACGGCGTCGACGATCTCTTGCGACATGCCTCAGTCCCCCAGGAGGTTGGATCGGGAAATATCGGTGTACGCGATCGAGACCACGCCCGTCTCGGCGGCCACGGTCACGCCGTCGTCGCCGGCGTCGAGCAGCTCGCCGGTGAACGAGCGCCGCCCCTCGTGCTCGCCGCGGGTCCGCACGCGCGCGCGGCGGCCGACGTAGCGGCGGAAGTGCTCGGGCTTGGTCAGCGGTCGCTCGGTGCCGGGCGACGAGACCTCGAGCGCGTACTTCTCGCGGATCTCAGGCAGGCGCTTGGTGACACGCTCGCACAGGGCCAGCGACACGCCCTCGGGGTGGTCGATGAAGAGCCGCACGAGCTTTCCGCCCACCACCTCGGCGAGCAGCACTTCGACCTCCGGCTCGGTGTCGGAAAGTCGCGCTTCGATGTCTGTCTGGATCCCCATTCTCATGAAAAAAGCGGGCGAGCGCCCGCTTTTCCGTGGCCTCGCGGCCGACAAAAAGCTGTGTGCGTGTTATAGCACTAGGCAGCCTTCGCCGCCCGCTCTCGGTAGATGCGGTAATCGCGCCGCTCGGGCCGCAATTGGGAGGCGAGCGTGAGCGGCTTGCGGGCCTCGGCGGGGCGGCCCAGCTCCATCAGCGCGCGGCCGAGGCAGAAGAGCGCGTAGTCGTTCGTCGGCGCGCGCTCGACCACCGCCTCGAACTCCACGCGCGCCTCCTCGAACTGGCGCGAGCGGAAGTACGCGCGGCCCAGCGCCTCGCGGATCGAGGTCTTCTCCGGCTCGATGGCGGCGGCCTTGGAGAGCGGCACCGTCGCCGAGTTGAAGTCACCCGCCTCCAGGAGCGCCGTGCCTCGCTTGAACAGGTCGTACACGTCGTCCATGGACAGACGAGTGTAGGCATCCCACGGCGTCTCGGGGATCCGACGGGTGTCGAGGGGTGCGGCTAGTGCGCGCGCGGCGGCAGCGCCCACCATGCCCGCAGCCGCCCCGCCAGGCCCATCCCGCGCGCCAGCTCGGCGCGCAGGCCGCGCCGCTGGGCGAGCGTCGGGGCGCTGGGGCGGCCGCTGTAGCGCAGGTCACGCACCGCGCGCACGTACCCGGCCGCGGCCGGCGAGCGCGCGAACGCGACTTCGAGCGAATGCAGCGTGGTGCCCGGTCCGGGGTGGCGGCGGGTGCGGCGCAGCGCGCGCTCGAGCTCGGCGACGGCGACGGCGGCCGGCGGCGTTCCGCGGCGCCTCCGGTAGCGGCGCCAGAGCAGGACCACCGCGACGGCGAGGGCGATGCCGGCCAGCGCGAGCAGCGCGATGCTGACCCACGAGGTCCCCTCCTCCGGGGCGGCCGCGCGGCGGCCGGGATCGGACGGGATGTCGCCGCCGAGGCTCGGCGCGCCGATGCTGCCGGCGCCCGCCGGGGCGCCGGTCGCCTCGTCGGGCTGCGACCGCGGCGGCGCGTCGGCCGGCGTCGGGTCGAACGTCACCCAGCCGATGCCGCCGTACCAGACCTCGACCCACGAGTGGGCGTCGAGGTCGCGGACCACGTACTCGCGCGTCTTGGTGTCGAGCGAGCCCGAGGTGAAGCCGGTCACCACGCGGGTGGGGACGCCGGCCATCCGCAGCAGCAGCGCCATCGCGCCCGAGAACTGCTGGCAGTAGCCGGACTTGGCCTCGAACAGGAAGCCCTCGAGGTCGTAGGCCGACCGCGGCGGCGTCTCGCTGTAGCTGAAGCCGCGCCGCAGGTAGGTCAGCACCGACTGGACGAGATCCTCCTGCGTCTCGGCGCCGCCGCGCAGCCGCTGGGCGAGCGCCCAGGCCTGCCGGTACGGGCCCTCCTCGAGCGCGGCGATCGCCTGCGCGGTCGGGATCGGGCGCGGGTTGTTGCGCGAGAGCGCCTCGACCTCGTTGAAGGTGTCCCCGAAGCCCGGGAACGCGTACAGGTAGCGCGGGGCGCCGCTCTGGAACTGGTCGCCGGCGTTCGCGGGCAGCAGCAGCTGGCGGTAGTCGGAGAGGTCCTGGCGGCCGGTCTCGTTCGGCGCCTCGCGGCGCTGGCTCTCGTTGCTCTCCGGCGTGTAGACGGTGGCGGTGTAGGCGTCGCCGCGGCGCAGCGTGCGGCTCGCCACCCAGGTGCCGTCGCCGCGCGACGTCTCGCCGATCGTCGGCGCCTCGAGGAAGTCGGTGTAGCCGGCGGCCACGAAGTCGCGGCTCGCGAGGTTGCGGATCGTGACGCGGATCTCCTGCGTGCCGTCGTCGAGCGCCTCCTCGTTCTCGGGGCGGCCGGGGTCGTCGTCACGGAAGTCGGCCTGGAACCAGCGCAGGCCGTCGAAGCCGTCGAGGTTGACGGCCTTCCAGTAGGCGGGCCGCCGCGGCGCGCGGACGCGCAGCAGCTCGCGGCCGTCGCGCGGCCAGTCGAGCGGGCCGTAGTCGTGGTCCCAGGTGAACGAGGTCGTCCGCGCCGAGGCGGCGCCGAGCGCCCAGCGCTCGTAGTCCCACCAGGGAGCGTCGCGGTCCAGGGCGGGCGCGAGCATGAGCGCCAGCACCGCGACGCCGGCCGCGACCAGCCCGGCGTTGCCGGCGTCGCCGACGCGCAGCTTCTCGAGTCGCAGGAACGCGAGGACGAGCAGCGCGAGGGCGGCGCCGCGCAGGAACTCGTTCTCGAAGTCGAGCGACACGGCGGGGACGGCGTAGAGCGCCACGAGCAGGGTGAGCGCGACGGCCGGGAAGCCGATGCGGTTGCGGCGCGGCCAGAAGGCGGCGATCGCGGCGGCGGTGACGAGCACGGTGCCGCCGAGCGGGATCACGATGCGGATCCACTCGTCGACGCCGCGGTAGGGCACGCGGACGCCGGGCAGCGCCTCGATGCCGCGACCGATGCCGGAGGCCAGCGCGCCCCACTGGTCGGGGCGCAGGAGCTCGTCCGCGACGCCGCCGGCGAGGATGGCCAGCGCGAGCGCCACCACCGACACCCCGGCGGCGGCCGCCGGGCGCGCGCGGCCGTGCAGGCGGCCGGCAAGCAGCAGGCCGACCATGGCCAGGCCGCCGGCGAGCAGCGCGTACAGGGCGCGCTCGGGGGCGGCCGGGTCGAGCAGCGCCATCCAGTGCAGCGCGCCGAAGCCCGCGAGCGCGACGAAAGCCAGGCCGCGCGCGGTCGGCACGGGCAGCGTCGGGTCGCGCTCGAGCGTGCGCGGGGCACGCGTGGCGACCGTGGTCACGCGGCCACCGCCCGATCGCCGCCCGAGGTCCTCATCCCGCCACCGCCTCCATCGCGGCGGCCGCTCCGCTGCGCGTGGTCAGGAAGCCCTGGCAGCCCGCGACCTCGAGGACCGGACGGCGGTTCGGGAGCGCGCCGGGGATCACGAGGATGCAGCCGCCGGGGGTGCGGCCGAGGCCGCGCGGCGGGCGGTCGATCGGCCGCGCCGCGACCAGCACGACGAGGCCGCGGCGGTTCTGGGCGGATACCAGCGACGGGCCGGTCGACTCGTCGAGCAGGGCCAGCCGCACGTGCGCCGCCGGCCAGGCCAGCAGGTCCTTCTCGATCACGTGGGCGCGCCGGTCGCCGGGCAGCAGCATCGAGACGCCCGTGCGGCGGGCGAAGTGGACGGTCAGCGAGGCGGCGGCGCGGACCGCGTTGTCGAGCGCCTCGGGCGACGACGGGGCGCGCGGGTCGAGGACGACGAGCGGCCGCGAGTCGGCCTCCGAGATCAGCTTGCGCTCCATCAGCCCGTGGCCGCGCGCGACGGCGGGCCAGTGGATGCGCGAGGCGGGCGACCCCGGGCGATGCTCGCGCAGGCCGTCGAGCTCGGTCTCGGCGGCCGCGATCAGAGCGGCCCGCGCGTGCGCGGGCGTGGCATCGCCGCCGCCGGCCGTGGCGCGCACGGGAAGCACGCGCGGGAGGACGAGGACCTCGTCGGTCCCGTGGCCGGTGACCACGCGCTGGGCGAGCCCGAACGGGTCGCGCAGCACGAGCGCGGGCGGGGCGAGCCGGCGCCGGCCGCGCCGCCCGAAGGTGACCTCGACGCGCACCCGCGCGCTCGACTTGCCGGCGCGGAAGCGGACCGGCTCGGGCAGCAGCGGCTCGTCGATCCAGCCGGGCGGAAGCGGCAGCCGGCCGCCGGTGGCGCGGATCCGCACCTCGAGCGGCTGCTCCTCGAGCACGCTCTTGGCCCCCAGCTCGCGCTTGACCTGCGCTCCCCAGGCACCGGCGCCGATCCAGCCTGCGGCCCCGAGACCGAGCAGCGCGAGCGCCGAGCCGGTGACGTACAGCGGCTCGGCGTCGAACGTGCCGGCGACGACCAGCAGCAGGACCCCGAGAGCGGCGCACCCGAGGGCCGAGCGCATCGCCTCAGGCGGCCGGGCGCGCGGCCCGCGCGGTCGGACGAGTCCTGCGCCTGCGCATCAGAGCGCCGGGGTGGCCGCGATCGCGTCGGCCACGATCGTCGCTCGCTCGACGCCCGCCGCCTCGGGCACGAGCATCAGCCGGTGGGCGAGCACGGTCTCGGACAGCGCCTGCACGTCGTCGGGCAGCGCGTGGTCGCGGCCCTGGACGAGCGCCCGCGCCTTGGCGGCGCGCAGCAGCATCAGGCCCGCCCGCGGCGAGGCGCCGAGCTCGACCCGGCCGTCCGCGCGCGTGTGGCGGAGGAGGGCGACGATGTAGTCGCGCAGCGCGCGCGAGGCGTGGACGGCGTGGGCGGCCTCGACGGCGTCGACCACCTCGGCGCGGTCGGCGACCGGCTCGAGGTCGAGGACGCGGTCGTGCGCCTCGTGGCCGGCCAGCATCCCCGCCTCCTCCTCGGCGTTCGGGTAGCCGAGCGAGATCCGGACCATGAAGCGGTCGACCTGGGCCTCGGGCAGCGGGTAGGTGCCCTCGTACTCGACCGGGTTCTGGGTCGCGAAGACGAGGAACGGCCGCGCCAGCTCGTGCGACATGGCGTCGACCGTGACCTGGCGCTCCTGCATGCACTCGAGCAGGCCGGACTGGGTCTTCGGCGAGGCGCGGTTGATCTCGTCGACGATCACCACGTTGGCGAAGATCGGGCCGGGCCGGAACTCGAAGCGCTGCTCGCGCTGGTTGTAGACGTTGGTGCCCACGATGTCGGCGGGCAGCAGGTCGGCGGTGCACTGCACGCGCGCGAACTGGCAGTCGATCGAGCGGCTGAGGGCGCGCGCCAGGGCGGTCTTGCCGACGCCCGGGTAGTCCTCGACGAGGATGTGGCCCTCGGCGAGCAGGGAGACGACCACGTGCTCGAGCACGTCGTCCGTGACCTTGACCGCGCGCCGGACGTTGTCTGCGATCCGGCGGGCGACCGAGACCGCCGCCTCGACCTGCTCCGGGCCGACGGTGTTCCGTTCCGCCTCAGGCGTGGGCTCCAGGGGTTCCATTCAGCGCGGCACCTTCATGTCGGAAGATGAACGTCGGCTCAAGACCGCGTCCAGGATGGCAGTCGCCACCTGCGCCTTGGCGGCGCGGGGCACCTGCAGAGCGGAGTCCTCGGTCACGACCGTGACCTCGTTCTCCGGGGCGTCGAACGCGATGCCCGGCGTGCTCACGTCGTTGACGACGATCGCGTCAAGGCCCTTGCGTTCCAGCTTCTCGCGCGCGTACGCGAGCGCGCCGTCGCCGTGCTCGGCGGCGAAGCCGACCAGAAGCTGACCCGGCCGGCGGCGGGCGGCGAGCGTGGCGAGCACGTCCGTTGTACGCACGAGATGCAGGTCCAGTTCCCCCGCCGCGTCCTTCTTGAGCTTGCCCTTGTGCGCGAGCTCGGGCCGGTAGTCGGCCACGGCGGCGGCCATCAGCAGCACGTCGGTGGCCTCGAAGCGCGCCTCGCAGGCGGCCGCGAGCTCCTCGGCCGTCTGCACGTCGACGTACTCGATGCCGCTGCGGCGCGACAGGCTCACGTTGGCGGCCACGACGGTGACCTCGGCGCCGCGGCGGGCGGCCTCCTCGGCGAGCGCGAAGCCCATCCGGCCGGAGGAGCGGTTGCCGACGAAGCGGACGGCGTCGATCGGCTCGCGCGTGCCGCCGGCGGTGACGAGGACCTTGAGGCCGTCGAGCTCGCGGCCGGCGCGCAGCGCGTCCTCGAAGGCGGCCAGCAGCTCGGGCGGCTCGGGCAGGCGGCCGACGCCGAACTCGCCGAGCGAGGCGAGCGAGCCGGTGCCGGGCTCGAGCACGGTCGCCCCGCGCTCGCGCAGCCGCGCGAGGTTCTCCTGGGTGGCGGGGTGCTCGTACATCGCCCCGTTCATGGCCGGAGCGACGATCAGCGGTCGCCGGCAGGCCAGCGCCGCGGCGGTCAGCAGGTTGTCTGCCTGGCCGGCGGCGAGCTTGGCGATCGTGTTGGCCGAGGCCGGGGCGATGAGGAAGGCGTCGGCGCGCTCGACGAGCTCGAGGTGCCCGATCGGCGCGTGCGCGGGCGCGTCGTCGCCGGGGAACGCGCCCCGCAGGGGGTCGGGCTCGAACTCGGAGACCAGCACCGGCGCGCCGGTGATGCCGGCGAAGCTCGCGGTGCCGACGAAGCGGGTGGACGTCTCGGTCTGGATCACCCGCGCGGAATGGCCGGCCTTGATGGCCAGGCGCGCGAGCTCGATCGCCTTGTAGGCGGCGATGCCGCCGCTGACGCCGAGCAGGAGGCGCGCCATGGTCGCGTGCGCTTCGGGCTCAGCCGCGGTAGCGGTACTTGACCTTGCCGCCCGCGACCTCCTCGAGGGCGATGGTCAGGTAGTTCTTGGAGCCGGTGTCCACCATCGGCGGGGGGAACTCCTCGAAGGTGCCCTCGCCGAGGTTGTGGTAGTAGGAGTTGATCTGCCGCGCGCGCTTGGCGGCCACGATCACGCTGGCATACGGCGAGTCCACGTTCTCCAGCAGTCGGTCGACGCGGGGTGAGATCAAGAGGGTTCCTCCGTCGGTTTCGAGGCATCAGATGCTAGCGCCGAGCGGACGAGCTCTTCCAGGGCGGTGACCGCGTCGTCGAGCCGGTCGTTGATCACCACGTGCGGGAACTCCTTCTGTGCGCGTAGCTCCTCGCGGGCGGTCCCGAGCCGCTTCTCGACCTCCTCGGCGGAGTCCGTGCCGCGGCCGATGAGCCGGGTGCGGAGCGCCGCGTCGGACGGCGGCGCGATGAAGATCCGCTCCGCCTCGGGCATCGTCTCGGCCACCTGGCGGGCGCCCTGGACCTCGATCTCGAGCACGACCGGCGCGCCGCGGGCCAGCCGCTGCTCGAGGTCCTCGCGGAGCGTCCCGTAGCGCCGGCCGGAGTAGTCGGCGTGCTCGACGAACGCGCCGTCGCGCACCCGCCGCTCGAACTCGTCCTCGCCGAGGAAGTGGTAGTCGACGCCTTGGGTCTCGCCCGGCCGCGGCTGGCGCGTGGTGGCGGAGACCGAGAGCTCGAGCTCGGGCACGCGTTCGAGCAGCGTCCGGATCAGCGTCCCCTTGCCGACCCCCGACGGGCCGGTGATCACGAAGACGCGGGCCACCGACCGAGCGCCCCGCCGGGCCCCGTTGGGATCGTGGCCGCGCGCACTAGCGGCGGAGCATGCTGACCAGCTCGGTGCGCTGGCGCTGCGAGAGGCCCCCGATCGTCTTCGAGGGCGAGATCCGGCACTGCTGCAGGACCTTGTTGACCTTCACGCGGCCGTACTTGGGAACGGCCAGCAGCATGTCGAACACCTTGGCCGTCTCGACGTACTCCGGCGGCTCCAGCAGCAGGTCGTGGATACTGACCCGGCCGCCCTTGAGATCGCGCTTGAGCTTCGCGCGCCGCGTGCGGATCTCGTTCGCCCGCTGGAGGGCCTCCATGCGCTGCACGAGGGAGCGTTCGGGGGCTGCCACGGTGGGCTTCGGGGGCGTCTTGGTCGCGGGCGGCATGGGCGGCGAGTCTACATCCGAATCGAGGTCGTACAACCCGTGAGGCACGAATTCGCCTCGACCTCAACTTGAGGTGAAGCCGCATGCAGGGGAGTTGACGGTAACCGGGTGCTTTGCAGGGCTTTTGGGATCAATTTGTGCTAAAGCCGCACGACCTCGGTCCCGCGTGCCGCGTTTGCAGGGAAAGCTTCGTCGAGCATGGACGCTTCGTCAGCAATCCGGGCCGCGGCCAGGGGGTCGCGGAACGACTCAGTGCCCACAGCGCATAGATCTGCGCCTGCCCGGTGAAGGTCAACTGCGTGGCGCCCTGACTGGACGCCGCCCATGCCGACGATGGGCAGCTCGGTGCGCGCCCGGACCTCGCGGACCTGGCTCAGCGCGATCGCCCGGACGGCCGGCCCGGACACGCCGCCGGTGCCGCCGCCGAGCCACGGCTCGCCGGGCCGGTCGGGGTGCATGGCCATGCCGCGCAGGGTGTTGATGAGGCTCAGCGCATCGGCGCCGTGCTGCTCGGCCGCGGCGGCGACCTCGGCCGGCGAGGCGCAGTTGGGCGTGAGCTTCACGATCAGCGGCTTGTCGCCGGCGTGCGGGCGGACGTGGTCGAGCAGCGCGGCGAGCTCGCGCGGGTCGGCGCCCATGATCAGCCCCGTCTTGACGTTCGGGCACGACACGTTGAGCTCGAGCGCAGACACCTCCTCGCGCTCGGCGAAGGCCGCGACGAGGCGTGCGACGTCCTCGCGCGCGGAGCCCATGACGTTGACGATCAGCGGCACCGGCAGCTCGGCGAGCTGCGGCAGGTCCTCCTGCAGGTAGCCCGCGAGGCCCTTGTTGGGGAGCCCGATCGAGTTCATCAGCCCGCCGGGCAGCTCCCACAGCCGCGGCGGCGGGTTGCCCTGGCGCGGCTCGAGCGTGACGGTCTTGGAGACGAAGGCGGCGAACGGGAACTGCTCGACGATGGCGTCGCCGAACGCGCGGCGGGCGGCGATGGCGTCGAACGTGCCGGAGCCGTTCACGATCCGGTGGGCCAGCGGGATGCCGCAGAAGTCGATCACGCGAACCCCTCGACCGCGGGCCGGACCCCGTCGACCGCTCCGGCGCCGACCGCGGGCCAGACCCGGTCGATGTCGTCGACGTCGATCACGGGGCCGTCCACGCAGAGGCGGACGTAGCCGGACTTGGTGGGGACGACGCAGCCGAAGCACGCCCCGTACCCGCAGGCCATGCCCGACTCCATGGCGAGCTGGCCGGGCACGCCGTGCCGGCCGCAGATCGCCGCGACCGCGTCGAGCATCGGCGGCGGGCCGCAGGCGTAGACCTCCGCGCGCGGGTCGCAGCCGAGCTCGGCCACGAGCAGGTCGGTGACGAGGCCGCGGTATCCCCTGCTCCCGTCGTCGGTGGCGATCCGGGCGCCCGGGATCAGCGCCGCGCCCTCGGCGTGGGCGGCGTCGCGGAAGCCGAGCAGCGTCAGCGCGGCGGCGCCGAGCGCGTCGCCCCAGATGGCCAGCGGCGCGATCCCCACCCCGCCGCCGACCAGGATCGGCCGCCGGCCGTCGCGCGGGCGGGCGAAGCCCTTGCCGAGCGGGCCGAGGAGGTGGAGCGCGTCGCCCGCTTGCAGCTCGGCGAGGCGGTTCGTGCCCGGGCCGACGTCCTCGAGCAGGAAGTCGAGCGTCTGGTCCTCGTGCGCGCGCATCACGCTGAACGCTCGCGGGAGGAACGGCCGCTCGTCCTCGCCGCCGCCCCATCGTTCGGCGGCCGTGAGCATGTAGAACTGGCCGGGGTCGGGGGTCGGCCCGTCCGGGTCGCGTGCGGTCAGGACCGTGTACGGGCCGTACTGCCGGCGGGACACCAGCTGGGTAGGGCGGCGGCGGATCGGCGCGAGCGTGCGTCCGTCGGCCGTGGGGTTGTCCATGGGTCCATACGACCCATAACCAGCCCCACCCGCCCCCGAGCCCTCCCTCGACGCGGGGTTCTGACCCGCCGCGGCACCCCTCGACGCGGGGTTCTGACCCACCGCGGCACCCCTCGACGCGGGGTTCTGACCCGCCGCGGCGCCCCTCGGGCTCATCGCGCGGCCTCGCGCAACGAGCCGTTGGCGTGGAGCTCCTGCAGCGACACCACGGCCGGCTCGCCCGACCTTGCCGCCGCGATCGCCCGTGAGGCCGCGAAGCCGCCGGCGATCGTGGTGATGCACGGGATGCCGCGGGCGACGGCCGCGCGGCGGATCTCGTAGCCGTCGGTGCGGGCGGCCGTGCCGGTCGGGGTGTTGATGACGAGGTCGACCTCGCCGTCGTCGATCCAGTCGACCACGTGCGGCGACCCCTCGCCGATCTTGTTGATCCGCTCGACCGGGATCCCCATCCGCGAGATCGACGCCGCCGTCCCGCGCGTGGCCACGATCCGGAAGCCGAGGTCGTGGAGCTGGGCGGCGATCCCCATGACCGCCGACTTGTCAGTATCGGTCACGGTCAGGAACACGGTGCCTCCCTGCGGGAGCCGCGCGCCGGCCGCCGCCTGGGCCTTGGCGAAGGCGGCCGGGAAGTCGGCCGCCACGCCCATGACCTCGCCGGTCGAGCGCATCTCCGGCCCGAGCAGGGCGTCGGCGCCCGCGAAGCGGTCGAACGGGAGCACGGCCTCCTTGACCGACACGTGGTCGCCGCCCGGATCGTCCGGGAGGTTCAGCGAGGACAGCTTCTCCCCCAGCATCACCCGGCACGCGAGCTTGGCCAGCGGCAGCCCGGTCGCCTTGCTCACGAACGGCACGGTCCGCGACGCGCGCGGGTTGGCCTCGATCACGTACAGGTCGTCGCCGAGCACCCCGTACTGGACGTTGATCAGCCCGACGGTCCCGAGCGCCAGCGCGATCCGGCGCGTCGCCTCGCGGATCTCCCCCAGCATCTCGGCGCCGAGCGAGTGCGGCGGCAGCACGCAGGCGGAGTCGCCGGAGTGGATCCCCGCCTCCTCGACGTGCTGCATCACCCCGCCGATCCACACCTCCTCGCCGTCGCAGATCGCGTCGACGTCGACCTCGATCGCGTTCTCGAGGAACCGGTCGAGGAAGATCTCGTCGCCGTTCGCGCCCACGCGGACCAGGTAGTCGCGCAGCATGTCGGTGTCGTAGACGATCTCCATCGCCCGCCCGCCCAGCACGTAGCTCGGCCGCACGAGCACCGGCCACCCGATCCCGGGCGCCGCGGCGAGCGCCTCGGCCGCCGACGCCGCGGTGGCGTAGGGCGGCACCTTCAGGCCGAGCTCGCCGAGCAGGCGGGAGAAGCGCCCGCGGTCCTCGGCCAGGTCGATCGCCTCCGGCTGGGTGCCGAGCAGCGGCACGCCCGCCGCCTCCAGCCCCGCGGCCAGCTTCAGCGGGGTCTGACCCCCGAACTGGACGATCACGCCCTCCGGGCGCTCGACCTCGACGATGGCCAGCACGTCCTCGAGCGTGAGCGGCTCGAAGTACAGCCGGTCGGACGTGTCGTAGTCGGTCGACACGGTCTCCGGGTTGCAGTTGAGCATCACGGTCTCGTAGCCGGCGTCGGCCAGGGCGAAGCTCGCGTGCACGCAGCAGTAGTCGAACTCGATGCCCTGCCCGATCCGGTTGGGCCCCGAACCGAGGATCAGCACCTTGCGCCGCCCGCTGGGGGCGACCTCGTCCTCGTCCTCGTAGGTCGAGTAGTGGTACGGCGTCAGGGCCTCGAACTCGGCCCCGCAGGTGTCGACGGTCTTGAACGTGGGCCGGACGCCGGCGGACTCACGGGCCGCCCGCACCTCGGCCTCGGGGACGTCCCACAGCCAGGCGAGCTGGGCGTCGGCGAAGCCGAGCTGCTTGGCCCGCTTCCAGTCCCGCCGGCCCATGCCGGCCGGGCCGACGTCGCCGAGGTGCGCCCGCTCCTCGACGACCCGCAGCATCTGGTCGAGGAACCAGGGGTCGACCCTCGTCGACGCCGCCAGGTCGTCGACCGTGATGCCCCGGCGCAGCGCGGCCTCCAGCTGGAACGGCCGGTCGGGGGTGGCGATCGCGGCCCGGGAGACCAGCTCGGCGTCGTCGAGGGCATCGAGCGCGGCCTCGGCCGGATCGCAGTTGAGGCCGGCGCGGCCGTGCTCCAGGCTGCGCAGGGCCTTCTGCAGCGACTCGGGGAACGTGCGACCGATGGCCATGGCCTCGCCCACCGACTGCATCGACGTGCCCAGCACGCCGGCGCTGCCCGGGAACTTCTCGAACGCCCACCGCGGCACCTTGGTCACCACGTAGTCGATCGTGGGCTCGAAGCTGGCCGGCGTCTTGGCCGTGATGTCGTTGGGGATCTCGTCGAGCGTGTAGCCGACGGCCAGCTTGGCGGCGATCTTGGCGATCGGGAACCCGGTGGCCTTGGACGCCAGTGCCGAGGACCGGCTCACCCGCGGGTTCATCTCGATGATGACCATGTCGCCGGTGGCAGGGTCGAGGGCGAACTGGACGTTGGAACCGCCGGTCTCCACTCCCACCCGGCGGATGCAGGCGAACGCCGCGTCCCGCATGGCCTGGTACTCGACGTCGGTGAGGGTCTGGGCCGGCGCGACCGTGATCGAGTCGCCGGTGTGGACGCCCATCGGGTCGAGGTTCTCGATCGAGCAGATGACCACGCAGTTGTCGGCGCGGTCCCGCATGACCTCGAGCTCGTACTCCTTCCAGCCGGCGATCGACCGCTCGATGAGGATCTCGTGGATCGGGCTGGCCGCCAGACCGGTGGCGGCCAGGCGGGCGAACTCGTCGCGGGTGGTGGCGATGCCGGTGCCCTTGCCGCCGAGGATGAACGCGGGCCGGATCACCACGGGTAGGCCGATGCGCTCCACCACCGCCATGGCCTCGTCCAGGCCGTGGGCGGTGGCGGAGGGCGGCACCTGGAGGCCGATGCCCTGCATGGCGTCCTTGAACCGCTCGCGGTCCTCGGCGGTGGCGATGGCCTCGGCGTTGGCGCCGATCAGCTCAGGGGTGCCGGGCACGCCCACGGCCTTGGCCTCTACCAGCTCCATGGCCAGGTTCAGCGCCGTCTGGCCGCCCAGGGTGGGCAGCACGGCGTCCGGGCGCTCCCGGTCGATGATGGCGGCCAGGTGGTCGGCGTCCAGCGGCTCGACGTAGGTGGCGTCGGCGAAGTCGGGGTCGGTCATGATCGTGGCCGGGTTCGAGTTGGCCAGGATCACCCGGTAGCCCTCGGCCCGCAGCACCTTGCAGGCCTGGGTCCCCGAGTAGTCGAACTCGCAGGCCTGGCCGATGACGATGGGCCCGGCCCCGATGAGCAGGATCGAGTCGATATCGCGGCGGGGCACTCAGCTGCCCCCGCCCTCGGCGCCGAGCGCCGCGAAC
>Ga0081538_10004148_pt1 | contig 13446 bp, 12 predicted proteins | sample TabmetS5T2R1_FD_71022 | JGI IMG/M metagenome (GOLD analysis project Ga0081538, IMG submission 71022) | Tabebuia heterophylla rhizosphere microbial communities from the University of Puerto Rico - S5T2R1 | ecosystem: Host-associated > Plants > Roots > Rhizosphere ...
CAAGGATACCGACATTTCGCCTAGGCCAACACTAAGCGCTGTCAGAGCCTTTGCATACGCGCGGCTTAAACGATAGGTTGGGCCCAACGAGCATAAGGGGACGGTGCAGTGCCTGGGAGCGGTCGTGCCCGTACAGGGCACGATCGGGGGGTCAGGGCTCGGCATGCTGGAAAAGGCGGTTGGCTCGCACGCGCACGGGCAGGTGGCCTCGCCCTCCTGGCGTGCCCAGCTTGCGAACGATCAACGGGTCGTCGCGCTGTTCTTCCTGTTGCCGACGATTCTGGTACTCTTGTTCGTCGTCATCTATCCGTTCTTTTCGGCAATCGCGATCAGCTTTCAGGACAAGATGATTGGCGCGGATGCCAGCTACATTGGTCTTGGCAACTACTACGAGCTGTTTGGCGATCGGACTTTCTTGAAAGTTATCAGAAATACGCTGACCTACACGGTGGTCGCGGTTGCGCTGAAATTTCTGCTCGGGCTGGCGATGGCGCTGGTCCTCGCGCAGGATCGGCCGCTCAATTTCCTGTTTCGGACCATCCTGTTCATTCCCTGGGCAGTGCCGACGATCGTCGCAGCGCTGAGCTTCCGTTGGATCTACGACGACTTCAGCGGCCTGTACAACAATCTGCTGCTCGTCCTGTTCGACATGGGCAACGTCATCTCGTGGCTCGGCGATCCCAAGATTGCGATGGGCTCGGTGATCGCGGTCGTCGTCTGGTCGGGCACGCCGTTCTACACGATGAGCTTTCTGGCCGGGTTGAAGGCGATCCCGACCGAGCTCTACGAGGCGGCGCGGATCGACGGCGCCGGCGTCTGGCAGGAGTTCTGGCACATCACCGTGCCCCAGATGCGCAAGGTGTTCGTGATCGTGGTCATGCTGTCGACGATCTGGACCTCGACCAATCTCGTCATCGTCCAAATCCTGACCAACGGCGGTCCGGCGAATGCGACCCAGATCATGCCGAACCTCGCCTACAAATACGCGCTTTTGGCCGGACGGCTCGGCATCGGCTCGGCGGTCAACATGGTGTTCTTCCCGCTGCTCGCGATCCTGATCTACTTCCTGTCGCGGCGCATACTGGCGCAGCGGGACTAGCGGCCATGGCAGCGACCATCAGCGGCTCCAAGCGCCGGCTCAAGATCCTCGGCAACGTGTTTTTGCTGGTGTTCGTGATCTGGACGCTGATCCCGTTCTACTGGATGCTCGTGACCTCGGTGAAAGAGCACGACGAGATCTACGGCACCGGCGCGACGCTCTGGCCGCAGCGACCGACGCTCGACAATTATCGCACGCTGTTCTTCGACACCGATTACTTCCTGTTCTTCCGCAACAGCATGACGGTGGCGCTCGCGACTACGTTTCTTACCGTGCTGTGTGCCTCGCTTGCCGCTTACGCGATCGTCCGGCTCGAGTTCCCGGGGCGCAAGCTTTTGGCGCGCGGCATGATCTACACTTACCTCGTGCCGCAATCGCTCCTGTTCATCCCGCTGTTCGCGATCCTGGCGGGGGTCGGCCTGACCAACTCCCTGACCGGCCTGACGATCGCCCACATGGGCTTCACGATCCCGTTCTGCACGTGGCTGCTGATGGGCTACTTCATGTCGATCCCGATCGAGCTGGAGGAGTCCGCCTTCGTCGACGGCTGCACGCGGCTCGGCGTGCTGTTCCGCATCATCCTGCCGATCTCGCTGCCGGCGCTCGCGGTCGTGGCGTTCTTCTCCTTCACCCTGTCCTGGAACGAGTATCTCTACGCCGTGGTGTTCAACTCCGATCCCCACGTGCTGACCATTCCGACCGGGCTCAGCAATTTCGTGGTCGAGGACGTGTTCTTCTGGGGCCCGATCATGGCCTCGACCGCATTGACGGTGATCCCACCCCTGCTGGTCTACTTCTTCTTCCAGCGCTGGCTGATCACCGGACTGACCATGGGAGCGGTCAAGGCCTGAGCGGCCATAACCACAGGGAGAGCAAATCAATGCCGAACACCTTCAACCGCCGAGAGGCGCTCAAGACCGGCGCCGCGGCGAGCGCGTTCGCCGGCGTGACCATCCTCGCCTCGCGCAAAACCCTCGCCCAGCGCCAGCAGAAGCTGATCTATTGGCACCTGCCGACCTTCACGCCGCTCGCCGACGACGCGGTGCGCGAGCAGTTCGAGGAGTTCCGCAAGATGGCAGGCCTGAGCGAGGCCGAGGCCGCCTTCGTGCCGACCGCGAACCAGGAGCTGATCCAACGCCTGTCGGCAGCGCTCGAGAACGACACTCCGCCCGACGTCGTGCGTCTCTACGAATCCTACGTCCAGCTGTACCGCAAGCAGGGCCATATGATGGACGTATCGGACGTGGTGGCGAAAATGCAGGCGGAGGAGGGCGGCCTCTACGAATCGAGCCTCACCGCGGTGGCCTACGATGGCAAGTACTGGGGCGTGCCATTCGCGATCAATCCCTGGCCCATGCACGTCCGGATGGATGTGCTTGAGGAGCACGGCCTCGACTACCCCAAGACCTGGGACGAGTTCGTCGAGACCTGCCTCAAGATCCAGAAGCCGCCGTTCTACGGCTACGGCATGGATCTTGGCCTGACCTCCGATGCCACCGACAACATCATGCAGATCTGCTGGTGCTTCGGCGGCAAGACCTTCAACGCGGACGGCACGCCGGCCTTCGACAATGAGGGCAACGTGGCCGGCTTCACCTTCATCAACGAGATGTACAACGAGCACGGGATCATCCCGCGCGGCGTGATCGGCAACGGCGACACCGCCTGGAACAACAAAGCCTATCAGTCGGGCCAGGTGGCGTTCATCCAGAACCCGACCAGCGTATACGCCTACCTGTCCGGCGAAGATCCCGAGCTGATGAAGAAGACCGGTCTGTTCGGCGTGCCGGAAGGCCCGGCCGGCGCCGTCAACCAGATCGACACCTGGTCGCTTGGCCTGTTCACGCAGTCGCCCTATCCCGATCTCGCCAAGGGCCTCGCCGCTCACCTCATGCAGCCGAGCCTCTACAACGAGGTCATTACCAAGACCAACGGCCGCTTCGTGCCGGTCTATCCCAACCTGTTCAACGATCCGTGGTGGACCTCGCGGCCCGAGTTCAGCCAGTTCATCGAGATCGCCGATAGCGGCGTGCCGGTCAGCTACGAGGCGCCGCCGACCCCCACGGCTGGCGAGGTGCTGGCGACCAACGTCATCCCGGAGGCGATGCAGCTGGTGCTGGTCGACGGCGTCGACCCGGCCGAGGCGGTCGCCGAGGTGCAGCAGAAGATCGTCGCGATCCACGAACGCCTGGGCTGACCGCGAGGCGTTCTTCAGGGGACGGGCCCACCTGAGGGTCGGCCCGTTCTCTGGCGCGGTAGTTCGTTCGGGCGAACTGCCCTAGGGGCAGCGGGCGAGGTTGGCGCCGCGCAGCTGGCCGCCCATGTACGCGACCATGCGGAACGCCTGGTCCTCGATGTCGAACAGCAGCGCCTGGGCATAATAGTAGGTGTATTGCCCGGCGAACGGCTGCAGCTGATCGCCGAAGAACGAGGGCGAGCTCACCATGTGCAGATCGAGCTTGTCGTCGACCAGGTTCCAGAAGCCGACCGCGGTCGGCTGGTCGCGCTGCACGGTGGTGAAGGTGCCGTTGCCGTCGAAGGTCAGGTGCTCGGTGGTGTCGGCGCCACACGCCTCGCTGCCGCCGATCGCCCAGGTCCCGTTCAGGTAGCCGTCGGGGATCTCGTCGGGCACCTCTTGGGCCGGGGCTGCCGCCGCCAGGGCGACGGCAAAGGTCGGCACTGCCAGAAAGGCGACGGTCCGCTTGGGCATTCCTCGTTCCCCCTGCTGCGAATTCGCGGGTGCTTGTGAGCGCGCGCAGCATAGAGCAGGGGCAAGCTGGCATGAACCGCAAAATCTGTTATCAAGAGCGCGCGTCGGGCAAAGACGCGCGCAAGCGCCCGCGATGGCGCTCTTGGAGGATGACATGAGGAACATGCTCGGCAGGGGGCTTTGCGTCGTCGCGACGGCGGCCCTGGCCGCTGGCCTCGGCGCCGGCTCGGCCCAGGCGCACCACAGCGACTGGGGCCTGCCTCTGGTGGGCGGCCTGGTCGGCGGCGCCGGTCTCACCGCGCTCTATTACCACAGCCAGCAGCAGCGTCAGCAGGCGGCGCCGGCGCAGGTCGTTCAGCCGGTTTACGTCGCGCCTGCGGCGACGGTGCCCGCAGCCGCCCCGGCACCCGCAGTGCCCTCGGCGACGACGATCGAGGACCAGCTCAACGTCCTCGATCAGCTCGCCGCCAAAGGCTACATCACCCAGGCCGAGTACCAGGCGCGCCGCCAGGCTCTGCTCGACCAGCTCTAAGCCCCGCCCGCGCCCCGGGGTGGCTCGGCGCCCGAGGCGCGCCCGGCGGCTCCGGGCGTCACCAAAACCGGCACCGTAGCACGACGGCCGATGACCGAGCGGCTCTATCTCTATGACACGACCCTGCGCGACGGCGCGCAGACCCAGGGCGTCGACTTCACCGCCGCCGACAAGGTCGCGATCGCCCTGATGCTGGACCGGCTCGGCGTCGACTACATCGAAGGCGGCTGGCCCGGCGCCAATCCGACCGACGATGGCTTCTTTGCCAGCCCGCCTCGGCTCGCCCACGCCCGGCTGTGCGCGTTCGGCATGACCAGGCGGGCCGGGCGCAGCGCCGCCAACGATCCGGGCCTGGCGCTGCTGTTGCAGGCCAGGACCGAGGTCATCACCCTGGTCGGCAAGAGTTCGACACTTCAGGTCGAGCTGGCTTTGGGCGTCTCGCCGGACGAGAACCTGCGGATGATCGAGGACAGCCTCGCGGAAGCGGCGCGCCGCGTGCCGGAGGTCATGTTTGACGCCGAGCATTTTTTCGACGGCTATGCGGCCGATCCCGGCTATGCCATGGCGTGCCTCGAGGCGGCGGACAGGGCCGGCGCGCGCTGGATCGTCCTGTGCGATACCAACGGCGGCCGGCTGCCGCACGAGATCGCTCGGATCGTCGAGCGGGTGACGGCGATCGTGCCGCCCGAGCGCCTGGGCATCCACACCCACAACGACACCGAGAACGCGGTCGCCAACACGCTGGCGGCCGTGCAGGCCGGCGCGCGCCAGGTGCAGGGCACGCTGAATGGGCTCGGCGAGCGCTGCGGCAACGCCAATCTGGTGAGCCTGATCCCGACGCTCGCCTTGAAGCTGGGCTATGAGACCGGCGTCAGCGAGAGCGGTCTTGGCCAGCTCACGGCGATCTCGCGCGCGCTGGACGAGCGCCTGAACCGCACGCCCGACCGCCATGCCGCCTATGTCGGCGCCAACGCCTTCGCCCATAAGGCGGGCCTCCATGCCTCGGCGGTCGCCAAGCATGCCGCCTGCTACGAGCACATCGAGCCGCAGGTGGTCGGCAACCAGCGCAACATCGTGATCTCCGACCAGGCCGGCCGCGCCAACCTCTTGGCCCGGCTCGAGGAGCTCGGGCTGGAGAGTCCGCCATCGGACGAGCAGATCCGCGCGCTGCTGCGCACCATCAAGGAACGCGAGGCGGGCGGCTACGCCTACGAGGGCGCCGCCGCGAGCTTCGAGCTTCTGGCGCGCCGCGCGCTCGGCCAGGTGCCGGACTATTTTCGCCTGATCAGCTTTCGGATCATCGACGAGCGCAGGTTCAATGCCCGCAATGAGCTGGTCACCCTGTCCGAAGCGACCATCAAGGTCGAGGTCGGCGGCGCGCAGCGGATGATCGTGGCCGAGGGCAACGGCCCGGTGAACGCGCTCGATGTCGCGCTGCGCCAGGCGCTCAGCGGTACCTTCCCAGCGCTCGAGCACATGCACCTGGCCGACTACAAGGTCCGGATCCTGACGCCGGATGCGGGTACCGCGGCGGTCACCCGGGTGATCATCGAGAGCGTCGACGACGAGGGGCGGCGCTGGTCGACCGTCGGCGTGTCGACCAACGTGATCGACGCCTCCTACAACGCGCTGCACGACAGCATCACCTATAAGCTGCTGGTCGACGGCGCCGCGGCGGTGGCCTAGCCCTTGGCGTCGGCCGAGCTGCCAAGGGCCAGTCCGCCTGCTGCGCCGGTGATCGTCCTCGTCCGCCCGCAGCTCGGCGAGAACATCGGCACCACCGCCCGCGCGATGCGCAATTTCGGCCTGACGGAGCTTCGCCTGGTCGAGCCGAAATGCGGCTGGCCGAACGTCAAGGCGTTGCAGGCGGCCTCGGGCGCCACCGAGATCCTCAACCGGCTGCAAACCTTCGCAAGGGTCGAGGCGGCGGTCGCCGACCTGGAGGTGCTGTTCGCGACCACGGCACGGCCGCGCGATCTACCCAAGCGGGTGGTGAGCGCCGCCGGCGCCGCGCGCGAGGCACGCGCCGCGCTGCGCGAGGGTCGCAGGGTCGGCGTGCTGTTCGGGCCGGAGCGCACCGGGCTTTCCAACGACGACCTGATCTTCGCCGACGCCGTGCTGAGCGTGCCGCTCAATCCCGACTTCAGCTCGCTGAACCTGGCCCAGGCCGTGCTGCTGGTCGGCTACGAGTGGTTTCAGGCCGGCGCCCCTGCTCCGCTGCGGCAGGCGAGCGCGCCATCGCGCCAGGCGACCAAGGGCGAGCTCGATCAGCTGGTCGAGCACCTCGTGAGCGAGCTGGATGTCGCCGACTTCTTTCGTACCGCCGACCGGCGCCAGAGCATGGTGCGCGCGCTCAAAGTGATCGTGCAGCGGGCCAACCTGCACGAGGCCGACGTTCATCTGCTGCGCGGCATCATTAAGGCGCTGGCGCACGGCCCGCGCCGGCAGCGCCCGAACGAGGGCCAGCGCGGCTGACAAACGCAGCCGACGGCCGATCGGGTAGCTTCTCCTTTACGGTTCAGCAAACCTGAATTGGTACGGTCGCGCCTGACGACGGCGGCGTCGGGTCGCCGGATTTGGCACTCGGAGGCTCGATGTTTGGACGAGCTCGTCCGCCGGCAGCCGACGCGACTTCGGCAACGCCCGCAGCTCCCGCGCCAGGGCGTGATAACGGCGACAAGCGACGCTGGGCTGCGATGCGGGATCGGCTGCGCCAGCATCGCTTGGACGCACGCGGTTTCGGTGAGACCGACGAGGGCCCGGCGCAGGCCCCATCCGCGCCAGAGGCCGCGCCGCCCGTCGCAGCCGCCGCGACGTTGCCGGGGACGTCGGCCAAGGTCCTGCCCGGGGCGGCGAATGTCACCCTCCGCGTCCCACCGGCGGCCGCAGGCGCAGGCGAAGCCAAGCCCGAAGCGAAGCAGGCGGCGGCCATCGCCAACGAGGGCGCGTCGCCCCAGGGCGAAGCCAGACAGCCCGAAGCCAGGCCGCCTGGGCGCGTCGAGAGCAACCAGGCAGCGCCTGAAGCACCGGAGAACAGCTCGATGTCGGGCGCCCGCACGGCCGATGAGCACAAGCAGGCGGCCGCGAGGTCGGGCGGCAACGGTCGGGCGCCGCAGGTCGGCGCGGAGGCCGAGCGCGGCTTCGGGCACCGGCAGCCCTCACCGCCCCGCCCCGCCAGGAGCACGGCTGCGGACGCGCTGCTGGGGCACGTGATCTCGGTCGCCGGCTCGGTGGTCTGGGCGGCCCTCGACCCCAGCGGCGCCGCCCACGCCGAGATCGGCGCGATGGTGCGCCTGCAGGGCAGCCAAGTCCGCAGCTTCGGCATCATCACCACGCTGAAGAGCGAAGGCCGGCGCACCGCCGAGCAACAGCCCGGCGTCATCGAGGTCAGGCTGCTCGGCGAGATGGCGGATGCGACGGACCGGTTCCAGCGCGGCGTCTCCAGCCATCCCGCACTCGACAGCGCGATCCATATGGCGAGCCGCGACGAGCTGCGCGCGATCTTCGCCCGGCCCGACAAGCCGACGGTGCGTCTGGGCACCCTGCACCAGGCATCGGACCTGCCCGCCTACGCCATCACCGACAATCTTCTGGGCAAGCACTTTGCGGTGCTGGGCACCACGGGCGCCGGCAAATCCTGCTCGGTAACCGTGATCCTGCGCGCGATTCTGGAGGCCAATCCGCACGGTCACATCATCATGCTGGACCCGCACAACGAGTACGCCCAGGCGTTCGGCAAGCGGGCCGAGCTGCTCAATCCCCGCAACCTCAAGCTGCCCTACTGGCTGCTCAACTTCGAAGAGATCGCAGAGGTCCTGGTCAGCAAGGATTCGCCCGAGCGCGCCTATGCGGAGTCGGCGATCCTGCGCAATGCGATCCTTGACGCTCGGCGCGGCGCCTTCGGCCGTGACGTCAAGACCGACCACATCACGGTCGACACGCCCTGCCCCTACCGGCTCTCGGAGCTGGTCCGCCTGATCAAGGAGGCGATGGGCGCGTTCAACAAGGCGGAAAGCACCGCACCCTACCAGCACCTGATCTCGAGGATCGACAGCGTCACCGCCGACAAGCGCTTCGATTTCATGTTCTCGAGCTTCATGGTCAACGACACCATGGGCCAGGTGCTGTCGCGGATCCTGCGCATTCCGGTCGCCGGCAAGCCGGTCACGATCATCGACTTGTCCGGGGTGCCGTCCGAGATCGTCGACGTCACGGTGTCGGTGCTGTGCCGCCTGGTGTTCGAGTTCGCCCTGTGGAGCCCGCGCGACAAGGCGCCCCCAATCCTCCTGGTGTGCGAGGAGGCGCACCGCTACGTGCCGCGCGACGACATTGCGGCATTTGCCCCGACCAGGCGCTCGATCTCGCGGATCGCCAAGGAGGGCCGCAAATACGGCCTCGGCCTGTGCCTCGTGACCCAGCGGCCGGCCGAGCTGTCGATCAGCAGCCTGTCGCAGTGCAATACCATCTTTGCGCTGCGCCTGGGCAATGAGCACGACCTCACCTTCGTCCGCAACGCGGTTCCGGACAGCGCCCGCTGGCTGACCGATGCCATGCCGGCGCTCAACACCCGCGAGGCGGTGGTGATCGGCGACGGCGTGCCGGTGCCGATGCACATCCGCTTCGACGAGCTGGCGCCGGAGCATCGGCCGGCGAGCACCACGCCCGCTTTCTCCGCTGCCTGGCAGCAGGACACCGCCGACGACGGGCTGATCGCCCAGACCATCGAGCGCTGGCGCTTCCAGATGCGCGGCGATCGCGGGACTTCGTCGGGCTGACACACGCCCTTCCCGACCCGTTCTGCTAGCCGAGGCGGCCCCACTCCTGCGCTCGCCAGCGTGGCTGGGCGGTCGCGCGGACTACTTCCTCAGACCCGATATCCGAAACGCTGCGCCAGCGATCCGGCGATCCGCAGCGTCACCTCCTGTTCGCCCACGGCGAGATGCTTGCGCCACGACGCATCGAGGCGGACGGTACCATCGAACGAGTGCAGCATGCGATTGCCCATCAGATGGTACTTCTTCTCCTCGCGCGGCGGACCGACAACGGCTTGCGGCTCGACCCCGAGGAAGTGGAAGACCCGATCCATGACCCCGTGGGGGTCTATGCACAGATCTTCATACCGGATGCGCAGGTAGTCCGCCCGCCCCAGCACCTTGGCGACGTGCAGAATGAGGCCGTGCTGCCTTCGCCACTTGCGCCCGTCCACCTCGACGGTGCGGCTTCGGTACCTGCGGCTGGAGTTGCGATAGCCGCGCGGGTCTCGCACCAGATGCAGCAGCTTGAGCGGCCGCTCTCGGGAAGTCATCGTAGCGAGCACCAGGGCCCGCGCGAGATTCTTGTGCCCGTCGACAAAGATCGAGGTGCCGTGAGCCTCCAGAACCGCCCGCTCGAACGCATCGACCACCTCGGCGAACTCAGCGCACGGGACAGGCGCGATTTTCCACAGCGCCGGACCTGCGATGCACGCGGCTCCGGCCAAGGAAAGATTGCAGGCAGAATTCAGATGGCGCCCGTTCACCAGGCGAGGCAGGATGGGCACGAGGTAGGGGCAACCCAAGAAGCGGTCCCCTTCGATGCGCCGATCGAGCTCGACCCAGAACGCACAGCGCGAAACCGGCTGGCCGCAGGAACACAGCTGATCGTACGAGCGGCGGGGGAGCGTGTCCCCTAGTGCCGAGACTTCGGCGTGGTTGTTGAGCAGAAGCGCGAGCAGTGTTGCACCGTGATACGCCGGACACAGCACGAAGACGCGCGGCCGGCCCGGCTGCGCCCGCCGCTTGTCGGCAGCGTGTCCGTGCTCGTTCGAGATCGGCCATCGACCGGCCGTGCGTTCGCCAGGCAAATGTCACCCCTGGTGAGAGCGCAAAGCCAAGCCGCGCCCGGTGTCGAGATACTGCTGTCAGCAATGGCCACGATCAAACGCGGCAGCTTGCAATAGCCGTGGCTCGCACATTCTTAGACTTCGGCAAAGCGAGGCGTTTGACAAGCGGCGATCGATCGCTATAACGGCGCGGTTCGTCCCACCGGCCGCTCTCGGGCCGTCATCACCGGACCGTCATGACCAAGCGCGTGCAAGCGAAGAACAAGATCTGTCGCCGCCTCGGGGTCAATCTCTGGGGTCGCGCCAAGAACCCGATCGTCAAGCGCGACTACCCGCCGGGTGAGCATGGCTCGAAGCGCCGCAAGGTCTCGGGCTTCGGCCAGCAGCTCGCCGCCAAGCAGAAGCTGCGCGGCTACTACGCCAATCTCAGCGAGCGGCAGTTCCGGCGCATCTATCAGGAGGCCTCGCGCCTGCGCGGCGACACCGCCGAGCACATGATCGGCCTGCTCGAGCGCCGGCTCGACATCGTGATCTACCGGCTGAACTTCGTGCCGACCATCTTCGCGGCGCGCCAGTTCGTCAACCACGGCCACGTCCTGGTCAACGGCAAGCGGGTCAACATCCCGAGCTACGTCGTGCGCGAGGGCGACGTCGTCGAGGTGCGCGACAAGTCCAAGAACATGGCCATGGTGCTCGGCGCGGTTCAGCAGCCCGAGCGCGACGTGCCGGACTACCTCTCGGTCGACTACAAGGCTCTGAAGGGCACCTTCGTGCGCACACCAAAGCTCGCCGACGTGCCCTATCCGGTCCAGATGGAGCCGAATCTGGTCGTCGAGTACTACTCGCGCTGACCGGTTTCCCGGCCGCACCTGGGCCGGGACAGACGGGCGGCTCAGGCCGCCGCCTGGGTCTCGATGCCGTGCTGGGCCAGGAGCTCGCCGAGCTCGCCGCTCTGATACATCTCGCGGACGATGTCGCAGCCGCCGACCAGCTCGCCCTTGACGTAGAGCTGCGGGATCGTCGGCCAGTTGCTGAACTCCTTGATGCCCTGGCGCAGCTCGTCGTCGCCGAGCACGTCGTAGGCCTTGAACTTCACGCCGAGCAGCGAGAGCACCTGGACCACCTGGGCCGAGAAGCCGCATTGCGGGAACACCGGGGTGCCCTTCATGAACAGCACGACGGGGTCGGCATCGACATAGCCATGGATGCGCTCGAACACAGGCTTGACGTCGGTCATCGTCGAATCCTTTGAATTCTGCAGGTCACTCGGGTGCGGCGGTGGTCAGCGCCAGGGCATGCAGCGCGCCGCCCATGCGCTCGCCGAGCGTACGATAGACCATCTGATGCTGCTGCACGCGGCTCTTGCCGCGAAAGCCCGGCGCCACGACGTGCGCCCGATAGTGATTGCCGTCGCCGGCCAGATCCTCGACGGTCACCTGCGCCTCGGGCAGACCGGCACAGATCAGCTGCTTGATCTCGTCGGCGGTCATCGCCACGGCGCAAGTCACTCCTCGTCGGCGGCACGCGGTTCAGGCGGTGCCCATGAGCGTAGGCAGCCAGCTTCGGTGGATCTCGGCCAGCTCCTGCAACGATATGGCATCGCTGCCATCGAGCGTCAACGCGACCCCGCCCGTGGCGCCGATCCGCCGCGCCAGTACCCCGGCACGGCCGGCTTCGGCCTCGACCAGAGCGAGCCGCTCCGGGGCGACCGCCACCAGATAGCGACCCTGGTCCTCGCCGAACAGCCAGGCGGCAGCGCTCTCGCCATCGTCCGGCAGCTCGAGATCGGCGCCGATTCCCGACGCCAGCGCCATCTCGGCAAGCGCGACGTACAGGCCGCCGTCGGAGAGATCGTGGCAGGCCTCGACCAGGCCCTGTTCGCACAACGCGCGCACCAGCTCGCCATGGCGCCGCTCGGTCGGCAGATCGACCGGCGGCGGCGCGCCCTCCTGCCGGCCGCACACCTCGCGGAGATAGAGGGAGCAGCCGAGCCAGCCGAAGGTCTCGCCGATCAGCACCAGCGCGAGGCCGGAGCTGCGGTAGGCAATGGTCGCCATGTGGTCGAGATCGGCCAGCAGACCCAGGCCGCCGATGGTCGGCGTCGGCCAGATCGCCTGGCCGTCGGTCTCGTTGTAGAACGACACGTTGCCCGAGACGACCGGGAAGTCGAGCGCCCGGCAGGCCTGGGCCATGCCCTCGATGCAGCCGACGAACTCGCCCATGACCTGCGGATTCTCGGGACTGCCGAAGTTCAGGCAGTCGGTGACCGCGAGCGGCCGCGCGCCGACCGCGCAGAGATTGCGCCAGGCCTCGGCGACCGCCTGCATGCCGCCACGCACGGGATCGGCGGCGCAGTAGCGCGGAGTGCAGTCGGTGGTCAGCGCCAGGCCACGGTTGCTGCCGTGGATGCGTACCACCGCGGCATCGCCGCCCGGCCGCTGCACCGTGTCCGCCATGACCATGTAATCGTATTGCTCGAAGATCCAGCGCCGCGACGCGAGGTCGGGGCACCCGAGCAGACGCTTGAGCGCCTCCGCGGCGCCGTGCGGGCTGGCGATGTCGCGTGCGGCGATCGGCACCGGCGCCGGCCGGCGCTGATAAGGACGCTCATAGAGCGGCGCCTCCCGGCCGATCGGCGCTACCGGCACATGCGCAACCTCGTCCCCATGCCAGCGCAGCACCACGGCACCGCTGTCCGTGACGTGGCCGACGGTGACGCACTCCAGGTCCCATTTGGCGAACACCGTGCGCGCCGCCTCCTCGGCACCCTCGCGCAGCACCAGCAGCATGCGCTCCTGGCTCTCCGAGAGCATCAGCTCGTAGGGCGTCATGCCGGTCTCGCGGGTCGGCACGCGCTCGAGGTCCATCTCGATGCCTACCCCGCCGCGCGCCGCCATCTCGAACGACGACGAGGTCAGCCCGGCCGCGCCCATGTCCTGGATCGCGACGATCGCGTCGGTCTGCATCAGCTCCAGGCAGGCCTCGAGCAGCAGCTTCTCGGTGAACGGGTCGCCGGCCTGGACGGTCGGCCTTCGGGCTTCTGCCGCCTCGCTGAACTCGGCCGACGCCATGGTCGCACCGTGGATGCCATCGCGCCCGGTCTTGGCGCCGACATAGACCACCGGGTTGCCGGGACCGCTGGCCCGGGCATAGAAGATCTGGTCCTTGGCGACCAGGCCGACGCACATCGCGTTGACCAGGATGTTGTTGTTGTAGACGCTATGAAACGTGGTCTCGCCGCCGACGGTCGGCACGCCGACGCAGTTGCCATAGCCGCCGATCCC
>Ga0081538_10004149_pt1 | contig 13444 bp, 12 predicted proteins | sample TabmetS5T2R1_FD_71022 | JGI IMG/M metagenome (GOLD analysis project Ga0081538, IMG submission 71022) | Tabebuia heterophylla rhizosphere microbial communities from the University of Puerto Rico - S5T2R1 | ecosystem: Host-associated > Plants > Roots > Rhizosphere ...
CCCATCTGCCTAAAAAATGACTATGATCTGCTGAAGCTTAGACGTCACCTTAGGGAACACCAGCACGAAGAACTTGTAGAGTATATTATCAAGAATATGGGTGATCGGACTGTTCGACCAAGCGGTAATGATTCAGCAGATATATCTGCCACTTTTACGTAAAAGCAACTCTGAGATTGTGTAGTTGTCTTTTACAATGCTTTGTCAAAGTCCTTTCCAGACGAGCCGAACCCAGTCACCGAAGCAGAAGTCGAAGAATTTCTAGTAAACAGCAAGCTCAATGCCAATTGAGCACAATAGATGAAAACGGCTATATCCAAATAGTCAAGGAACAAGCGTGTACAGAATGAGCCAGAATATTCCGAGCCATCAATAGGGTTAGTCGAAGATCCGACCTTGCGGTGCAGCGGAGCTCTGTGGATTCGTGGCGGCAGAATAAAAGCGTGTACAGCTCGGATGCTTGGAGAGAAAGAAGAAGAAGAACAAGAAGACGGAATCGCCTGATGATATCCTATGAGTCGTGCGATTCTTGTGTAGCCTGGAAGAAACATATAGTTAGGCCGATGTCGTCCGAAGGCTTTCTCTCTCTAGTGCCACTTTGGAAATCTTCGTTATCTAGTGTATATATATCCTGTGAAGGTTATTTCCTAGCCTGGGCTCCCATTCGCGTCTGTTTCAGTAGTAGTAGTAGTATTGTTATACGTCGATGATCCTCTATTATTTTGAATCGATTTATGCAACTTATCTTGTTCTTCAATCATGTATTCTATTTTCTTGTTTAGTTCCAATACTGCCTTTAGAGTTGAATCATTACGCTTTTCTGATTCTTGCAGCCTTTCTAGCATTCTTTCATGAAGCTCATCTAGCTCTTTTATGCGGGCGAGCGCAAAATCTTGCTTTTCAGTAGTTTTCTTTTGTCTGTTGTAGATCCACCAACTGATTATCCCACCAATAAGGGCCCCTACCGCAATCCCAAGGAAAGTGCTCGAAGCATTGGTCATGTCTTGGCAACCTTTTGAAAGTTCTGGGATACAACCCCATATATCGAGGAGAAGATCTTGCCACATGCTATGATTATTAGACAAATAAAATATACATTTGTCTCTCTTTATCAGAGATATACAGCTCCCTGCTACAGCAAAATTGTTCGATTTCTCGGGTTATAGTAGTAGTAAGCTCAACCAAAACACCATATGTGAACCCATTATAAAAATGGGGTTTCGACGGAATTTGGTGTTCTTGTCGTTGTCATAATGGTGATGGGCTCACAAGTCTGCTAGAGCTTTTGAAGGTTATAATTTGTGTCAAACCGTTGGGATCTGAATAAAAAATCATTTGAATCTAAAGACCAGAATCATGTCAGTTTAGCAATATGTACCAAACTTCTTTTATCAGACCTGGTAGCATGAAAAGCCGCCACACATAACTGCCTTGTGCTCGTGAGGGGAAGAGAGAGACATGCTTGCCTGCCGGAGAGTCTTTCTCTTACAAGCTTTTTTTACGATGGATTGTATATATGTGTATACTCACCTAAAAGCTCCGGACAACCTATCTTTACCCCAGATTTCAGCGAGACAATGCCAAGTTGGCACAATATGTTATTGTGACTTCTTGTTAGAGTCGGTTATTTCCGAACATCGGTTCTTAACCCAGCTTTTTTTATAGATTCTACTAATCCTTGCAGTTTCTTTAGTGTGTGTGGGTGGATATGATGTTCAATCTCCTCTGCATCTCTATTTGCAATATCCTCATTAACTCCAATCATTTTTAGGAACTCAGATACTACACTATGTCTTTTATGTACGGCTCTTCCAATAGCATTACCATACCCAGTTAGCTTGATCCCTCGGTATTTCTCATAGTTAATCAAATCGCTTCCGTCAAGCCGTCGCATCATCTTTGTTACGCTTGGCCGGCTTACGTTGAGGCATTCGGCGATGTCTATAGAAGTAGCGTAACCTTTTTGCTGAATCAGCTCATAGATAACTTCAAGGTAATCTTCCATCCTATCTGATGCCTGATGGTTCTTTCTAATGTTGTTGTGAGCATCACGAATAAGCTCGAGCCTGCCACTTACGTTGGCTCTTCCTTGGAATCTATCCTTTGAATCGGTAATACTCGTTGATTTCGATACCTTTTTGGCTGTTTGTTTTGAAGTATTGTTATTGATAGTGTTTTTCACGATGGCACCAACAGACCTGTGACGTACATAATCAGCATTCCTGCAATGAACCCTGAAATGATATACATATCTAATAACATCTTTGTTCCATTCAGATCTGCTTTACTCATCCAGGAATAGATTGCGAATACTACCTGAAATATTGCTCCTGCCCCGACTGACAAAAATATGATTGCAGCTATAGGAGAGTACAAAAATCCGCCTATCCATGTACCTGCTATAGTGGGGGCTCCTGCTATAATGCCCATCAAGATCAATTTTTTAATAATCATTTTTCTTTGAGCTATCTTTGCCAAAGGAGAGACTATGGCCAGACCCTCGGTGGTATTGTGTAATGTAAATCCTACGATCAAAAAGGTGCTCAGTGCAACCTCGCCTAGAACTACGGCTGCGCCTATGGCCAACCCTTCACCAAAGTTGTGCAGGCCTATACCTATCGATATCATAAGTGCTATTGCTAGTGGCCTAAGCAAACGCTGTTGTAGATCCTGTTCTGTATGAAAAGAAGAAGCCCCTGATGATAATTGGTAAGAAGCCGACCTTTGCTGCGCACGCGCTATAAGTTTTTCTGATATGTACATCAATATGAGGAAAGTAAATATCGTAACCATAGCAATTAAAATCTGACCATTAAAGACAGCCGCGACATTTTCTGCAGCAATTTCATTACTCTCTGCCAAGGCATCTATTCCTAAGAACACAAGCAGGCCTGCAGTGAGACTTAGGAAAAACCTGTATGTACTAGTTCTCAGACTTCTGATAAACGGATACCACAACAGACCTATCATCACAGGAATGACTCCTACATAAGTGCCAATGAGTGCAAAAAATGATGCCTGTTCTATACTAGGAGTTGGTGCCAGTGCAGCTGCAGTAACGCTCTTGCTGAATCTTGTGCCGTCTGAGGTTGTTACGCCAATTTCGTACGGCTCTCCAACATTCCAAGAAAATGGTACGATGACCTTGGCCTCTGCCAGTCTCGGTAGTTCCTTGCTTGGCTCTATCGCCGCAGGATGAATCCTATCATTCACATCCGCTTGTGCCACTGTCACATCTATAGGGCCGGTATTTCGAATCAATGCTACTATTTTTCCCTCATGAAATTCTATTCGCTCTATTGTGACTTCTGGCAGTGGGCTCCCGGTGTTTATAAATGACTGCGCCGGACCCAAAAGGAATGCAACCATTGACGCTAGAACTGCAATAGGAATTAGAGCAATACCTATGGTCTTAATGGCAGAGGGCGTCTGCCTTTCCGTGCTCTTGCGCTGATCGTCCTCTTTTTCCATTTCTAACTACTAGCTCCTGGGACAGATGAAGGTTTAGTTCTTTGATCAATGTTCGACGAATCTTCCTTAACTACAAAAAGGCCGGTCCAGCCCTTTTCTGCAAACTCAGTCTTGTGAGCATGGAACATGTACTGGCCCGGATATTTGTACTTAAATTCAAGAATTCCCCTTTCACCTTGGCTCATAGTCACCATATCGGTCAATTCATCAGGTGTCAAGCTGGTTCCGCTGCGGTACAGGTTATAGAGGTTTCCATGGAGGTGGAGGTTGTTTATCTGGTCAAACTCGAGCATGTTGACCAGGTATACCCGCACCAGCCTGTCTTTTTCAATTTCAATAGGGTGATGCATGTAGTAGAAGGGTATGGTGTTTACAGCATAGAAGTTATTCTCAGTATCAAAATCTGTGTCAAAACCATTCATTATCATGACCATTTCATCTGCAGGCGGCCTTGGCGTCTTGGGATCGACGATATACACGCCGTACAAACCATGTGCTATATGCTCTTCTAGTGGCTGCACATGGCAGTGGTATGGATATACTCCAAACTGCTCAGCGTAGAATTCATATACAAATCTTCCACCGGAGTTAATAGTTTCAAAGACGCCGTCCATCTCTGCTTTGTGTATACCGTGGGTGTGTATAGAATGCGGCATTGAGCCGTTGTTGATGAACTTTATTCGTATAAGGTCACCTTCCGTTGCTCTCAAGGTCGGGCCAGGTACTGTTCCATTAAAAGTCCATACGTTATAGCTGACACCAGGTGAGATTTCCATTATATGCCTGTCGTCAGCAACTAGAGTGAATTCCCTAACAGTAGTACCGTTAGGCATCATTGATACGCGTCCATAACTGAATGACTTTAGATATTTGTCTGGATCTATTGCAACCTCATTATTGCTCGTTTTGCCGCCATTATTTATTGGATCCAAGAGATCGCCAGAAGTTTCGTATGCACTGTAACCGGTGGCATGTCCGCCGACAAGCTTCTTCTTATTTGAATTATTATCTTGGGCGAATACAGAAAACTGATTGCTTGACACCAAAATAGCGAATACGCTAGACAAGATAGAGGCTACGACTGATATCGCGATAATAGCAGGTAAACGAGACATTTAATATGGTTCTATTATGTTAGCCTGTATTATAAATATTGCCATAGGCTAACTTTAATAGCATAATACATTTTTATTAGCCAGTACTATTATTATTGTCAATAAGTGTCTGGCTCTTAGCCAATAGTGTGCCAGTAGTATTTGCAGGTCTGACCGTAAACAGCATCTCCATTCCATTATCGATGTGTTCGTTTACATGGCAGCGGTATAGCCAAGTACTAGGATCGTCAGGAACCATATCTAGAACTCTAGTGGTTGCAGGGAAGACCTCTATCCCATCTACACACGCATTTCATTCAGAGCAGTGTCTGACCGTGCCAGTGAGCTGTGTGCATACCATTTCCCGGCCCATGCCCAGGAGATACCACCATCGCGCTCTTTCTCCTTCTGTCATATTCAGGCCTGACATACTGCCGAAAATAAAGCCATTAGTAGAGTGTTTAATGTTCCTATCGATATTGATAGAGCCCGTTTAATTGTTGGAATGTTGCATATTGTTGCCACTATCCATAGACATCTCCTCATCCATGGGCATCGAATCCATTTGATTGATAGAAGATGCGTTACCTGCAAAAGTCTCCATATTCTGATTCAAAAATGGGCTCCTGTTTTCGTCACTGTAAGCAATGTTACAAACTCTCAGTTAACATCCTTTGGCGAACCACCCGGATTTCCCATGTCTTCACGCGTGATGATGATCGGCCCTATCAAGCCTGCATTTTCGTCGCTTGTCTCGTTAACATGCGAATGATATGGCCATAATATATAGAGCAGGAGTGTTACGTCTGGGGCCTGCGCGCTCAGGAACATGCAAGATGTATGTATGGATGCTTCCAGGTGGAACTGCGTCATCATTCTCGCCTTCCCGTCCTGATGTGATGTCGTTATATGCAGCACCTTCAGGGTGTTTCAGATAAAACATGCCATGCGGATAGAGGCTGACGCTAAAGTTCCGATTGTTCTTAAATACAGATTACAATGTTGGAGCCAGTGGAATTGCATCATGCAATTTGCGAGGTTATAGTGATTCTTTCATTGGCTCTTGCTTGAACATAAAGGCCCTAGTTTTAAGATGGCAAGCGCCGAAAGAGGAGATGACTGGCAAGTCTATTCTAATTCTTCTTTTATTATTCTGACCAAATCTCTCATGGAAATAGGCTTCCGTATGATACTTTCTTCCTCTTTGTCTAATGAATATTTTCGAAGTTCTTCCTTGTAGACGTCAAACGCTGAAATAAAACGCCCCTTGACTTCACTGTCTTTCTTCTTTAATTCATGGTATAATTCGAATCCTGACATCTGTGGCATCCTAATATCAAGCAAGACGAGATCATAGTAATGGGGCTTGAATTGTGACAATGCTTCCAAAGGATCGTTGAATACTTCTACTTTGAATCCTGCGCGCTCTAGAGTTACTTTGAACAACATTGTAATGTCCTCTTCATCGTCTACTATCAGTATCCTGCGCGGCTCTTGGCTCTTTGGATTCTCAGTAGCGGCCCTGTTCTTATTGTCAATTCGTGGGCGACCATTATTAGAGGAAGCATGAAGGAATTGAGATATTGACGGAAGCGTAATATCGGACAATTCAGAATGGCCAAGTGGAATTGACACAACACGCTGTTCCACCAATAAAGTTTGGCTCATATCCAGTAGCAATTGATTATCTTCGTGATTCTTATACCTTGTAGACACAATATGCTAAATCCTTTCAGGCCTTGGACGGCTCCTTTTCAGTGCCACCCTTGACGATATAAAGAGGCAGGGTAAACCGAAACTTCGCGCCTATGCCATTGGAGTTGTTCTCGCCAGATATTGTTCCGCCATGCGCTTCCACTATGCTCTTTGATATGAATAGACCAAGTCCATTTCCGCTGTCGGACTTGCTCGTGAACTTCTCGAACATCTTGGGCATTATCTCCGGATCTATCCCCTTGCCTGTGTCTTGAACGGTCACAATGGCTTCGCTATCACTTTTTTCTAGAACTATTTTGATGGTGCCTTTGCTGGTAAACTTGATTGCGTTTCTGAGAAGGTTTGATATCACTTCAAATAGTTTCGTCCTGTCGGCTTCAACTATAACAGGCTCGTTTACCTTTGGCTCAAAGACAATCTGGAGCTGCTTCCCTTGGTCAACAAAGGGCTTTACGTCTTCTATAACTCGCTCGATTTTCTCTTGAAGGTTGATCTGTTCCTTTTGCAGTTTCAACGAATTACTTTCGATCCTGGATACTTGCAAAATGTCATAGGTAAGTTTCGCAAGCCGCTTTGCGTTTCTCAGAATCATTTCAACCAGTTTTGACATCCTGATGCTTTCCTCCCCTGCCAGCATCTGATCATCTAGCATTTCAGCAGCGCCGAGCAATGATTGGACAGGCGTTCTTAACTCATGAGCAGCCACATTGATAAACTCTGATTGCAACCGGTCGTGCTCTTTCAAGCGCTCATTTGCTTCTCTCAGACCCTGCGTTCTCTCAGCGACGGTTCGCTCAAGCCGCTTGTTTGAAGAGAGGATAAAATATGAAACGATAATGGCTGCTGCTGAAATTGCCGCGATGACTACGACACTGTAATTTCGCTGAGCGTCTACAAGCGATGCAACGTTTGCAGCCACATTATACGGGATGCTCATGTAGAGGGTAAGAATCTGGTGTTGTTCCGCATTTCCTTCCAGTTCTTGGTGTTGTTCCGCATTTCCTTCCAGTTCTTGGTGTTGTTCCGCATTTCCTTCCAGTTCTGATTCAACCACTCTAATGGGTGATGCGATAATGGTAGCTGTGTGTCCTGTCACTGTTCTAAAGTCTCTTGAATGGACCTCTTTGGGTATTGTCGGATCAGTTGACATTCTCAGAAACTCGTTAAATTCTTCCGATTTTTCTTGCGACTCAAATGCTGGCACTTGGAGCACAGACTGGAGTTTTTCGCCAAAAAGGTTCTCTCCAATGTGTTCAGGAGCCTGCGAATATACTATGCTGCCCTGTGAATCAACAATCTCAATAGAACTCTCAAAGCCGAGTGATGATTCCTCAGCAATTGACTTTGCTAGCTGGTCAGCTTTTATAGATGCTACCACTACACCTCGAAAACTTTCGTCTACAAACACCGGATATGATATGAACATGCGCTGACTGTTATCTATTGGAGATTTTATCACAGGACCAAAGTATGGCTTGTTTGTGCGGGCGACTTCTACAAAGTATGGTCTGTCGCTCACGTCAGAGCCTCTGTATTGCTCGTATTCTTCTGGATTATTCATAAATCCACTAGACCAGATCGTCTTGCCGCTTGCGTCAAGCCAAAAGAATCTGTCAGTCAAACTTGATGTGCGCTGCTGCGCTAGATTAATTACTTCTGAGCCTTGCTCTACTTTGCCACTCTGAATGGATGGTGAATTGACCGCTATATCCACGCTTGATACAATAAATTGAATCTCCCTTTCCAATATTTCACATAAATGGAAAGCCTCATTCTTGGAATGCTGTCTAAGGCCGTTTCGGATCGTATCTCCTATCTCATTCGAAACAGAGACAAAGTAAAAGTAGGAAACGAGCGATAACACAATCCCGACAGCGACTACTATGCCAAGTAGCGTGTATGTACTAAAATTCCTAGAACCACGTGATCTTGTGTTAGATGCCTCAGACGTAATGTAGATCATTCTACGTCACGCATCCATAAAGACCTATGGTAAAATGTTATAGAAGATAGCATTTGAGAGCTAGTTTGACAGGAATAACGATAATAGCCTGTTGTAGCGCGGGGTTGATTGTGTGTAAATTGAAGACCTGTGTAGATGCCCTGAATGCTTGAAATTTTTCCTCTATAAAGACGAACTCGACAACCACAAACGTGAAAGAGGGCATAATATCATGTAGTTGACTCTGTTCATCTTTGCTAAGACGATATTTCTTTGCCATATCCCGAAGCTGTATATTCTGAGCCTAGTTCCCCCTTAGTCTATTCCTTCCTCCACCGCCAAATCCTTAGAAAGGCATCCGACGACTTCAAATATAATGGTGTTTCTTAGTGCCTGTTATGGAAACCTTTTTCAAAATGTGTGAATCTTAATGCCTAGGGACAAAGTCATGAGAGAATATGTGCGTCAGATAAACCTATCCTTCTTTCAAAGTCAGCACGATGTAAGTGAAATTGTCAGGGGCAGATAGATAGTGCCAAGGGTGTAAGCAGCCATGAATAAGGTAGCGGACTCAGATTATCATATCCTCCTTCGAATGGAGAGGCAGGCAGAATCGTACGAATGAAGACTGAAGAATTGACAAACCCTGTTGTACGTGCAATGGTTACTGCCATGCATAATGGTGACCGTAAGGCATTCTTTGCTTTGTTTGCGCCATCAGCAAAGCTAACTGATGACGGCAACCCAGAGCCGCTTGCCGAATGGGTTGACCGGGAGATCTTCCGCGCACATGGTCGTTTATATGTAGAGTGGGAAGACCGCGATGGGCTCGAATTAAACGGACGATTTGAATCGGATCAGTGGGACATGTTAACTGTGTGGCGATTCGAGGTAATCAATGAACGTATACAGCGTCTTGATGTAGCCGCCGTCTAGGCTAATTAGTTATTTTTAATGTAGACTTACGATGCCAATCATAATATTTTCTTCTAAACTTTTGATGTAATTTACAAACTTGTCATGATTCTCGATCTTGTAATAACCCATCATCATCATCTTCTCTCTCGCAGTTGGTTCATCAATAGTAATAGGGCCTGTTTTGATCTCATTCTGTTCTGTCATTTTGTGCCAACCTCAATTTCGCGCAATGCAGGAGCGACGCGCTCACCCAGCAGTTCGACAGCCCGTATCATCTTTTCGTAAGACAATGACCCTGGATCCATCTGAAAAGTAACACGGGATATGCCGCCAAGCGCCTTGCTGTGTCGAATTATCTTTTTGACGACTTCATCCGGATCGCCGATGATCAGTGCCCCATGTGGACCTCGCTGCGCATCATAGTCCGCACGAGTTACTGGACGCCATCCCCGCTCCTTTCCAATTTTGGTGAATGTTTTCGCGTAGCCTGGATAAAAGTCATCCGCTGCCTGTTGCGTAGTCTCGGCGACATAGCCAAGTGAGTGTAAACTTACCTTTAATTGATCAGGTGGATGGCCGGCTCTCCTCCCAGCTTCTCTATACAGGTCAACAAGTGGCCGGAATCTGTGCGTCTCGCCGCCAATGACAGCTACCGCCAACGGAAGTCCAAGCAACCCTGCTCGAATAAATGATTCAGGAGTTCCTCCAACGCCCAGCCATATCGGCAGAGGATTCTGCACAGGCCGCGGATAGATTCCTTGTCCAGTCAGAGCTGGCCTGTATTCGCCAGACCAATGCACACGCTCCTTTTCACGTATCTTCAGCAGCAGATCGAGCTTTTCTGCAAAAAGCGAGTTGTAATCTTGTAATCGCAAGCCAAACAGAGGAAATGCCTCCACAAATGATCCGCGACCCACAACCATCTCCGCCCGGCCATGCGACAGCAGATCGAGCGTCGCAAATTCCTGAAAAACTCGCACTGGGTCGGCCGCACTTAGTACTGTTACTGCACTGCTGAGCCTTATACGATTTGTTCTTGCGGCTGCCGCCGCTAGTATGACAGCAGGAGCCGAATCAAGAAAATCCTGACGGTGGTGCTCTCCAATGCCAAAGATATCCAATCCGACCTTATCTGCATGTTCTATTACTCTGATCAAGTTCTGCAGGCGCTCAGATGGGCCGACTCTAAGTCGGGAGTCACCGTCGAACGATGCGAAGCTGTCAATTCCAACTTCAATCTTTGAAGCCATTTCTTAATCTCTTGCCTCCGTCTTCCAATTACTTATGCTGAATGCTCTATTGCGAAGATTGCGATTACTATAGGCAAACCAATTTCTGACCATATCATGCTAAGGGGTACGATAGTATTTAAGATCAGTAGCAATATCTGACTTAGTAAGTATGTATTACCAGACATAGTCAGTATTGGGTTACCTTCAGTCACTAGACACGACAAAGTGCCAGCATCCCTCAAGCTGTATATGAGCACCGAAGCGCAGTTCAAGATTCAAATCATTCCTATGAGTGTCTAGCGTAGTTGTTGCAGTAACCCCAACATACCACGTATGGTAAAGCAAACCCGCAAAGTAGGAGATTGCTACCGCAATTGAGTAGAGCGGCCACTATATTTCATTGTGACAATAAAAAAATATCATGACAAGATTCGGTCGTCTTGGTTAGTGCACCAGATACGGGCGAATTCATTCGCAAAGATACTGGCGAGGACGTTTCTTCTGACAATGCATTATCGCAGGAAAAAGAATGGCGCGCATTTGAGCTTGAAGGGGACATTAGCAGGGCGCGAACAGAAGCTCCAACTTCTCTTGCGTTCCACGACATGGGGGTTTCTACGATAGTACGTTTTCCTCATGCAGTGGGAGGGCGGGGCGGTATTATATATCATAAATGCGCCTACTACGATTGTATCATCATCATCGGCACCTCTGGCGGCAGCACCACCACCCTTGATCACGGCCTGGGATGGAATTTTCCTAGCAAAATCGCCTTAGATATTCCTCTTCACCATATCGCTTCACTGTTACCGAACAGGAGGAGATACAACATGACAAAAAGGCCTCTGTCATGCGCTAGAGCTCACCCGAAACGGAGGGCGAGGCCAATATATCCAGCAGGTAGGCCAGCAACAATAACAATAATAACAGAACTGGCACCAGCCGGTGCATTTAGGCATTTGACCCGGCACTGCTAGCGAAAAAATAGGCATTGGAAGCGGCTGCCGGCAGGCATTTCCAAAATACTATTTGATGGTATATACATGAGATTGGCAATATGATCTGCCATTTGACTTTGCAGAGAATGCCACCCATAATGCCAAATTATGTTGATGTAATGCCGGAGTATGGCCACCAATGGGCTGATGGATGAATGCCTATGCCAAATATGCCAATAGCGACTGTTGCTATGAAACATAATTCCCCTTCTTTCTTTTTTTCGATTATTCTCTAGAGCGAAGTCATATTAAAATATAGGTAGCATCTTTGAGGTCCTATGTACGGCGAAAGAGGAATCGATGATGGTTCCACAGACAGAGAAGAAGAGGCAGAGCTTCGGGCAAATATTTCCCGGTTGAAAAAGTTGTGTGACAGTGGTAAACCCGAGGAGCGGCAAGAAAGAGACGCGTTGTTGATCTATTTGAGAAAGAAGGGGTATACCCGTAGCGAGATCCGGGATATCATAGGTGGGAGGCTGAAAGAGGATACAATCAGAAAGATAATTTCGGGAGTCGAGGCTGAAGAATCAGCGATAAGGGAGAGGATTGCCCAACTCATTGGCGATATGATCAAGGCCGACCTAGGCTTTGACGATATCAGGGCAGCTCTCAAAACAAGAAATGAGTTGCCTGACGGAGTTACAGTCAAAGAACTCGCCTCGCTTCTGGCAGATGTTCAACAAAACCCGGACACTGTTGGCGGAGTAAAGGGCGTGCTCTCTATGTATAGCGAGATGAAGGCGGAGCAGGGCCTGACCTTTGCCCAGGTAAAGGAGTTCTTGGCATACCAGCGAGAAATTAGCCTGACTGGCATCCAGGCAATGCACTTACAGAAAATATCAGACGTGGCGAAGAAGTACAGAAAGGACGATGTCAATCAACTGATGGATGCCCTATCAAGTTTTGATAGCCTCGAGTCGCTAAAAGAAAAAGTAAAGAAGGAAGAGGATCTCATTGAGGCAGCCACAAAGAAGCGCGACATTGCGGAGAAGGATGCCGCAGTTGCGATGGCCAAGTACGCGCATGTCCGGGAAGCGATCGCCATATGCAAGGAGATGATAACAAAGTACGGGTTTACAACAGCTGCGTTTAACGACATAAGCGAGCTTGCAAAGAAATGTGGCAGCCCTACACAGGTTCTGAACGTCTTGGCGCATTACGTGAGCCTGACAGGGCAGATAAAAAGTCTATCTGACCAAAAGACTTCACTTGACTCAGAAGTAAAATCCCTGCAAGAGAACGCAAGCAAGTTAAAGGCAGAACTGGAGGGAATAAGACAATCCATTACAGGGTTACTAAAGCCGGTATCTAATGAGATAAGCAAGGCATACACTGACGCGATAAACAACATAACAATCACCTACCAAGGGCAGCTGAGGGCCCTCAAAGGGGCAAGCGAGGAGTACGGCGAGAGGCTTGGAAAGAGCTTGGCGCTAAAAGATGAGTTGGAGTTTGCCAAGGTTATTAACCTCATCATCAAGCATCCTCTGGACGCAAGGAAGCTGCCGCTGGATTATGCGATAATCCTGCTTGACGCTGTAAAGAAACTACTCATCGCCAAAAGAGTTGAAGCAAAGATAATGGCACGAGACGCAGGAATGAGTAATAAAGCTGTTATTGTTGATACCGTGGAGTTGGATGCAATAGAACTTGTAGAAGCTGCCACGCGAGCGTTGGAGAGAATCGCGAGGCGGTTGACAGGCTATGAATGAGGTCACAAAAATGATAGATGACTTCGATAAGCGGCTTATGGAGAGAATTGACCAGCAGTTTAAGGAGATCGAGGCCATAAAAAACTATGATCCAGTCAAGGCGGAGCGGGATGAGCTCAAGAAGGAGAGAGACGACCTCAGAGGCAAGCTAGCTGAGGCACACAACACCACCAGTAGATACAAAGAAAGTACCGGGAGGCTGGATCAGCAGCTCCGTGAGGAGAAGGAGAAGGTCGAGAATCTTGCAAGGCACAACAAAGTGCTAACGGCAAGGGTGGAAAAACTCGAGAGCGTCGAGATGGCTTTCTTTGAAGAAGATAAGGGAGGGCCAGCAAGCGTTATGAGAGGAGATGATGCTGCT
>Ga0081538_10004150_pt1 | contig 13439 bp, 11 predicted proteins | sample TabmetS5T2R1_FD_71022 | JGI IMG/M metagenome (GOLD analysis project Ga0081538, IMG submission 71022) | Tabebuia heterophylla rhizosphere microbial communities from the University of Puerto Rico - S5T2R1 | ecosystem: Host-associated > Plants > Roots > Rhizosphere ...
CGCGACCGAGGCGAGCAGCCCGGGGTCGACGTTGCCGCCCGACAGCACCGCGACGGTCGTCCCCTCCTCCGCCGCCTTCACCTGCCCGCCGAGGAGAGCGGCGACGCCGACCGCCCCGGCGCCTTCGACCACCAGCTTGCAGCGCTCCATCAGCACCACCATCGCCTCGGCGGTGGCGTCCTCCTCGACCACGACGATGCCGTCGGCGTGGCGCGAGAGCAGCTCGAGCGTGAGCTCGCCCGGGCGCTTGACCGCGATGCCGTCGGCGATCGTCAGCACGCCGGCGGCGGGCACCGGCTCGCCGCGCCGCAGCGATTCCGGGTACGGCGCGCAGGCGGCGGCCTGCACGCCGATCACCTCGACGTCGGGTCGCACCGCTTTGACCGCGATCGCGATCCCCGAGCACAGGCCGCCGCCGCCGACCGGAACCACCACGCGCGCCAGGTCGGGGACGTCCTCGAGCAGCTCGAGCCCGAGCGAGCCCTGGCCGGCGACGATGTCCGGGTCGTCGAACGGGTGCACGAACGCGAGGCCGCCGTCGCGCGCGCGCGCGAGCGCGAGCGCGATGCACTCGTCGACCGACCCGCCGCCCATGTGCACGATCGCTCCCTGGCCGCGCGCCGCCTCGACCTTCGCCATCGGAGCGTCGTCGGGCACGAACACCTCGCACGGCACGCCGCGGGCGCGCGCCGCCGCCGCCAGGCTCTGGGCGTGGTTGCCGGCCGAGGCGGCGACCACCCCGCGCGCGCAGCCGTCCTCGCCGAGCGCGGCGAGCTTGGCGGAGACGCCGCGGATCTTGAACGAGCCGGCGAGCTGGAGGTTCTCCGCCTTCAGCGACACCACGCCGCCGGCGCGCGCGGAGATCGTCCGCGACGAGAGCACCGGCGTCCGCCGCGCGATCGCCTCCACGGCGGGCCGCGCCGCGGCGACGTCGTCGGCGGTCACCCCGGGCATCAGCCGGGCAGCGCGAGGACCATGTCGATCTCGACCTCGGCGCCGAGCGGCAGCGCCGCCACGCCGACCGTGCTGCGCGCCGGCGGCTCGCTGGTGAAGTAGGCGCCGTACGCCTCGTTGACGTCCTTGAAGGTCGAGATGTCGGTGACGTAGATGCCGACGCGGACCGCGTCGGAGAGCTCGCAGCCGGCGGCCTTGGCCACGATCGCGAGGTTGTCGAGGCAGCGGCGGGTCTGGTCGCCGATCGAGCCCTCGATCAGCTCCCCCGTCCCGGGGTCCACGGGCGTCTGGCCGGAGAGGAAGACGAGGCCGTTGGACTTGACGGCGTGCGAGTACGGCCCGGCGGCGGGCGGGCCGGGGTCCGCCGTCACGGTTTCGCGATGATGGGACATGGCAAGGAACCTACCGTGAACCGTTTGGCCCAAGAGACCTCGCCGTACCTGCTCCAGCACAAGGACAACCCCGTCGACTGGCGGCCCTGGGGCGAGGAGGCGCTGGCCACCGCCCGGCGCGAGGTCAAGCCGATCCTCGTCTCGATCGGCTACTCGGCCTGCCACTGGTGCCACGTGATGGAGCGCGAGTCGTTCGAGGACCCCGAGGTCGCGGCGGTCATGAACGACTCGTTCGTGTGCATCAAGGTCGACCGCGAGGAGCGGCCCGACGTCGACGCCATCTACATGGACGCCGTGCAGGCCATGACCGGCCACGGCGGCTGGCCGCTGAACGCCTTCCTCACCCCCGACGGAGTGCCGTTCTTCGCCGGAACCTACTTCCCGCCGCAGCCGCGCCAGGGCATGCCGAGCTGGCGGATGGTGCTCGAGGGCGTCGCGCGGGCGTGGGTCGAGCAGCGCGACCAGATCGTCGACGGCTCGGACCGCATCGTGAGCCACCTGCAGGCCACCGCCCGGCTCGAGGCGCCCGACGCGGAGCTCGACCCGGCGGCGCTCGACGGCGCCGTCGCGCAGCTGCGCCGCACGTATGACGCCGACAACGGCGGCTGGGGCGGCGCGCCCAAGTTCCCGTCCGCCTCGGTGATCGAGTTCCTGCTCAGGCGGGGCGAGCGGCAGATGGCGCTGCACACGCTGCGCCGGATGGCGGGCGGCGGCATGTACGACCAGGTCGGCGGCGGGTTCGCGCGCTACTCCGTCGACGCGCACTGGATCGTCCCGCACTTCGAGAAGATGCTCTACGACAACGCGCTGCTCGCGCGCGCGTACCTGCACGGCTTCCAGGTCTCGGGCGAGCCGTTCTTCGAGCGCGTGTGCCGCGAGACGCTCGACTGGGCGCTGCGCGAGCTCCGCCAGGACGAGGGCGGCTTCGCGAGCGCGCTCGACGCCGACTCGGAGGGGGTCGAGGGCAAGTTCTACGTGTGGACGGTCGACGAGGTCCGGGAGGTTCTCGGCCCGCTGGCCGACACCGCGATCGAGCACTTCGGCATGACCGCGGGCGGCAACTTCGAGGGCGCCAACATCCCGGTCCGCGCCACACCCGACCCCGAGCGGCTCGGTGAGATCAAGGCCGGCCTGCTCGACGCCCGCTCGCGCCGCGTCTGGCCGGGGCTCGACGACAAGCGCCTGACCGCCTGGAACGCGCTGATGATCTCCGCGCTGGCCGACGCCGGGGCCGCGCTCGGCGAGCCGCGCTACCTCGACGCCGCCGTCGGCGCCGCCGAGTTCGTCCTGCGCGACCTGCGCGCCGACGGCCGTCTCCTCCGCACCTACAACCAGGGCCGCGCCCACCTCGACGCCTACCTCGAGGACCACGCGTTCCTGCTCGAGGCGCTGCTCGGGCTCTACGAGGCGACGTTCGACCCGCGCTGGTTCGGCGAGGCGCGCGCGCTCGCCGACGAGATCCTCGAACGCTTCGCCGACCGCGAGCGCGGCGGGTTCTTCTCGACCGCCGTCGACCATGAGACGCTGATCGCGCGCCGCAAGGACCTCGAGGACCATCCGATCCCGTCCGGCTCCTCATCCGCCGCCTTCGGCCTCCTGCGCCTGGCGCGGCTGACGGGCGAGGCCCGCTACGAGGACGCGGCGCTCGGGCACATCCGGCTCCTGCACACGCTCGCGCCGCAGCACCCCGGCGCGTTCGGCCACCTGCTGTCGGCGATCGACTTCCTGCACGCCGAGGTGCGCGAGGTGGCGCTCGTGGGCGATGACCGCGCGCCGCTCGAGGCGGTCGTGCGCGAGACGTTCCGGCCGCACGTCGTGCTCGCCGGCGGGCCGGAGGACGGCGTGCCGCTGCTCGAAGGCCGCGAGCCGGTCGGCGGCCGCGCGGCCGCCTACGTGTGCGAGCGCTTCACCTGTCAGCGTCCGGTCACCGAGCCTGGCGAGTTGCGCCAACTGCTGGACGCCTGAGGGGGAGAGTGCGGCTAGCCGTACCGGTTCGGAGCCACGGCTCCGGTTAAGTCGGGCGGGCGGATGTCCAAGCTGCTCACCCTCCCCGCGCAGCGGATCCCGAAGTTCACGATCCTGGCCGTCACGCTGGTCATCGCCCTGGTCATCGGCGGGGCGTTCGGCGGCAAGTTCGAGGACGCGCAGGAGAACGAGTCGACCTCCTTCCTGCCCGGCGACGCCGAGTCGGTCAAGGCGCTGAAGGCGATCGAGCAGTTCCCCGACGGCCAGGTCGCCGCCGCGGTCACCGTGATCGTCCGCGAAGGCGGCCTGGAGCCGGCGGATCGCGAGGCCGCGGAGGGCCTCGTCCGGGACCTGAACGCCGACCCGCCGATCATCACGGCCGGCACCCAGGGCCCGATCCCGTCCCGGGACGGCGAGTCGCTGCTCGTCGTCACCCAGGTGCGCGACACCGGCGGCACCGGCGAGGACTTCCTCGACTCCGTGAAGGACATCCGCGCCCGCGCGCACGAGCTGCGCGGCGCCGGCCGCAGCGTCGAGGTGACCGGCGCGGCCGGGTTCGGCGCCGACGCGATCGAGGTGTTCGGCGACATCAACGGCACGCTGCTGTTCGTGGCGGCCGGGATCGTCCTCCTGCTGCTGATCATCATCTACCGGTCGCCGATCTTCTGGGCGATCCCGTTCTTCACCGTCCTGCTCGCCGAGTCGACCGCGCGCGGCTTCGGCTACCTGCTGGCCGAGGCGGGGGTGACGATCAACGGCCAGTCCGGCGGCATCCTCCCGGTGCTCGTGTTCGGGGCCGGGACCGACTACGCGCTGCTGCTCGTCTCGCGCTACCGCGAGGAGCTGCGCCGGCACGACTCCAAGCACGAGGCGATGCAACTCGCGCTGCAGACCGCCGGCCCGGCGATCCTCTTCTCGGGCCTGACCGTGATGGCCGCGCTGCTCGTGCTGTTGCTGGCCGAGGTCAACGGCACGGCAGGGCTCGGGCCGATCGGCGCCATGGGGATCCTGATCGCGATGGGCTTCATGCTCACGATGCTGCCCGCGCTGCTCGTGGTCTGCGGCCGCCGTGCGTTCTGGCCGTTCGTGCCCGACGGGCCGGGCGGGCCGCTCGAGCCGCACACCAGCCGCGTGCGGCGCATCCTCTACTCGGTGCTCGTCGGCGCCGTGGGGGCGGCGGTGGGCTCGGCGGGCGGGCCGGCCGGCGCGGCCATCGGCTTCGTCGCCGGCGCGCTGCTCAACTTCTTCGTGCTCGCGCCGCTCTTCTACCGGCTCGACGTGAGCACGTTCTATCCCAAGGTCGAGCGCCCGATCGCGGCCCGCCACCGGCTGACCGACGAGACGCACGGCGCCTGGCGCCGGGTCGGCGACCGGGTCGCCGCCGCGCCGGCCCGCGTGGCCACGATCACGACGGTCATCCTGCTCGTGCTCGCCGCCGGGATGCTCACGCTCGACACCGGGCTGACGAGCGGCAACTCGTTCCGCGGCGAGGTCGAGGCCGTGCGCGGCTCCGACCTGCTCGCCGAGCACTACCCGGCCGGCGCCAACGTGCCGACCACGGTCGTCATCCCCGACCGCGCCGACGTCCAGCCCGTGCTCGGCGCGCTCCGGGACGACCGGGCGGTGGCCGCCGTCGGCGAGCCGGTGCAGGGCCCGCCCGGCGTGAAGGCCGACATCCAGCTGCGCGCCGACCCGTACTCGACCGAGGCGTTCGACGAGATCCCGCGCCTGCGCGAGGTGGCCAAGCGCGCGGGCGGCGACGACGTGCTGGTCGGCGGGCCGACCGCCGCCGAGTACGACCTGCGCCAGTCGGCGGCGCGCGACAACTGGGTGATCATCCCGATCACGCTCGTGGTCGTGTTCGGCATCCTCGCCGTGCTGCTGCGCGCGCTGCTCGCGCCGCTCATGCTCGTGGCCACGGTGATCCTGTCGTTCGCCGCCGCGCTCGGGACCGGCATGTTCGTCTCCAAGGAGATCTTCGGCTTCCCGGGCATCGACCCGTCGCTGCCGCTGCTGTGCTTCGTCTTCCTCGTCGCCCTGGGGATCGACTACAACATCTTCCTGATGGCGCGCGTGCGCGAGGAGACGCTGCGCTTCGGCACGCGCGAGGGCATGCTGCGCGGCCTCGCCGTCACCGGCGCGGTCATCACCTCGGCCGGCATCGTGCTGGCGGGCACGTTCGGCGCGCTCGCCGTGCTGCCGCTCGTCTTCCTGACCGAGATCGGCTTCATCGTCGCGTTCGGCGTGCTGCTCGACACGTTCGTCGTGCGCTCGATCCTCGTCCCCGCCTTGACCTTCCTGCTCGACCGCCGCATCTGGTGGCCGTCGAGCCTCAAGCGCTGACTCAGCGCTTGCGCGCCGCCTTCCCCTCGGCCGAGTCGAGGTAGGCGAGCACGTCGTCGTAGCGCCCGCCGTGGTTGGCGAACTCGACGTAGTTGCGCGCCGTGCGCAGCCAGTCGGTCGTCGTCGCGCGCGCGTCGCGCAGCGCGCGGTCGAGATGGGCGCCGCGGATCGGCACGTCGCCGCCGCTCTCCAGCGCCTCGTCGATCACGGCGTCGACCGCGCGCTCGACCAGCGCGCGCAGGTCGGCGCCGCTGAACAGCGCCGTCCGCTTGGCGAGGTCGTCGAGGTTCAGGTCCGCCTGCGGGCGGTCGGTGAGCGCGAGCTCGAGGATGCGGCGGCGGGCCGGGACGTCGGGCGGTGAGACGAACACGACGCGATCGAACCGGCCGGGGCGCTTGAGCGCGTCGTCGACGTCCCACGGCGCGTTGGTGGCCGCGAGGACGAGCATGCCCTGGTTGTCGGAGCCGATGGCGTCGAGCTCCTGCAGGAGCTGGTCGACGAGCGCGCGGCCGGCGCTGCCGGCCTGCTTGCGGCGGGCGTAGGCGATGGCGTCGAGCTCGTCGATGAAGAGCACGCAGGGCGAGCGCAGGCGGGCGTCCATGAACGCGTCGTGCAGGCGGCGCTCGCTGACCCCGTACATCGGGTCGAGCACGTCCTCCATGCGGACGTTGAGGAACGGCACGCCGCACTCGCCGGCCGTGGCCCGGGCGAGCAGCGTCTTGCCGCAGCCGGGCGGGCCGTAGAGGAGGACGCCGCCGCCGGCCCTGCGCCCGTAGCGCTCGTAGAGGTCGGGGCGCTGGAACGGGAGCACGATCGTCTTGTGGATCGCCTTCTTGACGGTCTCGAGCCCGCCGACGTCCGCGAACGAGACCTCCTCGGGGGCGACCGGCTCGGCCACCATCGGCAGCGGCTCGTCGTCGGGGTCGACCGCGGGGCGGGCGATACCGCCGTCGACGAGCGCCGCCTTGAGCGCCTCCTCGAGGCCGGCGGTCCCGCCCATGGCGCCGGCGCGGCGGGCGGACTCCAGGCAGCGGGCCGCGAGCTGGAGCCGGCCGAGGTCGATCGCCAGCGTGCCGACCCGCACCAGCTCGTCGGTCGGGAGCGCTCCCTGCTCGAGCAGCAGCGCGTAGTGCTCGAGCGCCTCCTCGCTCTCGTCCTCGGCGGCCAGCGCCTCGGCGAGCACGAGCCGCAGCGCGTGGTTGTCCGGCGACAGCTCGACCGCCGCGCGCAGGCCCTCGAGCCGGTCGTCGCTCATCGCTCCAGGCGGTTGAGGATCGGCGGCACGACCCAGGACCAGACGCAGAGCGCGAGCCAGGCGACGACGGCGATCGTGGCGGCGGTGGCGGCGCCGGCCGCGCGGAGGCCGAAGATGACCACCATGGCGCCGACCCAGCTCGCGACCACGCCGACGCGGGTGAAGAACAGCGTCGGCCACCACAGCGGATTGCGGGCCATCCGCTGCGCCTCGCGGGCGTCGGCCGCGTACAGCTCGCTGGCCGGGTCCTGGCGGACGGCCTCGCCGAACCGCTCGGCGGCGGAGGCGGCGCGGCCGCGGTTGATGTCGAAGACGCCGAGCATGCGGTGCCCGCGGATCGACTCGGGGTCGAGGGCGAGCAGCTCCTCGCTCAGCCGCCGGGCCTCGCGGTTGTCGCCGCGGAGGTACGCGAGCGACTGGCGGCTGCCGAGCACGTCGGGCGAGTCGGGGTCGCTCTCCGCGGCGGCGTCGAGCACGCGCGCGGCCTTGTCGAGCTGGCCGGCGCGCATCAGGACGTCGGCGTACTGGCAGAGCAGCTCGGCGTCGTCGGGGTCCTGCTCGAGGGCCGCGAGGATGGCGGCCTCGGCCTCGCCGAGGCGCCCGCGCCGCTCCTCGGAGAGGCTCAGGAGGTAGAGCAGGTCGAGCGCCTGCGGGTCGTCCTGGAGGCCGTCGCTCGCCTCGTCGGCGGCACGGTCGAAGTCCTCGATCCCGTAGAAGGCGAAGCCGCGCAGGCGCCGCGCCTCGGTCGTCGCGGCGGTCTCGGAGTCGAGCTGCGAGAGCGACTCGAGCGCCTGCCGGTGGCGGCCGATCTCGATGTAGCGGCGGGCTGCCTGGAGGGCGGTGTCGCTCATGCCTCGAGCACCCCGAAGAGGAGGATGCCCTCGATGATCCGGGCGCAGATGCACGCGATCAGGCCGGGCCCGAACAGGCTCTCGTACGGCTCGTCGTCGTCGGAGTGGAAGTGGTACACGCGGTCGGGGCTCCGCTGCAGCAGGTAGGACCCGCCGAACGCGGCCAGCCCGGCGACGATGCTGATGATGCGGATCTCGTCGGTGTCGGTCGCGACGACCGCGGTGACCAGCGCCGCCTCGGCGGCGAGGGCGATGCCGGCGATGGCGGCGACGGCCCGCGCGGACATGCGGAGCGTCCGGGCGTTGAGCGCGCCGATGGCGCCGACCGCGAGCGCCCCGCCGAAGAACGCCACGTAGACCTGCGAGCCGACCCGCCAGGGCTTGTCGACCGGCGGCCGGGTCTGATGGCCGGCGAGCGTCGGCTGAAGCAGATCGTCCCTGTCCACGGCGTTGCGCGTACCCGCTCGGCGGGGCGGTCAGACGTTCACAGTATGGCCAGGTAGCGGTCGAGCTCCCACGGCGTGACCTGTACGCGGTAGTCCTCCCACTCCTGCCGCTTGATCTCGATGTAGCGGTTGAAGATGTGCTCGCCCAGGGTGCGCAGCACGAGCTCGGACTCGGAGGTGATCTCGATCGCCTCGCCCAGTGTCTCGGGGAGCTGCTCGATGCCGAGCCGGCGTCGCTCGTCCGGGCTCAGGTGGTAGAGGTTCTTCTCCATCGGCTCGGGCAGCTCGTAGCCGCGCTCGACGCCCTCCAGCCCCGCCATCAGCAGCGCCGCGAAGGTCAGGTACGGGTTGCACGCGGGGTCGGGGCACCGGAGCTCCATGCGCGTGGCCTGCTCCTTGCCGGGGTGGTAGAGCGGCACGCGCACCAGCGCGCTGCGGTTGCGGCGGCTCCAGGCGACGTAGACGGGCGCCTCGTAACCGGGCACGAGCCGCTTGTAGCTGTTCACCCACTGGGCGAAGATGCTGCAGATCTCGCGCGCGTGGCGGAGCTGTCCGGCGATGAACGCCTTGCCGGTGTCGGACAGGAAGTACTTGTCGTCGGCGTCGTAGAAGGCGTTGCGGCCGTCCTTGAAGAGCGACTGGTGGGTGTGCATGCCCGAGCCGTTCTCGCCGAACAGCGGCTTGGGCATGAAGGTCGCGTGCCAGCCGTACTTGAGCGCGATCTCCTTGACCGTGATGCGGTAGGTCATGCAGTCGTCGGCCATCTTCAGCGCGTCGGCGTAGCGCATGTCGATCTCGTGCTGGCTGGGGCCGACCTCGTGGTGGGAGTACTCGACCTGGATGCCGAGCTTCTCGAGCGCGAGCACGGTGTCGCGGCGGACGTCGCTGCCGGCGTCGAGCGTGGTGAGGTCGAAGTAGCCGCCGAGGTCGAGCGGCTCGGTGCTCCGGCTGTCGCGGAAGAGGAAGTACTCGAGCTCGGGGCCGACGAAGAAGTCGTCGAAGCCCATGTCCTTGGCCCGCTGGATGGCGCGGCGGAGGACGTGGCGCGGGTCGCCCTCGTAGGGCTCGCGCTCGGGGGTGACGACGTCGGCGAACATGCGGGCGACGCCGCCGCCGTCGTCCGCGGGGCGCCACGGGAGGACGTTGAACGTCGTCGGGTCGGGCATCGCGATCATGTCCGACTCCTCGATCGCGTTGAAGCCGGTGATCGACGAGCCGTCGAACCCCATCCCGCCCTCGAACGCGTCGTCGAGCTCCTCGGCGTTGATGCTGAACGACTTCAGTTGGCCGAGGATGTCGGTGAACCAGAGGCGGATGAAGCGGATGCCGCGGTCCTGGACGAGCGCCTTGACGTCGTCCTGGGTCTTGGGCCGGTCTGCGTCGGAGGCCATCGTGGCCGCAGACTAGCCGGTCCTCAGGGGGCGGGACGTGGACCGGCGGTCGGGGTCGGTTCGACCGGCGGTCGGGGTCGGTCGCTCCGCCGCGGCCCCGCTACTCGAGCCGGTCGTCGGCCCGGTGCGACCCCGTCAGTCGAGCCAGCGGTCGGCCCAGCGCTTGAGCTCGTTGAGGGCCGGCGCGAGCTCGCGGCCGCGCTCGGTGAGCTCGTACTCGACGCGGACCGGGCTCGTGGCGGCCACGTGGCGGACGACGATCCCGCGCTTCTCGAGCTCCTTCATGCGCTCGGAGAGCAGGCGGTCGGAGAGGTCGGGCACGGCGTGGGCGATCTCGCTGAAGCGCAGCGGGCGCTGCGACTCGAGCAGCACGTAGAGGATCGCCCCGGTCCAGCGCTTGCCGACCAGCTCGACCGCCCGGTGGAAGGTCGGGCAGCAGCTATGGGGTGCCTCCGGCGGATCGAGCGTGGCGACCGCGGTCCGGCGTGATGCGCCTTCCGGAGGCTTCATGGGGTATCAGGCGGCGCGCAGCACCCGTGTCTCCTCCACGGAGCCGTCCACGGGAACCTCGCCGGCGACGTTGACCATCGCCATGAAGCATTCCAGGCTGAGCACCGCAATGGCTTCGAGAAGCTGCTCGTCGCTCCAGCCGGCCTCGCGCGCCTCCTCCAAGAGGTGCTGCGGGCTGGTGCCGGGAGTGGCCACGAGCGGCTTGAGGAAGCGCAGCATGGCGGCCTCCCGCGGGTCGCGCGACTCCCACTCGCGGGCCAGCGAGACCTCGTCGATACCGAGGCCGGCCTGGCGGGCGGTGCGGTTGTGGGTGGCGATGCCGGGCTTCGAGCGGTAGTGCTCGGCCACGGCGACCCCGATCCGCTCCAGCGTGGGCCGCTCGAGCGAGCCGTGGCGCAGCTCGCTGCGGCAGCGCGTGTAGCCGCGCAGGGCAGCGGATGAGCCGGCGAGGACGCCGAGGAAGTTCGGGAGCTGGCCGGCCGACGCAAGTGCACCCTTGAGTACGGGAAGGGACCCTTCCGGCGCGGTCAGCTCGTCGTGGATGGTGAAGCGACTCATCTGGGTCTTCTTGGGCATAGCGACCGCCGTGTCGATCCGGGGAGGCGGAAGACGTGACCTGTGGTGTCTTCCTTACGGTATGTAAGTGTACGCCGTCTCAGGCGCGCCTACAACTCCGTATACGCACGAAGCGCGCGGTCGGTCTACTCCGAGTTCCCTCGCTGACGCGGCGCTTCGAATCCGGGGGACCGCGCCGAACGAACCGCGCGGTCAGCGGCGCGGAACGACCTCGCGTAGTGAGCGGCCCGGAACGAACCGCGCGGTCAGCGGCGCGGTACGACCCGCGCGGGGCAGCGGCCCGGAGCGAGTCGGACGGTCCGCGCGGCGCACCCCGCGCGATCGCTGCGGGGCGCCCCGGGGCTTAGATGCTCGCGGTGGCGACCGCGATGAGGATGAGGAGCAGGCCGAGGGCGAAGGCCCAGGCGGCGATGCGGTCGGGCCGGGGGCCGAGGCGCTCGTGCATCGTCTTCGCCGGGCGGCGGCGCGTCGGCGCGTTGTGGAACTCGGAGGGGCGGCCGCCGATCTTCACGGTCCGCCGGCCCTCGACGCCGCCGCGGACGATCCCGTCGTTGACGACCGCGGCGTAGCGCTCGGCGGCCTGGGCATACGGTCCGGCGGCAGGCTCGGCCTCATTGACGTCGTCGTCGGCGGACGGGAGGTCGACCTCCTGCGTGTCCGCGAACGGCTCGTCGCCGCCCCACACGACGTCGTGCTGGCGGCGCGCCTCGAGCGCGTCGTCGCGGCTGGCGTACTCCTCGCCGGCCGGCTCTTCCTCGACGAGGACGTCGTCCTCGGTGATCACGATCGTCCGGCGCCCGTCGTCGGCCCCGCCGCGCGGGATCGCGTGATCGGCGCCGCGGCGCTCGAAGCGGCGGCCCGGCATGCCGTCGAACAGCTCCTCGCCCACGCCCCAGTCGGCCACCTGGCGGCGGCGCCGCACCGTCGGTCGCGGCTCGTCGTCGTTGTGGTCGTACACGGCCCTTGCGCGGGGCCCTGGCTCTGGCATGTCGGCTCGGTCCTCTTCCTTGGCTTACGGGGTTAGCTGTCGGGCTCGCGCCGAAGAGCGGCGCTACGCCGCCGGTCAACCCGACGACGACTCGCCCCACCTGCGTGGGTCCCCCGCTTCCCGTCTGGCTCGGGAACTCAGCGGAGCGGCGCGTACGTTAACACCTGGTCCGGACGGTCCCGGCAGGGACCGTGCAACGTGCGGAGAACCCGGTCAGGCGGGCGACGGTCCGGGCGGTGCGAGACGCGAGGCGAACATCGGCAGCGGCCCTGCTCGTGGGCGGACAGCGGCGGCGGGCGGACTCGGCGGGCGCCGGCGGTCCCGGCGAACGTCAACTGCGCTGGGTAGGGCGGCTGTTGAAAGCCGGCGGGGCGTCGGAACTCGGCGATCCTGGGCGCTGGGTCGTTATCCACAACTGGGCACGAAAACCGAGCAAGCGTCCTGCTTTGGGGTCGTCAGACGACCCTAGAGCAGGACGCTTGACGGACGAGCGACCGCGCCGGCGTCCCCGCTCCCCTACCCAGCGCAGGTGACGTTCGCCCGGTCGGCCCCGGACGAGCGTCGGGCTCAGTCGCCGGACGACGGCTCGCCCGACTCGCCGCCGGACCCGCCGCCCTCGCCGCCGTCGCCGCCGGACTCCTCGCCGCCACCGCCACCGCCCCCGCCCTGCTCGGTCTGGCCGACGGCCTTGGCCACGAACTCGGCGACGTCCTCGGCCTCCTGGCCGACGTAGAGGCCGGCGGCCATCTGGCCGTTGCCGTTGGCGCGGCCTTGCTCGATCGCGTTGAGGACGAGGGCCTTGTTCGGGCGCAGCTCGTCGAGGTTCGGGCCGACCGAGGCGATCGCGTTGGCCGCCTCGAGCGTGTGGCAGTTCGCGCAGCGGAGGCCGAAGAGCTCGCGGCCTTCCTTCTCGTTGGCCGTGAGATCGGTCACGTTCGCCTCGGGGATGTCGTCCTGGTCCTTGACGGCGGCGATCACGGCCGCGGGGACGAGCACGCCGAGGACGACCGCGCAGATCGCGAACAGCACGATCGAGACCCTGCGCGCGGTCCGGCCCGTCGACATCATGCGCTGCGTCGCGCCGCCGGGCCCGCCGCTCAGCGCGATGAGCAGGAGCCCGAGCCCGAGCACGACCCAGACGAGGACGAAGATCAGGGTCGACATCTAGGCGGCGCGACCGGCGCCGGCGCGGGGACGAGTCGTCGCGATGCGGGTCGACATGCGGTGGGGGAATCTAACGGTTCGTGCGGCGAGGGAGGCCGGTCGGTCATCGGCGCCTCCCGGCGGCGAAGCTCTGCACGGCCGGCGCGACGCCCCGGAAGTCGGCCGCCGCGGTGGCAGCGGTACGGCTTGGGTCGGCTGCCGCGGCGGCAGCGGCATGGCCCGGGTCCGCCGCCGCGGCGGCGGCGGCACGGCCCGGGTCGGCCGCCGCGGCGGCGCTCTGGGCCGTGGCACGGTCCGGTCCGGCGGCGGCCGCCGCGGCGGCTGCCGCGGCCGCCGCTCGCCGCTCGGCCAGCGCGACGACGTCGGCGGCCTGCTCGTCCGGCGTGACGAGCGCGCGCAGGTGGTGGACGTAGATGTTGATCGCCCCGCCCGCCTGCGGCAGCCGCTCGAGACGGCCGGCGGCGTGCAGCAGCGGCTCGGTCCGCACGAGCAGGCGGTGACGCTCGTAGACCGGCGGCGGGGCGAACAGGGTTATCGTTCCCAACTCGTCCTCCAGCAGGAAGAAAAAAAACCCCTTCTCCCTCCCCCGCCCCCGGCGCGCGGA
>Ga0081538_10004151_pt1 | contig 13439 bp, 13 predicted proteins | sample TabmetS5T2R1_FD_71022 | JGI IMG/M metagenome (GOLD analysis project Ga0081538, IMG submission 71022) | Tabebuia heterophylla rhizosphere microbial communities from the University of Puerto Rico - S5T2R1 | ecosystem: Host-associated > Plants > Roots > Rhizosphere ...
GTCTGGCGGTTCGAGGCCGGCCACCCCTACCAGACCAGGGACCTGGAGGTGGAGTACGACGCCAGCGCCGCGGCGCACCTGTTCGCGCTGGCCGCGGCGACCGGCGGCGGCGTCACCGTCGCCAACGCCCGCCACGGCACCCTCCAGCCCGACGCCGCCCTCCCCGACCTGCTCGCGCGGATGGGCGCGACCGTCTCCAGGGACGGGCCGGCGCTGACCGTCAGCGGCCCGCCGGAACTGGCCCCGGTCGACGCCGACCTGGCCGCCATGCCCGACCAGGTCACCACCGTGGCGGCGCTGGCCGCGCTGGCCCGCGGCACCTCCCGCATCCGCGGGGTGGCGGTCGCCCGCGGCCACGAGACCGACCGCCTGGCCGCGCTCGCGGCGGAGCTGGGCAAGCTCGGCGTCGCCGTCGAGGAGCTGCCGGACGGCCTGGTGGTGCACGGCCGCGGCGCCGAGGGGTTGCGGCCGGCCCGGCTGGCCACCCACGGCGACCACCGCATGGCCATGGCGCTGGCCGCGGTCGCCGCCCGCGTGCCCGGGCTGGTCCTTCTCGACCCCGCCTGCGTGACCAAGACCTACCCGGGCTTCTGGCGGGACCTGGCCGCCGCGGGGCTGCGCTGGCGGCCCGGCCGGGTAGCGTAGCCGTCCACGAGGGGGCGTCAGGCCGGCCGCCCCGACCGACCCGCTGGAGGGGCAGCATGGGCCAGGTCCTCGCCGAGCGGCGCCTGGTCTACGTGCTCACCCCCGAGCGGGTCTACCCGTCGGCGCGCTGACCGGTGTCGAGCAGGGTGGTCATCACCGTGGCGGGCAGGCCCAGGAACTCGCCCTGCCGGTCGGCGGCGGCCTGGAGGGCCTTGGCCTGGGCGTCGTCGAACGGCTCGTAGAGCGCCACCTCGAAGGCGACCGCGCCGCGGCCGATGGTGCGCTTCCAGTGCCCGGCCACCTGGCCGTCGAGGATGGCGACGCCGTTGAACACCGGCCGGTCCCGGACCAGCGCCCGCCCGGCCAGGTTGAGCAGGGGCTTGCTCTGGCTGTAGCCCACCACGTACTCGTCGTAGCCCTGCAGCAGGTGCACGGTCGGCGAGGCGGCCCTGGTAGCGGGCGGCGACCCGGCGAACCAGTAGGCCACGCCGTCCACGACCTCCTGCCGCAGCCGCGGCCCGGCCAGCTCCAGGCCCCTGCGGATGTCGGCCGCGGTCAGGCTCGACCACCAGCCGAGGTCCTTCACGGTCGCCGGCCCGTGGCTGCTGAAGTAGCGCAGGGTCAGCTCGGCCAGCGCCTGCTCGCGGGTGCGGGGCTCGGCGGGCGGCGCACGCTCCTCCAGCAGGGCGTAGGTCTGCTGCTTGCCCTGCGGCGCGCCGCTGCAGATGAGGCCGGACAGCTCGGCGTGCATCAGCAGGTAGCCGAGCCGGAAGCCGCCGAGGGCGACGCCGCCGCGCTCCAGGGTGGCGGCGAGCTCCTTGCGGGTGCGGTGGGCGTCGCCCTGGAGGGCGCCGGCCAGCAGCGCGCCCGACCGCTGGAACACCTCCTCGTCCAGGCCGAGCTGGCGGTACTGGTAGGCGCTCAGCGTGTGCACCCGCGGGGCGGTGAGCTCCAGCAGCCAGCGGATGTCGGCGGGCAGGACGAAGTGCCAGGTGGGCCGCAGGACGTGGGTCCGCAGGATGGCCCCGTCGGCGAACGCGCGGTCCACGGCGGCGTCGCCGAGCCCGCCGGTGCGCTGGCCCAGCGACCACGTGGCCGGGGCGAAGTCCTGGGACTGGACCGCGCACAACCAGCCGACCACGTCCTCGGGGGCCGCCAGCGGCTCGCCCTCCAGGCGCAGGTTGTGCAGCCGCCAGTGGGGGATGTCCTCCTTGTTCATGGGCGCATCATAGGGGCCCGCCCCGACCGGGCCAGCAGCTCGGCGGCGGCGCGGGCGCCGCTGCGCAGGGCGCCCTCCATCAGGCCGGCCCAGGGGCCGGCGGTGTGCTCGCCGGCGAAGTGGAGCGGCCCGACGGGGCGGGCGAGCAGCTCGGCGTCGGCGGGGTCGACGGCCACGCCGCGGGTGGAGTACGCGGCCTGGACCCAGGGGTCGTCGTCCCAGGTGGACAGCACCACCCCGGCCTCGTCGAGGTCCAGGTCGGGCCGCAGCGCCCGCACGCGCGCAAGCCAGGTCGCCGGCCCGGCGGCGACCTGCAGGCGGGCCAGCGCCGGCGCGGAGCCGGCGAACGCGCTCACCAGCGGCTGCACCCTCCCCGTCTGGCCGCGCGCCGTCCACGTCCAGAAGTGGTCGGGGACGCTGAGCACCGCGCTCGGCGGCGGCACCCGGCGCAGCGGCACGAACAGCTTGGCGGCGTGGCCGTACAGGACCCGGCCGAGCGCGTCGGCCTTCCACGCCGGCAGCGGCGGCTGGAACCGCACGCGGCCGGTCACCGAGGCGGGCAGCGCCAGCACGCAGGCGTCGGCGTCCAGCACGCCGCCGCCGGCGGTGACCCGCACCGACGTGGCCGACCAGGCGACCGCCTCGACCGGGACGCCGAGGTGGACGGCGCCGGGGAGGCGCTCGGCCAGCCGCTGGGCGATGCGCTGGTTGCCGCCGCCGACGCGGACGCTCTCGCGGGTCGAGAAGGTCGACCCGGCATGGTCGAGCACGGCCGCGGCCAGCTCCTCGACCGGCAGGGCGGCCGAGACCTGCAGGCGCGCGGCGATCGCCTCCCTGGCGCCGGGGTGCAGCGGCAGCCCGGCCAGCACCGCCGCCGCCGACCGCCCGGCCGCGGCGGGGCGGTCGGCGAGCAGCCGGCGCAGCCGGCCCAGCTCGGCGTGGAGGGTGGCCCGGTCGACGCCGATGCCGCCGCGCGGCTCCCGGTCGCCGTAGGCCATCCCGGTCCCGACCAGCTCCAGGCCGAGCCGGGCCGCGGTGGCGACCACGGCCTGCTGGTCGCGCTCGACGAACTCGGCGCCCAGCTCGACCACGGCGCCGTTGTCCAGCCGCCGCGAGTGGACCCGGCCGCCGACCCGCTCGCGCGCCTCCAGCACCAGCGGCTCGACGCCGCCGTCGGCCAGCGCGGCGGCCGCGGCCAGCCCGGCGAACCCGGCACCGACCACGCACACCCGCACCGGCACGGCCACCTCAGCCGGCCCTGCCCGAGTACGAGGCCCCATCGACGAAGTTGTCCCCAGAGTTCATGTCCTTCACATGATGCAGCTATCGGCGTGATACGTTCCCGAACACCTGTTCGAGCTGACTGGGGCACCACATGAGGGTCGCGATCTACGCGAGACTTTCCAAGGACTCATCTGGCATCTCGGAGAACGTCGACATCCAGATCCGAGAGTGCAAGGCGTACGCCCGCTCGATGAGGTACAAGATCGCCGGCGTCTTCTCCGACAATGACGTCGGAGCCTCGACGTATTCCCGCAAGCCTCGACCTGGCTACCAGACGCTGTTGGCTGCCATCCGGGCCGATCACGTTGATGCCATCCTCGTTACTGAGACGGCCAGGCTCTACCGCCGGCTCGATGAGTTGCCAGAGCTGATTCGTCTGGCGGAACGAAGCTCGCTCCACCACATCATCGCCGTCGACGAATGTGGCTACGACCTGTCGACTGAACAAGGCATCCACAATCTGATCGATGCCGTGCATTCCGCAATGCTTGAGTCACACCGCGCCTCTGCGAGGCAACGTCGGAGGATTCGTGCCAGGGCCCGGGATGGCGCTGGTCACGGTGGCAAGAGGCCCTATGGTTATGAGAAGGGCTGGATGGCGCTACGAGAGGATGAAGCGAAGGTTGTAGCCTGGATGGTGAAACGCATCCTAGCCGGCGAGACCATCAACGGAGTTGTCCGGGAGCTGAATATCAAGGGCATTCCCACTGCGACCGGCAAGGAATGGAGCCACACACTGGTCCGCCAAATCCTGGTCAAGCCACGCATTGCAGGGCTCCGGTCCCACGATGGAGTCACCAGCAGAGGCAACTTCCCGGGAATCATCACTGTTGACGAGTGGGAGCGCCTCCAGCTCGCGCTTGCCAAGCTCCAGCGAGCCTGGCCGGGTGGCGTACAGGGGAGGGCGTATCTGCTCACGGGCCTCGTGTACTGCGGAAGCTGTAACCAACCCATGACCGGTGGCGCTCACAAGAGCAACCGGGAGCCCGAGTCCAAGCCCCGGTACCGGTGCAGCGACAGGCCTGGGGCGAGGCCCGCCGGGTGCGGCAGGGTCACGCGACTTGCGGAACCGGTGGACATCCTGGTGACGGAAGCGGTGCTGAATGCGCTCGACGGAAGCGGGCTGCGGGATCTCATGGAAGGCGACCCCGGCCGGAGCTTGAAGTTGTTGTTGCAACAGTATCAGAGGCTTCAGCGCCTGAAGCGAGACATGGTCGAGGACTATGCTGCTCGCCGTCTAGCCAGGGCCGAGCTGGCGCATGCCAGGACGGCCATTGAACGCCAAATTGAGCAAGTACAGGCGCAGCTCGCAGCGCTTCAGTCGCAGCGCGCCTTGGAGCTCATTCCTGCGGGGCAGACGATCAGAGAAGCGTGGGAGAAGGGATCGCTCGGTTGGCGGCGCATGGTCCTGGCTCTTCTCCTTGAGCGCGTCGTGATCAAGCCGGCACTACCAACGTACGTGCAGTATCACGGCTACCGTTTCTCGCCGGAGAGCGTAGCGATCAACTGGAAATAGAATCCTGGTGCCCAGGCGCGCCTGGGTGTGAGCCCGAACAGCGCGACTGGGCACCTCAACCCTCGCCGGGCATCCTCGCGAGGATGCCCGGCCTGTGGAGGGCTCAGATCTGCGCTAGGTCGCGGCGGAACTCAGCGCGTTGACCAAGGCAGCGCCATAGGCAGGCAGGTCGGGGGGCCGGCGTGCAGTGACGAGGTTGTCGTCCACGACGACTGGTTCGTCAACATACTCAGCTCCAGCGTTGATGACGTCATCTTTGATGCCCGGGGTACAGGTCATGGTGCGGCCCTTGAGGACCCCGGCCGAGGCCGGCACCCAGCCGCCGTGGCAGATCACCCCCAGCAGCTTGCCGTCGGCGTCGGCGGAGCGGACCAGCTCCAGCACCTTCTCGGAGCGGCGCAGCTTGTCCGGCGCCCAGCCGCCGACCACCAGGATGGCGTCGAAGTCGCGCATGTCCAGGTCGTCCACGTGGGCGTCGGGCTCGGCGGGCAGGCCGTACTTGCCGTGGTAGACGTCGGCGCCCAGACCGGCCACCACCACCTCGGCGCCCTCCTCCCGCAGCCGCAGCACCGGGTACCACAGCTCCAGGTCCTCGAAGTCCTCCTCGACCAGGGCGATCACCCGCTTGCCGGCCAGTCGCATCCGCGCCGCCCCCTTTCCTCAGGCGTCGGTCGTCGCACGCGCCCAGGGTACGGCGTAATGTTGGCGCATGGCGGACGACGAGGAACGCATCGCGCTGTTGATCGACCACGAGAACCTCTCCATCGGCGCGCGGGAGATCGGCCGCGGCTTCGACGTCGGCCCGATCATGGACGCGCTCGCCGAGCGGGGCCGGGTGGTGTCCCGGCGCGCCTACGCCGACTGGACGCTGTTCGCCGACGACCGCCGCACGCTGACCGAGCACAACTGCGAGCTGATCGACATCCCCCAGCGGACCGGCAACGTGCGCAAGAACGCCGCCGACATCAAGCTGGCCGTGGACGCGATGGAGCTGGCGTACGAGCGGGGGTTCGTCTCCACCTTCGTGATCGCCTCCGGGGACTCCGACTTCACCCCGCTGGTCGCCGCCCTGCGCGCCCTGAACCGGCGGGTCATCGGCATCGGCGTCAAGGGCTCCACCTCCGGGCTGCTCCCCCCGGCCTGCGACGAGTTCCTGTTCTACGACCGCCTGCCGGGGGTGCCCGAGCCGGTCCGCGCGGCCAGGCGCGCCGGCGCCGGCAACGGCGGCAACGGGCCGGCGACCAAGGCCCGCAAGGCGAGCAAGGACGACGGCGCGGCCCCTTCCGGCGAGCGCGACCTCCAGGAGCTCCAGCGGATGCTCACCCAGACGCTGGCGGGGCTGAAGCAGAGCGGCGCCGAGCCGGTGCTGGCGTCCTCGCTGAAGCGCGCGCTGCTGCGCAAGGACCCCACCTTCGCCGAGTCCGACTACGGCTTCCGGGCCTTTGGCGAGCTGCTGCGGCAGGCCGAGCGCAACGGCGTGCTGGTGCTGGCGGAGGGGCAGGCCCGCGGCGACCCGGCGGTCGACTTCCCCGAGGCCGGCCAGGGCGGGCACGCCTTCGACGTGCTCCGCCAGACCGTGCTGGAGCTGCAGGGCGAGGACGGCGAGGTACCGCTGTCGGGCCTGAAGGACCAGATGCGCAAGCGGGCGCCCGACTGGTCCGAGAAGGACCTGGGCTACTCGGGGTTCCTCCAGTTCGTGAAGGCCGCCGCCGCCAACGGCGTGGTCGTCATGGAATGGGACGACGCCGAGGGCGACTACTTCCTGTTCGTGCCGGACTGACCCGTCAGCCCAGGCGCCAGCAGCCCGGCTCGTGCGGCGGCGCGACGCGGCCGACGCTCTGGAGGAACGCCTCGACCACCTGGGGGCCGGCGAACTGGAAGGTGCTGCGGTAGGTCCGCTGCTGCGCGTGGAGGTCGTCGGGCTGGGCGAGGACCCACTGGCCGAAGGAGCCGTGCTCGTCGGCCAGGGCCAGCACCACCTTGGCGTTCTCGATGGTGGCCAGCACCTTGGCGCGGTTGCGGACGATGCCGGGGTCGCGCAGGACCCCGGTGACGTCCTTGGGGGTGAAGGCGGCGACGATCTTGGGCTCGAAGTCGTGGAACGCCCGCCGGAAGCCGTCGCGTTTGGCCAGCACGGTGCGCCAGGACAGCCCGGCCTGGAACACCTCGAGGCTGAGCCGCTCGAACCAGCCGGCGTCACCAACCGGCGGCTCACCCCACTCGTGGTCGTGGTAGGAGGCGAGGACCGGGTCGGTGGCGGCCCAACGGCAGCGGGTCTTGCCATCAAGCGCAGGGAGCACCATGCACGACCTCCGTGGTGCGTGGCAGCAGCGGTGAAGCTCTGGGACGCCGTAACGACCGGAGAAGCGTAATACGCCGAGGCCCGTGGGGGGTAACTGGCGTCCACAAGGGCCCCCAGACCGCCGAAACCGGTCAGGGGCGGACGGCGGCGGCCCAACCGAGGGCCAGCACGACCATGCCGGCCAGCAGCAGCCGGTAGCCGACCCGGCGCCCGGCCGGGTCGCGGGCCACCAGGCGGGGCGCGGCCGCCAGGGCGAGCGCCGCGGCCGCCGCCACCCCGGCCGCCACCACCGGCCGGTCGCCGGCGGCGAGCCCCGACAGCAGGGCGACCACCAGCGCGGCGGCGTAGCTGGCCCCGGCCAGCAGCGCGGCCCGCCGCACGCCGAGGCGCGCCGCCAGTCCCTGCACCCCGGTGGCGCGGTCGCGCTCCACGTCCGGCAGGGAGTCGGCGAGGTTGACGGCGACGGCCAGCAGCGCGCCGGTCGGCCACGCCCACCACAGCACCGGCGGGAAGCGCCCGGCCGCGCCGTAGCCGAACAGCGGCACCAGCGGCACGGCCACCGCGAACGGCAGCGCGCTGGCGGCGGTGCCCTTGAGCCACAGGTCGTAGCCCCAGGCGCAGGCGAGCCCGGCGACCGCCAGGGCGAAGGTGGCGGGGCCGAGCGCCAGGCCGAAGCCGAGCGAGGCGACCCCGGCGGCGACCGCCAGCACGGCGACCGCGCGGCGGGAGATCGCGCCGGTCTGGATCGGCTTGCCGCGCCCGGCGGCCGCGTCGGCGGGGGCGTCCACGGCGTCGTTGAGGGCGCCGGCGGCGTACTGGTTGCAGGCCAGCAGGCCGGCCAGCAGCGCCAGCCTGCCCGGCCGCGGGTCGTGGCGGCCGGCGACCAGGCCGAACGCCAGGCCGACGGCGATCACGGTGAACGCGGGCGCGGCGTGCAGCAGCTCCAGGTGGGTCGCCGGGTGCCAGGGCCCCCGGCCGGCTAGTCGCGCGGCTCGGGTGGCTCCGGGCGGGCGACCAGCCCCAGGCGCGGCCGGCTGCTGCGGGTCAGCTCCGGGTCCCAGCCCTCCGGGACGATCCGCTCCCCCCTGCCCTCGCTCCCGCAGGTGCACGTCCAGCTCGCCGGCCGGACGGCGCCGCAGCGCTCGCAGGTCCAGGTGCCCTCCGCGTCGGTCGTCTCGGCCACGCCGCCCTCCCGGCTCCTCCATGTCGGTCGCTCCCAGGATAGGTGCGGACGCGCGCCCGTGCCGCGATCGGGTCCAAACCGTTCCAGCGCCTTGACGCTACCCCAGCGCCCCGGCGGGTAGCATCCCGGGGGACCTGCGGGAGCGTGACCAGGAGCCGAGCGTGCGACCCACCGACCTGCTGTACCGGCTGTACGAGCGCCGCCTGGCGGCCGACCTGCGCCGCCACGGCGGCCTGCCCCGGCACGTCGGGGTGATCCTGGACGGCAACCGGCGCTGGGCCCGCGAGCTGGGGATGGTGACGGCCGAGGGGCACCGCCGCGGCGCCGCCCAGATCGACCACCTGCTGGCGTGGGCCCGTGAGCTGGGCATCCCGGTGGTGACGCTGTGGCTGCTGTCGACCGAGAACCTGCTCCAGCGCCACCCGGACGAGCTGGCCGAGCTGCTGGAGATCATCGAGGCCAAGGTCGTGCAGCTCGCCTCCGCCGCCGGCCCCGACGGCTACCGGGTGGTACCGGTCGGCCAGCTCGATGCGCTGCCCGAGCGCACCCGCTCGACGCTGCAGGCCGCCGCGGACGCCTCCCGCGCGGCCACCGGCGGCACCCTGCACGTGGCGGTCGGCTACGGCGGCCGCGAGGAGATCGCCGACGCGGTGCGGCGGCTGCTGGCCGAGTACCGCGACAAGGACCTGGTGCTGACCGAGGCCGCCGGCCTGGTGACCCCCGACGAGATCGCCCGCCACCTGTACACCGCCGGCGTGCCCGACCCGGACCTGATCATCCGCACCTCCGGGGAGGTGCGGCTGTCCGGGTTCCTGCTGTGGCAGTCGGCGCACGCCGAGTACTACTTCGCGGACACCTACTGGCCGGACTTCCGTAAGGTGGACTTCTTGCGCGCCCTGCGGTCGTATGCGCAGCGGCGGCGGCGGTTCGGGAGGTGAACGGGTGGCACGCAAGGACCGGGAGCGGGCTCGCAAGCGGCACGCGATCGAGCGGGCCCGCCGCGAGGCGGGCATAGAGCCGACCCCCAAGGAGGAGCGGCCGGCCAAGCCGACCAGGACGGCCACCCGCCGCCCGCCCGCGCGGTCGCAGGCGACCATGCACAAGGCGCAGGTCGGCGACGTGGACCGCAAGGGCCGCGTCTACCAGCGGCCGATGCTGCTGCACCCCCGGATCGCGCTGATCATCTACTTCGCGGTCCTGGGCGTCGGGCTGGTCAGCCTGCTGCGCCGCGACCCGACCCTGCAGGCGGTCGGCTACGCCGCCTTCGCGGTCGGCATGCTGGTGATCGCCGACACCAAGACGACCTGGGCACGGGCGGCGCCGTTCATCGTGTTCGCGGTCGTGCTGGCCGGCAGCGCCGTGGCGATCGCGGTCCTTGGCTGAGGCCGGCGGGTTCCCCCGGCGCCACGCCCGCACCCGCGGGTTCACGCTGGGACGGCCGCGCGGGTTCGCGGTCGGCGCCGACGGCGCCAGGGTCGCGTTCCTGCGCTCGGCCGCCGGCGACGACCCGGTCAACCGGCTGTGGGTGCTGGACCTGGACGGCGGCGGCGAGCGGCTGGTGGCCGACCCGGCCGCGCTGCTGGAGGGGCCCGGGGAGGCCGGGGAGCTGCCAGCCGCCGAGCGGGCCCGGCGCGAGCGGGCCAGGGAGCGGGCCGGCGGGATCGTGGCCTTCGGCGCCGACCGGGACCTGACCGTGGCCGCGTTCGCGCTCGCCGGCCGCCTGTTCGTCGCCGACCTGACCGCCGGGTCCCCCGGCCCGGTGCGCGAGCTGGCGGGCGGCGGGGTGCTGGACCCGCGCGTCGACCCGACCGGTCGGCGGGTCGCCTGGGTCGCCGACGGCGCCCTGCACGTCGCCGCGCTGGCGGCCACCCCGGGCGCCCCGACCCTGCTGGTCGGCGAGGACGACCCGGAGGTGACCTGGGGGCTGGCCGAGTTCGTCGCCGCCGAGGAGATGGGCCGCGGCCGCGGCTACTGGTGGGCGCCGGACGGCGAGCGGCTGGCGGTGGCCAGGGTCGACACCCGCGCGGTGCGCCGCTTCCACCTGACCGACCCGGCCGACCCGGCGGCCGAGCCGGCGGCGCTGCCCTACCCGGCCGCCGGCACCGCCAACGCCGAGGTGCGGCTGGCCGTGGTCGGCCTGGACGGCGCTCGCGTGGAGGTCGTCTGGGACCGGGCCGCGTTCCCCTACCTGGCCGCCGTGGTCTGGGAGCCGGGCGGCCCGCTCACCCTGCTGGTGCAGTCCCGCGACCAGACCGGGACGCGGGTGCTCGGCGCCGACCCCGACAGCGGCGCCACCACCGAGCTGGCCGCCCAGCGCGACCCGGCCTGGGTCGAGCTCGTCCCCGGGGTGCCGGCCTTCATGGACGGCCGCCTGGTGATGACCGCCGACGACCCCGCCTGCGACACCCGCCGGCTGACCGTCGACGGCGCCCCGGTCACCCCACCCGGATTAGAGATTTCGGAGGTGGTCGCCGCCGCCGGCGGCGCCGTGCTGGTGGCCGCGTCCGAGGAGCCGACCGAGGTGCACCTGTGGCGGGTCGTCCCCGGCGACCCGCCCGAGCGGCTCACCGGCGGGCCCGGCCACCACGGCGCCGTCGCCGCCGGCGAGGTCGCCGTCCTGACCAGCGCCACCCTGGACCGCGACGGCGCCACCACCACCGTCCACCGGCCGGGAGGCCCACCCGTGGTCATCGGCTCGCTGGCCGAGACGCCGGCGCTGCGCCCGCGGCCGCTGCTGCTGCACGCCGGCCGGCGCCGGCTGCGCGCCGCCCTGCTGCTGCCCGGCGGGCCGTACCGGCCGCCCCTGCCGGTGCTGCTGGACCCCTACGGCGGGCCGCACCACCGGCAGGTCCTGGCCGCCCGCGACCGCTTCCTGGTGGCGCAGTGGTTCGCCGACCAGGGGTTCGCGGTGCTGGTCGCCGACGGGCGCGGCACCCCCGGCCGCGGCCCCGCCTGGGAGCGGGCGGTCCACCGCGACCTGGCCGGGCCCGCCCTGGACGACCAGGTGGAGGCGCTGCACGCGGTGGCCGCGGAGCACCCGGAGCTGGACCTTGCTCGGGTCGCCATCCGCGGCTGGTCGTTCGGCGGCTACCTGGCCGCGCTGGCGGTGCTGCGCCGCCCCGACGTGTTCCACGCCGCGGTCGCCGGCGCCCCGGTGACCGACTGGCGGCTGTACGACACCCACTACACCGAGCGCTACCTCGGCCACCCCGACCGCGACCCCGACGCCTACCGGCGCAGCTCCCTGCTGGACGACGCCGCCTGGGCCTCCCCGCCGCGGCCGCTGCTGCTGGTCCACGGCCTGGCCGACGACAACGTGGTGGCCGCCCACACCCTGCGCCTGTCCGGCCTGCTGCTGGCCGCCGGCCGGCCCCACAGCGTGCTGCCGCTGTCGGGGGTCACCCACATGGCCGTGCAGGAGGCCGTCGCCGAGAACCTGCTGCATGTGCAGCTGCGGTTCCTGCGGGACGCGCTCGGCCTGGACGGCTGACCGGGGCCGGTTATCCACCGACACGATCGTCGGGACGTACCGGCGGAGTCAGCAGGCTAGGATCCGGCGCCACCCCGGCGAAGTATCGGTCGACCGGCCGGACCAGCCCAGTTACGCTAGGTTGTGAGGAGCGAACGCCCGTGGGCAGGCCAAGGCACCCCATGCTCCGACCAGCACTGGACAACGGTCCACTTGACACCCTCGGACCCGAGCTACGAGCGCAACCTCCGCGGGCTGCTTCGCCGGGAGACATGCTGGGAGGCGCGGCCATGAAGCTGACGATGGCGGTTCGGTTCAGCGTCGCCGGCGACGGCCCTGACGCTACGGGCGACCCGGAGAGCTTCTTCGACCGGGTCATGGAGGAGCTGCTTCGGCTTGACGCCGTGGAGGACTCGACGATCTCCGCATCGCTGGCGAAGAAGACGGTCACCATCATGGTGACCATCGACGCGCCCTCGCCGGAGGGGGCCGCGGCCATCGGCATGAGCGCCATCCGAGCAGCATTCCACGCTGCTGGCGCCGCCACGCCAGACTGGCCGCGCTTCGATGAGCTGTCCATCGGCGCAGGCGAGCTCATCGGCGCGTGAACCCCCCCGCCGCGAGTCAGCCGGCCAGCTCGGCGAGCTGGCGGAGCTGGTGGAGGCGGTCCTCGTGGGTCCAGGCGGTGGGGGCGGCCAGCAGGGTGCCGACCCCCGCCTCGCGGTAGGCGGCCAGGCGCTCGCGGACCTTCCCGGCCGGCCCGCAGAGGGTCACCAGGTCGATCAGCTCGGCCGGCAGCGCCGCGACCGCCTCCTGCCTGCGGCCGGCCAGGTAGTGCTCCTGCACCTCGGCGGCCTGCCGCTCGAAGCCGTAGCGGCGGACCTGGTCGTTGTAGAAGTTCCGCTCCCGCGAGCCCATGCCGCCCACGTACAGGGCCAGCATCGGCCGCATCGCGTCCCTGGCCGCCTCGAGGTCGTCGGCGACGTGCACCTGCACGGTCGGGGCGACGTCGAAGCCGTCCAGGTCGCGGCCGGCGCGGGCGGCGCCCTGCTCCAGGTGGCCGCGGAAGCCGGCGGCGTGCTCGGGCGCGTACATGAACCCCAGCCAGCCGTCGGCCAGCTCGCCGGCGAGCGCCAGGTTGCGCGGCCCCATCGCGGCCAGGTAGATCGGCAGCCGCTGCTGCACCGGCGCGATGGTGAGCTTCAGCGCCTTGCCGGGGCCGTCCGGCAGCGGCAGCTCCAGCGTCTCCCCCTGGTAGGCGACCCGGCGGCGCTCCAGGGCCAGGCGCACCACCGACAGGTAGTCGCGGGTGCGGCCGAGCGGCCGGGCGTAGCGCTGCCCGTGCCAGCCCTCGGCGACCTGCGGGCCGGACAGCCCCAGGCCGAGCCGGAACCGCCCCCCCGAGAGCTGGTCGAGGGTGGCGGCGGTCATCGCGGTCATCGCCGGGCTGCGGGCCGGGATCTGGAAGATCGCCGAGCCGAGCCCGATGGTGCCGGTCTGGGCGGCGAGCCACGCCAGCACGGTGGCCGCGTCCGAGCCGTAGGCCTCGGCCGCCCAGGCCGAGTCGTAGCCGAGCCGCTCGGCCTCCTGGACCAGCGCGAGCTGCTCCTCGGCGGTGGTGCCGAAGCCGAAGTAGCCGAGCATCAGCCCCAGTCGCACCGCCGCTCCCTTCCCAGGCCGTCCCGGGCGCCAGCCTACCGGCCGGTGACCTCGCGGGCGAACGTCTCGAAGGCGTTGACGTAGCGGGCCACGTCCTCGTCGGTGTGCTGCACCGACAGCGTCCACTGCTCGTCGATGCCCGGGGTCATGAACACGCCCTCG
>Ga0081538_10004152_pt1 | contig 13439 bp, 15 predicted proteins | sample TabmetS5T2R1_FD_71022 | JGI IMG/M metagenome (GOLD analysis project Ga0081538, IMG submission 71022) | Tabebuia heterophylla rhizosphere microbial communities from the University of Puerto Rico - S5T2R1 | ecosystem: Host-associated > Plants > Roots > Rhizosphere ...
CGACTGGAGCCTGGAGGTGCTGCGGGCGGTTTGCGATCGGGTGGTCGTGGCGGTGCCGCCCGGGCTCGAGGAGGCGCCGGACCGCGTGCTCGGCGGCGAGTCGCGCTCGGCGTCGGTGCGCAACGCGCTTGCGGCGGCGCCGGAGGCCGCCGTGGCGGTGGTGCACGACGCCGCCCGTCCACTCGTGACCCGCGAGCTGGTCGAGCGCTGCCTCGCCGCGCTCGAGCCCGGTGTGGACGGCGCGATAGCGGCGGCGCGAATGACCGACACCGTGAAGGAGGCCGGTCCCGACGGCCGCGTTCTGCGGACCCTCGATCGCTCGGTGCTCTGGGCGATACAGACGCCCCAGGTCTTTCCCGCCGACGTTCTCCGGCGCGCCCTGGAACGCGACGAGATGGCGCTGGCCGCGGCCACCGACGACGCCTCGCTGGTGGAGGAGATGGGGGGAACCGTTCGCGTTGTGGACGCACCGCCCGAGAACCTCAAGGTCACGCGCGAGACGGACCTGCGGATGGTGGAGGCGCTCCTCTGCTGACGGACTACCACGTGCATCTGCGCCCGGACGAGGACGGCAGCACGGCAGGGCGCTACTTCACGAGGGCTAACGCCGACCGCTACCGGGAGACCGCGGACGATCGCGGCATCCGGGAGCTGGGCGTGGCAGAGCACGTTCACCGATTCGTCCAGTCTCTCGACGTCTGGACGCACCCGTGGTACCGCCACTGGGCGCACGACGACGTCGACGAGTACTGCTCCTTCGTGCGCGACGAGACCGACCTCCGGCTCGGCATCGAGGCGGACTTCCTCCCCGGCAGGGAGGACCGTGTGTCGAACCTGCTGGACGGGCGCGACTGGGACTACGTCGTCGGCTCCGTTCACTTCCTACGCGACGAGGCGCTCGACGTCCACGGCGAAACCGCCTGGGAGGAGTGGGATGTCTGGCGGCAGGGCGATCCGGAGAGGGTCTGGGGCCGCTACTTCGAGACGCTCGGCGAGGCCGCCCGAAGTGGCCTGTTCGACATCCTCGGCCACCCTGACCTCGTCAAGGTCTTTGGCGACACCGTTCCGCAGCCAGGCGGCGACCTGCGTCGCTTCTACGACGCGGCGATGGACGGGATCGCCGAGTCCGACGTGGCGATCGAGGTCTCCACCGCAGGGCTGCGCAAGCCCGTGCGCGAGATCTACCCGGCGGCGGCGTTCCTCGAGATGTGCCTCGAGGCGGGCCGGCCCGTGGCGCTGTCGAGCGATGCCCATCTTCCCGAACAGCTGGGATACGAGTACGAGCGCGCTGCCGCGTTCCTCCGAGACCTCGGCGTCACCGAGATCGCGGTGTTCGAGCGCCGGCTGCGGCGGCTGGAGCCGCTCGGGTGAGCCATTCCCGGGCGGGCGTTGGCTGGGATTCGCACCGGTTGGTGGAGGGTCGGGCCCTGGTGCTGGGCGGGGTAAGGGTTGAGCACCATCTTGGCCTCGCGGGCTGGTCCGACGCCGACGTCCTCACCCACGCCGTCATGGACGCGCTGATCGGCGCGGCGGGGCTGGGGGACATCGGACAGCACTTCCCGGACGCTGACGAGCGCTGGCGGGACGCCGACTCGATCGAGCTGCTGCGCACCGTGCGGTCAATGGTCGGCGACGTGGGCGTTGCGGCCGTGCACGTCGACGCGACGGTCATGTGCGAGGCGCCGAGGCTGAGTCCCTATCGGGAGCGGATGCAGACCCGGTTGGCCGACGCGCTCGGTCTCGTGCCCGGCGCCGTGAACGTGAAGTTCACGACGGCGGAGGGAATGGGCTGGGTGGGGCGCGGCGAGGGGATCGGAGCGCTGGCGATCGCGACGGTCGACTCGCGCGGGCCAAGCGAACCGGACTAACCACGCGACGCGCGGCCGCGTGGTTTCTCGGCCGAGATTTGGGGAACAAGAAACTGCTGCTTTCCGAGGACTGGAGCGTGTCGAAACCGCTCACCGACAAGGCGATCGCGGACGGCCCGGCGGTCGGCCGTCAACCTGGCGAGCGACGGGCCCTGACTCGCGGCCAGGTTCTCGCCAGGAGCACCGTGGCCGCGGGCGCGCTGGCGGCCGCAGGGATAGTCGTCGGCGGTCTGCCGAAGCTCGCCGTCTCGCAACCGTCGGCCCAGCAGGACGCCCGCGTGCTTCGGTGGCTGCTGCAGGTGGAGTTGCTGCAGGCCGCGTTCTACACCGAGGTCGAGCGGCGGGGTGCGCTGAGGGGTGAGTTCCGGGAGTTCGCCGTTCTGGTGGGAGAGCAAGAGCGGGCGCACGTGAATGCGCTCGAGAAGGCGCTGCGCGTGAAAGGGGCGGTCAAGCGACCCGAGTTCGACTTCCGGGACGCGACGACCAACCCAGACGAGTTCGTCTCAACCGCTGTCGAGCTCGAGGAGATTGCGGTGTCGGCCTTCAACGGGCAGGTGCCGAATCTGACCAGGCCGCGGGTGATGACCGCGATGAAGATCGTGTCGGTGGAGGCACGGCACGTCGGCTGGGCGCGCGATCTCGCCGGCCGCAACCCGGCGCCCCGGCCCGCCGACCCGCCGGCGACCCAGGAACAGACGAGAGCGGCGATAGAGGACACCGGGTTCATGGAGTAGCCCAGAGGCCGCCGGTGGCGGTCCCGTACGGCAGCGACCCAGCGAGAGACCGAGATCATGTCGGACCTTACCCTCGAGACGGTTGACCACTCCGGCGCCATCGCCGAGACATTCGACGAGCTCGGCGGGGGCACGCGCGCCGACTTCTTCCGCAGGTCGCTAATCGGCGGCGCCGCGCTGACAGCGGCGCTGGAGACGTCCGCGGTGGCACGGCCGCGCAACACCGCGAAGGACGTGGCGATCCTCAGGTTCGACCTGACCCTCGAGTACCTGCAGGCTGCGATGTACAGCGAAGCGGAACGGCTCGGCGAGATCAGTGCGAGGACGCTCGAGTGGGCCCGCGTCGTGGGCGCGAACGAGCGCGGGCACGTGAGAGCGATACGCGGGCTGCTGGGACGAGACGCGGTGAAAAGTCCGCGTTTCAACTTCCGGGGGGTCACCGAGGACGACCGCCTGTTCACGGAGACGGCGGTCGCTTTCGAGGACCTCACCGCTGCGCTGCTGAAGACCCAGGCGGTCCAGGTCGACTCGCGCCACGTGCTGGCCGCGCTCGCTTCCCTGCACTCGGTCGAAGCGCGCCACGCCGCCTGGATCCGCCACATCGCCGGGATCGTGCCGTCCGCGGATGCGTTCGACGAGCCGACGTCGAAGGCCAAGGTGGTCGATCTGGTCGAGTCGACGAACTTCGTCACCTCGGCGGTGAGGACGAAGGGAAGGCGGCGGCCCAGGTACACGGGGTGAACGGCCGGCGACCGACACGCCCTCGTGCACTCGGCGCCGCCCTGGTGCTGGCGGGCCTGCTGGTCGCTGCCGCAGTCGCGGTCGTGCTCCTCGGCCCCTCCTCGGGGCCGTCCTCGGCCGACCCGGCGCTCCCCGCCTCGCCCCGCTCAGCGCTTGCGCCGAAGAACGTTCCGCTCGGCCCACGTCCTGTCGTCTACTGGGCGCCCGTGCTCAGGGCGGAGGCCGCTCGGCAACGACCGGCGGGCCCCGAGGTGGTCGCAGATGTTCCCGCGCGGACCCCGGAGGGGACGGCCAACATCGTGCTCGTGCTCGGGCAGGCCGAACGCACGGGCGGGCAGCTGTGGGTGCGTGTGCGCGCGCCGGGGACCCCGGAAGACGTCAGCGGCTGGATGCCCCGTGCCGCTCTCGGCGGCTACACGCCTGTTCGAACACGGCTTGTCGTGGATCGTGAGCGGCGTACGGCCACGTTGCTGCGCGGCACACGGCCGGTGTTCCGAGCGGCCGTTGCAATCGGGGCGCCCGCGACCCCGACACCGAGTGGCGACTTCTACGTCCGCAACCAGCTGCACAGGTATCGCAGCCCGTTCTACGGGCCGGTGGCGTTCGGGACCAGCGCACGCTCGCCCGGGGCGAGCGACTGGCCCGCCGGCGGTTTCGTCGGCATCCATGGCACCAACCGTCCCGACCTGATACCGGGCCGGGTCTCGGCGGGGTGCATCCGAATGGCCAACCGGGACATACTGCGTCTGGCTCGGCTGATGCGGGTCGGCACGCCGCTGAGCATCCGCTGATGGCGCCGCGGGGCCTCAGCGTGCGACTCGTCGTGATGCTGGTCATGGGTGTGGCGATCACCGCCGCCGCGCCCCCAGCGTGGTCGCAGCGCGACGGCGGGCGGTCCGGCGATCGCGTGCAGCCGCCTACGGAGCTGCTCAGGGAGTATCCGTTCCGCCAGGGGCGCCTGCGTAGCCAGGATGAACGGTCGGACACGCGTCAGGCCGCCGACACGCGCTCCTCTCAGCCCCCTCTCGCGGAGCGGGCCGCGGAGGGTGCGGAAAGCGGCTGGCTGGTGATCTGGGTGGTCATCGGGCTGGCGGCGCTGCTTTCACTCGGGTTGATCGGAAGCCGTGTCCTGCGGCCGTCCGCAGACGGCAACGGGCACGTGCCCGAGGCCCCGCCGCCCCCGCCCCACCCGGCGGTGGCGAGCAGGCAGCCGCCCCGATCGCCGGCTGCCCGCGGGCAGGGCGGTGGGAAAGGCCCCGCGCCGCGGAACAGCTACGCGGTCGTCAACCAGAAGGGCGGGGTGGGGAAAACCACGGTCTCGCTGGCACTGGGAGCGGCAGCCGTTCGGCGGGGAAAGCGCGTTCTGCTGCTGGACCTCGACCCACAGGCCTCGGCGAGCTCGGTGCTTGGCGTGGATGGCGACGATCGCCCGACGCTGACCCAGGTGATGCTCGAGGTCGACTGCCCGCTCAGCGAGGCCATCCGGCCCACCGGCTGGGGGCTCGACCTGGCACCGGCGGACCGCGGGCTGCGCTCGGCGGACAGCGGCATCGCGACGCTCGACGAGCCCGTCTTGCCACGCCAGCTGGAGACGGTTGGCGAGTACGACCTGATGCTGATGGACTGCCCGCCCAATCTGGCGGTGCTCACGATCAATGCACTCGCCGCTGCCTCGCGCGCGCTGATCGTCACCGAGCCGACGTTCCTCGCCCTGCATGCGATGGAAGAGCTGCTCGACACCGTGCGCCACGTCGCGGCGAACCAAAATCCGTCGCTCGAGCTGGCCGGAGTAGTGCTCAACCGTGTGGAGACCACCGCCGAGCACAAACAGAGCGTGGCCGAGGTCGAGGAAACCTTCGGCTCCAAGGTGTGGGAGCCACACGTTCCGAGGCGGGCGATCCTCCAGGATGCGATGCGCCGGGGGCAGCCGCCTCAGGACCTGCAATCGCACTCGCACTACGCCACCGAGGTGGCGGAGATCTTCGACGCGCTTGCGCTGCGGGTCGAAGCCACCCAGGTGAACTCGTAACGCTCGCCGGCGCCCTCCCGGCTCACGCCGCTGGTTGCGGTCCATCGTCGCGTCGTATGCGTAGCCTTTCGCGCCGATGCGCGAGGTCCGCATCCACGACACCCTGAGCGGCGAGGTCGTTCCGCTCGAGCTGCGCGACCCGAGCAAGGTCGGCATCTACGCCTGCGGGCCAACCGTCTACGGCCCGATCCATGTGGGCAACGCGCGCCCCTACCTGGTCTTCGCGCTGCTGAAGCGCTTCCTCGAGCACGAGGGGAAGGAGGTCACGCTCGTCGAGAACGTGACCGACGTGAACGACAAGATCTACGACGCCGCACGCGAGCGGGGGGTCCCGAGCGAGCGGCTGGCGAAGGAGATGACCGAGGCCTACGTCGAGGCCACCGACAAACTGGGCCTCGGACGGCCCGACCACGAACCCAAGGCGAGCGAGACGATCGGCGGCATCGTGGCGCTGATAGAGGCCTTGATCGAGAGCGGCCACGCCTACGTGGCCGGGGGCGACGTCTACTTCCGCGTCGCCAGCTTCGGCGGCTACGGCAAGCTGTCCAACCGGCCGATCGAGGAGATGCACCAGGGCGAGGGCGACGACGCGGCCGACATGAAGGAGTCGCCCCAGGACTTCGCGCTCTGGAAGGGGCGAAAGGAGGGCGAGGACACCTGGTGGGACGCCCCCTGGGGACAGGGCCGACCCGGCTGGCACATCGAGTGCTCGGCCATGGCCGAGGCGATCCTCGGGCTCGACTTCGAGGTCCACGGCGGCGGGTCCGACCTCGTGTTCCCGCACCACGAGAACGAGATAGCCCAGACCGAGGCGGGGCGTGGGAAGCCGCTTGCCCGCGTGTGGATGCACAACGGCATGGTGGAGATGGACTCCGAGAAGATGGCGAAATCGGTCGGCAACATCCGTCTTCTGCACGTCGCCCTGGAGGAGTTCGGACGCGATGCGCTGGTGATGTGGATGGTCGGCGCCCATTACCGCAAGCCGCTGGCCTTCTCGGATGAGACGCTTGCCGACGCCGGCCGGGCCGTACAGCGCGTGCGCGAGTTCTGCCGCCGGCTCGACCCCGACGCCCCGGACCCCGATGGGCTCGACGAGGTCGTTGAGCGCTTTTTCGATGCGCTCGCGGACGACTTCAACACACCGGCCGCCCGGGCGATCCTGTTCGACTGGATCGCCGAGGGAAACCGGCGCATGGATGCCGGCGAGGCCCTGGGCCGCGGTCGCCTGGGCGAGATGCTGTACGCGCTCGGGCTCGAGGGCCTGCTCGAGCAACGGGGCGAGCAGGCGCCGGACGCCGTCCGCCGGCTCGCCGACGAGCGTGAGGAGGCTCGCGGAGCCCGTGACTTTGCGCGCGCGGACCGGATCCGCGAGCAGCTCGCGGAGCAGGGCTGGGAGGTCCGCGACACTCCCGGCGGCGCCCAGCTGGTCCCTAAGGAGTGACGACGGCGGAGAGCTCGTGATCGTCTACGGCCGTAATCCGGTGCGGGAGGCCCTCCGGGGCAAGCGCCGGGTCCAGCGGGTGTTTGCTACGGAGCGCGCCGCCCACGAGGTGTGGCTCGGCGAGGTCGAGGCGCACATTGTCGACGCCCACGAGATCCAGGGGCGCTGCGGATCTCCCGACCACCAGGGAATCTGCGCCGAAGTCTCGGCGTATCGCTATGCCGATCCGGACGGGCTGCTCGATGCGCCGGACGCTTTCGTTCTCTGTCTGGATGAGGTGCAGGATCCGCACAACCTGGGAGCCGTGTGCCGTGTCGCGGAAGTGGCCGGGTGCGCCGGAGTCGTGCTCCCCGAGCGCCGCTCGGCCGAGGTGACCCCTGCCGTCTGCCGCGCGTCCGCGGGCGCCGTCGAGCACCTCGCGGTCGCCAGGGTTCGCAATCTCGCCAGCTGGCTGGGCTCGGCGAAGGAACGCGAGGCCTGGGTGTACGGCGCGGCGGCGGACGCCAGGGTCCCCTACCACCGACCCGACTATCGCGGCCGCGTCGTCCTGGTGCTCGGATCGGAGGGCCGGGGCCTGCGGCCGCGCGTGGCGGCCGTATGCGACGAGCTCGTCCACCTGCCGGGACGCGGACACATCGCCTCCCTCAACGTCTCAACCGCGGCCGCTGCGCTCGTGTACGGAATCTTGCATTTCCGCGCCGCTCTTGACAGGGCTCCATAACCCGGCGATACTCGCCGCCAGCAGATCAGGCTGAAGTCGAGCTTTAGATGGCGGCTTCAGAGAATCTGGCGCCAGGGGAGGTAGTGCGCCACGGAGCTTCAAGGGGGCCTGTGAGGCCCGAGAGGAGCGTTCGATGGCAGCGTCCGCTACCACCCCCACGGTTCGCGCCCCCGTAGCCGCGACACCACAAGCAAGGTCTCATTCTGAGGTCGAGCTTGATGATCACTATCTGATCGCGCTCGCGAAGCAGGGGAAGAAGGATGCGTACGACCGCATTGTCAAGCGGTATCACGGCTTCGTCCGCCTGAAGGCGTCGTCCTACTTCCTCATCGGCGGCGACCCGGACGACCTGATCCAGGAGGGGCTCGTGGGCCTCTACAAGGCGGTCCGTGATTACCGCTGGGACCGCGAGTCGAGCTTCCGCAACTTCGCGGAGCTCTGCATCACGCGTCAGATCATCACCGCCGTGAAGACGTCGACGCGCAACAAGCACACACCCCTCAACGAGTACGTGAGCTTCTCCCAGACCCCCGCCGCGAGCAGCGGCGACGGAGACCCCACGCTCGACGAGCTGCTGCCGGGCCCCTCCGCGCACGACCCGGTCAACCAGGTGATCTCCTCCGAGGAGCTTCACAGCCTCGTGGCCTGCCTGTCGACCGTGCTCTCCGAGCTCGAGAGCGCGGTCCTGTCGCTGTACCTCGATGGACACAGCTACGAGGCCATCGCCGGCCGGCTTGAGTGCGACACGAAAACGGTCGACAACGCCCTCCAGCGCGTGAAGCGCAAGGTGGGCGCGCACCTCGCCTCGCGTCAGGTCTTGCTGTAGACGGCAGCGGGGTTCAGCGAGAGCCGGAGGTCGGACTCGAACCGACGGCCTGCGCTTTACAAGAGCGCTGCTCTGCCAACTGAGCTACTCCGGCCAGCCCAGCCGCGAGTGTACGCACGACTCAGGCCTCCGTGGCCTCCACGGCCGCGTCCTCGATGTTGCCGTGCCCATTCGAGGAGACCGGCACGCTCTCGAGCGGCTCGAACTCGCCCGCCTGGTTCAGTCGGCGCTCGAGCGTCGCCAGCACGACCCCGAAGAGCAGGTGCCGCCAGCCGCCCTGGGCGAAGGCGCGCCGGTTACCGCCCAGGGGCTCGAGCTCCGCGCGCGCCGGATGGTGACGGTCGACGAGGCCGCCGAGCGGCCAGAGCGCAAGGTGCTCGCCCAGCGCCGCGCCGACACCCGCGGCGACCGGGGGCGCGGGCACCAGAGGCCTTATCAGCGCGTACGCGGCTCCGAACGCCGCGCCGTTCAGCAGGTGGAATCCGAGGCCGGCGGCCTGCCACCCCGACCCGCGCGTGACCAGCTTGCCGAGCAGCTCGACGTCGTCGTAGCGACATCGGAAAACCCACTTGTCAAGCGGCTGCTGGGCGGCCCAGACCCCGGCGGCCGTGGCACCCGCCAACGCCCCGTTCAGTGTCCGGTGCAGCTCCACAGGCGCAGCGTAACGACCCACACGCCCCCGGGTAGCTGTTCACCGATGCCCGCAGGCCTGAAGCTGAAGCCGCGCCCGCTCGAGGTCTACCACGAGCGCACCCGCCGCCGGGGCGTGAACCCGCTCGTCTACTGGCCCGCCCGCCTCGTCATCAAGACGGGGATCCTCGCCTACTTCCGCGTACGTCGCCTCGGCCGCGAGCACGTCCCGGGTGGCGGGCTGATACTCGCCTCCAACCACCGCAGCTTCCTCGACCCCTTCGTGGTCGGCTGCTGCGTCCGGCGGCCTATCTACTTCGTCGCAAAGCGCGAGCTCTTCAAGAATCCTCTGGTCGGCTGGTTCCTCAACTGCATGGGAGCGTTCCCGGTCCGGCGAGGTCAGGCGGACGAGGAGTCGGTCGAGACGGCGCTCGCGTTGCTCGATCACGGCGAAGCCGTGGTGATGTTCCCCGAGGGCACCCGCATCGTGAACGGGTCGCTGGGGCGTCCCAGGCGCGGCGTGGGTCGTCTGGCGCTCCAAAGCGGCGTGCCCGTCGTCCCGGTCGCGGTCACCGGCAGCGAGCACGCCCGCGACGGCTGGCGGATCAAGCCGGTCAGGGTGCACGTGCGTTGCGGCGCGCCGCTCACCTTCCCCAAGGTCGCGGATCCGTCACCGTTCCTGGCGGGGGAGGTGACCGAGCGGATCTGGCCGTGCGTCGAGCTGCAGTGGGAGTGGCTCGGCGGTCTGCCACCGCTGCGCACGGCGGCGGTCGTCGGCGCGGATCGAATGGGCACCGCAGTCGCCTCCGTGCTGGCGCGGGCGGGGCTCGAGGTGCAGCTGGGCTGCCGCACCGAGGACCAGGCCGCGCACCTGCGTGGCGGGCGGACGGACCGTGCGCGGGCCAAGGCGATCGACGCGAAGACCGTGCCCGAGATCGAGCTGGCCGGAGTGGACCTGGTTGTTCTGGCGGTCCCCTGCGCGAGCCTGCCGGATGTCATCGGCGAGCTGGGCTCGCGCGTGGGCGAGCGCTCGGCGGTGCTCGTGACCGGGGCCGGGCTCGTTCCGCCGCTGGGCACGACGCCTACGGCATACGTGTCCGAGCGGGTGCGCGCTCGCGCGGTCGCCACGATGGCGGTTCCCGCGCGCCTTCCGGTCGTGACGGACGCGGGCGGTTCGGTCTCCCTGGCAACGCGTAACGCCGACCTCAGGCGCCAGCTCGGCGATGTCCTCCGCGCGGGAGGCCTGACCGTCGACGCCACCGACGACGTGACCGGCACGGAGCTCGCCGCCTGCGCCAAGAGCGCGGCCGCACTCGCCTCGTCGGCCGCCGCGCCGCGCGGCGCGAACGTGGCAGACGCGGCCGCGGGGCGGATCCTCTCCGAGGTCCACGAGCTGGCTCTCGCCAGCGGCGGGCGCAGCGAGACCTTCGCGGGTCTGGCCGCCAGGGTGGACGCCGAGCCGGGCGAGCCGGCGGACTCGATCGCGACCGTGCCTCTGCTCGGACGGGCGTGCGAGCGCCAGGGCGTCGAGGCCCCTGTCACCGCCGGACTGGACCGCGTTCTCGCCGGCAAGAGCTCGCCCGACCAGTGGCTCGAGAGTATGCGCTCGAGCGCCGCTGATAGCGCGAGCGTGGGCGAGTAGGCTCCGCCATGGGTGGAGGAGAAAGGCGACAAGCAGCGACTCGACCGCGACTTCTCGGAGCTCTACCGCACCCACCTGCGCGATGTCTACAGCTACGCCTACTACCGGATCGGGAACCACCACGACGCCGAGGACGTGACCGAGCAAACCTTCCTCCAGGCCTACCGCCACTTCGAGCGGGCCCAGCGCGAGTCGAACGGCCGCCCGCTGCGGCCTTGGCTCATCCGCATCGCCCACAACCTCGCCGCGAACTACTACCGCGACCGTTCGCGCCGCCCGGTGACGCAGCTCGAGGATGCGACGGTGCTCACAGCGCCGCACGGGACCGAGCAGATGGTGGAGGAGCGCGAGGAGGTAAAGGAAGTCCTGGCGGGAGTGTCGAACCTCCCCGACGACCGCCGCGAGGCCCTCATCATGCGCTTCGCGCTCGGCATGGACAACCGAGAGATCGCACGGGCCCTGGGGCGCTCCGAAGGCGCCACCAAGGTGTTGATTCACAGAGCTATCAGGCAGCTCGAAGAGGCGCTGGAGGAAGGCGAAGATGACTGACGCGGAACGAGTAGAGCGGCTTCTGCAGCTGGCGCTGACGCCGGTCGAGCCGCCGGAGCGGCTCGGGGACCGGCTGGAACGTGGGTTGTCCGAACTGACCGAGGCGGCCGCGGACGAGCTGGCCGACTGGGAGCTGTCGGCGATGCGCGACCCCCGCAACTGGGTCCGGCCGGTGGCCGCCGTGGTCGTGGGCACGGTCGCCGGCGGGGCGCTCGTTGTCGTGCGGGCCCGCCAGCAGCACAGAAAGAAGCAGACGGGCGCGCTCCGCGCGCTCGAGCGCAGCGTGCGCGGCGTGGCCGACGACCTGCAGAAGCGACTGCGCCGCTAGCGGCGGAGGGCGGAGCTGCTTTCGCGCTGATCCAGACCGCTCCGGGCGGCGTAAGGAACTGTGGCGATGCCCGACATTCGGAACCTTGCGGACGAAGAGATGATGCAGCTGATACAGGCGGGAAATCCCCGCGCCTTCGAGCTGCTCTACGACCGCCACGGCGGCGCCGCCTTCTCGCTGGCCTACCGGATGGTCGGCAACCGCGTTTCGGCCGAGGACATCACACAGGAGGCATTTCTCTCGATCTGGCGCAGCCGGATGCGATACGACCAGGCGCGCGGCAGCGTGCGCACGTGGGTGCTCGGAATCGTCCACAACCGGACGATCGACGCCCTCCGCCGCAGCCTGGTTCACGACCGCCGCCGGGAGACGATCGAGGGCATCGAGGAGCGCTTCGAGGCCAGGGAGCAGACCGACGTCGAGGCCGCGCGCAGGGAGGAGGCGCGCAGCGTCCGTACGGCGCTCGACACGCTCCCGGACGACCAAAGGAAGACCATCGAGCTGGCGTACTTCGGGGGCTTCAGCCACAGTCAGATCGCCGAGCTGCTGAACGAGCCGATAGGTACGGTGAAGGGCAGGATGCGACTCGGCCTGGAGAAGATGCGACGCCAGCTCTCGGAGGGCTTCGTTGCAGGGGGAATCGCATGACGGCTCGCGACCACATCAGCTATCGGGAAGAGATCGGCGCCTACCTGCTGGGAGCGCTGACCGACGTCGAGCGCCGGGAGTTCGAGGAGCACCTCGAGAGTTGCGCCGAGTGCCGCGAGGAGGCGGAGCGCCTGCGCCCGGCCGCCGAGTCGCTGCCGCGCTCGGTCGAGCAGGTCGAGCCTCCGCCCAGCCTGAAGGCCTCGATCATGGAGGTGGTGGAGCGCGAGGCGCGCGAACGCAGCGGCAAGCCCGCCAGGCGTTCGCTGCGCGAGTGGTTCGCCGCGAAGCCGGCGATCCTGCGGCCCGCGCTCGCTGCCGCCGCGCTCGCCCTGGGACTGGTGGCCGGCTTCGGCGTGGCGCAGATCGCGGGCGACGACGACGGCCGCACCGTGGTCGCCACCGTCGACGAGACCCGAGTGCCCGACGCCACCGGCACGCTCCGGGTGGAGGGCGACGGAGAGGATGGCGCGATCCTGCGCCTGCAGGGCCTGCCGCGGCTGGGGGGCCGCGAGGTGTATCAGGCCTGGGTGCAGCGCGGCGATCGGTTCGTGCCCCAGCCGACCTTCGAGGTTGGCCGTGACGGGGATGGAGCGGTGGCCGTCCCCGACGACCTGAGCGGCGCGAGGGCGGTCCTCGTCACCCGTGAGCAACGCCCCGGCGCGACCGCGCCCAGCGAGCCTCCCATCATCAACGTTCCGCTCTGAGACCACTAGTGTGGGCCTCCGATCATGGAGGTCTGCTACCGCCACCCGAGCCGTGAGACCGGCGTTCGCTGCTCGAACTGCGAGCGCCCGATCTGCACGGACTGCATGACGTCGACCCCGGTGGGGATGCGCTGCCCCGAGTGCGCCCGTCAGCGCCAGAGCGTGCGGACCATGCCGAGCACGAGCACCGAGCCCGTTCTCACCTACGTGCTGATCGGAATCAACGTGGCGGTGGCGCTCGGCGCGCTGCTTGGCGGGGGAAGCGCCACGGGTGGCGGCGGCCTGGACGGAACGCTGCTCCAAGATGGGTCCGTCTCACGCGGCACGGTCGCCGACGGCGAGTATTGGCGGCTGCTCACCGCGGGCTTCCTGCACGCCGGCTTCTTCCATCTGCTGTTCAACATGCTCTCGCTCTACATCCTCGGCTCGCTGCTCGAGCCCGCCGTGGGGCGGCTGCGCTTCGGACTGATCTACTTCGTGTCGCTGCTGGCGGGCTCGTTCGGAGCGCTCCTGCTGGAGCCGGACTCGCCGACGGTGGGGGCCTCCGGAGCGATCTTCGGGCTCATGGGCGGCGCCGT
>Ga0081538_10004153_pt1 | contig 13436 bp, 12 predicted proteins | sample TabmetS5T2R1_FD_71022 | JGI IMG/M metagenome (GOLD analysis project Ga0081538, IMG submission 71022) | Tabebuia heterophylla rhizosphere microbial communities from the University of Puerto Rico - S5T2R1 | ecosystem: Host-associated > Plants > Roots > Rhizosphere ...
TGGCGACGACCGCCGCCGCGGGGAGGCCGCGGACGATCTCGTCGGCGATGTTCGGCCCCGAGAGGACTGCGACGGGGCGATCGCGGACGAGCGTCGAGAGCCGCTCCCCGGTCGCCGGGTCGAGCCCCTTCGTGAGGCTGAGGACCGGTGCGTCCCCCGGAAGCCCGGAGACGACCTCGCCGAACACGCGGCTGGGGACGGCGACGACCACGAGCTCGGCCTCCGCGTGCGGGGCGGCGCCGATCGTGGACGCCGAGATGCCGTCGAGCCGCGCCGCGGTCGCGTAGCGCGGGTTACGGCCCGTTCTCGCGATCGCCTCGGCCTGCTCCGGGTCGCGCGCGGCGAGCGTGACCTCGTGGCCGTTGTCGCGGAGGAGGCACGCGAAGGAGGTCCCCCACGACCCGGCGCCGACGACGACGACCCTCATTCAGAGGTGACGAAGTCGATGGAGACGGGCACGCCTTCGAGCGAGAACCGGGCGCGGAGCTCGTTCTCCACCCAGTACCCGTAGTCACGGGTCACGAGGCCGCGGTCGTTCACGAACAGCCGGAAGCGCGGCGGGCGCGAGCTCACCTGCGTGCCGTACAGGAGATTCAGGCGGCGCCCTCGGCGGCCCGGAGGCTGTCGCGCCTCGCGGAGCTCCTGGAGCGCGCGGTTCAGCTCCGCGGTGGGGATCCTGCCCGCGTAGCGCTGGAACACCGTCTCGATCAGGGCGAGCAGGCGCTCGAGGCCCCTGCCGGTATGCGCCGACACCGCGATGAGCGGCGGGCGCTGCCTCAGCCTCGAGAGGAGCTGCGGCCGCACGTCCTCGAGCCGGATCTCGGTGACGTCCCACTTCGACAGCACGACGATCGTCGCGCACTGCGCCTTGCGAGCGACGTCGGCCACGGCGAGATCCTGCTCGACCACGCCCTCGCTCGCGTCGATGAGGACGAGCGCGACGTCCGCCCGCTCCGCCGAGTCGAGCGCGCGTAGCTCCGAGTAGTACTCGATGCCTTGCCGCTGCCTCCGCTTCCTGCGCAGGCCGGCGGTGTCGACGAGCACGAAGGTCGAGTCGTCGCGCCGAAGCACGGTGTCGATCGAGTCTCGCGTCGTGCCCGGGACGTCCGAGACGATCACGCGCTCGCGCCCGACGAGCGCGTTGAGCAGCGACGACTTGCCGACGTTGGGCCGGCCGAGAATCGCGACCTTGATCGCCTCGTCACCGACCGGCCGGTCGCCGTGACCGGGGAGGCGCTCGACGATCTCATGGTGCGGCGCATCTCCTCGTTCATCAAATCGTATGGGGAAATGCGCCGCGGCGAGGAGTTCGTGAAACGGGAAGTGCGGTCGCGCGCGCGGGAACGAATCCGCTGGCTGGTGGGCGGGATCATGCTGCTCGCCGCCTTGGCGATCACGCCTGGGATTCTAAGCAGAATCATTCCGCTCCGTCGTTCCCGCGCGAGCGGGAACCCATGAACACCGACCTCGCAATATTTCATGTGGCGGTGATCACGGGTCCCCGCCTTCGCGCGCCTTCGCGCGGACGACCTTAGTTCTTCCGCGCCGCGTCCCGGCAGGCGCGCCACACCTTCTCGGGCGTTGCCGGCATGTCGAGCCTAGCGCCCGCGCCGCCCGGGATGGCATCTGCCACCGCGTTCATGATCGCGGCCAGCGAGCCGATCGTGCCGGCTTCACCCACGCCCTTGACGCCGAGCGGGTTGGTGGTGGCCGGCACCGGATGATTGTCGTCCCTGATGTCCGGCATGTCGTCGGCGCGCGGCATGGCGTAATCCATGAACGATCCGGTCACGAGCTGGCCGCTCGAATCGTAGACCGCCTGCTCGAACAGCGCCTGCCCCAGACCCTGCGCAAGGCCGCCATGGATTTGCCCGTGCACGATGATCGGATCGAGCACGGTCCCGCAATCGTCCACCGCCACGTAGGAGACGAGCGCCACCTGTCCGGTGTCGCGATCGATCTCGACCTCGGCGATATGGCAACCGTTGGGAAAGGCTTGCGGCGTGTCGAGGCTGACCTTGGTATCGAGCCCTTCGCTGATGAGGCCGCGCGACGCCATCTCGGCGGCCTTGTCGGCCACCTCGAACAACGATAGGCGCCGATCGGTGCCGATTACCTCGAAGGCGCCGTCACGGTAGGCGATGTCGGCTTCGGCGGCCTCCAGCAGGGTGGCCGCGACCTTGCGTCCCTTCTCCAGCATTTTGTCGACCACCCTGACTACGGCGCCGCTCACCATCATGGCGGAACGGGAGGCAACGGAGGCGAAGCCGTTGATATCGAGGTTGGTATCGCCGTGCTGGTGGCGCACGCACTCGGGTGAAATGCCGAGCCGCTCCGCCGCCAGACGGGGAAATACCGTGGCATGGCCCTGGCCGGTCGACTGCACGCCGAGACCGAGCATCACGGTCCGGTCGCCGGGAAACTTGAGCGACGCGCCTTCCGTCGGCGCCCCGCCGGAATGCTCGAGAAAGCAGGAGATGCCCAGGCCGAGATATTTGCCGCGCTTTGCCGCTTCCCGCCGCCGCGCGCGGAAACCCGCATAGTCGCTCAATTGCAGCGCCTTTTCCAGGATCGGCGGGAAGTCGCCACTGTCGTAAACCGTCCCTACCGCCGTCTTGTAGGGGATCGCGGACCGCCGAATGAGATTGCGGCGGCGCAATTTCACCGGATCGATGCCGCTGATACGGGCGGCCTCGTCCACCACGCGCTCGAGCACGTAGTTCGCCTCCGGTCGGCCGGCCCCGCGATAGGGTCCGAGTGGCACCGTGTTGGTGAATACGCAGCGCACCTCCACCGACACGCGCGGCACGTCGTACATGCCGGGAAAGCAGCGCGAGAAATTGTTGGTCTGGATATGGGCCCCGAGCGCGCCGAGAAAGCCGCCGACGCCGGCGAGATGGCGGATTCGGAGGGCGAGGAAGCGGCCGTTCTGGTCGAGCGCAAGTTCCGCTTCGGTGACCGTATCCCGCGCCTGGTTGTCGCTGAGGAACGATTCGGAGCGCCCTGCCAACCAATGGACCGGCCGGCCGATGCGGCGGGCGGCGACCAGGAGGACGGGATATTCCGGATAGACCGAGGTCTTCATGCCGAACGCGCCGCCCACGTCGTCGGTGAGCACACGCAGCTGCTCGCGCTCGAGGCCCATGGCCGGAGCCAGGGCGTCGCGCAGCGGCCCGACGCCCTGCGAGCACACCCGCAAGGTGTAGCTGTCGCTCGCCGGATCATGGCTCGCGCTCGCCCCGCGCGGCTCCATGGTGGCGACCATGATGCGCTGGTTGACGGCGGTCACGCGCGCGACGTGCGCCGCGGTCGCAACCGCCTGCTCCACCTCGCGGGCCTGGGCTCCATCGTCCGGCACCGGGCCCGGCCAGTCGAGCGCGATGTTCCCGGGCGCTTCGGGCCACAATTGCGGTGCGTCCGGGCGCACTGCGTCGCGCACCTCGATCACCGGCTCCAGCGGCGCGTATTCCACCGCGACCAGTTCGGCGGCGTCCTGCGCCTGGTTTCGCGTCTCGGCGACGATCGCCGCCACCGGCTGGCCCACGTGGAGCACGCGATCCCCGGCCAGTGCTGGGCGGTTCGTCTGCACGAGCTTGGCGCCGCCGCGGCCGGTCATCGGCGGGTGGCGCGAAATGTTGCCGACCCCGTCCATGTCGGCCGCGGTCAGGACCGCGAGCACGCCGGGCGCGCGGCGCGCCTCGCCAATATCCACAGAGACGATGCGTGCGAAGGCATGAGGAGAGCGGACGAAGGCCGCATAGGCGCCGTCTTGCGGCTCGGCGTCGTCCGTGAATCGTCCGAGGCCGCGCAGCAAGCGCTCGTCCTCGACGCGCGGGTGGTGCGCCGCGCCTTTCTGGGTGTCCACAGTCATTCGGTCTATCAGGCGAAAAATGTTGAGGAACCAACGGGCCTAGCCGGCCAGAGCCGCCGGATGTGAGGGCGTGAGGATGCATGCCTCGCCGCTCCGGTCAATCGCCGCGTGATCGCCTCGAGGACGCGAGGGCGACCGCGGAACAATCGCGCGAGTTCCGCGTTGGTGGGTCCAGACGAGCGGGGAGCCAGACACCCGAGAACATCTCATGAGTCACTCGCTCATAGCCGCCGACCGGTCCACGCACATTCGTATCGTCGCGGTCGCCTCCTTGGCGGTCATTGTGCTCGTGTCCGCCCTGATCGCGGCCCGGACCGGCGATCCGACCAGCCCCATGATGGCGGCCAATGCACCGCCGGTGGTGAAGGCGGAGAAGGCCACGACCTGGACCAGCCGCGAGACCACCGGCGCGGTCCGCTAAATCCGGCCCATTTCCGATTCTACTTCCTGGCCGCCCGGAGCTCCTCCAGCGTTTCCCGGGCCGCGTCGGCCCTGTGGCTATACTCCTGATGCAGCCGCTCGAGCTCTTCTTCGGTCATGTCCTCGGCGGTGGCAAGCCGGTTTTGCGCGCCGCGCATGGCGATGATCAGCTCTGACAGCTTGACCTGCAGCGCCAAGGTATCGCGGTTTTGCGTGTTCTGGATCAGGAATACCATGAGGAACGTGATGATCGTCGTCGAGGTGTTGATCACCAATTGCCACGTGTCGCTGTACTCGAACAGTGGCCCGCTTGCCGCCCAAATCACCACCACGGCGACCGCCGTAATGAACGCGATCGGCTTTCCGGCAAGCCGCGCCGTCTCATGGGCAAATCGGCTGAACCACTCGCCCTGATGATTGCGGTGATTGCCGGCGCGGGGCTCCCGGATGCCGGCTGCCTCGTGGCCCTTGCCTCCGTTTGAATGTCTGTGTGCCATCGAAGGTCTCCACATGAAGGATCGTCGGCGAGTAGCGAATAGCGAGTAGCGAATAGCGAATAGCGAATAGGGAAAGGACGTTCCTCGCTCGTCTATGGGCCATTCGCTACTGTGTCGGCAGCGCCTGTTTGAGGCTGGCGATGTCGGCCCATGGGTCTTTGCGCAGACGAGCAAGGCGCTGCGGCAGGTTGAGGACGGAGTAGCGGTCCGCGCTCGTCACCGTGCCCAGTTCCTCCCAGGAAAGCGGTGTGGAGACTGGAGCGCCGGGCCGCGCGCGCGTAGAATATGGCGCAACGGCGGTCGCTTCCCGGCTGTTGCGCAGGTAATCGACGAAGATCCGTTTCTTCCGTGAGCTCTTCTTGACGGTCGCCGTGTAACGGGATGGCTCAGCGGCAACCATCGCCTCGGCGATGCTGCGCGCAAATGCTTTGGCGGTGTCCCACGGCGCGGGCCTGATCGGCAGCACCACGTGCAGGCCCTTGCCGCCCGAAGTCTTCAGGAACGCGATGAGCCCCAGGTCGGCAAGGTGCCGGCGCACATCGCGCGCAGCCTTGACCAGGTCGCTCCAGCCGATACCTGGGCCGGGATCGAGGTCGAAAACCAGGCGGTCTGCCGTTTCAAGCTTGTCGGCGGTCGTGCCGCGGGTATGGAGTTCCAGCACGCCGGCTTGCGCGAGCGAGATCAGCCCATCGAGATCGTCGATGGTGATGACGTGGTCGCCGTCGGCCTCGCGAACGAGGCGCAGCCACTTCCGTTCGATGCCGGCGCTGGCATGCTTCTGAAAGAAGCATTCGCCGGCCGCACCCTCCGGACAGCGCACCAGGGCCAGGGGCCGGCCGATGACGTGGGGCGCGATCCAGTCCCACACCTCGACGTAATAATCGGCCAACCCTTGCTTCGTGACGCCTGCGTCCTCCCAGTACATGCGGTCCGGATGGGTCATCCGAACGCTGTATGGCGTCGAGCTCGTCGCCTTCTTCTCCGCCCGAGGCGCCCGAGCGACGCTCGCGCGCGTCGCGGCCGCGGCCGACTTCCTGCCAGCGGGGGGCATGACCTTGGTCTCCCGCACGATCTCTTTCGGCGACTTGTCCTCGCGGATGCCTTGGAAGGATGCCTGTCTGACCCGATCACCGTGCGTCCATCCGCGGAAATCGACTTCGACCACTAGGCGGGGCTCCACCCACTGGGCGTAGCGCGAGCGGGTCTCCTCCTTGGGCACCTGGTCGAACGGCGGCGTCTCGGTCCGCAAGGGCTGCAGCCGCCGCCACAGCTCGCGCGCGACCTTGTGAGTATAGCCGGTGCCGGAGCGGCCGGCATAGCGCAGCGCCCCGTTGTCATAATAGCCCAGGATGAGTGCGCCGATCGCCTCGCGGTCGACGCTGGACGGCGCATAGCCGGCGACGACGAATTCCTGCCGATCGGAGCACTTGGTCTTGAGCCAGTCGCCGCCGCGCCCGGGCCGGTAGCGGGCATTCCGGCGCTTGGAGATAATCCCTTCCAGGCCCATCCGGCAGGCATGGGAGAGCAGGACCGAGCCCGGCTCTTCGAAGTGCTCGCTGAACCGGATCGGCCCGTCGGCGGGCAGGTCGCGCAAGAGCTCCTGCAGCGCCTGTTTGCGCTCGATCAGCGGCTCGCCAGTCAGGTCGCGGCCATCGAGATGCAGAAGATCAAAGCAAAAATAGACGATGCGCTCGGTATGTCCTTCCGACAGATCCTGCTGCAGCTGCGAAAAACTGGAGACGCCCGTGTCGGTTTCGGAAATGATTTCCCCGTCGAGCAGCGCTTGCCGCGCCGGCAGCCCCGCGACGGCGCTGGCAACGCGTGGAAATCTGCTGGTCCAATCGAGTCCCTTGCGCGTCAGCAGCTTGACGTCGCCGCCGTCGAGCCTGGCTTCGATGCGATAGCCGTCGAACTTGATCTCATGCACCCACCCGGAATCGTCCGGCGCGCTGTCGCTCAAGCTTGCCAGGCACATCGGCACGAAATCGGGCGGCGGCGCGCCCCGTGACTCCCTGCCCTTTCCTTTCGCCGTCCTGGCCGCCCTGCTCTTGGCAGTCGTCTTCTTGGCCGCGCCAGCGCGCCGCGGTGTGCGCGCGCTTTTTGCCCGCCTGGCCAGGGCCGCGTCATTGCCGCGCGTCGCGCCCGCCTTGAGGTTCTCCTTCACGCTCCGGTTCGAATGCCACACGCGCTTGCGTCCCTTGCCTTCCGCGATCTGCGGGATCGAGCGGCCGCTCACGACCGACAGCGGCATCTCCTCGAGAATATCGGGATCATTCTCGCCGCGAGCGGCCTCGTCATGGGCCTTGACGAGCAGCCAGTTGGCCCTGGTCTCTCCCGGACGTCCGCGCATGCGGATGAGGTGCCATAGGCCCTTGAGCTTCGCACCGTCGAGGGTAAAGGTCAGGCGGCCCTTCTTCAGACCCTGATGCGGATTGCCGTCCGGTAACCACACCCCCCGATCCCAGATCATCACGGTGCCGCCGCCGTACTCGCCCTGCGGAATCGTGCCCTCGAAACTGTTGTATTCGATCGGGTGATCCTCGACCTGAACCGCCAAACGCTTCTCGCCCGGGATCAGGCTCGGGCCGCGGGTCACCGCCCAGCTTTTCATGACGCCGTCGAGCTCGAGCCGCAAATCGTAGTGCAGCCGGCGCGCGGCGTGCTTCTGGATGACGAACGCGTGGCCCGCCGCGGCCTTTTTCGCTCCGCGCGGCTCGGGCGTCACATTGAAATTGCGCTTCGCGCGATAAGTCTGCAGTCCCACGTCAAGTCAAACGCTTGATGCGAAAGGGCGGTTCCGGCTCGGCATGGCCGGTTGAGCGGAACATTTTCTCCACCTCTACGTTGGATCGACCGACAAACCGATGAACCTGTATCGAAAGAGGTCTACCATGCTCGGTTGGGCTGTCACGTTTCTCATCGTCGCCTTGATCGCTGCCGTGCTTGGCTTTGGTGGCATCGCCGGCGTCGCCATCGAGATTGCGAAGATCATCTTCTTCGTTGCGCTGCTCCTGTTCGTCATTTCGGCCGTGTTCGGGCTCCTGGGCGGCCCGCGATCGACGGCGCCATGAACGGAATGGCCGAGTATCGGAAGGGCGGGCCATTCTCGGCCCCATCTTCGCTATTTACTTACCTCGACGTCGTCCCGGCCAGGATCGCGCGGGTGGCGACGTCGGGGCCGAAGTCTTCCATGCTCTCGATCGATAGCATGTCGGCGAGCCGGGCGCGTGCCCGGTTGACCCGGCTCTTGATTGTGCCCACGGCACAGCCGCAAATTTCCGCAGCTTCTTCGTAGGAGAAACCGGACGCGCCGACGAGAATCAGCGCTTCCCGCTGGTCGGGCGGAAGTTTGGCGAGCGCGGCGCGAAATTCCTGAAATTCGACGTGGCCGCTCTGCTCCGGCTGGGACTTCAGGCCTTGGGCGTAGGTCCCGTCGGCGTCCTCAACCTCGCGCCGCCGCTTGCGGTATTCGGATCGGAACAGGTTGCGCAGGATGGTGAACAGCCACGCCGGCATGTTGGAGCCCGGCTCGAATGAATCGATATTCGCCAAGGCCCGGAGCAGCGTCTCCTGGACCAGATCGTCGGCGCGATCGACATTGCCGCATAGGGAGATGGCGAATGCGCGTAGACTCGGGACCGCCGCCAGCACGGCGTCCCGGACGGAGGGATCGAGGGTCATGAATCGGAGCCCCTTTCGTCCTTCCTATCGAGACGCTTCAAGAGCTCGACAAAACGCTCCGGTACCCCTTCCTGGACGACATCGTCGTAAATTGCCCGCAGTTGGCTGCCAATCTTGGCCTGGACATCGCGGCCCAGGCGCCCTTGGGTACGCGAGGAGGCGGATTGGAGAGACGGATTGTCCATCGCGGATCCGGCCGGCCGACTCGGTTTACGCTGTCTCATCTTGCAATTCTCGCCGCCCGTCCCCGAACCGGGTACGGTGAGATAGGAGGTCCCCTGAATGCCGCTAACGCTAGCCCGCCCCATTGGTTCCGCCAAGCCATGGAACTTTTTTTGGGTCACGGCGTTGGAGCGCGAGTGTATTTCCGTCACAGAGCGCGGGTATACTGACGAAACCGCACAGGGAGGGTTTTCGTGTCCACGTCGCACGTTGTAGCACAGCATTTGCCGTTCTTGCGTCGCTACGCCCGAGCCCTGACCGGGAGCCAAAGCTCGGGAGATGCGTATGTGGGTGAGGTTCTGGAAGCCCTGATCGAAGACTCCAGCATCATCCAGCGTGGCGGCGACCCCCGGGTGGAGCTGTATCGGACGTTCACGAAGATCTGGCAATCGGTGCCTCTCAACGAGCGGTCCGAGCCGGGCGAGCGCGGGCTGCCGGTGGAAGAGCGGCTCGGTCACCTGACGCCACGCGCGCGTCAGGCGTTCCTGCTGGTCGCCCTCGAGGGCTTCTCCGAAAACGATGCCGCTCAGGTGCTCGAGGTGGACACCTCCACGTTGCGCAATCTGGTCGAGGAGGCTGGGCGCGAGCTGGCCGCGGAAATCGCGACCGACGTTATGATCATCGAGGACGAGCCGCTCATCGCCTTCGATCTGGAAGGCCTGGTGGAGTCGCTCGGGCACAAGGTGCTGGGGATTGCGCGCACCCACGGCGAAGCGCTGTCGCTCGCCAAGGCGAAGCGTCCCGGTCTCATCCTGGCCGATATCCAGTTGGCTGATGGCAGCTCCGGGCTGGATGCAGTCAACGAGCTGCTCAAGGCATTCGAGGTGCCGGTGATCTTCATCACCGCCTATCCGGAACGCTTCCTGACCGGCGAGCGGCCCGAGCCGGCGTTCCTGATCGCCAAGCCGTTCCAACCGGCTACCGTCTCCGCGATCATCAGCCAGGCCCTGTTCTTCGAGCGCAAGGCGAAGCGGCGCGCCGCTTGAATAAGCGAATAGCGAATAGGGGGTGAAGCCCGGCCATAGCCGTTCCCCTACTCGCTACTCGGCATTTGCGTTATTACGGGCGTCTGTTCAGCGCGCCGATCACAAATCCGATGCCCGCCGCGATGGCAGGCGTCGACCGAGTTCCGGGGATGGCGATGCGGCGGCAGAAAAGATGCGGCAAAAAATTATGGGCGTAGCCAGCCGCGTCGCCGACTACGCCCAGATACCGGCCTTGCACGAGGGGAGGGGGATGGTGGCCGGTCGGAAGATCAACGTGCAGATCCGCGATCAGTTCCCTGCGCGCGGCGGGAAGGCCGCCTGTGTAAAGTCGTCGCACCCGCGCCGGCCGCGCCACCTGTGAGCCGGACGTGACGGCAGGAAACGTAACCCGTTATTCCGCGTTTTTAGAAAGACTGGGGATTTTGACGCCGTAGCAAGCGAGAATCCCGATCGTTCGGAGTGGTAGCAGTGCCGCGAAGATCCGCGGTGCCGCCTTAAGTATCGCGTTGAGAGCCAAGATGACTGACCGAGGCCGGTCCGCCGCAGGTCTTCCGCGGACGAGGGTCATGACACAACGGGGCAAGCAGGGCGAACAATCGCCGGCCCGGGGTGCTGAGGCGCATCCTGGTTTGACACTGATCGAAGGACAGTACGAGAGCGCCCTGCGGGCCGCCCGCGTCTACGTCTTTTCCCAGGACAAGGCGCTGGAGCACACGCGGGTATACAGTCCACCCGACTCCGCGCTGCCGGTTCCGAATGGCGAGGAGATCCTCGCGGCCAAACGCAGGGTTCTCATGACCGGTCAGCCTGAGGACGTGGAAGCCTTTTGCGCCATGCCGGAAGGCCGCGTTCTTTTTTCCTTCCGTATCGATCCGATTTTCGGTCCCGACAACGAGATCGACGGCGTCATGTGTGCAGCGATCGACGTCACCCGCGTTCGCTCGTTGGAGAGCGAGCAAAAGCGCCTGACGGCGGAGCTGGGGACGGCGCTGCAGCGCTATGAAACGGCACTGCGCGGTTCCAACGTCACCGTGTTCACGCAGGATCGTGCCCTGCGCTATACGTCGATCAGTAATCCGCTGTTTGCGCGCGAGGTGAAGGACATCGTCGGCCACACCGACGGTGAGATCCTTCCCCCCGAGAATCGAGCGGCCGTCGTCGCCCTGAAGACGGAGGCGCTTGAAACCGGCCTGCCGCAGGACGGGGAAGTCCGCATCAATGAGGGCGCGAGCATTCGCTGGTACGATCTCCACGTCGAGCCGCTGCGCGACGTGGCGGGAGAGATCGTCGGCCTGACCTGCGCTGCTGTCGACATAACCGGGCGCAAGGAGGGGGAAGCGCATTTGCGCCTGCTCATGCGCGAACTGACCCATCGCTCGAAAAATCTTCTCGCCGTGATCCAAGCCATGGCGCGCCAGACCGCGCGCCATGTCGGCTCGATCGACGGCTTTCTCGAGCAGTTCAGCGCGCGGCTTCAGGCGCTGGCCCGGTCGCACGACCTGCTGGTGCAGGAGGAATGGCACGGCGTCTCGCTGGCCGAGCTGGTGCGGTCACAGCTCGCCCCCTACCTCGACCGCAGCGGCTCCCAGATCACAGTGGACGGGCCGCCGGTCACGCTGCGGCCGGAGGCGGCCCAGAGCCTGGGGCTGGCGTTGCATGAGCTGGCGATCAACGCGGTGAAATACGGTGCGCTGTCGACGCCGAGCGGGCGGATCTCGATGACTTGGACGTGGGAGCCCCGGCATGAGCCCCCGGCGGTCGAGATCCTGTGGTTGGAGATCGGCGGCCCCAAGGTGGCCACGCCAGTGCAACGCGGCTTTGGCAGCCTGGTGGTGGAGCGGAACCTGGCGCGCGCCATGGAGGGCGACGTTGAACTGACGTTCGGAGCCGAGGGCGTGCGCTGTCGGATCACCATTCCGGTCGCCCAGCTGACCCGGCCCATGCCGACCGAAGCATGACGGGAACTTTCGTTCGCACCGGACGTTGGCTCTCCCAGCAATTGTCCTCCGTTGGGAGACCAATCATGTACCCCCTCGCCAACCTTGCGGGCGGGTTCCTGGCGACGCTCGGAATCCTGAGCCTCGCCATTTCGGGCCCCGCGTCATTGGCTCTGGTGTCTTCCGCACTGACGTCGCCGGCGATGGATACGGCAGGCCAGGTCGATCGCTCGCACAAGGGTGACCGGCTCATCGCCAGCAAGCCTGCCGGCGGGCAGGACCAATTGAAAGTGACGACCGTGGAAGTGGTAGGGGTTCGCGACACAGCGATCGTCTACCGCGATCGCGAGGGCCGCGTCCTCTTCCGCACCGATCCGGTCGACAACGTGACGATCGTCACCAAGGGCGTGGTCTTGCCGGAGGTCACGGTGCGCGAGCACAGCGAGGCCGTGCCGAAAAAGATGCCGGTCAAGACCATAAAGGAAGACGACAAGGATCGGCGGCTGGTCGGGTGCGACCCGCTCGTCAGCCCGCTCGCGGGATCGTCCCTGTCTCAGGTCGCAGGCCGTTGCATTGCCGGCATCGCGACCGGTGCAAAGCTCGCTGCCCTCATGCAGTGAGCGACGTCGGGCACAGGCGATGAAATCCGTCATGAAGGTCACTCGTCCATGCCCAATTCGGTCGCGCAGTAATATGTGAATGGCGGGCAGGAGTTTGGCCTGGGCGTGATGCCCGCCCCTGCGACGCAGGGGCGGGTCGATTTTGTGATAGTGATGGTGTTTTCGCTATTCGCTGGATCCATGAAAATCCTCACCGTTCAGCACGCGACGACCTATCGTTATAGGGAGGCCGTGCGCTTCGGCGAGCATCGTTTGATGATCCGGCCGCGCGACAGCCACGATCTGCGGCTGTTGCGCAGCCAGCTTGCCCTGTCGCCGCCCGGCGTGGTCCGCTGGCTGCACGATGTGTTCGGGAATTCCGTGGCAATCGCCGAGTTCGCCGAAGCCGCGGCCGAGCTCAAGATCGTCAGCACGCTGACGCTCGAGCGCTATGCCTTCGATCGGCCGACGTTTCCCGTCTCGCCGGAGGCCACGACCTATCCGTTCGTCTATTCGACCAACGATCGGACCGATCTCGGACGGCTGCTGGAACAGCATTACCCCGATCCCAAAGGCGAGGTTGCGGCCTGGGCGCAGCAGTTCGCGCCGCACAAGGGCATCGACACGGTCGGGCTGTTGGCGGCGATGAATTCCGCCATCAAGCGGGACTTCGCCTACGTCGGCCGGGACAGCCAGGGGGTCCAGTCACCGTCGGGGACGCTCGAGCTCCGCGCCGGCTCCTGCCGCGATTTCGCCCTCCTGTTGATCGAGGCCGTTCGCTGCCTCGGCTTCGGCGCGCGATTCGTCAGCGGCTATCTCTATGATCCGATCCTCGACGGTCCTGCCGAGGACTCGATGCAAGGCGCCGGCGCCACCCACGCCTGGGCGGACATCTATCTGCCGGGGGCCGGCTGGGTGGAATACGATCCGACCAACGGCCTCGTCGCCGGGGAGAACCTGATCCGCATCGCCGTCACTCGCGATCCGTCGCAAGCCATTCCGGTGGACGGCAGCTTCATCGGCGACCCGCAAAGCTTCATCGCCATGGAGGTGCAGGTCACGGTCACCTCGGGAACCCAGCTGCCGCCGCCGTGACCGCCACGACTCGGCCAGTCGACCGAGCGGAAAATGCAATCGGCTGGTCAGCCAATGGCGGGATCCGGCCGTCACGCCGCGCCGACTCTCGGGCTCGTCGCGAAGGTTTCAACCCGCTCGTCCGGTCA
>Ga0081538_10004154_pt1 | contig 13435 bp, 12 predicted proteins | sample TabmetS5T2R1_FD_71022 | JGI IMG/M metagenome (GOLD analysis project Ga0081538, IMG submission 71022) | Tabebuia heterophylla rhizosphere microbial communities from the University of Puerto Rico - S5T2R1 | ecosystem: Host-associated > Plants > Roots > Rhizosphere ...
TCGGCGCAAGCGTCGTGGGCAGCTGCTCGGCGAGCAGGGCTTTGACCTCGCCGTAGCCGATGCCGCCGGTCCGGTAGCGGCCGCGGACTTCTTGGGCGGTTGCCGGGTCGGCGAACGCGTCGAGCAGCGCGATGAGCGTCGAGGTGTCCGGGTCCTTGGGGTCCTGCGGTCGGCGGCTGTCGGTGACGACGCGGCGGATGAGCTCGGCCTGCTGTTCGGGCGGCGCGAGCAGCGGGATGGTGTTCCCGTAGCTCTTGCTCATCTTGCGGCCGTCCAGACCGGGCAGCACGCCGCCGGCCTGCGCGATGACCGCCCGCGGTTCCCGGAGCGCGCCGGGGCGATAGGCGCGCGCGAACACGCGGGCTAGCTCGACGGCGATCTCCAGGTGCTGGGTCTGATCGGCGCCGACCGGCACCTCGTGGGCGCGCAGGGCGAGGATGTCGGCGGCCATCAGCACCGGATAGGTGAACAAGCCCACGTTGACGCCGTGGTCGGTGTCACGTCCGGCGGCGGTGTTGGCGGCGACGAGCGCCTTGTAGGCATGCGTCCGGTTGAGAGTTCCCTTGCTGGTGACGTTGGACAGCAGCGCACTGATCTGCGCGATCGCGGGCACGCGCGACTGCCGGTACACGTGCACGCGGTCATGGCCGAGGCAGGCGAGCAGCGAGGCGGCCATCTTGCGTGTGCGGTCGCGCAGCCGCTCCGGGTCGGGCCGGCTGTTCAGCGCGTGCAGGTCGGCGACGAACACGTACGTCTCCCGAGCGGGCTGCACGGCGAGCTGGGCGAGCGGCCTGATGGCGCCGGCATAGTTTCCGAGGTGCAGCTCGCCGGTCGGCTGGATGCCGGTCAGGGTGATGGTGGGCGTGGTCATGGCGGTGGTGTCCTTTTCGCGGCGCCCATGGGTGAACGAGGGCGGGAAGGCACCGGTGGGCGCAGCGCAGCGCGCCCCCGCGTCAGGCGGAGTCGGCGTGGCGCCCCGGAGAGAACTGGCGACGCGGGCCGACGGCTAGTCGGCCCACCAGAACGCGCCGGTCGGCGGGCGGTGCACAGCGCGAAGGAGCTGAGCGGCGGCGTTCATAGTCCGCTCATGATAGGCGCATCGGGCGAAGCGTCGAGCGGTTGAAGTGGAGACGGCGGGTGAGAGTCGGTCCGACATCCGCTCCGTCACGGCGATTCCGCGGAAGCGCGCGACTCGACTGCGACTCGAAGGACCGCGCCGCTGACCGGAACGCCGGTCCGGTAGCGCGGCGGCCGGGTACCCGATCGCGATGCTTTCAGCTGAGGTCACCCGTGCCGCGGCCGAAGCTCGGACCACTCGTCGTACGCGTTGATCGTCAAGAGGAAGGGATCAAGCCCGCTCAGGCCGAGAAGCCCGAAGGCCCACGGCCACGGGTCGCAGAAGTACACGGTTGGACTCCACGTGTGACTCGAGCGGCCCTGTCGAAGCGACAACTCGGCCGTCACACCAGACGCGGTCGTGCGAAGGCCGCCGACGACTGTCTCGTCGACGACTGCCTTGTCGAGATCCAGGCCCACGATCTCGGCGACGTGCCGGCCCAGGCGAATCTCAGTCGCGCCGGTATCGATGAGACACGCCTGCGGAGCCACGTCGAGTCCCTCGACCACGAGATCGACCACCGGCCGCGCCCTGCCGACTTGCCCGGGGAGCGGCTGAAACGCATGCCTCATCTCGGCGCCAGACCGCTGGCCTCGAGCTCGTCCGCCGGAACGCGGAACATGCTGTCTGCCTTCAGGCCGTGCTCACTCAGCCAGCCCACCACGGTCTTCGGCTCAGGCGCCGCAACGAGCACCTCGGGGCCCTTCGTCGCGACCCACTGGCCGACGAAGGGCTCGAGCGTCTCGGCGCTCGGTCGGCTGGCCGCAGAGTCGCGCCGACCTGGCGGGGGCGCAGCGAAGCCTCGACCCGTCGGCTCAGCCGATCGCCGCCCCGCCACGAAACCGAGGCCCGTGAGGATCCGGCGCGCATGGTGGGTCGTGAACTCCGCGCGATCGAGACCGGTGACCTCGCCGAGCACCTGCTTGGGCGGATAGCGACGACGACCAACGACGACAAAGTGATCCTTCAGCGGCTCTGGCAGCACGCGGCGCATCAACCGCTCGACCTGGCTGGCCCGCAGTTCGAACGCGCGCCCGGCGACGTTCACATTCCGGATCGTCTCTGACACGGTTTCTCCGATCTGTCTCTGCATCGGAGAGTACCAGTCGCGACGGCGGCGCCGACTTCGTCGCGCGCCGCGTCGGACGGGCGGACCTTGTTGCTGAGCACCAGCGGGGGCCTCACCTATTCGTCGACCCATTCGCCGTCGACGAACACTCTGCTCTCGCCGGTGGCGAAATCCAGCCTCCGCAGTTGCCTGCCGTGTCCGGTGCCGTGCCAGCCGAGTCCTGCCATCGCCGCATCGACCTGCTCCGAGATCGTCCCCTCGCCGCCGCTTGGCGAGCAGTAGAAGTCGAGATAGCACTCGCCTCGGCCACGCAGGTCCGCAACGACGTCGGCCGCATGGCGCCAGCTGCCATGCCACTCGCTTCCGTCGTCATGCACCCAGTCGGCGTTGCAAAGCGCGCAGTACAGCTCGTCTGCGAACGCGTTGTCATCCCGCGTACGCGGAGCGAGCGCCTGAAGGTCGCACTCGAGATCACGCTCGGGTTCGTCGCTCACACCCGCAGTGTGACGCGGCGTGAGAAGTGGAGACGGCGGGAATTGAACCCGCGTCCGCAATCGCATGAAAGGTGGCTTCTACGAGCGTGTCCGGCGCTCTGGTTCTCGCCCTTCGCTAGCCGACGCCGGCGGGGTTGCGAAGGGCCAGCCTGATCAAGGAGTCCCCCCGGGCGGCTCAGGCGGGCGTTCCGGGGGCATTGGCCTGCTTTCTGACTCAGCCGGTTCCCGGCGCAGGCTCCGGGGGCCAAGGCTCACAGCCTAGTTTCTGCTAGGCCTAGGCGAGCTGGAAGTCGTGAGAAGACTTCGCATTTGTGTTGTCGCCGGGGTTTTACGAGGCCTCCGGCACCTCGACTCGCCACCACCCCCATGAACCGACCGCGTCGAAGCCTGTCGTCCCCAGGGGCTGTATGTCTGCTCCCAGTGTAGTTCCTCCAGCTGGGCCGCGGAAGCCCGGTCGAGCACCGTCACGGACTGCCAGCCCTCGCCGCGGACGCCGCGGCGCAGCAGACGCTCCCAGCGCGCGGTCTCGCGGTCCATGCGTGGGCGCGAGACCAGCCGGCCGCGCCGGCGCTGGCCCTCCTCGGCCGCCGCGCGCGGCGCGTCGAGCAGGATCAGGTGCGCCGGGCGGCCGCGCAGGAACGACAGCAGGCAGATCAGGCGGCGGAGCGTCCCCACGGTCCCCCGGGAGTGGATCACGACCGGCTGCCGCCCCCACACGGCCGCGGCGATGCGGCGATAGTGGCGCACGTTCGACGCCCGACCACCCCACCGCCGCTGGTCGTCGGTGTCGACCACGACCGCCGCCGTGCGGGAGGTGATACGGCGGATGAGCGTGGTCTTCCCGGCGCCGGGGATTCCGGCCACCACGACGACCGCGGTGTCAGGGTAGGTCAGGCGCACCGAAGGAGTGTCGGGACACCTGCTCAGCGCTGCGTGAACGCGCCGTAAGGGCTTGCTAATCCGTAGCCTCCCGCCGCATGGCTGAATTCGACGTGGTGGTGATCGGCGCCGGACCGGGCGGCGAGGTGGCGGCGGGCCGGCTCGCTCAGGCCGGCCTCGACGTCGCGATCGTCGAGGATCGCAAGGTCGGCGGCGAGTGCTCCTTCTGGGCCTGCATGCCGTCGAAGGGACTGCTGCGCCCCGGCGAGCTGCTCGCCGAGGCACGCCGCATCCCGGGGGTCGCCGAGGCGATCTCCCACGGGCTCGAGGTGCCGGCCGTGCTCGCCCGCCGCGACGAGATCATCCACGACCTCGACGACAGCTCGCAGCTGCCCTGGCTCGAGGACCGCGGGATCGCGCTCTACCGCGGCTGGGGGCGGCTAGACGGCGAGAAGCGCGTCGTCGTCGGCGAGGAGACGATCGCCGCGCGGCGCGCCGTGTTACTCGCCGGCGGCACGACGCCGCTGCTGCCGCCGATCGACGGCCTCGCGGAGGCCCAGCCGTGGACGAACCGCGAGGCGACGACGGCGCAAGCCGTCCCGGACAGCCTGATCGTCATGGGCGGCGGCGTCGTCGGCGTCGAGATGAGCCAGGCGTACGTGTCGCTGGGCACCGACGTGATCCTGATCGAGGGCGAGCGGCGGCTGCTCCCGCGCGAGGAGGAGTTCGCCTGCGAGGAGGTCACCGAGGCGCTCGACGAACAGGGCGTCGACATCCGCACCGGCCGTAAGGCGACGTCCGTCCGGCGCGACGGCGGCACGGTCGAGGCCGTGCTCGACGACGGCGCGACGGTCAGCGCGAGCGAGCTGCTCGTCGCGGTCGGCCGCAGCCCGCAGGTGAACGGCCTCGGGCTCGAGACGATCGGGCTCGAGCCGGACGGCTATGTCGAGGCCGACGCGCACGGGCGCATCGCGGGCCACGACTGGCTCTACGCGATCGGCGACCTCAACGGCCGCGCGCCGTTCACGCACATGTCCAAGTACCAGGCGCGCGTGGCGGCCGACCACGTGCTCGGCAAGGACAGCGCGGCCGAGCACGGCGCCGACGGCCCGCTCGCGCCGCGGGTGATCTTCACCGACCCGCAGGTGGCGGCCGTCGGCCACACGACGAAGACCGCGCAGGATGCCGGGCTCAGCCCGCGCGTGGTCGACATCCCGACGTCCGGGAACGCCGGCGGCTCCTACTACGGCCGCGGCGCGCGCGGGACGAGCCGCTTCCTCGTCGACGGCGACGTCATCGTCGGCGCGACGATCACCGGCTCGGAGGTCGCCGACTTCCTGCACGCCGCGACGATCGCGATCGTCGGCGAGGTGCCGGTGACGCGCCTGCGCCACGCGGTTCCGGCGTTCCCCACCCGGTCGGAGATCTGGCTCAAGCTGGTCGAGGAGCTCGGCTTGTGAGCATGAACGCGCTGACGAGCGCTCCCGTCAGCGCAATCGCCGCCCCGACCGCGAACGCCCGCTGGAAGCCCTCGGTCAGCGCCTCGATCCGGGACACGTCGCCCGCGACCCCGGCCGTGCGCTGCGTCGCCACGGTAGCGAGCAGCGCCAGCCCGAGCGAGCCGCCCATCTGGCGCGATGTGTTCACGAGCCCGGACGCCAGCCCGGCTTCGGTGCGCGCGACGCCGTTCGTCGCCGCGATCGTGACCGGGACGAACGAGAAGCCGATGCCGGCCGAGCACAGCAGCGCAGGCCCGAGCACGTCGGCGACGTAGCCGCCGTCGGCCGGGACGCGCGCGAACAGCAGCATCCCGGCGGCGATCGATGCCATGCCGGCGGCGAGCACCGGTCCGGCCCCGTAGCGGCTCGTCAGCCGCGTCGCCGCCTGCGTGCAGGCGGCGATCGTGATCGGCATCGGCAGGAACGCGACGCCGGCCTCCACCGGCGAGTAGCCGAGCACCTGCTGGAGGTAGAGCGAGACGAAGTACCACATCGCGAACACCGAGCCGCCGAGGCAGAAGACGACCACGTTCGCGCTCGACAGCGCACGCGAGGCGAAGATCCGCAGCGGCACGAGCGGGCGCGCGGCGAACCGCTCGACGACGAGGAACAGCGCCAGCAGCGCGGCGCCGGCGGCGAGCGTGAGCAGCGTGCGGGCCGAGCCCCAGCCGTGCTCGTCGGTCTGCACGATCCCGTAGGTGAGGACGAGCAGGCCGATCGTGACGGTGAGCGCGCCCGCCAGGTCGAACTGGCGCGCGGCGGGCTCGTCGCGGCGGCCGGCGTGCACGATCCGCAGCGCCGCCAGCGCGCCGACGGTGCCGATCGGGACGTTGACGAACAGGATCCAGCGCCAGCTCAGCGCCTCCGTCAGCAGGCCGCCGAGCAGCGCGCCCGACGCGCCGCCGACCGCGCCCATCGCGCCCCAGTAGCCGAGCGCGCGGTTGCGCTCGCGGCCCTCGGGGAAGCCGGTCGTGAGGATCGAGAGCGTTGCCGGCGCTACGACGGCGCCGCCCAGCCCCTGCGCGGCGCGGGCGGCGACCAGCGTGAGCTCGCTCTGCGCGAGCCCGCCGGCGAGCGACGCGAGCGCGAACAGCGCGAGCCCGCCTGCGAGCACCTCGCGCCGCCCGAGCAGGTCGGCGGCGCGCCCGCCGAGCAGCAGGAAGCCGGCGAACGCGAGCGTGTACGCGTTCACGACCCAGGCCAGGTTCGCCGGGTCGAAACGCAGGTCGGCCGAGATCGACGGCAGTGCGACGTTCACGATCGAGACGTCGAGCACGACCATGAACTGCGCGACGCAGCAGAGGACGAGCGTGAGGGAGCGGTGGCGCGCGTCGGTCACTCCCTCCGATTAAACGGGTTCGGCCGCCCGCGGGCGGCCGAACGAGTTGACGCGGAAGAGAACCGCTTGAGGAACCCTCCGGTCAGCGCTTTGCAGCGCCAGGACCTTCTTGGCGGCGGGCCTTTCACCTCAGTGGCCTCGCTCTTGCGGCTCTTCCTCCGCGTCGGGCGACAACCTAGGCAGCGCCCACGGCCGGCGCAAGGTCACGAGCCGGACGATCCCGCACGCTGCGGAGAAATCAGGCGTCGTCGAACGTGCGCTCGACGAACGTGGCGTCCATGCCGAGCGCGAGCGCGACGATCAGGCCGACGTAGACGGCGCCCACCGCGAGCCGGTGCAGCGGCTTGACGCGGTAGTACTCAGCGTTGCCCTCCTCGCCCTGCTTGCGCTGGCGCCAGCGCCGGTACGTCTCGAAGCCGCCGAGCAGCGCGATCAGGATCAAGATCGGGTTCGGCCACAGGAAGACGAGCGCCACGATCGCGCCGAAGCCGACGAACCACATCCACGGCGCCATCGCCGACATCGCGCGGCCGCCGTCGAGCGGGACGACCGGCAGCAGGTTGAAGAGGTTGAGGAAGAAGCCCGTGAACGCCAGGGCGCGCCAGAAGTCGTCGTCGGTCGCGGCCGCGATCGGCAGCAGCGCCGCCACGGCGAGCGAGCCGAGGATCGGGCCGGCGAGCCCGACGCGCGCCTCCGCCAGCGCGCTGCCGCCGAGTGAGCGCGTGCCGACGGCTGCGCCCAGAAACGGGATGAACACCATGCCCGACGGCTTCACGCCCTCGCGGCGCAGCTGTATGTAGTGGCCCATCTCGTGGACGAACAGCAGCGCGACGAACCCGACGGCGAACTTCCAGCCCCAGATCAGCGCGTACGCGCCGACGGACACGAGCATCGAGGCCGAGGTCGTCAGCACCTTCGCCTTCGGCAGGATCACCAAGATCCACTTGCCGACCCGCCACAGCGCGTAGAGGCCGATCAGGATCGGCGCGGCGAGACGCTTGAGGAGCGAGCGCTGCTGCGGCGGCGGCGCGGGCGCGGGCGCCGGCGCGACCGGCGGCAGCCACTGCTGTTGTTGGCTTCGGTCCATCTCCATCGCTGTCGTCCAGTCTGGCAGCGGCCCTTAACGCTTCCTTTCCGCGCACGATGGGGGAACGCGTTCGCCGACCGCTTGCGCAGCCGCGGGCGGCCACATACGTTGCGGGCCAGACGCGGAGGACGAGCCGCAAGAGCGAGGCCACTGAGGTGAGAGGCCCGCCGCCAAGAAGGTCTGGTGCTCGCACCGGGCCGGAGGGCTCCTCAAGCGGCTCTCCCCCGCGTCGATTTGTGCTTGACCGGGCTTCGTCCTCCTATCGCCGCCGGATCGAGCGCTCCATCTCCCGCCGCATCTCGCGCTCCTTGATCGCCTGGCGCTTGTCGCCGACGTCCTTGCCGCGCGCCAGCGCGATCTCGACCTTCGCGCGCGGGCCCTTGAAGTACATCCGCGTCGGGACGAGCGTGAGGCCCTTCTCGCGGGTCTTGCCGATCAGGCGCTCGATCTCGCGCTTGTGCATCAGCAGCTTGCGCGGGCGCTCCGGGTCGTGGTTGTCGCGCGTCGCCGGCGCGTACGGCGGGATGTGGACGTTGTGCAGCCAGACCTCGCCGTCCTCGACGTGCGCGTAGCCGTCCTTGAGCTGGGCCTTGCCGCCGCGCAGCGACTTGACCTCGGTGCCCGTGAGCACGAGCCCGGCCTCCCACTTCTCGAGCAGGTGGTAGCGGTAGGAGGCGCGCTTGTTGGTCGCGATGTCGGCCATGACCCCGGCTACAACTCTACGGGCGAGAGCTCGGCCCGCCCGCGCGGCGGATCGAGCCGAGCGACCTGCACGGCGACGGGGTCGCCGAGCCGGATCGCCCGCCCCGACTCGGCACCGACGAGCATCACCTCGAGCTCGTCGAGCTCCCACCAGTCGCCGCGCAGCCGCCGCACCGGCAGCAGGCCCTCGTGGCCGTCGCCGAACGCCACGAACGCGCCCGCGCCGATCACGCCGATCACCTCGCCGGGCCACTCGGTCTCCCAGCCGCGCTCGAACAGCTCGGACTCGAGCAGGAACGTGCGCGCGACGTCGTCGGCGCTGCGCTCGATCGCTGCCGCGTCGCGCTCGCGCAGCGAGCACCACTCCCCGGCCTCGTCCATCGACGACGCCGCCGGCGGCTCCTCGCCCGCCCCGATCGCGGCCAGCAGCGCGCGGTGGCAGATCAGGTCCGGGTAGCGCCGGATCGGCGACGTGAAGTGGCAGTAGCGCGGCGACTGCAGCCCGTGGTGGCCGATGTTGCGGGCCGCGTAATGCGCCTGCTTGAGCGAGCGCAGCACGAGCGACGTGAACGCTGCGCGGCCATGGCCGGTGCGGCGCACGTGCTGGTCGACAAGGCGCGAGATCTCGGCCGCCGCGTCCCCGGCCTGCTGCGGCGTCATCGGGTCCGGCAGCGCCGGCGTCGGCACGTCGAGGGCGGCGAGCTGCTCGGCAAGGCGCTCGACCCGCGGCGGGTCGGGCCGCTCGTGCACGCGGTAGAGCGCCGGCAGCTTGCGCGCCTCGAGCAAGCCCGCGACGGCCTCGTTCGCCGCGATCATCAGGTGCTCGATCAGCCGGTGCGACTCGGTCTGCTCGCTGCCCGCGAGCCCGGTCACGTGGCCCTCGTGCGAAAAGTCGAACTCCGGCTCGACCGACTCGACCGCGAGCGCGCCGCGCGCCGCGCGTGCCGCGTCGAGCGCCGCGGCCGCCTCGCGCGCCGCCGCGAGCGGCACCGCCCACGGCTCCTCGGCGCGCTGGGAGCCGGCGAAGATGCGGTCGACGCGCGGGTAGTCGAGCCGCGCGTCCGAGCGGATCAGCGAGCGGTGGAACGCGCTGCGCACCACCTTCGCGCCGTCGAGCTCGAGCTCGACGGTGACGGCGAGCCGGTCCTGGTGCGGCAGGAGCGAGCAGGCGTCGTTGGAGAGCGCCTCGGGCAGCATCGGCTCGACCTTGCCCGGCACGTAGACGCTCGTCGCGCGCCGGTACGCCTCGCGGTCGACGGCCGAGCCGGGCGCCACGTGGGCGGCCACGTCGGCGATGTGGACCCAGACGCGGACCACGCCGCTCTCCAGCCGCTCGGCGCTGATCGCGTCGTCGAAGTCGCGCGCCGTCGGCGGGTCGATCGTGAACGTCGGCAGCGCGCGCAGATCGCGCCGGGAGACGTCCTGCGCGACCCGTGCTGCGGCCTCGCGCGCCTCGCGCTCGACGACCGGGTCGAACCCCCGGCGCAGCCCGCGGTCGAGCATCAGCGCCTCCAGCACGTCGAGCGCGACGTCCGGCCGGCCGAGCCGGCGCACCACCTTGCCGTGGCCCGCGCGCGGGCCGTTCGGCGCGACGAGGACGAGGTCGCCGGCGCCGGCGCGCTGCCCGGCCTTCGGGCGGTCGACGTTGATGCGCCGGCCGCGGGCGAAGAACGGCTCGGCGGTCAGGAATCGTCCGCGCTTCTCGAGCACCGCGACGACAGGCGGCGCGCCGCCGCGGGCGCCGGCGCCGAGCGCGCCGGCCGCGCGCGGGCGCCGCTCGCGCGGGCTCACGTCCCCGCGCGCGCGACCGTCTCGACCGCGACCTCGAGCGCCTCGTCGCGGTTCTCGGTGTCGGTGTCGTCGCGGGCGTTGATCTCGGGCTCGATGCCGGCGCCCTTCTCGACGCCGCCACCGCCCAGGTTGCGCCCGCTCGGCGTGAAGTACTCGCCGACCGTGATGTCGAGCGCGCCGCCGTTCGACAGCCGGCGGACCTCCTGGAACACGCCCTTGCCGAACGTCGGCGTGCCGACGACCTCCGCGCGCTTGCGGTCCTGCAGCGCCCCGGCGACGATCTCCGACGCCGACGCGGACTCGCCGTTGACCAGCACGACGACCGGGATGTCGCCGTCGATCGCGTCGCCGGTCGCCTCGAACACGCGGCGCGGGCGCGCGCGTCCCCTCGTCGAGACGATCGTCCCGTCCTCGACGAAGATGCTCGACACCAGCACCGCCTCGTTCAGCAACCCGCCGCCGTTGTCGCGCAAGTCGAGCACGACGCCCTCGGCGCCGCGCTCGAGCAGCCGGTCGATCGCCTGGCGCAGCTCCCCGTGGGCGCCGGAGGTGAAGCTCGAGAGCTCGACGTGCGCGACCTTCGTGCCGCCGGCGCGCTCCATCCGCGCCTCGACCACGGGAACGTCGACGCGCGCACGGCGCAGCTCGAGCGTACGCGGCTCCTGCTTGCCGGTCACGACCGTCAGCTCGACCATCGTGCCCGCGCGCCCCTTGATCCGCGTCGTCGCCTGCTGCGCGTTCAGGCCCGCCAGCGACTCGCCGTCGGCGGCCGTGATGACGTCGCCCGGCAGGATGCCCGCCCGCTGGGCAGGCGAGCCGTCGAACACGGTCAGCACACGCAGGCCGCGCTCGACCGCCTCGACCGAGAGGCCGACGCCCTCGAACTCGCCGTGCGTCGCCTCCTGGAACGCGTTGTAGGCCTCGGGGTCGAAGTACGCCGAGAAGCGATCGTCGAGCGACTTGACGGCGCCGGTGAGGCCCTCGTCGAGCAGCTTGTCGCGGTCGACCTCGCGGTAGTAGTTCTCGGCGATCGCGTCGATCGCCTCCTCGTAGGTCCTGCCGTCGGAGTCGCGCACGAGCGCGTCGCGCGCGAATCCGGGCAGGTTCTCGGGATGGCCGCCCAGCCACACGCCGACGACGAGGAGCAGCAGCGCAAGGACGGCGAGCGGCGTCAGCGAACGGCGGCGGCGCACGCCGGACACCGTAGCCGCGGCCGGTAAAGAGCCGCCTTAGACGCGCAGGAAGCGCCGCAGCGACAGGCCCGAGCCCAGCGCCGAGACCGCGACCGCCGACGCGAGCAGCACGGCGACGAGCAGCGGGAAGTTCATCGTGTCGGGCGCCGCGATCAGCGCGAAGTCCTTCGCCAGCGGGTCGACGAGCGAGACCTTGACGACGCCCAGCAGCAGGATTGCCGTGACGCCGCCGAGCGCGCCGACGATCACGCCTTCGATCACGAACGGCCAGCGGATGAACCAGTCGGTCGCGCCGACGAGCTTCATCACCTCGACCTCGCGCCGGCGCGCGTACATCGACAACCGGATCGTGTTCGCCACCAGCAGCAGCGACGCGAGCGCCAGCAGGGCGGCGAGCAGGCCCATGGTCAGCTTCACCACGCGCGTGGCGGAGAGGATCTTGTCCGTGTTCTCCTTGCGGTCCTTGACCTCGTCGATCGAGCTGTCGATCACCGTGCGCTGGCCCGACGGCGACACGGGCGCGAGCGCGTCGCGCACCTCGACGATGTCCTCGGGGCGCTCGGGCGTCACGCGCAGCAGGTCGGGCAGCGGGTTGGTGCCGAGCAGGTCGTAGTAGTCGCCGCGGCCGGCCGCGCGCTCGGCCTGGATCGCCTCCTGCTTGGAGATGAACTCGACGCGGCCGACGCCGGGCGTCTCGGATTCGATGATCCGGCGCACGCGCTCGATGTCCCCCGCGGTGGCGTCGTTCTTGAGGTAGACATCGACGAGCACCTTGGAGCGGATCTCGTTCGCCGCGCCGGTCGTCGCCTGGACTACCGGGATGAACACCCCGAGCACGAGCACGGTGACGAGCACGGTCGCGACGGCCGCGAACGACGGCACCGCGTTGCGGCTCAGCGCGCGCAGCGCCTCGCGGATGAAGAAGCCGAACCTCACTCGAGCCCCTCGCGCCAGAGCGCGCCGAACTCGCGCGTCGTCTGCGACCCGCTGTAACCGCCGGCGCGCTCGTCGCGCACGATCCGGCCCTGCGCGACCTCGATCACGCGCCGACGCATGCGGTCGACCATCGACTTGTCGTGCGTGGCCACGAGCACGGTCGTGCCGGTGCGGTTGATCCGGTACAGCAGCTGCATGATCCCGACCGACGTCTCGGGGTCGAGGTTGCCGGTCGGCTCGTCGGCCAGCAGCAGCGGCGGGTGGTTTACGAACGCGCGCGCGACGGAGACGCGCTGCTGCTCGCCGCCCGACAGCTGGTCGGGATAGTTGTGCAGCTTGGTCGACAGGCCGGTCAGGCGCAGGATGTCCGGCACCTTCTCGCGCACCTCGCGGCGCGTGCCGCCGGTCACCTGGAGCGCGTACGCGACGTTGTCGTAGACGGTCCGGTTCGGCAGCAGCTTGAAGTCCTGGAACACCACGCCGAGGTTGCGCCGGTAGTACGGGATCTTCTTGCGCGTGATGTCGGCGAGATCGCGGCCGGCCACGGCGATCGAGCCGTACGTGGGCTCGATCTCCTTGATCAGCAGCCGCATGATCGTCGACTTGCCGGAGCCGGTGGAGCCGACGAGGAAGACGAACTCGCCGGGGTGCACGGCGAACGTCGCGTCCTCCAGGCCGAGGTCGCCGCTCGGGTACTTCTTCGTCACCGACCGGAAGTCGACCACCGCGCCCGGCACGGGGTCGCCGACCACGCGCTGGCGCGGCGGGCTGGGCTCCGGACGGCGTCGGATGTGGCGTTCGGTCGCAGCCATGACCGGTCGGGGAGGTTACTTCGTGCTCCGGGCGCGCCTACCTCCTGCAATGTGAATTGCGCTCTGGTTCACTTGCGCGATGCGCAACCGGGCGGGGATCGTGGGCGTCGCGGCGGCACTGGCGATCGCGGCGCCGGCGGACGCACAGCAGCTCAAGTGGTCGGAGGGCGAGGCGCTCCACACCCAGGGCTTCAACTGCACCTCGATCATCTTCCCTCCGGCGCGGCTGGAGCTCCAGACGTTCTCGTACGCCTCGCAGCAGGTGCCGGTCGACGGCCTGCCCTACGCCGGGGACGTCTTCTACGCGAGCGTCTCCTTCGGCTCGATCGGCGACATCTGCGGCGGCGGCGGCACCGCGCTGCCGTCGTTCGTGCCGCCCGGCGGCGTCGACGTCGTCCTCGACGATCCCCGCCATCCGCCGTACTGGACGCTCTTCGAGAACAAGCAGGAACGGCGGGGCAGCGCCGAGGACAAGGTCGTGCTGCTGCCGGACGCGACCGGGCGCAGGGTGACCGCG
>Ga0081538_10004155_pt1 | contig 13435 bp, 9 predicted proteins | sample TabmetS5T2R1_FD_71022 | JGI IMG/M metagenome (GOLD analysis project Ga0081538, IMG submission 71022) | Tabebuia heterophylla rhizosphere microbial communities from the University of Puerto Rico - S5T2R1 | ecosystem: Host-associated > Plants > Roots > Rhizosphere ...
CCTCGCCGGCTGCCACCGCGTCAAACGCAAACGCCGTCCGGACTCGGCTTCGGATGGCGCCAGACACGGGATCGAGCGCCAAAAGACGGTCGCTTTCCCCGGGTTCGCGAGGGTCCACCACGATCCAGACCGCACCCTCGCCGACCGAGAGGTCGCTCGGAGAGCTCGGTAGGTCGATCGATTGCGGCTCCGCCGCCTGCGCGCGAGTGTCGACGCCTGTGGCCTCGGCAGCGGCGGAACTGATGGTCCACAGCCGTCCTTCGGCGCCGGAGAGCCGGAAGGGTGACGCGAACCCCGATACGGACGCTCCGTCGCGCTCCGCCGTCCGGGCGTTCAGTGGCGTGATCGTGTTAGCGGCCTGATCGGCGACCCAGACCATGCCACTGGCGGCGAAGGCATCGTAGGGTCGTTCCCCGACCCGCACTGCGGCCAGCACCTCTCCAGCAGCCGCTTGACCGCCACCGCGCAGGATCAGCGCGGCGCCTACGCCGGCGACGATGAGCACCAGCGCGAGCGATGCCAGAAGCACGCGCCGCCGCGCAGGCGCACGCTCGGCTGCTCCGTCGGCGGGGCCGGGCGTCGGTTCGCCGGCGCGTTCGGTCGTCTCAGGTATCCACTCGGCGGGACGCGTGGTCTCGTCCGCCGGGTCGGCGAATCCGGCGGCCGGCGGTGGTCGGGCGCTAGCTCCGACATGCGGTTGGATCGGCGCCTCGGGGCGGCCTTGCGCGCGGGCGCTCGACGGCTGCTCGGGCTCGGTGGTCGCATGCGGATCGGCGTACTCGCCGGCGCCTGGCGCCGACGATGACGCCTGCATCTCCCGTTGCACGACCTCGCGCACGGCCACGACGAGGTCGCCGCAGCTCGGATAGCGCTGCGCCGGATCCTTTTCGAATGCGCGCAGAAGCGCCGTCGATGCGACCTCCACTCGAGGATCCGCCGCGTGCCGCATCGGCTGCGGATGCTGCTCGAGATGGGCCTCGCGCAGTCCCTCGAAGTCGTGGATCGGCCAGAACGGCGAGCGACCCGCCAGGCAGCAGTAGAGCGTGCCGGCCAGCGCGTACTGGTCGGCCGCAGGAGTCACGCGCTTGCCGAGCCACTGCTCGGGCGCGGCGTATGCGGGCGATAGCCCGACGGAGACGCCGAACTGGGTCAGCGTCGCGCTCGTGGCGATCCTCGCCAAGCCGAAGTCGGCGAGGTACGCATGCTGCTCGACCGGTCCGGCGACCAACAGGATGTTCTCCGGCTTCACGTCCCGGTGCACGACGTCGCGTCCATGCGCCCAGTCGAGCGCCCACGCGATCTGGCCGATGATGTTCAGCGCGACCTCCGGCTCGAGGCGCCCCTGCTCCTCGAGCAGGCTGGCGAGGTCGGTGTCGCACAGTGGGGTCGCGAGGTAGAGGTGGTCACCGGCGGCGCCGTGATCCCACACGGGCAGCACATGCGGATGGGTGGCCCGCTCGGCAGCGAGCGCTTCGCGCTCGAAGCGCTCGCGGAAGACCTCGTCCGCCGCAAGTCGACGATAGATGACCTTCACCGCCGCACGACGGTCGTGCAGCAGGTCGATCGCCTCGAAGACGCGTCCCATGCCGCCCTCTCCGATCTCGGCCACGAGCTTGAAGCGGTCCGCGATGACGTCGCCGAGCCCCAGCCCGCGCCTCACGTGACCACCTCGTCGGCCATGCCGACCGTCTCGATCGGCGCGTCAATCGGCACATTCGCATACGCGCTGCGCTCCGGCGGCGGGTCGTCGGGGTGATCTGCGCCAGTGACGACGAACTCCGATCCGCCTATCCGAAGCCGGTCACCGGTACGGAGGACGACAGGATCGACGATCCGGCTGTCGTTGACCCATGTGCCGTTCAGCGACCCATGATCGCGCACGGTCAGCGTCCCGTTGAGCAGCAGCAGGGTTGCGTGGTGCCGCGACACCTTCCGGTCGTTGAGGAGCAGCTCACACCCCGGCGCCCTGCCCACGATCAGCCGGCCTGCGATGGGGATGACTCGTCCGGCGTGCGGACCTGAGATGGCACCCAGGCACTTCACTTGCTCTTCCTCGCACCACGAAGGTGACGTAGAGCGACCCTAACGCTCCCGCGAGCTGACGACCACTTCTCGCGCGGTGCCACCCGCCGCGCATTGCGCTGTGCGCGAGCCGTTGGCATCCGACGGGGCGCCGGATATCGTGATCCCCATGGCTGGCGCCGCCGATCCGGGCGCCGACAGCTTTCGCGATATCGAATTCGGCTTCGCCGACGCGCGAAAGGAAGGCGCCGAAGCGCCTGAGCTGCTGATTCGCGGCTTCTTCGACGATTCGGGGATGACCGACGAGGCGTTGAGCGGCTCATCGTTCCTCTTCCTCGGTTACAAGGGCTCCGGCAAGACCGCGCTCGCCGAGCGCGCGCGGCTGCTCGGGGAGCGCGACCCGTCGCTGTTCGTCACCACGGCGTCGCTCGAGGAGTTCTCCTACGGCGATTTCAAGTCCCTCGCGGAAGGCGCGGGGGAGGCGCACGCGCGCTATCCGACGGTCTGGGCATGGCTGTTGCTGCTGACCCTGATTCAGTCACTGGAGCGCGACGAGCAGGGTCGCGTGGACGCGCCGCCGATGTACAGGAGCACACTCAAGGGGCTGCAGCGCCTCAGCCTGCTCCCGCTGCCGCGGTTGAACCAGCTCGTCAGCAGCTCGTCGAGGCGCAGCTTCAAGACCGCCATCCCGAAGTTCTTCGAGTTCACGGAAGAGCGGGTCGCCGAGACGCCCGAGCTGCAGCTGGTGCAGATGGTCAAGCTCCTCCGCGATGCGGTCCTCGAGTTCCCGACGACGAGCCGGCATGTTCTCTTCATCGATGGGTTGGACGAGATCCTCACCCAGGAACAGCTGCAGTTCGAAGCGCTCGCCGCCCTCATCAACCAGGCGTCGAAGCTGAACGACGAACTGCGGGCCGCCGGCAAGCCGTTCAAGGTCGTCGTCGTTTGTCGCACCGACATCTTCGACCGACTGCCGGGGGCGAACAAGAACAAGATCCGCCGCGACAGCTCGGAGGCGCTCGAGTGGTTCGACGATCCGCGGGACCCGGACCGGACACGGCTCGTCCAGCTCGTCAACCTGCGGGCGCAGCGCTCCCTGATGCGAGAGCTCAACGTGTTCGACGCGTTCTTCCCGCCGACCGTGGATCAGCGCCCGGTGCGCCGCGTCCTGCTCGAGCACACGCGACACCTGCCGCGGGATGTCCTGCAGCTCATGAAGAGCATGCAGCGGTTCGCACCGCCGACCGCCGGCGGCCGAATGAGCGAAGATCAGGTCAGGAGTGGGATCCGCGACTACTCCAACGACTACTTCCTGCCGGAGCTCCGCGACGAGCTGCACGGGTACCTCGACTCGGCTGCCATCGACATGTCGGTCAAGCTGCTGGCGGGCCTCGGCTCGCCACGATTCACGATGGACGACCTCGAGCGACAGGCGGACCGGCTTGGCGTCGGGTCGGTCGATCTCGACAAGCTGGCGCGCACGCTCTTCGAGTGCAGCGGCATCGGCATGTTCGACGACTCTGGTCCCGCTCGTCCGGTCGTCACGTTCAAGTACCGCAATCGCACCGCGATGCTGATCCCGGGCAAGCGGATGCTCGTGCATCCGGGGGCCTGGAAGGCGCTCAACATCCAGTCCCGAAGGCGCGCGCCCGCACGCGCGCGAGGTCGCCGGCGAGCCGCCCGCGGGCCGCGGGATCGCTGAATGAACGCCTGATGCTCCCGAGGTCGTTCTCGGGAGCATCAGACAATCTTGTTCGGTTGGATCTCGAGCACGGACGAGAGGAGGCCGGGGGCGCTCACCTCTCGAGCTACGTAGGAGGTATGGGAACCGGGCGGCTCACTGGAATCGCCGCCGTAGGCGCCTGGTAACTGGCGCACCGCGCGCGGACCGTCTCGCTGAGGGAGGGCTCGTCGCCGGACACCTCGAACGAGGCCCTGACCCGCATAAACGCCTGCATCACTGCTCCTTCCACTTGTGGTTCTGACTGACGGTCGCACTCTCGGGCATGCGCGTCCTTTCAAGCTCGGGGGCTGGTGAGAGCATCGCCACGGCGGCTTCACCGCACCAGCAACCCTGGGTGTCGCTCGCGCAACACCGGCCTCGGGGTGCCGCTCACGCCACCAAGGGGGTCTGTTCAGTTCCCGCACAGGACGAGAACGTGTGTCTCGGGACAACTACCGCGAGGTGGCAAGATGCCGAAGACACACCCACGCACCACAGATCCTGCCGCGTCGGCGGCGAAGCACCGCAGCTCCGGTTACGCGGACAGCGCCATGCTCCTCGCAATGCCGCAGCGCCACTAATCCGCTGCGGCGTCTGCTGCTTGCGCCCGCGGACGCTCGCAGCCCGCGAGTATCGCGATAGGACGTTGCGCTCCGGGGATGGGCTACGCCCGGGTCGGTTCTCTGAGTGCGGCAGCGAGCTCCGCGCGCGAGCCGATCTCGAGCTTGCGGTACGCGCTCGTGAGGTGGCCCTCGACCGTCCGCGGCGTCACGAAGAGCGCTTGGGCGATCTCGCTGTTGGTGGGGCCGTCGGCCGCGAGCTCCGCCACGCGCCGCTCGCTGGGCGTGAGCGATTCGACGCCACGCAGGGTGATCCGTCGCGGCCGCGCACCGGCGGCTCGGAGCTCCGTCTCGGCGCGCGCGGCCAGCGGCGCCGCGCCGCAGAGCGCCGCCAGCTCGAGCGCTCGGCGGAGCTGCTCGCGCGCTTGCGAGCGGCGGTTGGCGCGCCGCAGCGCAGCTCCCAGCTCGGTGCGGGCTTTCGCGTGCTCGAGCCGCGCCGGCGAGTCGGTGACCACGTCGACGGCGTCCGCGAGCAACGCGAGCCCCGCCCGGCCGCTCTCCACCAGCCCCATTGTGCGCAGGGCGGCGCTGAGCGCCCGGGGCGCTCCCCACGCGTGCGCCAGCGCGAGGTCCTCCGTAGCCAGGCGGCGCGCTTCCTCGTGCTCGCCGAGCCTCAGCAGCGCGAGTGCGGCCTGCGAGCGCCAGGCGATCATGCCCGGGTTGCGGGCGCCCAGCTCGTCGCAGATCCGCCCTACTTCGAGCATCTCCTCGAGTCCGCCGGCGACGTCGCCTCGCAGGATGCTGAGGCGGGCGCGGCTGTCGCGCAGGAACACCCCCGCGCCACTCGCGCGCCCGCGCTCGGATGCGGCGCGGGTCAGCACGGCCGCGGCATCGTCGAGCTTGCCCTGCTCCATCAACGCATCGGCGAGAAAGGCACTGGGGAAGGGCCACTGCGTGCCCCAGGCCTCGCAGGCCGCGACGGCCTCGCGGCCTTCCGCCTCCGCCTCGGCCAGCTCGCCGCGCCATAGGAAGGCGTGCAGGTGAGACCCGTTCGCCTCCGCGAGGGCGAGGATCGAGCCGCTCCGGTGGGCCTCGGCGACCGCGTGCTCGTAGGGAAGGAGCGCTTCGTCGAGGTCGGCGGCTGCGAGGACCGCGGTGGCCAGTACGACGGGCCGTAGATCCAGCCCGTGTCGAGACAGCAAAGTGGCCGGAAGCTGCTCTGCCTCGAGCAGCGATCCTCCGGCCAGCGCTCTGCGCGCCAGGTCGACGGCGGCCGGCTCGCCCGCCAGCGCATCGTGGTAGGCGACCATGGCGAGCAGCTTCTTCTCGCCCACGGTCACCCGTTCGGATCGGGCGCGGATGCGCTTCACGTGCTTGGTCACCCGGCGATGGAGCCGCGGCTCGGGAATCGCGTTGACGATCAGGCTCACTTCGAGGAGACGCTCGAGCTCGGGCTCGGCGCCGCCGAGCTCGTCGATCGCCTGCGCGAACACGGCGTCCGCCTCGTAGGGCTGGACGAGCAGCAGCGAGCGCCCGAGCATGAGCGCCGTCTCGGCTCTGCGGATCGGGTCCACGAGCAACGTGTGCGCCTCTCGCAGATGCTCGATCGCGTCATCGCCGCTCACGAGCGCTTCGGCGGAGCCCAGCTCGAACAGGAGCTCGGCGCGCTCGCCTTCCGGGGGTGGCTCTGCGACGGCGCGGCGCAGGTAGCCGACGGCGCTCTGCGCAGCGCCGCGCGAGCCCGCACGGCGCGCGGCGTCGCGCAGGGTCACGACGACTCGCGGATCGCCGCCCGGCGGTGTGCGCAGCAGATGCGCCGCCACCCGCTCCGGGCCTGCGCCGGCGGCTTCGAGGAGCTGGGCGGCACGCGCGTGGCCCGAGGCCCGCTCCGCCACGTTGAGCGCTTCGTAGACGGCGGCACGGATCAGCGGGTGGACGAACCCGTACGGCGGCTGCGGTCGCAGGATGTCGACCTGGGCGAGCGTCACCGCCGCCTTGGCGGCCGCGTCTGCGTCCAGGCCCGCCAGCTCGGCTGCCTGGTGCGGCTGTGCGCCATCGCCCAGGATCGCCACGGCCCGCGCCAGCCGCGTCGCCTCGAACGGCAGGCGCCCCAGGCGAATCGCCACGGTGCGCGACCCGGCACGCGCCCCGAGCGCGCCGAGCCGGCGCACGTTCTCCTCCGTCGGGTCCAGGCCCTCGGTCACGATGGCGCGCGCCAGCTCGCGAAGGAGCAGCGGGTTCCCGCCTGTCTGCTCGTGGCAGGTCGCGCAGAACGCGTCGCCGGCCGCGGGCAGGATCTCGCGCAGCAGCTCGGCGGCGGCCGCGGCGCTCAAGGGCCCCGGCCGGATGACGGTCGCCAGCGGGTCGGACACGATGTGGTCCAGGAGGCGCGCGTCCGTGCCCGGCTCCTCCGGCCGCAGAGCCACGACCAGCGCGACGCCGTCCCCATCAATCCGCGGCAGGAGATACGCGAGCCAGCGCAGCGAGAGCGGATCGGACCAGTGCAGGTCGTCGATCGCGAGCAGCAGAGGTGCGCGCGCGGCGACGTTCGCCGTCAGCCAATAGAGGCCATGCAGCGTCGCCAGGGAGCCGGCCGCCTCCGTCTCCGAGGCCAGTCGGGCGGGGTCGAACAGCGGCTTCGCCAGCCCGGCGGCGCCGGCGAGCAGCTCCGCTCGCTCGCCAGCCGGCACCAACGGCAGGTACGGATCGAACAGTTGGCGCACGACGCCGTAGGAGAAGGAGTGCTCGAGCTCGGAGCCGCGCGCACCGAGCACCTCCATGCCGGCCGCCCGGGCCAACGCCTTGGTCTCCGTCAGCAGCGCCGTCTTGCCGATTCCCGGCGGCCCCTCGATCACGAGGAGCCGCCCGCGCTGGAGCGGGCCGATCACGCCCTCGATCGCAGCGAGCTCGACGTCGCGCCCGACGAGCCGAGCGTGCGGGCGGACGTCGTCGGCGGTCGTCACGAGGGGGACTCTACGCCCCCGATCTGCGGTTTCTGACGCCGAAACTCCTCGGTCCGGACAGGGGGTGCCCACGGTGCGAGGCCGGCCGCACTCGGGGACGATCAGGCGAGCGTTCGGCTCCTAACCCGCGGAGGTTCTCGTGATCTACCACTCAGTGCGAATGTCGTTCAAGCCGGAGGTCCCCGCCGACGAGATCGAGGCCGGGCTCGAACGGCTGCGAAGGATGGGCCGGGAGATCGAGGTGGTCCAGTCCTGGTGCGTCGGCCGTGACGTCGGCGGAGAGTTCGAGTACGGCGCCATGTACGCGCTGCCGGACATTCAGGCCTACGAGACGTACATGAACGCGCCCGTGCACCTCGAGACGGACGCGGCCGGCCTGCCGCTCGTGGCCAACTTCGTCTCGCTGGACCTCACCGACGACGAGGATCCCGCGATCGCCGAGAAGATCGCCGACGTCCACCGCAGGCGGTTCGAGAACCGCCCCGAGATCCTCGGACTGGTCCAGGACCTCGACTCGTACACCGGCAGCGGCGTGCCGGACGCGAGCCCGGCCTCCAAGTAGCGCTGGGCGATGCTGAGCTCCGATCGGACATTCGACTTCAACCTCCTGCGCTGGCACGGCCTTGCGCCGTACCGTGGGACCGACGTCGCAGAGGTGCTCGATGTCGCGGGCAGAATCGTCCCCGGCGACTTCGAGAGCTGGCACCGCGAGTTCTTTGCGCTCGCCCAGCACGTGGAGCAGGAGGGCGGGAATGGCCTCGCTTCCTCCTCGGTGACACTGCGTGACAGGGCCTTCCGTGCCGCCTCGTACTACCGAGCCGCCGACTTCTTCCTGCACGGCTCGCCGGAGGATCCCCGGATCATGCAGACCTGGGCTTCGGCCAGGGAGCAGTTCGATCGGGCCATCTCCCTGATGTCACCCGCCGGCGAGAGGCTGGCCATCCCGGCGGACGGCTTCACCGTCCCGGCGATCCTCTACCGGGCGGCGTCGGACGGCACGCCGCGGCCCACCGTCCTGATGTTCAACGGCTTCGACGGCAGCCAGGAGGAGATGCTGCACGTCTGCGGCATCGCCGCGCTCGAGCGTGGGTTCAACGTCGTGACCTTCGAGGGGCCGGGCCAGCCGACGGTCATCCGCGAGCAGCGGATCGGCTTCCGTCACGACTGGGAGCAGGTCGTGACGCCGGTGGTGGACCACTGCGAGGACCTGGCGGGGGTGGACGCGTCACGACTGGGGCTGATCGGCGTGTCCTTCGGCGGCTACTTGGCCCCGCGGGCGGCGGCCTTCGAGCCGCGCATCGGCGCGGTGGTGACCATCGACGGCCTGTTCGACGCCCACGAGTCGGTGACGAACCTCCTCACCGCGGAGCTGAAGGCCCTGCTCGCCGCTGAGGACGCGGAAGCGTTCAACGCCGCCATCGAGGCCGCGATGGAGGACAACACCGGTCTGCAGTGGTACATCCAGCACGCACTGTGGTGCTTTCGCGTGCCGACGCCGCACGACTTCTTCGTCGCGGCGCGTCCCTACACGCTGGACGGAGTCGCGGAGCGGATCGCCTGCCCGGTCCTGGTCTGCTCCGCCGCCGACGACCACCTGAACCCCGGCCAGGCCGAGAAGCTCGCGGCGGCTCTGGACGACCGGGCGACCCTGCGCTCGTTCACCGCCGAGGAGTCGGCGGGCTCGCACTCCCATCCCGGCGCCTCGCTGCTCATGAACGGCGTCGTCTTCGATTGGCTCGCCGCGACGCTCGATGCCGAACAGGCCGGCGTGCTCGAGCGTGAAGCGCTGCCGGAATACAGATGAACGGCAGGCTTCCCGCGCTCACGCCCGCGGACCTGAACGACGGGCAGCGGGCGTTCTACGACGGCTTGGTCGCGAGCTACGGACCGTGGGCGGACAAGTCCGGGTTCGAGGTCATCGCACCGGACGGGAGCCTCCTCGGCCCGCTGAACCCACTGCTGTTCAGCCCTGTCCTGGGAGCCGCGCAGATCGACGTGTTCCACGCCGACAAGAGCAGCACGTCGTTGTCACCCCGGGTCCACGAGGTCGTCATCCTCACGGTCGGGGCCGCTTGGGACTCGGACTACGAGCTCTACGCCCACGGTGCCGTCGGCAGGCTGGCGGGACTATCGGACGACGTCGTCGACGCGCTGCGCGCCGGCCAACCGCCGGACTTCCGCAACGAGCAGGAGGCGATCGCCTACGAGTTCACGCGGCAGCTCGTAGACCGGCACCGTGTCGAGGCGGAGACCTATGCACGTGCCGAGCAGGCGTTCGGGCACAAGGGCGTGGTCGACATGGTGCTGCTGATCGGCCTGTACCTGGCGACGTGCTCGCTGATCAACGCATTCGAAGTGCCGACCCCCGAGGCAGGGAATGTCCCGGCTCAGTAGGGACGCCTACCAGGCGATCGTCGTCGGCAGCGGCTTCGGCGGCGCCGTGGCGGCGTGCCGGCTAGCCCAGGCGGGCGTCGACGTCGCGATCCTGGAACGCGGCCGGCGCTACGCGCCCGGCGAGTTCCCTCGCCATCCCGTCCGCTATGACCGGATGCACTGGCACGACGGCGGGCCCTACGACCTCCGGCCCTTGAACGACGTCCTCGTCGTGCAGGGGGCGGGATACGGCGGCGGATCGCTCATCTACGCGAACGTGCAGATCCGCCCGCCGGTGGAGGCGTTCGACCGGGGATGGCCGGCTGCATACACGCGCGAGCGCCTCGACCCCTACTACGACCTCGTCGCGTACATGCTCGACATCACGCCTGTGCGCGACGACCCCGAGACCGGCGCGCTGCCGCCGAAGACGCGCCTGATGGAGGAGGCGGCGCATCGGCTCGGTCGCGGCGCGCAGTTCTTCCGGCCGAACCTCGCGGTTCGCTTCGACGGCGCGGGCGAAGCTCCCACCCAGAACAAGTTCGGCGCGCCGCAGTCGGGCTGCATTCATTGCGGGGACTGCGACATCGGCTGCAACGTCGGCGCGAAGAACACGCTCGACCTCAATTACCTGACGCTGGCGGAGCGCTTCGGCGCGGAGGCCGCCACCCGGGCGGAGCTGAGCTGGCTGGCTCCCTCCGAGGCCGGCTTCGAAGCCCGCTATCGGGATCTCGATGACGGCGGGAGCGAACGCAGCGTCGCCGCCGAGCAGGCCTTCCTCTGTCTCGGGGCCGTCAACAGCACCGAGTTCCTGCTGCGATGCCGCGATCAGCACCGGACGCTCGCCCGGTTGTCGAAGGCGCTGGGAAGCGGCTACTCCGCCAACGGCGACTTCCTGGCGTTCGGGCTCGGCACTTCGCCGAGCTTCGCGGCGACCCGGGGACCGACGATCACGACCGCCTGCGTCCACGACATCCGGCGGGACGGCCGCCGCCTGCGGCTCCTGGTCGAGGACGGCGGCTACTCGCACCAGCTGAGCCATTTCCTGCCCCTCCTGCATCCGGTTCACCTCGCTCAGCTCGCCGGACGCGAGCTCGGAGGCCACCTGGCGCACCAGCGGGAGCGGACGCACAGGCTGCTCGACGAGGCGGGCGATGCCACCGCCGCGCTGCTCGTCATGGGCCGCGACAGCGCCAATGGGAGAATCGAGCTGGCGCGCCCGCATCACCGCCTGCGGGTCCGGTGGGACACGCCGTCGAACCTCGCCCTCTACGCGGCCGAGACGGCAGCGTGTCGCGAGCTCGTGAGCGCGCTGGGCGGACGGTTCGCGCTCTCCCCCAACTGGAGCTTCCTCGGCCAGCCGTCCGCGCCTCACAACCTCGGCGGTTGCACGATGGGTGTCGACGAGCGCGCCGGCGTCGTCGATCCGGAGGGACGCGTATTCGGCTATCCGAGTCTCCATGTGCTGGACGGGGCGATCGTCCCGGACGCAGTGGGCGTGAACCCGTCCCACACGATCGCCGCGGTGGCCGAGCGGAGCATCGAGGCCACGATCCGCCGGATCCCGGGGCGGGAGCGATGGCGCGCCCCCGAGCGGACGGGGCTGTCCCGGATTGCGCTGCCCGAGGATCGCGTCTCGATCCCGTCCGACGGGACCTCGCCACCCGCGGTCGCGTCCGGTGGAGTGCGGTGGCGGGAGAGCCTGCAAGGCACGATCGAGCTCGGCGGGACCGAGATGCGGGCCGGGCTGGAGCTCGCGATCGTCGTGGCCGACGTGGGCGCGTTCCTCAGCGACCCCGCGCACCCGGGGCGCGCCAGCGGGCGTGTCCACGTGGAGGGACTCACCGGACCGGAGGGTGCGCCGATCGAAGGCGGCACGTTCCACCTGTTCCTGGACGAGGGAGATCCGCTGGCGCGAACGATGTCGTACGCGCTGCCGTTCCACGCGACGGACGACCGGCCGTGGGTGTTCCAGGGTCGCAAGGACGTGCGCGGTCGGCGGATCGTCGATTTCTGGCGGGCAACCACGACCCTCGACGCTCGCCTCGTGCCGCGCGACGACGGCGACGCGCGGGGCAGCGGCGTCCTGCGCATCGGCCCCGGCGCGGTCGCACGCCTGCTCGGATCGCTGCGGTCGGTGGCCGGCGGGCGCCGGACCGACGCCGTGGTCGCCCCGCTGAGATTCGCCCGCTTCTTCTCCGGCACGCTGCTGCACCTGTATCTGAACGGTCGAAAGGTGGACCGATGAGCGCTTACGACATTCACGCCTGGGCCGAGTTCGGAGTCGCCGCCGCGGGGGCTGCCGCGGTGCTGGCCGGGCTCGTGTTCGTGGCGGTCTCGATCAACCTCGACAAGGTGCTCGCGGTCCGCGGCCTACCCGGCCGAGCGGGCGAGAGCATCATCATGTTCGTCGGCGCCCTGATCGCGTCGCTGTGGCTCCTCGTGCCCGGTCAGTCGCTCACCGCGCTAGGGATCGAGCTGATCGGAACCGGTGCGGTTCTGACGGCTGCACTCATGCTGATCGTGGGGCCGGGGCTCAAGTACCAGGCGCACCATCCGCGCAGCTGGCGGATCACGCGCATCGTCGCCGCGCTCGCTGCCAGCGTCCCGCTCGCCATCGCCGGCCTGAGCCTGCTCGCGGAGTCGGGCGGTGGCCTCTACTGGCTGTTCGCCGCGGTGGGACTCGCCTTCATCGCCGCGATCGGCAACGCGTGGGTGCTCCTGGTCGAGGTGGTCCGGGACGAGCGCTACCGGCCGCTCGCCGTTTCCGAAGCCCCGTGAGGACGCTGTCTGACGACACGCTCGTCGTCTTCCTCTCGGACAGTCACATCGGGGGCGACGCCGGGCGCGACATCTTCGAGACGCCGGACGACCTCGCGTCGCTGTTCGACTCGTTCGCGGCCTATGGCGGGCCGGTCGAGCTGGTGCTCGCCGGCGACTTCTTCGACTTCCTCCGCATCGCCGAGCCCCCGGATGGGGTCGACCGCGCCTCGCTGACGATCGAGCGCCCGGAGTACAGCGCGCTGTTCGACGCGCTGCGCCGGCTCGGGCGTGGAGAGTCACGCACGATCATCTGCCTGCCCGGCAACCACGACGCCGAGATCTGGTCGAACCACGCGATCCGTGCCGCGCTCGAACGCGAGGGCCTGGTGCACGAGTTCGCGCTGTCGTACGCGGCGTCGTTCGCGTCCGAGCCCGGGCGAATCGTGTACTGCGAGCACGGAAACCAGTTCGACCCGGCGAACACGATCCACGACTACGCCGATCCGCTCGACACGCCGCTCGGATCGCACATCGTGACCGACGTCGTGCCGCGCATCCCGACCGGTCGAGCGGTCTCGGCGCTCCATCTGCGCGAGGTCGACCGCGTGTTCCCGCTCACGCTGATCCCCGAGTGGCTGGCGGGGCGCCTCTTCTACGACGTCGTGGCGGTGTCGCTCCGCTGGCTTCTGCTGCCTCTGATCGCTCTGTACCTGGCGGTCGAGCTGCTCGCCGTCGCGTTCGGCGGCGATCGCGGCACAGACAGGCTGTTCGTGGCGCTCGCCTTCAACGTCCCGTTGCTGATCGTGTTCTTCGGGCTCTTGCTACTGGTCCTTCGCTGGACCGCAGCGCGGACGATCCGGTCGGCGACGGCGCGTTTCGGCAGCGCCGCCGGCGAGCATGGCGGCGCCGCCGATCCTGCGGTGGTCGATATTCGCGCGCGCCTGGAGGCCGCGCACGCCCCGCCGCTGGCCGGCGAGCTGTCAGGGACGATCGCGGTGTTCGTCTCGGGGCACACCCACGCTCCTTCGATG
>Ga0081538_10004156_pt1 | contig 13434 bp, 14 predicted proteins | sample TabmetS5T2R1_FD_71022 | JGI IMG/M metagenome (GOLD analysis project Ga0081538, IMG submission 71022) | Tabebuia heterophylla rhizosphere microbial communities from the University of Puerto Rico - S5T2R1 | ecosystem: Host-associated > Plants > Roots > Rhizosphere ...
CAGCACCGACTGGCGGTGCGGTTGTGGTTCCTCCGGCTCGCCGAGCCAGGTGTCCAGGTCGGTCACCCCCTCCGGTGTGATGGAGTACCGCTTGCGATCGGGGCCCGATCCGGCCTCGACGCCAACGACCTCGACCAGGCCGTTCCGCTCGAGCTGGGACAGCGCGCGGTAGACCTGGCCGAACCGGATCGGCTTGACCTCGCCGAACCGCCGGTCATACGACCGCTTCAGGTCGTAGCCGTGTCGGCTGGATCCCTCGAGCAGACCGAGGAGCGCGTACGAGACGGTCACGGCCGCGAACTATACACGTCGGGTATACCCGTTGTAAATAGTCGGCCGTGCCGGGTCTGGCGAGGCGCCGTGACATCGGTAGCTCAGAGGCCGCCGCCGAGGCTCGAGAGGAGCACGGCGGTATCCTTGGCCGGAGGCGAACCGCGGGGGCGAGCCACCATGAGCCGACGGCTGGGGCTGTGGGTCACGGTACTGGCGCTGCCGTTGGCCGCGCTGGCGCTGCTGCTCGTCGAACCAGATCTCGACCTGCGCTGGGAGCATCATCCCTCCCACTTCTGGCTGGTGCTGACCGTGGCCGGCGTGAACGTCGGGCTCGGCCTGGTCGCCAGCGAGGCCGCCGCCCGACGCGACGACGCCCGGACCTTCTTCGTCTCGATGGCCCTCCTGGCCAGCGCCGGCTTCCTGGGACTGCACGCGCTGGTGACACCCGGGATCCTGCTCGACCACAGCACCGCCGGGTTCTCGGTGGCGGCGCGGGTGGGGCTGCTCCTGGCCGCCTGCTTCGCCGCCATCTCCGTGCTCGACACCGACATGCCGGTCGTCCGCTTCCTGGCCCGCCATCACCGCCTGGTGCGAGCGGCACTCGGGCTGGTCCTGGCCGCGTGGGGGATCGCGTCGCTGGCCAGGCTCCCGCTCCTGGACCGCCCCCTGCCCCCCGACGCCGTGCCGCGACCGCTCGGCCTGGTGGCGCTGGTCGGTGTCGCGCTCCACGGCGTCGCCGCCGTCCGGTACGCCGAGCTCTACCGCCGGCGGCGCCGCCCGCTGCCCCTCGCCGTCCTGGTCGCGTTCGTCCTGCTGGCCGAGGCGATGATCGCGGTGGCGTTCGCGCGGACCTGGCATGCCATGTGGTGGGAGTGGCATGTGCTGATGGCGGTCGCGTTCTGCGCCATCGTGGTCGCGGCGAGGGTGGAGTACCGGCGTGAGGGGTCGCTCACGGCCGTCTTCGGCGGGATCTACCTCGACAGCACGCTGCGCCGGATCGACCGCCACGACGCCGAGCGGATCGCCGAGGTCGTGGACACGATCCGGTCGGGAGGACCGGTCGACCAGGTGCTGTCGCGCTTCCGCGAGGAGGGGATGAGCCGCGAGGAGGCCGCCGTGCTGGAGCGGTCGGCGCGGGAGCTCAGCCGCGTGGATGAGCTGTTCCGCCTCTACGTGGCCCCGCAGCTCGCCGCGAGCCTCAGGCGCCAGCCCGAGCGGGCGCGGCTGGGCGGGGAGGAGCGCAAGGTGAGCGTGCTCTTCGCCGACCTCGCGGGATTCACCGCCTTCTCGGAGAAGCGGCCGGCGACCGAGGTGATCGAGATGCTGAACCGCTACTGGGCGGCGGCCGTGCCGGCGGTCGTCACCGAGGGCGGCTTCATCGACCGGTTCGCGGGCGACGCCATCATCGTGGCCTTCAACGCGGTGACGGACCAGTCCGACCACGCCATGCGGGCCGCCCGGGCCGCCCTGGCGATCCGCTCGGGAGCCGACAGCCTGACCGCCGACCATGCCGACTGGCCGCGGTTCCGGATCGCGGTCAACACCGGCCCGGCGGTGGTGGGCAACGTCGGCGCCGACCTCCAGCGCAGCTTCACCGTGATCGGGGACACCATCAACCTGGCGGCCCGGCTGCAGGCCACCGCCCAGCCCGGCGAGGTCGTGATCGGGCCAACCACGCGGGAGGGCCTCCACGACCGGGCAACGGTGGTCCCGCTGGGCGACGCGGAGCTGAAGGGCAGGCACGAGCCCGTGCCCATCTACCGGCTGGTCTCGGTCGCCGGCTGAACGGAATACGCCGGCTTCACCGAAGCGACCGCGCCGCGGCACCTCGTCGTGCCGGCCACCGCCTCGGTCCCGCTGATCGTGAAGCTCCGGGAGTCGGCCTACCGGCCGCCGGCGTTCGTCATGGGTGCACACGGTGCGCACGCCGTCATGGAGGGCGACTGCGCCCCGTCGTACCTCGAGGTGTGGCTGGCCCCGCTGGCCGCCTACCGGCTCCTGGGCCTGCCCATGGATGCGATCGGCGGCCAGACGGTGGATCTCACCGACCTGCTCGGCCCCGCCGGCCGGCGGCTGGCCGAGCAGCTTCCCGAGGCACCGACTGGCGGCAACGCTTCGCGCTGCTGGACCAGTTCCTGCTGCGGCGGCTGGACCGCGGGCCACAGCCCTCGCCCGAGGTCGCCCGGGCATGGCGGCGCCTGGTGGCGACCGGCGGCGCCGCCCCGATCGGCCAGCTCGCCGGCGAGGTGGGCTGGAGCCACCGGCACCTGATCGCCGAGTTCAGCCAGCCGGTGGGCCTCCGACCCCAGACAGTCGACCCTGCAGCTCAACGTGAACTTCCTGCGGCCGGTGCGGCCCGGCCGGATCATCGGCAAGGGCCGGATCGTGCACCGCGATGGTGACCTGGTGTCGCTGGAGGCCGCACTGTACGACGGCGATGGAGCGGCCACCGCCACCGCGACCGCGCGGGTGATCGCCCTGAGCCAGGCACGAGCGGCGGCGTAACGGCCGCTGGGGTCCCGGAGCTCGGGGTCGGCGCCAACCCCGTCTGCCGGGTTGCAGCCTGGGCGGCACCGGCCAACCATGGTCCTGTGCCCGCCGCCATGCCTGCTGACATCCGGCGGCGTCGTGGCGAGCTGGCGCTGCAGGTCCAGCCGGTCGACGACGCCGCCCGCGACGACCTGAAGGCTAGCTTCCCCCGGACGGCCGGGTGAACCGGCGGCGGTTCCTCACCGGGCTGGCCGCCACCCTGGCCGGCGGGGCCGGCCTGGCCGGCGCCACCGGGCGGCCCAGGGCCACGCCGTCCCCTCCCCCGCCCACCACCGCGGCCCGGCCGACCACCACCGGTTCGACCACCACGACCACGCGGGCCACCACCACCACCAGGGCCACCACGACCTCCGCCCGCCCGCGGCCGGCCGCCCGGCCGATGCCGGGGCCTGAGCCGTTCCCCGACGTGCGCTACCCTCCCGCGACCACGGTCACCTTGCGGGGGATCCAGGCCACCCAGTACGAACCGGATGGGGTGTCGGACCGGGTCTTCGACCTGACCGGGGCCATGTGGAGGACCAGCCCGACCGACCCGGCGGTGAAGTGGCCGATCGTGATCGGCGACGGCGGCTCGGACACGCCCAACGCCCACAACACCATCCTGAAGGGTGCCCGGATCGACGGGAACCTGGACCTGGACCAGGACCGGGGCGACAACTACGACCGCTACCACTCGGGGATCGAGCACAGCTGCGACTCGCCCAGCGGCTACAGCGTCGCCGACGGGGTCCGGGTCGACAACATGATGGATGGCTACCGGCTCAAGGGCCAGGGCGACGGCTACCTGAAGCGCTGCTGGTTCAGCGACATCAGCGACGACGCGCTCGAGCTGGAAGACCTCAGCGGCAACGTCTTCGTCTACGACTGCCTGTGGGAGTGCGTGACCGCCTTCTCCGACCGCGACGGGTCGGTGGCGCCGCTGCCGACCTCACGGCTGGAGGTCGACGGGCTGCTGTGCTGGATCAAGCCCCGCAAGGACAGCATCGACAGCTCGGACGAGTTCCAGGGATGCTCGGGTGACGGCGCCGGCGAGGGCTGTCAGGAGCTGGCCGACAGCGGGAGGTTCAGCTTCGCCATCTGGAAGGGCGGAGCGGAGAGCCGGCCAACGATCGTGGTCCGCAACAGCTGGTTCAGGATCGACCGCCTGTCCAGCTACGGCGCCTCGTCGATGGCCTGGCCGGGGGCCGGCCTCACCTGGGGGAGCGGAGCCACCTCCTATCGCTACCGGAACGTGAAGGTGCTGTGGACCGGCCTGGACCTGGCCGGGAACCCGACCGGCGCCCCCTACCCGGGCCCGCCCCTCCCGGCGGGGGTGGAGCTGGTCACCGGCCCCGACGCCCTCGACCTGTGGGAGGCGGCCGCGGCCGCCTGGAAGACCGACCACGGGTACTGACCGCCGCAGGGTCGCCGGCGGTCGTCATGGCTGGCGGTAGTCACGGAAGGACGCGCGCAGGTCGCCGAGGAGCAGACCGGGCTCCTCCAGGGCGGCGAAGTGGCCGCCGCGGTCGAACTCGGTCCAGCGCACGATGTTGTGGTGCCGGTCAGCCAGTACAGCATCACGTTGGTCAGCATCGCGTCCCGGTCGACGGCGTCCTCGGGGACGTCGGTGGAGTCGGTCCACTGCTTGAACCCGTCGGCGATCCAGGCCAGCTGGAACACCGGGGAGTCGGTGAGCCCGTAGGCGATCAGCTGCGGCCGGGTGCTCTGGATGGCCGCGTACCCGCCGAGCTCGTACTCGTAGCGGTAGCCGGCCTCGACGCTGCGCTTCTCCGCCTCGACCGAGAAGTCGGCGGTCTCGGCGGTCGCGCTGGCGTCGAAGACCTGGGTGACGTGCACGGCGGCGACGCGCTCGGGCTGGGCGAGCCCGAGGGCGCGGGAGGTCAACGCGCCGAAGTCGCCCCCGTGGGCCACGTACCGGTGATCGCCGAGGCGGTCCATCAGCTCGGCCCACGCCCTGGCCACCCGGGCCACCGTCCACCCGGTCTCGCGGGTCGGGCCCGACAGCCCGAACCCCGGTGGCGACGGCACGACCACGTGGAAGGCGTCGGCCGGGTCGCCGCCGTGGGCCCGGGGATCGGTCAGCGGGCCGATCAGCTCCAGGAACTCGACGATCGAGCCGGGCCAGCCGTGGGTCAGGACCAGCGGCAGGGCGGCCGGCTCGGGCGAGCGGACGTTGACGAAGTGGACCGGGTGGCCGTCCAGGTCGGTGGTGAACTGGGGGAACCGGTTGAGCCGGGCCTCCTGGGCCCGCCAGTCGTAGCCGGCGCGCCAGTACTCGGCCAGCTCACGCAGGTAGCCAACGGGGATGCCGTGGCTCCAGCCGACCCTCGACGGCTCGTCCGGCCAGCGGGTCTGCTCCAGCCGGCGGGCCAGATCGTCCAGCTGCGCCTGGGGCACCTCCAGGCGGAACGGCCGGATGGCGCCGGCGGTGTCGGCGTGGGTGTGCGCTCGACCATGCGGAGCTCCTCTCCACGAGGACAGAACGAACTGTTCCGTTCTACATTAGCGGAAGAGAATGCTTCGTTCCAGTGGTAGAGTGGCCGCATGGAGTCGACAACCACGCCGATGAGCGGCCGCCGAGCCCAGGCGGCCCGCAACGACCAGCTGATCCTGGAGGCCGCCCGCGACGTCTTCGTCAACGACCCCCAGGCCCCCATCGCCACCGTCGCCGCCCGGGCCGGCGTCGGCATCGCCGCCCTGTACCGCCGCTACCGCAGCAAGGACGAGCTCCTCCAGCGGCTGGCCGGCGACGGCCTGGCCCGCTACATCGCCGCGGCCGAGGCCGCCCTGGCCGACGGCGGCGCCCCCTGGGCCGCCTTCGCCAGGTTCCTGCACCGCAGCCTGGACGCCGGCGCCGGCTCGCTGACCGTCCGCCTGGCCGGCACCTTCACCGCCACCGAGGAGCTCCAGGAGCTGGGCCGGACCGCCTTCGCGGTCACCCAGCGGCTGCTGGACCGTACCAGGGCCGCCGGGGCCCTGCGCCCCGACATCGAGGTCGCCGACGTCTCCCTGCTGCTCGAGCAGCTCCAGGCGATCCAGGTCGGCGACCCCCAGCGCAGCGGCCAGCTCCGCCACCGCTACCTGGCCCTGGTCCTGGAGGCCCTCCAGCTGCCGGCGACCTCCCCCCTGCCCGGCCCGCCGCCCACCCCCGAGGAGATCCGCCGCCGCTACGACGGCTGAGCCGGCCCGGCGACAGGTCGTCATGGTCCTTGGCGTGGCCGAGTTTGGGCCGCTGACGTCGGGGTAGGGCGTGGAAGAGTCCCGGCGGGAGTGTCGGGCTGGAGGGCAGTGCCGTGACGTTCGACGAACCCAGCAGGCCGGCCGACGACGGCGAGCAGCCGCGCTGACGATGGCCGGCATCCAGCTGCGCAGCCCGTCCTTCGGCGACCACCAGCCGATCCCGGCCCGCCACGCCAAGGACCACGACGACCTGTCGCCGGCGCTGGAGTGGTCCGGGGTGCCGGAGGAGGCCGTGGAGCTGGCGGTGCTCTGCGAGGACCCCGACGCCCCCCGCGGCATCTTCACGCACTGGGTGCTGGCCGGGCTCCAGCCGACGGGGACCGGGCTGGCCGAGGGAGAGCATCCGGCCGGGGCCGTCGAGGGCCGCAACGACTTCGGCGAGGAAGGCTTCGGCGGCCCGCTGCCGCCGGTCGGGCACGGTCCACACCGGTACTTCTTCCGGGTGTTCGCCGCCTCGGCGCCGCTTGGCCTGGTGGCCGGGGCGTCAGCCGACGACCTGCGTCGCGCGCTGGAGGGCAGGCAGCTGGCCAGCGGCACCCTCGTCGGCACCTACCAGCGCTGACCGCAAGGAGAGGATCGTTGCACCGGAGAAAGGAGTGGTGATGGCAGGCCAGATCACGCTCACCGACCAGGAGGCTCGGGCGCTGTCCTCGCTGCTGGACCGGGCCAGCGACCGCCTGGCGACCTACGAGGAGCAGACCCACCAGGACCGCCGGCTCGCCGAGGAGATCCGTGAGGCAGCCGGCGACCTGGTCAACCGCATCAGCCGTGAGGGGTCGACGGCCTAGCACCCGAGCGGGTCGTCCCGGTCGGGACGGCTCGACCAGGGCAAGGACAGCGCCGTGCCGGCACCGCCCACCGCCGAGTGGCCCGGCTCACCCGAGGACCTGCTACGGGCCCTGCGCGTCGAGGGGATCCGGGACCCTCGCGTCCTGACCGCGTTCCGGGCCGTCCCGCGGGCCCGGTTCGTGCCCCCGGCCGCCGCCGGCGAGGCGTATCTGGACACGCCGATCCGGATCCCGCACGGGCAGGTGACCACCCAGCCCAGCCTGATCGCCCGCATGGTGGCGGCGCTCGAGCTGACCGGCAGCGAGCGGGTCCTTGAGGTCGGCACCGGGCTGGGCTTCCAGACCGCCATCCTGGCCCTGCTCGCCCGCCAGGTGGTGTCGATCGAGCGCTTCGCCGACCTGGCCGAGCAGGCGCGGACCAACCTGGTCGCGGCCGGGCTGGGTCGGGTCAGGGTCGTGGTCGGCGACGGCACCCTCGGCGTCCCCGAGCACGCCCCCTACCAGGCGATCGTGGTCGCGGCCGCCGCCCCCCGCATCCCGCCGCCGCTGATCGAGCAGCTCGCCCCGGGGGGACGGCTGGTCCACCCGGTCGGTCCGGGTGGCCACGAGCAGGTCACCGTCTTCCACAAGGAAGCAGGCCGCCTCATCGCCGACGGCCGGCTCACCCCCGCCCGGTTCGTCCCGCTGGTTGGAGCCCACGGCGCACGCGGCCCAGACGACGAGGCCGGGCGATGACCGTCACGGTGGCGCTGGCCGGGGACACCATGCTGGGCCGGGGCGTCGCCCGGACCCTGGCCCGGACGCCGCCGGACGCCCTGGTGGCGCCCGAGGTGCATGCCGTCCTGGACCAGGCCGACCTGGTCGTCCTGAACCTGGAGTGCTGCCTCTCCGAGCGAGGGCGGCCCTGGGACGCTCCCGGCAAGCCGTTCTTCTTCCGTGCCCCACCCCGGGCGGTCGAGCTGCTGGTCCTGCTCGGGGTGGACTGCGTCACCCTGGCCAACAACCACGCGCTGGACTACGGCTTCGACGCCCTGGCGGACACCCTTGACCACCTGACCGGCGCCGGCATCGCCACGGTCGGGGCCGGCGCCGACCTGGAGGCGGCGCGGCGCCCGGCCGTGCTGGCCGCCGGCGGGCTGCGGGTCGCGGTCGTCGGGGTCACCGACCACCCGCCCGACTTCGCCGCCGGCCCCGACCGACCCGGGGTCGCCTTCGCCGACCTCGCCCGCCGGGTGCCCGACTGGCTGCTGGAGACGGTACGAACGGCCGACGCCGACGCCGTGATGGTCACGCCCCACTGGGGGCCGAACATGACCACCGGGCCGGTCCGACACGTCCGCCGCGCCGCCGCCATGCTGGTCGAAGCGGGCGCGACCCTGGTCGCCGGCCACTCCGCCCACGTGCCCCACGGAGTCGCCGGCCCGGTCCTGTACGACCTGGGCGACTTTCTCGACGACTACCGGGTCGACCCGCGACTGCGCAACGACCTCGGCCTGCTGTTCCTGGTCACGCTGGATGCGCGCGGCCCGACCCGGCTGGAGGCGCTCCCCCTGAAGCTGGAGTTCTGCCATACCCGCCTGGCGGCCGGCGAGGACGCCGCCTGGATGCGGCGCCGCTTCCGGGCCGCCTGCGCAGCCCTCGGCACCACGGTCGAGGAACCCGCCGGCCGACTCATCATCGGCTGGCGGTAGCACCATCCTCGACTGTCACCCCCGCCGCGTAGGATCACCCGAACCTGCGTCCCGAGCCGTTCACCAGCAAGGATGCGCCGATGACCAAGCCGCAGCCCATCCCCGAAGGCTATGGAACCGTCACCCCCTGGGTCGTGACCAAGGACACCCGGCGCCTCCTGGCGTTCATCAAGGACGCCTTCGACGCCGAGGAGCTGGCCCGGGTCGAGGTGGAGGGCGGGGCGATCGGGCATGCCGAGGCGCGGATCGGCGACTCGATCATCATGATGTTCGACTCGCCCTTCCCGGTGGCCACGCCGGGCCTGCTGCGGCTCTATGTCGAGGACGGCGACGCCGCGTTCCGCCGGGCGGTGGCGGCCGGCGCCACCGCGGTGACCCAGCCGACCGAGCTGGCCTGGGGCGATCGGGTCGGGCGCGTCCGCGACCCGCTCGGGAACATCTGGTGGATCCAGGAACGGTTGGAGGAGCCGGCCCCGGACGAGCTGGCCAGACGCTTCCAGGACCCGGAGTTCACCCAGGCCATGCGGTACGTCCAGTCGACCCTCGCCGCCGGCTTGGACGCGTCCTAGGAGCGGCCGCAGCCGGGAGCGCGGGCTCCATCAGCTGTCCTTGAACACCATGATGCTGCCGCTGTAGCAGGCGACCCAGACGTACCCGGCACCGCCGTGGACGTCGTAGGCGATCCCGATGGGGTGCCGGTTGGTGCGTACCACCTGGACCACCCCCAGGTCGCTGGTGCGGAGCTTGCTCACCGTCCCCGACCGGTAGTTGACGACGTACAGCGAGCGGCCGTCCTCGGCGATGGTCATGCTCCGGGGCGCGGACCCGGTGGCCACGCGGGCGACCACCCGCCGGGAGCGCAGGTCGAGCTTGGCCACCCGGCCCTCGCCGTTCAGGGTCACGTACAGCCAGCGACCGGCCGGGTCGATGACCAGGTGCCGGGGGCCGCTGCCGACCCCCTCGATCCAGCCCACCCTGAAACTGCGGAGATCGACCACGGCGATCCGGGTCGAGCCCATGACCGCGACGTAGGCGGTGCGCGAGCGCGGGTCGACGGCGATCCCGCGTGGGTAGGTGCCGAGCCGGACCCGTCGCAGCTCCCTCAGCGTCCCGGGAGCGACCACCGACAGGTCGTAGGAGCACCAGTTGGTCACCAGGACCAGCCGCCCATCGGGCGTGGTCGCGACGTACTTGGGGACCTGGCCGACCTGGCCGACGCGGTCGATGGCGAGTCGGCGCAGGTTCAGCCGGTAGACGAAGCTGCGGTCGATCGCCGAACCGGGCGAGCAGCTGTCGCTGCCCTCGCGGGTGTAGCCGGGCCCGTACATCGAGTAGTTGGAGATGTAGGCGTAGCGGCCGTCGGGCGAGAATGCCGCCTCCACGGGCGCGCCCCGGACCGGCCCGCCGACCCTCGGCCCGCCGAGCGCCCCCAGCTCCACCCGGTCGGAGATGGTCTCGACCAGCCGGTAGGACCGGTCGTACACGGTGACGGTGTGCCGGTACATCATGTTCTGGGCGATGACGCGGCCGTTGCCCGATGCCACCACCGACTTGGGCGAGATGTTGCCGTGGATGGTCTTGGCCGGCCGCAGCCGGCGTGCCGGGCTCGGCCGGGCCGGCGGTCGCGTGGTCGTCGTGGTCGGCGCCGGGGCGGGCCGCAGCGAGGTCGCGGACGCGACCGCCGGGACCGGCTCCTGCCGGGCGGTGGGCGGCCGACTGTCCGGCGAGCAGCCCGTCAGCACGGCGGCGACCATCGCGAAGCCGAGGCTTCGTCGCATTCGGGGCATGACCGGTGGTACCACGCGGCAGGAGCCGAGGACAAGCCGGTCCGAGCACGGTTCGCCTGCCCGTCATGCCCACCGGCAACCGCGGCGGCCGGCAGGTCAGCCGCCTGGCTAGCGGCGCACCGAGATGTGGACGTGGTCGTCGTGGCGCAGGGTGGGGTTGCAGTTGCACGGGTCCGATGGGTGCCGGTACCCGTGCCAGCCCCGGCTCCTGGTCCAGATGCGCCCGTTGAAGATCACGTACTTGACGTCGAAGGTGTCGGCCCCGGCAACGGCCCACCTGGCGATCCGCCAGCCAAGGGCCCGTCCCTGTCGGCTCGGGTGGTCGACCATCACGTCGATGGCGCGCCCGTGGGGGTGGTCGCTTCCCTCGACCGACCCGACCGGTCGCCAGCCGCCGATCGACCGGACCCCGAAGGTCCGCCACACCGTCGCGTAGAGCGCCTTGGCGGTGGGCGTGAGCCGTTGATAGCTCGGGGAGTCGGGGCCGACGAACTTGCCGGCCCGGGGTGGTGTCGGGCGCCCGGGGGATCGTCCGAGCGCCTGGTAGCTGGTCGCGATCTCGCGGACCCTGTCCACGTACCGGTCGGCGTGGCGGTAGGCCGAGATCGCTCGGCGGAGGTCGGCGCCGCCTTGGGCGCCGTTGCGGCACAGGTAGTTGGCGGCGGTGTAGACCGCGTCGGCGGCGTTGTAGACGTCGGCGATGCCGTCGCCGGTGCCGTCGACCGCGTAGCGGGCGAAGGTGTTGCCGGCCTTGCCGCCGACGCCGAGCTGCATCGGCCCGGCCGCCCCGGATGAGCTCACCCCCGAGGCGACGCCGGGGGCGGTCGAGCGGCCGTGGTCGGACTCGAGCTTGCCGATGGCGGCCAGCACCGACCAGGAGAGCCCAGGGCAGGTGTCGGCGGCGGCCCGGTAGATGGCCAGCAGCCGCGTGGGGATGTCGCTCCTGGCGTGCTGGCTGGGCTGGCTGCCCATCACGCTCGTCCCCATGGACATGGCCAGGAACAGCGACACGAGCATCGTGAAGGAGAGCCCTGCCAGGCGGTTCCTGCTCACGGAACGGGTCAGCGGTCCCACACGAGGAGCAATGCGGCCAATCCCCACCTCCGCCGCCTCGAACGTATGTTCGATGAAGGATAGCAGGCTGGCGGCGGCGGCTGAAGGGCTTGGCGCAAACCCGCCCGAGGGGGTCAGCTACCCAGCCGCGGACATCCGACGACCATCCGCGTCCCGCTCCCCCATTTTCGGGGCGAGGGTCCCCTCAGTCGATGCGCGGCGACGGCCAGCCTGCAGACCGGCGGCCCTACTGGGCCGGCCGCGGCACGCCGGCCAGCGTCTCGCCGGCGACGTGGTCGACGACGGCCCGCATGTCGCCGTCGCTGGCCTGGTGGACGGCGAGCTGGCGGTCGGCGCTGGTGCCCTCGCGCAGGATGGTGTGCACATACTCCACGTCCTTGCGTGAGCCGAGCTCGTCGACCACGTCGTCGACGAACTCGACCAGCTCGACGGCCAGGTCGCGCATGGGGACCTCGCGCTGCTTGCCGAAGTCGATCAGCTGGCCGTCCAGGCCGTGCCGGAAGGCCCGGAACTTGTTCTCGTGGATGAGCTGGGGCGGGTACTTGCGGAACCCGAGGTTCTGCGACCGCAGCTTGAGCAGCTTGGCACAGATCGCCTGGACCAGGGCGGCCAGGCAGATGACCTCATCGACCTTGGTGACGGCGTCGCAGATGCGGAACTCGATCGTCGGGTACTGCCAGTGTGGTCGCAGGTCCCACCAGATGCTCTTGCCGGTGTCGATCGTGTTGGTCTTGACCAGCAGCTCGATGTAGCCGTCGAGGTCGGCGTGGGAGCCGAACTCGGGCGGGATGCCGCTGCGCGGGAACCGCGACCAGATCACGCTGCGGTACGACTTGAGGCCGGTGCGCCGGTTCAGCCAGAACGGGCTGGAGGTCGACAGGGCGAGCAGGTGGGGCAGGAAGTAGCGGGCCTCGTTCATGACCTCGATGCGGGCCTCCGGATCGGCGATGCCGACGTGCACGTGCATGCCGAAGATCAGCAGCTCCCGGACCAGGTCCTGCATCTCATGCTCGAACAGCTTGTAGCGCTCCATCTCGGTGACCCGCTGGTCCTGCCAGTGGGAGAACGGATGGGTGCCGGCCGAGGCGATCCGCAGCCCCTCCGGGGCGAGCAGGCTGGCCAGGCCGCCACGGAGCCGCAGCACCTCGGCTCGGGCTTCCCCGACGTTGCCGCAGATCCTCGTGCCCACCTCGACCACCGACTGCAGCATCTCGGCCCGCACGTCGTCCACCAGCGAGCTGGACTGGGCGGCGGCCAGCAGGGTGTCGATGTGGGCCTTGAGCTCCCCGCCGGCGTCGACGATCTGGAACTCTTCCTCGATGCCGATCGTGAGCGGCTGGTCACCCATAGGAACCCTCCAGGTGCTTGCGGCTGGCAACAGCATGCCCGCCAAGCGGGCCCGCAACCAGCTACCAGCGGTCCCGGTGGACCATCGTGTCCGGGGGGTTGCGGGCGGCGGGCCGGAACTCGGTGCCGACGCTGTAGGCGACCGGGATGAGCGCCGCCTGCATCACCTCATCGAACGGGATCCCGAGCACCTCGGCCGCCTCCCGCTCGCGGCGCAGGTGGAAGGTGGTCCAGACCGTGCCCAGCCCGCGGGCCCTGGCGGCCAGCATGAAGCTCCAGGCGGCGGGGATGATCGACCCCCACCGCGACGCCTGCACCACCACCGGGGCATGGTCGGTCCGGCCCTCCACGCACGGGATCACCTGGACCGGCACCTGGTGGATGTGGTCGGCCAGGTACCGGACCGCGTCGGCGAGGCGGGTGATGCGCTCGTCGGCGGCGGCCGCGGCGGCCCGCCGCTGGAGATAGGAGGCGGCACCGCTGCGCCACAGCTCCCCGAGCGCGGCCCGCCGCTCGGGGTCGGTCACGACCACGAAGTGCCAGTTCTGGGCGTAGCTGGCCGTCGGTGCCTGCTGGGCCAGACGCAGGCACTCCTCGAGCACCTCGCGCTCGACCGGGCGGGTCAGGTCGAGCCGCTTGCGCACGCTGCGGGTCGTGGCCAGGAGCTCGTCGGGGGTCAGGTCG